>Ga0209636_10003749_pt1 | contig 15492 bp, 21 predicted proteins | sample DeeMarSWOR152_54_FD_187464 | JGI IMG/M metagenome (GOLD analysis project Ga0209636, IMG submission 187464) | Marine sediment microbial communities from White Oak River estuary, North Carolina - WOR-1-52-54 (SPAdes) (version 2) | ecosystem: Environmental > Aquatic > Marine > Intertidal zone >...
AATAGCCTGAGCGGACAGAGACGGGCAGGGGCATTTCAAAAGCGGTATGCAAAAGCGTGGAGGAACTGGCTGAGGCTATTCTGGAAGGACGGATAGCTGAAATTCCGCTGCTGGGGTAAAGGAGCTAGCTCTGCTCGGCTGGCTTCTCTGCGGCTCCGGCGGCTGGTTTCTCTTTCTTCACCGAGCCCTGTAGCTCGCCGCTGTCCACGACTACCAGTTCGTCGGCGTACTTGTCAGAGTTGGCTAACAGAAACTCGTCAGTCATGGAGAGCACCCCGGGTGGGCAGATATCGACACACTGAGCACAGAAGCAACATCTGGAGACGAATATTTTCACCTTTTTCTCTTCGGGTATAAATTCTATGGCTTTTGTCGGACAGACATCAATGCACAACCTGCATCCGGTACACCTCTCCTTATTAAATGCGATTTTCCCCCGAAATTTAGACGGCACCGGCACCGGCGGAATCATCTCCAATTCGCCTTTTGTAACACTGTCTAGAAATTGAATGGTCGACGCTGGAGCATATTTTGCCGGAAACTTATTCGTCGCTGGATTTAGGAAGAGCTGCTTTAATATCGTTTTTGCTGCTTCAAACATTTTTATCCCACCATCGAATCAACTGCTATCAGTATCAAACCAACGAGACTGATGAGGGTCATGGCTATTATGTAGATCCAGCTTGCCTGACTTATCTTAAATCGTGCCATTGCCGTGCGTATCACCGATATACTAATGAACATCACGGCAAAAACCTTGACCAGAAAGAATAAGCCATCCACTATGCCGGCGAGGACTGGCGTACCAATTCCAACCAAAGGGGAGAGGTTATATGGAATGAATAGAGCCACTACTAATGATGACATGGCAAAAGCCCTTATTATATCAGCGAGGTAGAACAAACACAGGTTTCTGCCTGAATATTCAACCAGTATTCCGCCAGCGATTTCAGTTTCAGCCTCAGCTACATCAAATGGCACCTTGGCACCTTTACCGGATGTAACCACCAGGAGGGTAAATACCAGAATCAACGAGCCGATTATTCCTAGCGGGCCAACCAAACTCCATATAGGATATTCGGCAATCGTAGAAAACATAAATGGATTGGCGGTGGTAGCGTGACCGATGCGCCAGCCGAGAGAAACTATAGCTACTGCCAGAGGGAATTCTAAGCTCATCAAGACGACCATCTCCCGCTGTGCCCCCACGGTGGCATATGGTGAACTGGAGGCAAAACCACCTACGGCAAAAGCAAGAGACGGTAGTATCAACAGGTATACTATTAATAGGGCATCACCAAATCCACCTAAAAGCGCTTGCAGCCCAAACAAAGGTATGTAAAGCAGTAGTAAAGCCGAAGTTATCAGACAAACAAATGGGGCTGCCTTGAACAGCCAGGAGACAGCACCATCAGGTATGATGCTCTCTTTCATCAGCAGCTTTTGCACGTCTCGGAAGGGCTGCACTATGGGCGGCCCTACCCTCCCCTGCATATGTGCCACCAGCTTGCGGTCGATGCCTCGGTAGAGCATGCTGAAAACGCCGCCGATGAACACCAGTACGGCGGAGCCAACAATGATGTTTATCCAGATATTTTCTCCCAGTAGGTTCATCGCGGCAGCTCCTTCGTCTTTTCTACAGAAAGCCGGTGGAGTTCCTCATAGTCCATCACCGACTTCCGGCCGACGGCTCTGTCCGTTACCACAACTCGGTTGGTGCAGGACATACACGGGTCAAGGGAGGCAAAGGTAATAGGCACATCGGCAATCTGCATGCCTTTGAGTATAGTGGGAACCGACATCAGGTTAACGTAAGTGGGTGCCCTCACCTTCCAGGTGGCCAGGGTGCTCTGCCCAGCCTCCATGCGAACATAATGTACGACTTCACCCCTAGGTGCTTCGGCTCGCCCGACACCTTCACCTTCTGCTTGAGTCAGCGTCTTTAAGAGCACCGCTGTCTTTGGTTGTGCCAGTATCGGCCCAGGTGGCATTTTCTCCAAACACTGCTCAATGATTTCAATCGCCTGCTTAACCTCTAGTAATCGAACGATAATCCGGTCATACACATCACCGACTACAGTCCCGGTGACCATGTCTGGAGTCATGGCTTTGATATCCAAATCGGCATAGGCACCGTAAGGCTGATCCTGTCTCACATCTTTGGGGACGCCGCTTGCCCTACCTGATGGTCCACATGTGAGCAATTTCAACGCATCTTCCTTCTTCAGAATGCCTACATTCATTGTCCGCATCCGTATCGTCTTATCGTCTAGGAATACCTTTTCTAGCTGATCATATAGGCTCTTATAGTAATCCAAGGATTGTCTGATCCTGGGAAATTGCTCTTCAGTAATGTCTCTCCGCACCCCACCAATTTGAAACATAGCCTTGGTAACCCGGTTTCCGGTCACGTATTCAATCAAATCCATTATTTCTTCCCTAACCCGCCAGACGAGATAGAAAACGGTGTCAAAGCCAATCTCGTGAGCGGCAACCCCAGCCCACAGTAGATGGGAATGTATGCGCTCCATTTCAGCGGTAATCGCTCTTATATAGTCAGCACGCGGCGGTGGAGTGATTCCAGCAGCGTGCTCAACAGCCATAACGAATGCGAACGGGTGACATATATTGCAGATACCACATATCCGTTCCGCTATGTATATACTCTGGATAGGGTTATTTCTATTCATACCAAGCCACTCGATACCGCGGTGAACCTGCCCCACAAAGACATCCGCATCCACAATCTCTTCACCATCAACGCTAAGGGCAAGCCGAACCGGTTCCTTCAGCGCCGGATGAATTGGACCTACAGGGATGGTATAAGTTGCCTTTTTCGTCTCTTCCTGTATCATTTTTGCTCCCTTCCCGGCAGAACCCTAAGCATGTCATTCGGTGGGCCCTTCTCATCTTTTCTCCAGGGATAAGCACCTTCGGGAAAATCCTCAGGCAGGAATAATCGTCTTTTATCCGGGATACCGACCACCTCTACTCCCATCATTTCCTGGGTCTCGCGCTCGGTAAATAGTGCCCCGGGGATGAGGTCGGTAATCGTTGGTATCTTCAGGTCACTCTTGGGCAGCTTTACCCGCAGCCCCAGGCTCAACTCCTCCAGGTGATGGCCATAGTAAATGGTGAAGTGGTAGATGAGCTCTACCTCAGCGCCTAGGTCGCTCGAGGAGATAATGGCCAGGTGAGGGTATTCCTGGAGGTGGCAGATATGCTCAACAGCGTCGCGGAAGGCACTCTTTTTCACCTCGACCCAGAGGCTGCGGAACTTATTCTTCTTGACGGCGACCTCGCGCTCGTAGACCGAGCCGCCGACAAAGCCATCGCCCAGCTTTTTGCCGAAACTATCGATTATGGCCTGCGGGTTAAGCCTCTCCATTAAGCCACCTCCTGCTTGACCAGTTTTTCCAGCTTCACCCAGGCCGTGACCACACCGTGAATAATGGCCTCCGGCCGCGGCGGACATCCCGGGACATAAACATCCACCGGTATAATCTGGTCTACAGGTCCCGCCAAATTATACGATTCGTAGAATACCCCCCCTTCTGTGCCGCAGTTACCAACTACCATGACCAGCTTGGGGTCAGGTGTTTGTTCGTATATGCGCTTGACTCGCGGCACCATCTGCTTAACCACCGGACCCGTCACCAGTAATACATCGGCATGGCGAGGTGAGCCCACCAGCTTGATGCCAAAGCGCTCGACATCGTAGCGGGGGGTAAGCACGGCTAGAATCTCGATATCGCATCCATTGCACGAGCCAGTGTTAAGGTGGTAGACCCACAATGCTCTTTTAAATGCCTTTAAGCTCAAATATCTCTCCTATATTATAACCCGGCGATAAGGAGTACTATGGCACTTATGGCCGTAGCAGCTACGAACCAGAGTACATAGTCATTTATTATTCCAGTATGGGGTCTTAGGACCTGGTTATAGTATTCTTTAAGAGTTTCAAAGAATCCCCAGTATATATTGCCTACCCTTATGTGGCGCTGCTCTGCTTCGGGAACCTCTTCCCCACATAGGAAGATCCGTGCTTGAGCCGTATCCTTCTTATATTTTTTCTGTCCTCGCCTCCTGAAGAAGTAGACTACTACCATCACTACTATAAAAACAATGATCCAGATGAGAGGGTTCCAAAAAGCGTAGCCAGATTCTAGAATGAACGTCATGGTATAGCTCCCGTAACTGCGTTGATATATGCGCTCTGGTCTATTAAAGCATCGGCAGCAGGGTGAATTGTCCAATTAACAATTAGCGATGGAAACAGAGTAATGAAAACAATACCTGCGGCTAGTATCACCATGGCAATTATCATGGACCTCGGAACCTCTTTCACCTTTTTATATTCAGACAGTTCCGCTCCCATAAATGCTGAATGAAAAGCCTTGGTAAAGGATGCCAGAGTCAAGATCGAGACTATTATACCTGTTATAGTAAGGATTGGATGGAATTGGTACACAGATTCGTAAATTAGTATTTTTGATGAAAATCCGTTGAGAGGAGGGATACCGGAAATAGACAAGGTTCCAATTATGTACAGTATGGTAGTCCACTTCATCTTGTGGGCTAAGCCACCCATTTTGGTGAGGTCTCTGGTACCGGTGCAGTGGAACAAAGCTCCACCAGTGAAGAATAGAAGTGGCTTATACATGGCATGATTTAAGATATGGAAAACACCTCCGCTTATAGCGTCTCTGCCATAGGTGGCTACAAGTTCTGGGTTGCCCAAAACAGCCAGCCCCACACCTACCCCAACCCACATATACCCCAGCTGAGAGATAGCATGATAGGACATAAAGCGCATGACATCTTTTTGAAAGACAGCCATGGTAACTCCAACAAACATGCTTAGTAGCCCAAAGACTATTAATATCCAACCCACCACAGGCGCGTCTAGCATACCCCCATATAGGGTAAAGCAAACTCTGAAAGCAGCATACATACAAGCGTGGCTTGTTATTACCAGCATGCCAGTTATACTCGCCGGGGCAACGGAATAGGCATCAGGAAACCACAGGTGTAAGGGTACCATCCCCGCTTTCATAGTAAACGCTATTAATAACAAGGCTAAGGCTATCTTGTCTGGCGTTGTATATTGAATTACCTGGGCGAGAGCCCCTATATTGAGCAAGTTATACTGGGCATAAAGTAGACCAATGGCAAATAAAACCATCAGAGACGCAATGGCAGATACGACTATGTATTTGAATCCACCTTCTTGGGTGTCGGCAAACTTGGTTCTGAAAGCTATCAGCGCTGCTCCAGAAATAGAAGCTATTTCTAAAAAGACGAACAAATTGAATAAGTCACTGGTGAACATCATTCCGAAACCGCCGGCCACCATAAGCAATAAAAGGGTATAGAACCTGTTCTGCCCTGTCTCACTTGCTATATGAGAAAGAGAAAATATAGCTGCAGCTAAGGTAACAATCGACCAAATTATGCCCATAAGTATGGACATGCCATCTACTTCCAGGATTATCCGCACCGGCACCATGAATCCCGTGGGGATAGTAAGGTCAGGGGAAGTGGCACCAAGAGTATAAATGTGGATTCCATTGATGGAGATATCCCTTGCCAGAGCAAAAACCAGAAATGCTACAAATGTCAGGATAGCTATTACAAGTGCATTTCTGGCTTTTTTACTTGCCATACCTATTAGTGGTGTTAAAAATGCTGTCACCAGAGGTATGGCTATAATCAAGATGGAGGAGTGAGTTATTAGAGCAGCCAAATCACTATCCTTTCATCTTTCTGGATTTTTCTGAATCTAGGCTTCCGGTATGGCGGTAAATGTGTATCACCATGGTCAGCATCAAGGCCAACACTGCAACGTTGATGACGATACTGGTCAGGGTGAGTGCCTGGGGTACGGGCAGGACCATGGGTCCTTCTGGAGCATCGGTATAGATAGGAGCGCCCCCTCCTGCCCGGTAGCCCAGCGCCACCAGAAACAGATTGACCCCCGACGCCAGCATGGCAATGCCCATAATGAGCTTAATCAAATTCCTTTTGAATATGATTATATAAAAGGATACCCCCACCAGCAGCGCTGCCGCTAGAAAGGGAAAATTGAGAGGAATGTGCTCCATTATTCTTCTATCTCCTCACCACTGGCAAATAGCGCCATAGCCAGAACCACTGCTGAAAGGCCGGCTACCACCTTAAGGCCCACAGCGAGGTTCATCAGGGGAACGACCCCTCCCGTCCAGAAATCCCCCGGTCCGGGACCGGGGGCAGGAATCCTGCCGAAGATTGGCGTGCCCACTAGAAAGTTATAAAAAAAGGCAGTGCCTATCCCGGCAAAAGCCAGGATGGAAAAGATTAAGGCCCCGGTGCTTTCCATTATTGATAAAACACGCTCACGCAGCGATTTTTTAAGTTCCTTAGAGCTGAAGGCCACCAGCAACATGACCACACCGGAAACGATGACAGCACCACCCTGAAAGCCTCCACCCGGGGTGAGGTGTCCATGGGCAATAACATACAGGCCGAAGATGAGGATAAACAGGATAAGCTGGTTGGCCACGGTGCGCACAATCTTTGACAGCATCAGGAACTCTCCTCCCTGCGTTTCCGTGTTCGTAACAGAAGCAACACCCCGGTCACCGCCGTGAACAGTATCGTGGCCTCCCCATATGTATCAAGCGCGCGGTAGTCAAAGACCACCGACGCTACCACGTTGTTGTTCCCGGTTTCTTCCTGGGCGTTCTCAATTATATAATCGTCCATATCAGACGCATCTGGGTCGCCAAAGGGGTGGATGAGTAGCACCCCGCTCACCAGGGAGGCTACCAGAACAAGCAACACAATCAGGCCTGTAACTCGTCTCATTATTCACTCCATACGCTTGGTCGCTCTAAGGGTGATGATAAAGATAGCTGTGGTCACAGCCGCCCCGATTCCCGCTTCGGCAATGGCCACGTCCGGAGCCTTCATAAGATAAAACTGAAAGGCTAGCAACAGACTCAGCACAGCCAGCGCCACGACTGAATATAGGAGGTCCCGGAATACAGCCACAAATATGGCACAGACAACCAGTGCCAGCGGTATAATGATATGCAGAGGCCAGGCTTCAATCATTTTCTTTCCCTCCCAGGTCATCCACCACCGCCCTGGCGGGCTTTTCTCCGCTGCGATGTGCCGCCCGGGCAATAGCGTGAGCGCCGGTGGCATTGGTTACCAGCAGCGCCACCAGCGCCAGCACTGCATGTATGCACATTACAGACTGAGAAGTCCCTCCCTGTGCCCAGATTCCGGCGGCCTGCATGATTACCGCTATGATGAGGAAGATGGAGCCAAAGGTGGTGCATTTGGTAGCGGCATGCAGCTTGGTGTACATGTCGGGAAAGCGGTGGAGACCGACGACCCCGACCAAATTGAAGAAAAGGCCAATTCCTATGAATATATAGGTTACTATGTTCAGCGCCATTGCTAAAACTTGCTCCCCCCAATGTATTTGGCCACATACAGCGTCATGGTGAATGAGAGCAAAGCATACACGATGGCCACGTCAATAAAAATTGCATGATTGAACAGCATCCCCACAATGACCAGACTGGCCACCACCAGAGTGTTGGTGGTGTCAAAAGCCACCAGCCTCGTCGGCGCTCCCGGCCCGATAAAGATGCGTGCCACGGCGATGATAATACACACCGCCAGGACTATGACCGCCGGAAGCCAGTCAATCATTCCGCGATTCTCCTCGCCCAGTCAGGGAAACTGTGGCATATCGGATGGTAGTCTCTCGGCATATCCTTGAGCACCTCAGGGTCAACATTTATCCAGTGCACATACAGTTCGTTGGTTTTCTGGTCAACGTCCACGCTCAGTGTTCCGGGCGTTAGGGTGATGGAATTGGCCAGGATGGTAAGTGACAAGTCGTTCTTCAGGTTGGGATTTATCTTCACAATGGCCGGATTAATCCGCCCGGTGATGACACGGTAGGCCACGTCAACATTGGCCTTGGCCATGGCGAAGAGAAAAGGGAACAGGTAAACGAGTAAGGTAAACCACCGCACCGGGTTCACCATGCGCAGGTCTTTGCCGAGGAACCGGTTCCTGAGCAGGGCACCAACCACCACAGCGAACACCGCCCCGATGATGAGCTCGGCATTACTCCATAAAAAAACGGTGCCGCTACCAATGGTGAGAATGAGATAAGCCAGATAAGCGACAACCGTTGTAATTAGAAACTTCATGCTTTACCGCGTAAACAGCCTCTCTGCTGAGAGGGATTCTATTTCCAAGCTGGCTACCTTGCTGTAATAGCTTAGTTTCCTTAAAATCTTTATGTTGACATGCAAATGTATGTCATCCGCCGGAAATTGTCAAGACCCCGATGGCTCTTCTTAAGAAAATTTTCTAGGCGCGATTTCGTAGACAAAAACCGGCCAAAACCGCGGTTTTCGGCTTGCGTCTCTAGAGTCCTTCGCGCTTATATTGCTGGGCTAGTTCGTGATAGATTGATGGGCTATTCTGTGACCACCATAGCTGCTCAGCGGTGACCTTTCCCTTAATTTCTCCGGGCACGCCAGTAACAAATGAATTGGCTGGGATTTTCATCTTTTCTTTAACTACGCAACCAGCAGCAATTATTGAATTTTCGCCAATCTCAACATCGTGAAGGATGGTAGCATTCATACCTATCACAACATTGTTTCCGATTCTACGGCCATTAGAAACGGCGCCGTGACCAATGATTACATTGTCCCCGATGTTAGCATCTGATATGGGAGGCAAGTTTGGTGACCCCGAATGAATAACGCAGTTATCCTCAACAACGGTATTCTTGCCAATTTTTATCCTGCCAATATCCCCCCTGATTACTGCTCCGGGCCACACACTGGAGTTTTCACCAATCTCTACATCACCAATAACATAAGCTGCTTCACTGATAAAGGCTGAATCAGCTATCTTGGGTGTCTTGCCGTTAAAGCTTTTAATCATCTTTACCTCCCGGAATCATTTATGTTACTGGCTTATCCAGTAGTTAGTCAAACTAGATAGTTAATCAATCTCTTCAAGTCTGGCTAAGAGACAAGAAGATAGTACCACAATGCTGCTTGGGCTTAAAGACTACAAAGCAGGGGACGCACAATTTGACAAAGAGCCATCCTGATGTTGACGTAGTTATCACTTATTGGTAACATCATGAACTGAGCCGTGCTAGGCGGGGAGCTAGCGGTGCCCTGTACCCGAAAACCGCTATAGCGGGGCTGAATTCCTGCTTGAGGTTTACGGCTGGTGAGATTTTGTTTTTGCTGAGTGGTGTTGATAGTTGGGTTCTATGCAACTGGAGGCTATGAACCCCGTCAGGTCCGGAAGGAAGCAGCGGTAAATAGTATTTTCAGTGTGATATAGAGTTGCCTGGCTGGAGCTAGCTGGCAGAGACAGCTTACCGGTTCAGGAATCGAGAGCAGGTGCACGGCTTACAGAATTTTTGGAGATCATGGATGTGACAATAAGTAAGTTGGAGAGGGCCTCTATCAATTTTTCGGATAAACTGACACTTTTTTATCGGCAATTACTTCGCCAATTTGGCGTCAAACCCAAAAAAAGCTTAGGGCAGCATTTCCTTATAGATGAAGCTGTATTAGAGCGTATTCTATCTGCTGCCGAGCTTAGCCCTGGGGACATTGTAGTTGAGGTAGGTCCGGGCCTGGGCATACTAACTGAGGGGTTAGCCAAACAAGGAGCCAGGGTCATTGCCGTTGAGCTTGATTCCAAATTAGTTGCCCTGCTGAAAAAACGACTGGCCGCCTTCCCTGATGTCAAAATTATCCATGCTGATATACTTAGGGTTACCCCCCGGCAACTTCTACCAAATAAGTTAGCCGTCTCCGCACTTTTCCAAGGTTATAAAGTTATAGCTAATCTTCCTTATTACATTACTTCACCGTTATTGCGCCATTTTTTCGAGGCGCTGCTCCGACCCTCAAAAATGGTAGTAATGGTACAGAAGGAAGTTGGTGAAGCTATGGTTGCTACCCCTGGTAAGATGAGCTTGCTCAGTGTTAAGACTCAGTTTTATAGCAAGCCTAGTATTATATCCTATGTGCCAGCGGCAAGTTTTTATCCCCCGCCGAAGGTGGATTCAGTTATTTTACATCTGGATGTTTACTCTCAGCCTCCTATAGAGGTCCCCGATGCCGCTGTTTTTTTTGATGTAGTTATGCATGGTTTCAGTTCTCCTCGTAAGCAGCTTCGCAATTCTCTGGCTCACTCTTTAGAGATGCCGCCCAGCCGGGTTACTTTATTACTGGAGAAGGCTGGAATAGAAGGTAAACGGCGAGCTGAAACTCTTAGCTTGGAGGAGTGGAGGGAGCTATGGAAGGCCTTTGCTCCCTTTACAAAAAGATTATAGTGTTGACTGTTTATGCCCCGGCTAAAATAAACCTTGTCCTCGAAGTGCTGGGCAAGAATAATGATTATCACCGAATCTCCAGTATTGTTCAGTCAATAGACTTACGCGATGTCCTCAATTTTCAGCCAGACGATGAAATATGCTTTGAATGCGATGAGCCCAGCCTGGAGCGCGATAACCTGGTAACCCGGGCGGCCACTCTGCTTAAGGAAAGCACGAAATGTAGTCTGGGGGCACGAATCGAACTTCGCAAGCATATACCCTGGGCTGTGGGATTGGGGGGTGGCAGCAGCGACGCCGCTGCCACCCTCTTAGCTCTAAATGAGCTTTGGGGATTGGGGTTGCCGCTTTCTGAGCTGGTCCATTTAGCATCTAAGCTGGGCTCGGATGTTCCCTTCTTTATCCATAAAGGCACGGCTCTGGTAGAGGGGAAGGGGGAAAAGGTAACCCCGCTGCCATCTCTGTCTTCAACCTGCTTTGTGTTACTGGTGCCGCCCCTGCCTAAAATCTCGGGCAAAACAAAGCAAATGTATAGCAATTTACATGCTGCTTATTTCACTGGAGGCCAGTTTGTTCAGGCAGCTCTCTCATCTTTGAGACGAGGGAAAGCGATTGCCCCTGGTCTTATGTTCAATATCTTTGAAAAGGTAGCCTTTGATTTCTTCCCCGGGCTGGACAAATACCGGAAGACTCTGGAAGAAGCCGGAGCCCCGGGGGTTTATCTCGCTGGCTCCGGACCATGTCTTTTTACTTTTTTCTCAGGGGAGGAAAAGGCCGGTGAGCTGTTTTCACGCCTCAGAAAGCAAGGATTGGAGTGCTACCTGGCATCTTCTTTTCCACCCCGATAGAATCGGGGTGTAGCTGCGGGCCTAAAGACCCGCAGGGTCAAGTAATTTAATGGCAATGGAAAAGCTGAAGCAAAAGAGATGGCTTAAGATGGCACTTTACGTTGCCATCCTCGTTGGTCTCAGTTTCGGCTTCTACTTTTTGCTCCAATACTTAACGACTTATTTTGGTATCCCGGTAGAGGGATTTGCCCCCATAGCTTATTTGATTGTTTTTGGAGTCACCCTAGCATGTAACGCGTTCATCTTTGTTCCGGTGGTATTCCACATTTCCATTATGATGTGGGCAATAGAGCAATGTAATTGTAACCTTGTTTTGGTAGTTTTGATAGCCAGCGTAGCCGGTGCCCTGGGGGAATTAACTGGTTATTACGCCGGCTACTGGGGAAAGAGAATCGCACAGCTCGAGAATATACCGGGATATCAAAGGTTTGTAGGCTGGATGCAGCGATATGGCCCCCTAGGCATTTTCCTCGTCTCTCTTCAACCTCTAACTGACATAGCTGGACTCCTGGCCGGAGCCTCTAAACTGCCCATATGGAAGTTCCTCTTGCCTTGCTGGCCAGCGAAGTTTCTCAAGTATTTTTTGGCCTGCTACTTTGGTGGGGCGATTTTGGATCTTCTCCCTCCCTTACCGTTCTAGCTTCAGTGATAAAGAGAGGGCTAGTTTTTTTTCGTCTGCCTTGGTGCTGACCTCTCCATCTAATTTTGCCTTATGCAATATCTGGAGGACCTTTCCCATCTCCGGTCCGGCGGAGATGCCCAGTCTTTTTAGCTCTTCCCCGTCGAGGGAAGTTCTTATATAGCGCAGTTTTGTGAGAAATAGTTGGAGATGGCGGTGTACCGTTGAGGATTCTGTAGCTATGGCATTTGCCTGTATCGCCACAGGCTCGTATTCCCTGAGCAGATAATAAATCTCACTGGGTTTCAGGGGAGATGTATCTATGAACGGAAGCTTGGTCTTGAGTAGGAGCGTATCGCGCATCGCTCGGGATGATTTTGCCGGTATGTTAAGACGGGCGAGAAATTGCTCAATGCCCTTTTCGTTGAATGAATAAATAAAAAGACAGAAATAGAGCGAGGGCAATTGGGTGGGCTTCTTTAGACGGCGCGCCTTGTCAAATTTCTCAACTATCCAGCCATCGCCTTTGAGTAAGGGGCTTATTCTTGGCAACACTCCCAGCTCACCAAGCTGATTGATAACAAATTCCGGCTGTTTTTCCTTAAAAATTAGTTCTAGCTCATGCCTGATTCGGTCGCCGCTTATCGTATCCAGCATAGGAATATCTCGTTTAAGTAGCTGAGCGGTCTGTGCTTCGAGCTCAAAACCCAGCCGTTGTTCATAACGGACGGCCCGTAAAATTCTGGTGGCATCGTCGCTGAAGCTTCCAGGATGCAAAATACGAATGAGGCGGTGCTCCAGGTCGTTTTTGCCTTGATGGGGGTCGACCAACTCCCCGTAATCGTTTGCAGCGAGGGATATAGCCATAGCGTTGATAGAGAAATCTCTACGGATGAGGTCATCTTTGAGGGTGCCCGGGGTGACCGCAGGCAGTGCCCCCGGTCTGGCATAGGTCTCCTTTCGTGCTGTCGCCAGGTCCAGGGTGAAATTCTCATATCTGAGCTTGGCGGTGCCGAAGTGGTGATGGGCCAGCAACTTTGCCTGACTGGTTTTCGCCACTTGTTGAGCCAGTTTCACGGCATCGCCCTCGACTACCAAATCAAGGTCGAAGTTGGGATAACCTAAGAGCAGGTCTCGCACTACACCACCGACGAGATATACCTTTTGTCCCCGCTTAGCCGCCTGTCCGCTGATATCCTGGACTAGCTCCAGGAATTGCCGGGGGAGATATTGCTCTACTTGCCGGGCTAAGTTCATTACATTAGTATTATATCAGCACTTCCGTTGCCGTCGTATAACGCAATTCCCATAACCATAGTTAAAATATATAATTAGAAAAACCGGGAGCATGGAAGCTAAAAGCCAGGAAGGACACAGGAAAAGACTGCGGGAAAGGTTCAATCAATCGGGGCTGGCAGCGTTCCTGGACTATGAAATTGTGGAACTGCTGCTGACACTGGGAACGCCTCGCAGGGACTGTAAACCGCAAGCCAAAGAAGCAATAAACAGGTTCAAAACTCTGAGAGGTGTTTTAGAAGCTCCTCCCGAGGAATTGCTGGAGATTAAAGGAATAGGCCCAACCCACGTCTTTGTCATCAAATTCATGCAGGAGATAGCCAGGGAGTTTCTTAAGGAGCAAGTCCTCGATAAACCCTACTGCCGGTCCTCCAGGGAGGTCTTCGATTACCTGTACCACTCTATGCGAGACCTGAAAAAAGAAGTCTTCAAAGTCCTGTTCCTTGATTCCCAAAATCGCGTTGTGGAGATTGAGGACCTCTTTGAAGGTACATTGAACGCCAGTGCTATTTATCCTCGGGAAATTATCCAGGGCGCCGTCAAACATAATGCTGCCGCCTTAATCTTCATCCACAACCACCCGGCCGGGAATCCTCAACCCAGCGATAACGATAAACAAATAACCCAGGACTTAGTCTTCGCCGGAAATATTATGCAGATTAAAGTCCTTGACCACATCATAATAGGCGAAAATCGCTACTTCAGCTTTGCCGATGCCGGGCTAATCGAGGAATATAACTCGGACTTCTTAAGCCTCAAAGAGGGGAAAAGAACTTAAGCCGTATTCTGGGGACGTAATGCCTGATTTGTAGCAGGCCTGATTGGTATGGTGTCCTTGGAATTCCTGGTAAGTATTGTTAAGAAAGGTTAATTAATGGCATCTTGACTAATTATTCATATCACATTTAAGATTAATTGCCAGTGGATAATTGAAGATGTGAGGGATTTTTAAACTTTCTGCGACTAAGCATCTGGAGGGTCTATTCACGAAGTAATATAAAGTCAGCGTTATACACACTCGATAGACAATCAAAGGAGAACCCTATAGTAAAAAAGTAATTCAATAAAATATAAAACAAACCAAAAAGTGGGCGTCGAACCACCACCTGTAGTTGGTCATTTGGGTGGTGGGGAGCCAATGATGAAACCGCACTTTACAAAGTGCGGTTTATTTTTAAATAAAGGAGGTGATAGCTGGCAAAGATTAATAAGTCAAAACCTTATATCTGAGGTCGACAGATATAATTATACAGAAAAGAATAAATGAAAGGAGAAAAGGAAATGAGGAAGTCAATACTAATAGTGCTAGCAGTGGTTCTGGTAGTCGCATTGGGCGCCGGGGTGGCTGTGGCGAGCAACTCACAGCCAGCCTCAAAGGCTACGGCGGCGGTCGGCTACATCAATGTTATTTCTGCAGGTGAACCAGCCAGTTCGACGATCATGGCACAAAAAATCAAGATACCTGGAAACAAGAAGGACCTGCTTGTAAACGTATCCCTCGAAACGGGCTTGTACACCGAGACCGTTGTCAAAACTAAAAATGCCGAAAGAGAAACAGCTACTGCTACAGCTACCATTAATGTGAGGGTTCTAGCTCAACCGTTAGATAATAACGGTGATCCTGATGGTGACCCAATCATTGCACACCCCAACGTGATAGTAGGCTATGATAACGGCGATCCTGTTTACAACGGTGGATGGGTTACCTTTGACTACAGGACGCAGGTTCTGACGGCCGTACTCCAAGGTATCATAACTGACATTACCTGTGGATGGATAGATCCCGACGGGATACCTGATAGTGGGGATGAATATTTTGACTGCTGGATAGACCCAGAAGACCTTGAACCGGAAGAGATTGGGCTACTACTCGACACGATGGCTGCTCACTCATTCAACTTCATCCTGCCTGACCTGCCAGTGGGCACGTATCTAGTTGAGGTGGAGGCTGAAGTTGCAGATACTGCATCTGTAGTGCGTGATCCTGAGGGGACCCCTTTGGGTACAGCTGAAGCTAATGCGACCATCGGATTGGGTTCTGTGACTATTGAGGCTGTGCGGATGATTCATGGCGAAGTTATTGAGGTAGTGGAGCCTCCAGCCCCACCAGAATAGTAGCAGGAATCTAGCAACACCGATAAGGGGGCTGGGCTGCGCGCCCCAGCCCCCTTGTTCTTCCCCCTAAATGAGGGTTCGTGAGCCTCAAAGAGGGGAAGAGGACTTAAGCCAGAGCGGAATTGGATTTATCCCTTAGCGCTTAAGGCGACTGGAAAACTGCCCAATCCGCTATGTTGTTCAATCGGACTTAATAACGTGCACTTAATAATTGTTTTATTGAGCTTCTTCCAGTT
>Ga0209636_10003751_pt1 | contig 15489 bp, 15 predicted proteins | sample DeeMarSWOR152_54_FD_187464 | JGI IMG/M metagenome (GOLD analysis project Ga0209636, IMG submission 187464) | Marine sediment microbial communities from White Oak River estuary, North Carolina - WOR-1-52-54 (SPAdes) (version 2) | ecosystem: Environmental > Aquatic > Marine > Intertidal zone >...
TACGGGGTTTCCAAAAAGACGTCCGGCTGGTTCCCCGGGCTGCTGCCTTATGCCTGGAACTTCCAGGAGCTCTTCGCCAGTCGGTAAGTAATTGCTCAAGGCCCTGCAAGGAATCTTCATTCAAACGTGGATATGCAGCGATCATCGCGGAAAAGCTTTGGATATTCGGAATGATGGTCGCTGCATTGGTTTCATGTTCGGATCAGCAAAAATTGATAAGGTAATCCTTACAAGTGCAGCGCTATATACTCTTCAGAATTCTCCAAGGGATCCTCACCATCTGGGTGGTGGTTTCAGTGGTATTTATCCTGGGGCGCACCACCGGAGATCCCGTGGAGCTGATGCTGGCCTTAGAGGCGACCGAGGAACAGCGAATCCAGGTCCGCGAAAGCTTGGGGCTGGATAGGCCTCTTATTGTGCAATATGGCATCTATATGGCACGTCTGGCTCGCTTTGACTTTGGGAAATCACTCATCTCCAAGATAGAGGTTCGGGGATTGCTTGGTCAGCGGCTTCTAAACTCGCTCAAGCTCTCAGGATTCTCAATGATCGTTACCTTGATCTTCGCTTTTCCCCTAGGCGTCATGGCCGCCGTTAGTAGAGGCTCTGGAATCGATATGCTTGCACGGCTTGTGGCTGTCCTGGGTCAAAGTCTCCCCCATTTCTGGGTCGGGCTTATACTGATGGAGATTTTCGCGGTCAGGCTGAGATGGCTTCCTGTGGAGGGGGCTGAGGGACTTAAGGCTTACGTACTACCAGGATTCACAATGGGGTGGTTCATAACTGCGGGAATCATGCGGCTTATGCGCTCCAGCATGCTTGAGGTTCTTGGCAGCGACTACGTGATGTTTGCCAGGGTGAAGGGGGTTTCGCCGTCGGGTGTAATCTGGAAACATGCAATGCGTAACGCTCTTCTCCCCGTGGTCACTTTTAGTGGTATGTATTTCGCACTTCTGATCGGTGGCGCAGTGGTGATCGAGACTGTCTTTGCCTGGCCAGGGATAGGCCGACTAGCCTTCCTGGCGGTTGTGGACCGCGACTTCACGATAATTCAAGGGGTAGTCATAGTAATAGCTGCCATCGTGGCAGCGGTCAACCTGATTGTTGATATCGTATACTACTGGATCGATCCACGTATCCGGCTTAACAAGGCATAGCTGCGATGTATTCGCCTCGTGGCGCTCATCGGCCTTAGGTGGATGACCGACCGCGAGAGTCAGTTCGCTATTCAAATAGCTCGGCATATTATCAATAAGGAGGCTCAATTAGTAGATGCATGTGCTTCGTGACCTCAGTTTCGTATTCCCGGCGACCATAGCCCTCATTGTCATTTTTGTTGCCGTGACCGCCCCCTGGATTGCCCCACGTGGCTATTATGAGATGAAGCTACCCCACAAGTTGCGCCCGCCCTTTTGGCAGCAAGGGGGCAGTCTTAAATACCCTTTAGGTACCGATAGCTTGGGCAGAGACATTTTGAGTCGGATGATCGGCGGAGCCAGAATCTCTTTAGTCGCATCCATGCTTTCAATCCTTATTGGCGCCATAGTGGGTATATCAATAGGGGTCTTCTCAGCCTATCGGGGCGGCGTTGTGGATGCAGTGCTGATGAGGGTCTGCGATGGCTTCCTGTCGTTTCCGATGATCCTTCTGGCCATGATTTTAGCAATAGCCACTGGGCCCAGTATGCGCACAGTGGTCTTGGCCATAGGGTTAGTGGTTTGGGCACGCTACGCGCGCGTTATCCGTAGTGAGGCCCTGAGCCTCAAAGAGAGAGACTTTGTGGCATATGCCCGGATGGTCAGGTGCTCAGAGCTTAGAATTCTGATGCGTCACCTGCTCCCGAATCTTATGGGCACCATCTTAGTATTGGCAACTCTTCAGATAGGCTGGGCCATAGTGGTTGAGGCCTCTCTCAGTTTCATAGGTGCTGGTATCCCTGCACCGCAACCCTCCTGGGGTGGTATGGTAGCCTCTGGCAGAGAATACATTGGCATGGCTTGGTGGCTGACCTTCTTCCCGGGGATGGCGATCGCCATTACAGTGCTAGCCTTCAACTTCTTAGGAGATTGGCTAAGGGATCATCTGGACCCTAAACTGAGGGAGCTCTAATTGGGTTAATTTCGGTGTCGGCTACTTTGAATGCCGCAGAAAGATAGAAAAAAAATATCGTGAAACAGAAAAACTCGGAAAGACTGGGACTAATTGAGCCAAGTCCTAGTAGCAATTCTACCGAACGCATGGTGCTCAATGTCAACGATTTAAGGACTTCTTTTTTCTCTCGAGAGGGGGTAGTGAAAGCAGTTGATGGTGTTAGCTTCTTACTGAGAGAAGATGAGACTCTCGGGCTTGTTGGCGAATCGGGTTGTGGCAAGACCGTAACCTGCCTGTCTATCCTGAGGCTGATCTCACGGCCAGGCCGTATAGTTGGTGGAAACGTCCTATTGGATGGAGAGGATCTCCTTAAGAAGAGCGAGCGGGAAATGGCGCATATACGGGGGCGCAGGATCGCGATGATTTTGCAAGATCCGATGACCTCACTGAACCCTGTCTTCACCGTAGGCAACCAAGTGGCTGAGGCCATAGGGATCCACCAAAGGGTTAGAGGCCATCACTTGTGGGAGAAAACCGTTGAAATCCTGCGGCTGGTCCGCATCCCCTCCCCCGAAAAGCGCATTAGTGATTATCCTCATCAGATGAGTGGTGGGATGAGGCAAAGAGTGGTGGGGGCAGCAGCCCTATCTTGCAGACCAGAGGTTCTTATTGCAGACGAACCTACTACATCACTAGATGTTACCATCCAGGCCCAGTATCTAAACCTTCTGAAAGAGGTACAAAATCAACTTCACCTAGCGATGATATTCATTACCCATGATCTAGGCATTGTCGCTAAGATGTGTGATCGAGTTGCGGTTATGTATGCCGGTAAAATCGTGGAAAGCGCACAGATGAGAGAGCTATTCCACAATCCCTTACATCCTTACACAGTGGCGCTGCTAAAATCGCTGCCTAAATTGGAAGGGAGGCAAAAATGGCTGACTACGATCGAGGGGCAACCACCCTCTCTCCTGAACCTGCCCCCCGGATGCAGCTTTGCTCCCCGGTGCAGCCAGGTGGAGGACCGCTGCCTTGAGGAGTATCCTCCCTCAATGATCGTTGATGAAAATCACACGGTATCATGCTGGAGAGCGGTCTGAGTAATGTTGTCTACGGCAAATATTCTCCTCGAGGCAAGGAACTTAAGAAAGCATTTCCCCATCACCAAGGGCTTCATCAGGCAGAAAAAAGCTGGATGGATAAGAGCTGTTGATGGGGTGAGCTTCTCAATCAACAGAGGAGAAACCTTTGGTCTGGTAGGAGAATCCGGGTGCGGCAAGACGACAACTGCTAAGCTCGTCCTGTTGCTGGAGCAGCCTACGAGTGGTTCTATCCTTTTTGGGGGAGAAGATATCTCGGCACTCTCTGAGACGATGCTTAAGCAATACAGCAGATCGGTTCAGGCCGTATTTCAGGATCCATATGGTTCCCTTGATCCCAGAATGAAGGTGGCCAACATCATAAGCGAGCCGCTGGTGGTCACCCATGCAATCACCCGGAAAGCTATAATTGAAAGGGTGAAGGAGGTCTTGCTAGAGGTGGGTCTTGACCCTAAAAGCATCAACCGCTTTCCTCACCAGTTCAGTGGAGGCCAACGGCAGCGTATTGCGGTAGCCCGGGCTCTTGCTTCCGAGCCTGAAGTAATCATCCTGGACGAGCCCGTATCAGCGCTGGATGTATCTATCCGTGCACAATTAATGAATCTGCTCAAAGACCTTCAAGAGCGACTTGGATTAACTTATTTCCTCATTGCTCACAATCTGGCAGTGGTCAAACACATGAGCAATTGCATAGGTGTCATGTATGTTGGCCATATCGTAGAATATGGGGATGCAGATGAGATCCATCAACACCCGTGTCATCCCTATACCGCTGGCCTTCTCTCTGCAGCGCTACCCGCTGACCCTGATGCACCAAATGCTGAAATAATTCTCAGTGGTGAAGTTCCAAGCCCGATTAATCCGCCACCTGGATGTCGCTTCCATCCGCGTTGTAGTCATGCCAAGGGGATATGCTCTGAGGCGGGACCCATCCTAAGGAAGGTGGCCGCCAATCATTTCGTGGCCTGCCACTTCGACTTGGGAGGCTAGGCTAATGAACACTGTAGCACAGAGCTTTTGGGCCGCTCTGGCAAGAGGCAAAAGATGAAGTAAATCAGAAGAAAGGATTGTCTGATGGAGAATGATATTCACAGGAAAATACTGGATATATTTCCAGTTATACAAGAAATTCAAGATTCAGAACTAAAAGATAAAGTTATCAAAGCGTGGGCACGAGCATTAAGAGAAGGTTCATTCAAGAATATGGAGGATATTCCATTTAGTGTAACTATTCCAGAGGTAAATCTTGTGAACCATGTAAAGTGGGTAATGGAGGTTGCCTTATTTATTGCCTCTCTTGTGGAAAAAGCTATGGGGATTTCCATCAATCGAGACCTTCTCATTGCTTCAGTTCTTTTACATGATCTGGGGAAGGCCTTTGAGTATCAAAAGGAGGGAAATAAATACGTTAAATCTGATATCGGGAAAAAATTTGTGCATGGTCTTTGGGGAACCTTTATAGCACTTGAAGAGCATGTTTCAAAAGATTTGGCTCACCTTATTGTTACTCATAGCAAGGATTCCCCTGAGCATCCTCAACTCTTGGAAGGCATTATACTTCACTATGCAGATTTTGCTCATGCAGATATTCTGCGTTTCCAGAAAGGCATGCAAACATTCTTATCCATGAAGGGCTAAAGGCCTTAGGTGTGCTTCTAGAGCAATTTCTTAATGATACACTTACATGAAGGGCAAGATTTTTCAAAAATGAGGAGGTGGTTATAATGCAGATGGTTAATAAATTAAAGAAGGTTTTGGAGAAGGGCGAGGTGGCTTTGGGAACCGCAATTTTTTCATACAGTCCCGCTATTGTGGAGGTGGCTGGCTACAGTGGATTAGATTTTGTTCGTATCGATAATGAGTACTCGTGGAGGCGAGATGAGTCGATGGAACACATGATCAGAGCCGCATACGTTGCGGAAATTACGCCCATTCTGCGGATCGATAAAGGCGATCATTACCTAGTCAATAAGGCTTTAGAAATCGGTGCAGGGGGTGTTCTGGTACCCGACATCTCGAGGAAGGAAGAAGTTGAGGAACTCATAAGGGCCACAAAATTTCCTCCCCGGGGAACTCGAGGATATTCGAGCCTCTGTTTTTCGGGTCAGTGGGGCGCAAGATCTGGTAAGGACTGGGTAAATTGGTGTGATAGCGAAATTTTAGTCGGTATCATGATTGAAAACGAGGAAGTAATTACCAGGCTTGATGAGATTCTATCAATAGAGGGACTTGATTTCGTTCTCTTTGGCCCATCCGACTATTCACTGTCACTGGGGCTCCGAGGACCTCAGAAAAACCACCCGAAGGTTCAGGATGCTCTCAAAAAGACTATCGAGGTGGCAAGTCGTTATAAAAAGCCTGTTGCGATAGGTGTTGGTCAACCGTGGGAGGAGGAGGCAAAAAAATATATTGATTTAGGATGTAGAATTATAGAAATAGGCCACGATGTCGTTGTTCTTAGGTCTATATGGAAAGGTTTGTCAACGGCCATTAGAAATATTTAAACAGTCATTGATTCCTCAACCCGAAGAGTTGTAGCTGCCCTTCAGTGCTTCCCATCGATCTCACGAAGCATTTCATGGGTTTGTGAACTCCGCCGAAGTCAGGCTTAGGACATATACTTATCGGTAACTGATCACAGGCTCGGTCCATCTGGTTATCTGAGGAGATAGGAGGGCTATTCTTCAAAACCCTCCTATCTCCGTTTACCCTGTGACCAGTTACTCTCATTGAGATGCTGGTCCAGTTGCCTCTTTCAGGGCGGCCCTCGCCAGGAGCCTTGTAGAATCCAATACTGGGAGGGGCGAATCTTCTTGAGTCACCAGCAGCGGTATCTCGGTACAGCCAAGAACAACGGCGTCACAGCCGTGGCCCTTTAATCCAGTAATTACCTCCTTAAAATACGCGCGTGCCTCCGAGGTAAAACTGCCATAAACCAGTTCATTCAAAATGATCTCATTAATGCGCTCCCGGTCCTCTGCCTCAGGAATCCTGTACTCAATACCCGCGGCAGCAAGCTTGGCAGGATAAACTGGCCCCTCCATCAAAAAGCGTGTGCCCAGGAGCCCAAGGTAGTTATGGTTTTGACGTTTTGCCTCAGCAGCAACCTCCTCAGCAATATGGAGCCACGGAATTGGCGAATCCTTAACCGCAAGGTCAAATGCCTGATGGATGGTGTTGTCGGGGCATATGGCAAAATCTGCTCCCGCCTTTGCTACCTTGGCTACTGAAGATACCATTAAGCGAGCTACCTCTTCCCAGTCTCCTGCTTCGATGTATCGCATGTATTCGCTAAGGGGAAAGGTGTGCATAGTGACCTCAGGATGGCCGTGTCTGCCCATTACATCAGCCCCTTCTATGCAGACCGTTCGATAGCAAAGGGCTGCCCCTTCTGCGCTACACGCAACAATTCCAATGTGTTTAGCCATGTTGTTTTTTCCCTCCCTTCTAAGCGTGTTCCGGGTACTGTTTGTAAATCTTGAGCTCAGCCTCTCCTTGATGTCCCTCTGTCATGTATTTGCTTCTGGAATCCCGCGCCTGATGTGCACGAGAGGCCCAGCGGCCTGGGCCTTAAATCTTCATAATTCTACTATTGACAAAATATTCAAAATCATACTCAGTCATTTCTCCGACTTTCTTATTTGGAACGGGCATCAATCTTGCTGAAAGCGGTTTATTTAACCTAATGGAAAGAGATGCAATATCTAAGAGAAGGGCATATAGTTTCTTCTCAGAAACATCCCCCGGCAGTGGGATCGTATCTAATCCAGTTCCACAAACCGATGAATAGAGTAACAGATTTGCCAGATTATACATTCCATCAATGTTCCTCATGGCCAGTCCGTAGTCTTCAAGAACGGGCAACATTAAACCGGAATAACCACATTTCTTAATGTCTAGATTCCTAACAGTTTCCGTTATTGTCCCTGCAACAGCTAGCGTTCCAACCTCTCCAAACTTGCCCAGTCCCAGCCTTTCAAAGGCATAGGCAATGCTTTCATCTGGATTTACAGACGTTGCAATCGAAACGTCAATTCCACCGTATCTCACTGTTTCTTTCTTGCTGATCTGTATTGCTATCCTCTCTATTCTTTTATATTCGTCAGTCAAGATCCTTTTGAGATGGAGCCCTGCCCTTTCAATATGCTTAGCTTTGGAAAAGGCCTTGCGCACCAAATCACTGTTTTCTGTTCCAATTGCAAAAGAAGTTGGTCCTTTATGGTAGGCTGCTGGATAAAATGGGCTTCCAGGTTTTGTGTTAAATAGAGCAGCAAACCTTAGGTTGGCAAATCCATCTTCACTAATTCTTGACAACTTCCTCATTAACTTGGCTGTCTGTCTGGCTGCTTCATAGTTTATCTGTCTGTCATCAGAAATCAAAACAGTACAAAATCCGTTAGATGTGCTCCCGAGAGTATCATATATGACTGGTATGTGTTTTGGATTAATCGTTGTGCCAATATTAAAATACTCAACATTGTATTTATGGGTAAGATCTTCTAATTCCTTTACTAATGCGACAATCTGGTTCTTGGATTTGAAATACTCTTCCCAAGGTTGTGTCGCTAACCTTACCGTTTGAACCGTATATCCTTTGTTTTCAAATATCTTCCTGGCATTATTTGTAAAATGAGCAATTCTTCTGATTTGTTCCTCCTTTAGTGGGAGTCTAAGATTGAAACCTGTCGTTATTGTTCTTATCTTCATTCTGCTCTCCAAACTCTATGAGATCAGTACAAGTTTCTCATAACTAACCCTCATCCCTTTCAAGAGATGACCTCTTTGCGTCCAGCCACAATATCCGGATCACACACCGCTTGTCTATTTTTTTCGTCGTCGCTTAGATTTTTACCCTGTGTGGCCTTAAATTTCAAGTATGACTGCCATCAGGATCTTTTTTCCCAATCATTTTCACATATTTCTTAGAGTCAAGCTACCACCCCCACCCTGCCCTCCCCCTTCGACTCGGCTGAGCTCGTCGCAGGCAAGAGGGAGGGTTTGGCCCGCCTGCCACTGCGAGGCACGAGCGGGCAGGGAGGGGGTGAAAAATGGGATTTCCTATACTACCAAGCTATGCCTTTGCTGGGTTAGCTCTTGTCCTGAATTCTCCGGATCCAAAAAAGCCGAGGCAAGGGTCAGTGGTTTTGCCTTGTTTTTTCTTGAAAATTGGTTATGATCACGTGTAAAGAGGTCGGTAGGCTGGTTGGCTGGACAGGCAGAGCCCACATGCTTGGCAAACATCTATCTTGATTATCTTTAGATGAAGATGCTAGATTTGGAAAGGTGACGGTAATGACAATCACACCGATCTTTGATCCTCGAGCAAGGGGCAGGGTCATGAGGGTTGCAGCCTTCATGTCTGGCTCAGGAACCAATGTTATCCGGCTTCTTGAAAGGCAAAAGGAACTGGAAAGTGAGCCCGGTGGTTCCCCCTTTAAGGTTATCTTCATCTTCAGTGATCGCTCTGACAGTGGCTCAGCAGGAGAAAAAATTGCCCTTGATGCAGGAATCCCCTACTTCAGTTACGATATACGAAAATTCCACTCCCTAAAAGGATTAAAGAGGACCCACTTGACCCCTGAAGGGATGGCAGCCAGAAAAGAGTTTGACTCTGTGGCCTCTCGTTTGATCGAGGCCTTTGACATCGATATCATTGCCCTGGCAGGATACATGAGTTACCTGACATTAAATAGATGTGTCAACGTGCATCCAGCTGATCTATTCATACGTACACCTCATGGAAAAAGGCAGTATGTTGGCGATCATGGAGTAGCTGATGCAATAGCCAGCGGAGAGACGTCTTTACGTTCCTCAACCATCTGGACAGATGCTGGGGTGGATACTGGCCCCCTGCTGATGGTCTCAAGATCCCTAAAAGTTGAATTGCCCACCCCCTTGCCGGATCTGCTGAAAGATAAACCCGCCTTTAAGAAAGTGGTGGATGAACACCAGAGACGCCTCAAAGAGATAGGTGACTGGCAGATCTTTCCTCTAACGGTGGAGATGATTGCCAGGGGACGCTTTGCTCTGGATGAAAATAACAACGTTTATGTAGATGGACACCCCGCACCCAAAGGCTACCGGGTTGAGAAATAACCTCAGACACTTTAGCTCACTTAGATAGGGTCGTAGCGTTTCATGTCACACGATTTTGCCCTTGCAAGAGAAAGGATGGTAAAAAACCAGCTGATCCCCCGGGGTATAAGAGATGAAAGGGTTCTCGAAGCTATGGGTAAAATCCACAGGCACCTCTTCATAGAAGAGGCCCTGGCTGGGGAGGCATATAATGACCACCCGGTTCCCATAGGGGAAAAACAGACCATATCACAGCCTTACATTGTGGCCCTCATGACAGAGGCATTGGAGCTGAAGGGAGACGGGAATACCCTTGAGATAGGAACAGGTTCTGGTTATCAGACAGCCATCCTGGCTGAATTGTCGAGCAGGGTCTATACCATAGAGAGGATTACATCACTCATGGTCAATGCCAGAATACTATTAGACCGGCTAGGATACACCAATATCCTGTTTAAGGCCTTTGATGGAACACTGGGCTGGAAGGAATATGCCCCTTTCGATGCCATCATGGTAACGGCAGGCGCACCAAGTTTACCAGGGCCCCTTATGGATCAACTGGCAGACAACGGGCGGATGATTATCCCTGTTGGTGACAGATACAGTCAGGAATTGATAAAGGTTACCAGGAAGGGAGACAGTATGGAACAAGATAATTTAGGAGGATGTCGTTTCGTTAATCTCATCGGTGTCCACGGTTGGTCAGATTAAGGAAAGTGCCTAAAGTGCCTAAAGTTATAAGTGCCTAAAGTTTGTTGTTCGTTGCTCCGCCGTCGGATGAACGGTGAACGCCTTATAGGAGATTTAAATGAGGTTTAGTGAATTTCCCGATGATATCAGGCACTACCTGATACCCGAGCCATCAGGTACCATGTTCTATCGGTGTCTCGGTTGCAGGGGTGAATTCGCTATTGATCATCTTCTCTATACCTGCCCATCGTGCGGCGGGATATTGATGCTCTATCATCAGCCAACAGGAAAAACACAAGATATTAACGGTGCCTTATGGAGAAAGATCTTTGACTACAGGGGGATGCTCAATTTCAATCCCCTTAAGGGCATCTTCCGCTACTATGAGTTCATTGCCCCCATTATCCCATTGGAAGCCATACTATATCTCGGCGAAGCACATACACCCGTAGTTATGGCCAACAAAAATCTCGAGTCCGCCACAGGCGGACCGTTCTATTTCAAGAATGAAGGACTGAATCCAAGTTTGTCTTTCAAGGATAGGGGAATGGCCTGTGCCTTAAGCTTTCTAACGTACCTGGCAAAAAAAAAGAATATAAAAGATCTATTAACGATATGCGCATCTACCGGAGATACCTCAGCCTCAGGGGCACTGTATTCTGCATACCTGACCGGTCTTATCAAATCGGTCGTTCTTCTTCCAAAAGGGAAGGTCACACCACAGCAGCTCTCACAGCCCCTTGGAAGTGGGGCAAAGGTTTTGGAGGTACCTGGCGTCTTCGACGACTGCATGAAGGTAGTAGAAGAGCTGAGCGAAAAATATAACGTTGCCCTTTTAAATTCTAAGAACAGCTGGAGAATTCTGGGCCAGGAATCCTATTCCTTTGAAATAGCCCAGGACTTTGACTACCAGGTGGCTGATAAGGTTATACTTGTTCCGATTGGCAATGCCGGTAACATAACTGCCATCATCAGTGGCTTTCTGAAATTTCTCAAGGCTAGCGTCATTCCTGAACTACCCAAAATCATTGGCGTTCAGTCAGATCATGCCGACCCCGTTTATCGCTATTACCTGGAAGACGAGCCTTTGCGGCGGCGATTTGAGCCAATTACGGTAAAACCGAGTGTTGCCCAGGCGGCCATGATCGGCAATCCTGTCTCTATGCCACGGGTCATTGATTTAGTTGGAGAATATAATCTGGCAGCCGGTCAAGAAAGGATATTCTTCGTATCTGTAACCGAACAGGAGATAATGGATGCCATGATAATAGCAAACAAGAATGGTCATATTGCCTGTACCCAGGGAGGCGAGTCTATGGCAGGATTTATGAAGGCCATAGAGGGAGGTCTTGTTTCCAAGGGAGAGATAGGTGTACTTGCTGCCACGGCCCATACCCTTAAATTCTCCTCCTTTCAGGATATGTATCTTGCCAACAGATTTCCACCCGAATTCCAGGTCAAGCCAAGAAAAGGACATAGAAACACTCCTATCTTGGTCCAGCCAAAGGGTCTCAGGAAACTACCACAGGCTGGAAAGCCGCTCCAAGGCAAAGACCTTGATCTCTTCATCAAAGCGAGTGCAGCTGAGATTGCCAGAATCCTGGATCTAAAAAAAAGATAGGTGCAGTCGATCATACAAATACAACGGACTACTTACAACTAACACCGGACACTATCTAAAGATAGCCTGAAGATGAAAATAATTACACGGTATTTTTGCAAGGAATTCTTTACGTTCTTCTTTATCTCCCTGATTACCTTTCTCGTACTCTACCTTGTGATAAGCTTCTTTGGAAAAGTAGAGAAATTCCATGAGGCCAATGTCCCCATGAATGTTGCCTTCTCCTATTTCATCTATCAGATACCGTTTATTGTTCAACAGATGATACCTTTATCAGTCCTCATCTCCGTTATGTTAATGTTAGGCATAATGAATAAGCACAACGAGATTCTGGCTATGAAGGATTCTGGATTGAGCACCCTTAACTTCTCCTATCCCTTGATAGCAATCTCTATCTTTATTGGAATTGGGTCCTTTTTTCTCGCTGAATCCATTGTCCCTATTACTACCTCTCGGGCCAATACTATATGGAATGTCCACGTTGAAAAAAAGAATCCTCAGGGGGCCTACAAGTTATCCCACCTCTGGTATAGGGGCAAGGACTCCATTTACCAGATTAGGGTCTATGACAGCAGGAAGAATACAGCAGAGGGTCTTTCAATCTTCTTTTTTGATAAGAACTTCAAATTGAGTAAAAGAATCGATGCCGAGAAAGCAACATGGAATGAGGGGATCTGGTATCTCAATGACGGGCTTATCCAAGAGATTGAACCTGACGGATCAAGGAAATCAGTTAGATTCGACTATCATACAATACAACTTCCTGAAACTCCTCAAAGCTTTGAGAGGACCATGAAGGCACCGGAGGAGATGAGTTTTTGGGAATTAAGAAACTACACGAGTAAGATAAGGGAAGAGGGTTATGATTCAACCAGATGCCAGGTAGACCTCAATATCAAATTGGCCTTTCCCTTCATATCGCTGGTCCTTACCTTAGTGGGAGTGCCTCTTGCCTTGAGAAAGAAAAAAGGCGGAATTCCTTTTAGTATTACTATCGCCATCGGCATGAGTTTTCTCTATCTCCTGACATTTGGCCTATCCCGGTCTCTGGCCCTATCAGGGGCCCTCCCCCCGATTTTAGGTGCATGGATGGCAAACCTCCTTTTCTTACTCTTTGGCATTTACCTTATGCTCAAGGAAGAGAGTTGAGGAAGGGTTTCAGGTTGACGGTATCTCTGCCTCCAAGGCCATTGCTATCTTGTTTTTGAGCTCGGTCAGATCAAAAGACTTAATAACGTAAAAGTCCGCAGCAATAGATTTGATGTCTTCCTTGAAGGTATCGTAGGCAGTACAGAGAATCACGGGCAAGTTATAAAACTTGTTCCTGATCTCCTGCAATAGATCGAGACCATTATAATCAACCATCTTTATATCCAATATAACCAGATCAGGTTTTTCTTTTTCTATCCTCTCCGTCAATTCATATCCGTCCGCGGCTGTAATGACCTCGTAACCGGCTTCACTTAATTCCTCGGAGTAAAGCAACCTGATATGTTCTTCATCATCCACGACTAATATCTTGGCCATAGGTAATCTCCCTATAAAAAATTGACCAGATAGCTCACCAGGTCTACCTTCCATTCCAGCGCTGGATCAAAAGGCCCTTGGTGGCCTCAAATTGGACACACTCCTCTTCAATAAACTCCTCCGCCTCCCTTACGGACATCCTGTCTGTTTTTATGACAAAGGAAAGGGTCTTGCTGAGATATATGGGGATAAGGGAGTCCAAGAGTTCATCGAATCTCCACGATTTATCCCTGTAAGCAATGGCAAAATCGATCAAGACATTGATCCAGAGATGTGTAGGGAAGTCAAATCGCTCTCGATCCATTTCTCTTATTTCTTGCAGCTTATTGCCCGTTTCCTTCTGAAGGATCTTCTCCCATATACGACCATACCTGTCAAAACCTTCATGAAACCTTTGAAATAGTATTTCCTTATCGACCTTGACGGGCGGCGGCATCTCAGTTTCTCCGAGGCCAAAGCCAAAGATTGCAGTCGGCTTACTCCATTTTACCTTACTCCAGAAAGGATAGAATTCTACCATCATATTAAAAATAGTCCCCACTACCTGTCTAAACATGGGCCCGAGATCCCCGCCAGGATCCTTTGGCCGGTGAATCTTTGGCCTGCCCATGAAGGCCTGGCAAATGGGGACATTTTCGTTCATGGCAAGGGTAGTCATCCAGATATCAATACCGAAATTGGCGACATCGTCTGACCAGGTATCACTTTCAAGATAGATCTGGGCCAATTGTCCCCAAAAACCAAAATCGCCACCTATCGGCTGTCTGACCCTCCTGCCATAGAGGGAACGTATCAAAGGGTAAGCGATAGAGTTTGTTATGGTACCATCATATTGGTGCCTCACATAAAGGGGTGCTACATAGCCAAAATCCTCAAACAGAGGCTCACCTAAGTGTTTTATCCAGTCTGGCATGATACTCTTTAAATCAGCATCAACTACCACCACCCCTTTTGCGTCAAGATCAACAATCTTCTTGAAGAGATTTCTAAAATTGTTCCCTTTCCCTTTGATGCCGGGTTCTGTTGATATGTATATTTTTGGGGTATCGCTCCTTATGCTCAGAAATATCTCCTTTGTGCCGTCATTAGAGTTATTATCACAGTTTATGATGACCGATTCCCTGTTTCCAAAGAATGACTGTATCCCTTTGTCTGCCTGTTGGACTGGAAAGGCTATTGAATCTGCCTCATTATAGGATGGTATTGCTACAACAAATTCCGCTTTCTTTACGTTCTCAGGGTTGACCTCATGCTCAAACATCTTCTAGCCTCCCAAACTCTCCTCCTCAGCTACTATAATCATAAAAGCCCTTTCCGGCTTTTCTCCCGAGCCAACCAGCATCCACATGCCTTCTAAGCAGGGGGCATGGTCTATACTTGGAATCACCAAGATCCTTATAAAGAACCTCTATTATGGCCAGACACGTATCCAATCCAATTAAATCGGCCAAGGCCAGAGGGCCCATAGGATGGTTCATTCCCAAGGTCATGACATCGTCGATGGCCTTGGCTGTACCCACCCCTTCAAATAGTGCGTAGATAGCCTCATTTATCATGGGCATAAGAACCCTGTTGCTGATAAAGCCAGGAGAATCATTGGCCTCTACTGGTGTCTTCTCAAGTTTAATGGCCAAATCATGGGTGACTTTTCTCGTCTCATCAGAGGTCGCCAGGCCCCCGATAATCTCTACCAATTTCATCAGTGGAACCGGATTCATAAAATGCATGCCTATTACCTGTTGAGGCCTCTTGGTTGCTCCAGCAATCTTTGTAATAGAGATTGACGAGGTATTCGAAGACAAAATTACGTCTGGGGCGCAGATCCCATCGAGGGCGACAAATAGCTTTAGCTTTAGCCCCTCATTCTCCGTTGCAGCCTCCACTAAAAAATCGACCTCCCTCATATCGGAAATATCCGTCGATCCTTTAATCCGGGAAATGATGTCGTCTTTTTCCTGAGAAGATATCTTTTCCTTCTTTACCATCCTGGAAAGACTATTCTCGATAGCAGCAAAACCCTTATCCACAAATCCTTTTCCTATGTCATTCATAATCACCTTATGCCCATAGGCAGCTGCTACCTGGGCAATTCCCGATCCCATTTGACCTGCACCAACGACACCTAACGTCTTAATTTCCATTGCCAAGATCCTCCTCCTTAAATCAGATGAATGAGATTACCTTTACCTCACTTTAGGTCTGCCCGCAATGCTCTCGCTTGCGAGGCAGGCGGGCACTTTATCAGCCTGAGGCTGATTTAGCTCACTTATCAATTCAGTATTGATATATATCTCAAGACAAGGCCAAAATCAACCCAAAAGCCACAAACCCCATTGCTTCTGAGCCTGCTGTCCCTTCCTGTTCCATTTGACCTTGATGATT
>Ga0209636_10003754_pt1 | contig 15478 bp, 14 predicted proteins | sample DeeMarSWOR152_54_FD_187464 | JGI IMG/M metagenome (GOLD analysis project Ga0209636, IMG submission 187464) | Marine sediment microbial communities from White Oak River estuary, North Carolina - WOR-1-52-54 (SPAdes) (version 2) | ecosystem: Environmental > Aquatic > Marine > Intertidal zone >...
GACTGCAAGTTGCTTTAATTCTCTTTGCTTGTATTGTTCTTGTCGTGCTTCGACTTCTTTTTTACGCAATTCAAACTCTTCATCCGTTTCGATTCTTCTGCAAATCGCATCAATTTCAACATAAGAGCAATCATAACTTATACCATGCTCTATATTAACATGAGTTGCACCAAGTTTTTCCAGTTCTTCAATATCTTTTTTTAGTTGGCTTATTTCTACACCATAAGTCCAATCGAGCGAATAATTGATTTTAAAATCCTGTTCCTGTTTTTCCATTTTGATAATTATTTAAATATTTATAAAATACGTTTGCTAACAAGCGGTCATAAAACAAAGCGGGTTAAGTGATATTCCAAGTGTGTAGCACGTTTCAAACTTTTGCTCGGTCGATAGGTATGCACTTCGCAATCCGCTTCGTTTCATACCACCATACCGTTATTTTATTAAAGTTATCAATATAACTCCAACAAGCGCAACAATAGCAAGAACCATCATAGTTGTCATTACTCTATTGCTTAGCTTAGATTCAGGGTCAAATAACCTCATAAAGAAATCTGATAGATTTAATGCTGCTATTCTATGAATTAGCCAACACCCAAAAGCTATGAAGTATATTATAATGTTTTTCATGATTCTAATTTAAAATGGTTGAAAACATGATGTTAATCTGCTCCCTATCGGATGGATCAAAATTGTCTGCATAATCAATTAACTGACTATACCTTACAATATTCATAACTGCTATGAATTGTTCGCTTTTTTTTACGATTATTGTTTCCATGTCTTTAGTTTTTAAAGTGATTTAATAAAATCTATAACTTGCTTTTTTGATTCATTATCAATTACTGATAATTTATAAAAATCATTCTCTTTTATAACATTTATAGCTTTATTTTCAAATTCATCACATTTAGTATGATTTGATGATCTGAATTCAATCAACATCCATTCTCCATTATTTATTTGTTTCTCAGCTGTAAAATAATAACTTCCTGTTGTTGATTTATATTCATCATAAACATCATAGCCTAATTCAGTTAGTTTATTAATGCAAAAAATCCAAATTGAATGAGCTGATCTAAATCCTGTCATTACTATTGTGCCATTATTAGTTTTTTTCGTTTTCATATCTCTATCGTTTTGTTGATACAAATATAAATCTAATAATTAGATTGAGCAAGAGTAAAGCGTAATTTATAATGATTCTAAATAAAAAACCCCTCACAGGAGAGATGAGGGGTAAAACTAAAGATATGAAAACCTAACATTATGAATTGGTGTGTAAATATACTATTTATTTTTCTTCTTGAATAACTTTGATATTAGTTTCTTTTTAACTTGTTTGTTGTCCTGGTCTACATTGGTAGTACTTGACGTTGAAATGTCGTTATTCTTACCTTTATTCTTTATTCTTCCGTATTCGTTATTCACAACTGACTCAGGCTTGTCTAATAGCTTTGCATAAGTGAATAATCCTGCAATGAATATAAGAGCTGACCATAGGAAAAATCCTATTTGTTTTAAAATATTCATTCTGAAAAAGTATTCGTGAGAAATTTACCTAGCACACCAATAGCCAAAGCGATATAGGCTATTAATTCAACATCCTGACCAATTGCGGCCGCTGTAATAAATGCGCTTGCCCCTAATAATCCATCGCCTATCTTACGCCATTTCTTAGGCGTGGGTAAATAGTAGTTTTTCATAGCACGTATTCTTTATAGTTTCTTATAAATTCCTCTTCCGTCCCTTTTCCTAAATGTGTATTGTAATATTTTTTATAGTACTTTGCATAGCCAGACAAGTCATTCGGCAATGGCTCCGGCACTCGCCTGTAATGGATACGGGCCATTATTATTGCGAATTTCAAATTATATACTAATAATTCAGGATCGTTTGGTACAAAATCGTAGCCTAATGCATCATAAACGCGGCAATAAAGATTTTTTTTATGCTTTAAATACTTTTCAAGTATATCCTTAAATGTTGTTGGCTCCATCTGAAAAACTCCTAAAGCCGGACCATTCTTCAGTTGCTTTAGATAGGTTCCAAAACCGCTTTCCTGTGCCGCTGTACCCATCAGCAGATTAACTGCATCCTCTGAATATAAGCCGATTTCTTCTAAAGTATCGGCTATTAATTCCCTGAATTGGTGTTTATCGAAGCTCATATGTTATTTATTTTGGCATTCTTTTCAATATATCAATTAAATAATTCTCAACCCTAACTTGGCTCTCTTTTATTTCCGTAACGTCATTCTCTATATTATTGGTGACTATTTGAATATTCATTTTAAGATTATCTACTCTCATATCGGTGTACTCCTTTGATGTCTTGATTATCTTCTCCTTTTCCTCTTCAAGCTTTTGTTCAGTAACTGATTCAGTATTTTTTTTAATAGCACTACAAGCCGAATTCATAGTGAGAGAAGCAGCCACGCTGACAAAAGCAGTAAATAAAATTACTTGCCAAGACTCCTTAAGTTTTTCACCCATAGTTTACGGTTTCTGAAAATGACAATTGAAGATGTGACCATTATCAAAGCTATAAAAATTAACTCGAAAATCCTAGAATCGGCAATCCGGTACCAATCTTCATAACTTTTATTTATACACGATAAATGCAAAATTAACTGGAAAAGCATAGGTATGACAGCAATCAAAAAACTACTTCTACGTATCGATGAATATTCCCTCATATACCCCTCTAGTGATATCGCTATTAAAGATCCCCACAACGAGCAGTAATAAAATACGGACCACCCTAGACTATAGGGCGGCGCGCATTCATTAAATAGGCTTTGAGCTATCAAAAAATACAATATAGCTAGCCATGTGATCATTACTGTCCTCCTCCTGCTGGAACCTCAGGTACTGCATCGTCCTTAGTTTCCTCATCTTCTCCATTGTAAAACCGATCAAATTTCTGCATAACTAAACTTTTAAATTAAACCTATTCAAAGATAGTGATTTATTTCTTATGTTGCCAACAGTAGCCGTTGACACCTTTCCTCTTGCACCTAGTAATTGATCCTGTCAACGCCTTGCATCTATTCAATATAGATTCATGCTTAGATTCAGGGCCTATTTTCATTCCTTCATACTCCCATTTCTCATTTATATTACGATACCAAAATATTAAATCACCTTCTTTAATAGTAAGCATATAGGCCGTATCGTTTACGTATTTGATATAACCATAATCATTAAATTCATCCTTAATTATGATTGTACTTTTATTCTCGTAATACGTAAAATTACCTTCTTGAATGATTCTCATTACTATTGAATCATTAGAATCATAGCATGTTGTTATTTGCTTATCCTGAGCTATTAAGGATAGAGGAAATATGAGTAATAGTATAATTATCTTCATTCTACTATCTCTATTATTGGTATTTCATCCACTAAAGTTGCATCAGTAGAATTATAAATAATCATTAGTTCTTCGCTAGTCAACGAGCATCCAGTACCCGCAGCTGAAAGAAAATATGAATAGCCTTCTACATCTGTAATTGTATAGTTTTGCAAAACCCATTCTCTCCATGTTTTTATAGAGGCCGGAGTAATTTCATTCCCGCCTTCATCTAAAACAGCAGGATTTATTCTATTTGTAATTCCTTCAGGTATTTCATTATCTAAGGCAGAAGTAGCAATTTTGATGAAAGGATTAAAGTATTTGACATCTGAATTATCAAGTGACATTATCAATAAAAATTCACCTACAGATAACTCTTTAATTTCAGCATGAATGCAATTATCGCCATTCCATGTTTTCCACCCTCTAGCTATAATATTGAAAACATAATCTTTTACTGTCATGCCAGGTATTAACTCATAATTAAACATTTCCTGATTAATACCTTTTATCGTATAAGCTTCATTTGCTTTTATTTCAAATATTCCTTTCATTATTATATATTATTAGTGATTCTCTTTTCTGTTAATAATTGCTTACCTGTTAATGCAGTTGAATGAGTTCTTGTCTGCTTAACCCTATATGGTTCAGATATATCATTAAATACAGTATCACCAGATTCTACCCCTGTAAAATCTGAAAACTGTTTTTGTAGCATCGCTCCCGTGCCTAAATCTCTCCAAAATGAATCTTGAATAGCAGGATAACTATACTGCTCTAATTTACAGCCTGAATCAAGAAATGAATAGCCATCCTGAACTATATCCAAAGGATTACCAACGGCATCAAACGTGCCGTCAAATTTAGCGGGGATAATATGCCCGACAGGCGCGCCGTTGCTCCCTGTACCAACCGTCCATCCATATTTTTGCAACCAATGGTATTCATCCTGCTTCCCTCCATTAGCGGTTGAACCGTTTATTAGAGTTGCATGATTACCATTTCCTGAGATATCATAGTATGTGTGGTTAGCTGCGTCTTTTATTGGTTCGCAGAGTGGCCAATGACCTAATGTTTGAACAAAGTTACCTGAGGAATCTAATTCATTTAATTGAAAATTATAACATTTTCCCTCATACGCACTTGTACCGTCATCATTATTACCGATTGTCAAATTTGCTGTGCCACCAGTCAACCTTAATCCAGTCGTCATCGTTGTCGTGTCAGAGACTGTTTGTCCGTTTGCAGTGAAATAAACGTTATTCCCGTATATTTTTAATTCAAAATCCACTTTATCTACAACTCCCACAGTAATAGACATAGATAACGTTTGAATGGATTGTGATATCACAATACATTGCATTGAGGTGGAATCTGATCTTAATATGCGAAAGTAATTGGCGGAAGATGGCTTATATCGGCTGAAGACTTCCCCTAAAAAAGTACCATCTATAATACCAGTTAGTTGGATATTTGGTTTCGTAGATATGAATGTTGGACTTATTCTAGATAAGCTACTTGTACCCCCAATAAAACAACTGCTATCAACAAATTTAGCTTTTCCAGGTACCTTCCCAACATATTGCAAATCATTCCCAAGTACGTCTTTGAAAGGTGGGAGTTGGATTGATCTATCTTTCGGTATAAATACAGGATAAGCACCTGTATTATCTACTGAATACCCCTCATCATTATGCCAGCTCTTAATATCCTGATACTGATGGATTGAGTTGGGGTTAACTTCTGGAGGTACTGTTACTGCATTGGTTATTGTACCATGATTACCGTTACCTGAAGAGTCATATGCTACTGTTCCTGAGTTTTCATCGCCTTTATACCAACAAAAAGCACCCGATACATTTTTGAAATTATAAATACTTTCTACCTCGTTATTTGTAATAACCCTTTTAAAAAAATAAAAGTCGAAAAAACCGCCATCAGGTCTAAATCTATCATCGTTAGAGGTTCCTCCAAACCCAATTCTATCATCAACTAAAGCCTGAAATACGGGAGAGACTATTATAGTTTCTACAAATTTACCATCCCTATAAAAATCAACACCAGACGAGTGTATATTTACTACTATATGGTAATACCTATTGTCATCTAGTGTGAAAAAGTTGGATGATGTAACATTAACTCCTAAACCAAATACACGCAAATTAAGGTTAACTCTTCTTATTTTAAAAGCATTACCATTCCCTATAAATGCCTGTTCTGTGGTAGTATTTGTTTTTTCAAGCCATGCTGAAAACCCGTATTCAGTTATAGTCTCTGATCCTATATTCTCGATTATTACATAGTTTGTTCCATCTATACCTGTACCTTTATAACATCCTCCACGCCGTGGATATCTTGGAGTACCGAAATTAGCAGATAATACATTGCTTCGATCCTCAGTCATTCCGATAGGCAGATTATTTTCGTCATAATCTACGATATTAAGTACAGATGCAGCCTGTTGATTTAATTTTCCTCTAGCCATTATTCATCTGGATTTATATCACAACGAATTGTACCAAGATTATTGAATAATTCAAGTAGATATTTTGAATTTGCTGCAATACCTGTTATTCTGCTTCCTGCTACGAAATTATAATTAGCTCCCCATGAAATCGAAGTTATAGCAGATGCATTTCCACTATTATCAATAACTACATATTTTTTTCTACCAACCGTTGTTGAAACATTCGTAGGATTTGCAAATGTAAGTGTTGTTGTGCCATTATTTATCGGCCATTCATCAACATCACTTAAAGCCATATCAGGCGATCTACTTGAACCATCCCAAGCTGAAGCCGCATTTAAAGCCCATTCAGGAGAAGCAGATCCTCCGCCAGTACCAGGAATATTAATAAAAACAAACCCAACGATATCATCTAAGCTAAAAGCTCCATAACTTCCAGCTGAAATCGGAATAGTGTAATAACTACCTTCGCTTACAGAATCGCCTGATAGAAACCCTACCAAATATCTTGATGTTGAAGTTCTGCATTGGGCATAAATCGCGGCTCCTGATTTCAATACGCTAAGAATAGGATATAAATCTTTGCCTAAATAATTGACTAGATTCACATATAATTCCGTACCAGTTGCATTACGCCTGAATTTACCGCTTCCAGGATCACCTTTTGTTGTAACAGTATCAAATTGCCATTGCAATTCTGAACTTGTTTTGATTTCATTATATAATGACTGATCAAAACTATTTATTATTATTCCACATATGTCTAAATCAACAAAATCAGTTCCTTTATTTTTTACTGTTACGTTAATAGTCCAGTATCCTGTATTATCTACTATAGATACTACTTCATAGTTTACCCATTTCGTCCTATCACCTTTATTTTTTAACGCAAATATTGATCCTGTACTTAATTTACTTACAAAATCTTCAATTAACCCATTATCATATTCAGAATCATTAATATATAATGCAGTTACTAATGATTGATTAGCATTATTGAATCTTAATTTTCCTGTACCTGGATTTGCTTGAACAGTAGATGATAAATCTATTTGAGATAAAAGAAATGGTAATCCTTCACCACTTCCATCATCATTTAACCATGCACTGCCATTCCATACCTGTCGCACATCAACAGTTGTATTATGTACTATCATTCCTGCATTAGCAGCAGTTAATGATAATGCATCTATTTCTGTTTGTGATAACTGAGGCGTTTGAAAAGGATATTTATTATCAACATGCCCAAATGATATACTAGGATTAGCAATTGATTTGCCAGGTAATGAATCATGACTTACGCCTGTGGCTGGTAAATCAATAGTTGTTTTAGAAGGGCTTACGCCTCCAAATGTAAAATCAATGATTGGATTATCTCCAACTGTAGCACTTTTTTTTGCTATTAATTCAATAACTAATGTTTTATTAGTCCAATCATTTGTAGGCAATAGACCTGATACAAATTTTTCTAAAGTAGTCGTACTGCTTATAAATTCTGAATATGATGTTTCAGCTAAAGGAATTGGATTTAAAGTTAATGTTGGTATGTCGTATTCATAATATCTAAATTTTATAGCTGCTTGTCTATTATATGTTGTTTGAAGTTTTATTTGTGCAGCTGCCAATATCCCCCTTTCAGCTACTAATCCTGATAATGCTTTTGCATCATTAATAAAAAATCCTACTGATTGATCTGTAATACTTGTAATTGGAGGTGTTGAAAAAATTGCAGCAGGATTATTATAACTTGGATCTTCACTATTGTTTACAAGCTTATAATAAGTTCCTTCTATAGTACTTAGTGAAGTAGTAGGATAGAAATATAAAGTCACCAAGGCTTCTGATATTCGGCTATTTTGCCCTTTCCTAAAACCTGAAGCTCCGTAAATTAATTCAAATCCAGTATCATCTGTTATTATTAATTCATCAAATGTAGTATCTTCACTGACTACTCGAACAGATGAATTTACCCCACTACCTTTTATAAATTTGCAAAATTCACCTTTATAATCAGATGTCCAATTTTTAACTGTAACTACTATTTCTGTTCCACTTGCAGGGAAACCTACATATAAAGCTCCACTTTCTATGCCATTTGTTAAATAAAGATTTGAAGAGAATTCAATTACTCTGTAATATTCCCTATCGTCTGATAATATATAATATCCATCAACTCCATTAGCTTGAATTACTACCTGAGCATTTACAGTCGCTAAATTTAATACAGATTTACTGCCTATTAATTGACCACCACCTTTAACAGATATATTACAATGATTGCTATTTTCTTTTAAAGTAAAGATAAATCTATCCTTATTTCCAGCAACAACAGCAGGTAAGTATATAATTATATCTCCACCTGAAGCATCTACTAAATAATGTATGTTTGCAGTTGCCGGGTCTAGATTTGTACTTAATTCAACTATTGCTTTATCCCCTAATTTACCAAGGTCTATTTTTTTATCCTTTTTATCATTAGGATCATAGATATTAGTAATGCCTCCATTTGGAACCGCACTTGCTGGTGGTAAACCCTTAGTTGGAATTAAAGTTATTTTATTTGCCGATGTTGCCATTATATTGATATTGATAACGCGTTACCGCTTACTTCTAATGCTCTTCCTGTTGTGCTAATTATACCGCTTGCATCACTGATTTCAATTGGTTCACCGAACTGATACCATGCAACATAAGTATAAAAAGGATTTCTTTCTGAAAATAAATCTTCGCTTTCTCCTTGTTCTGATAATGTTGCTTTTACTCCATTTATGTACAGATTTTTATGAATTGAAGCAATAAATAATTTTTCAACCATATATTGAGGAATTAATGAAGTCTCTAATTGAATCTCCATTATAACAACTCCTTTTAATTGTTTTTTTGTTCCATCATCACTCACAAAATTCTCACTTTCTCCTCCATTTCGATATTTCACAAATCTAGCCGGAACCCTAAATGTAAATTCTACTCCTGTAGAATAATCAATTTGTTGTATGTTATCAGGATTTGAATATCTGAATAATACTGTTCTTTCGTGATTTTCGTAATTAAATATCTCTTCGCTTATCCATAGCACATCATCATAGCGTGGATCTGTATCAGTACCATATACATAAACTTTATAAATCCCTTCATCTATCGAAGCGAAATCAATAGTAAATTCATATATGTTATAATCTTCTTCATTATATACGGCTTCTGTTATCCCTGCTTCTCCTGGAGTCCCTGTGAAAACTGCATTTATCTGAAGTGCATATCCTTGTATTTCTTCATCATAAACAGATTGTTCAATTGTAAATGTTCCATTTAATGAAGTACTTGATAATGTTATAGTTATTCCACTGGCTATATTACCGTCACTCGCCCATTCTGGTAAAACTCCATTACTCAATGTATAACTACCATTTATATCTGTTGTGCCTGGATCATATGTATTTCCGGTAATATAATATATATTTGTCTTTCCTGTATCACCTGATTTCAATTGACAATCTCTTTTATCTTTCTGTAAGATGTTTTCTGTTTCAAGACTTACAACAGGAACCTGAACTATATTATTATCACAATCTACAACATTAATGGTAATGGTTTCATAAGTTGTTTTTATTTGCGTTATAACATCATCACATTGATTCACTGGCTGTTGATAATTCTGTTTTTCAATATTCCAATAACCCTGATCAGATATAGGACTATTATCAAAATTTGGTATTTCCCCACACGCTGTAAATTCTGTGCTTTTATAAAATTTTAATGGATTTGCATTTTCAATAATAAATACCGGGCCGGGCTTATCTACTGTTACACCAATTACCTCAAACGTTGTGCTTTTTTTACATCCATAATTATCTAATACATATGCCGTATAACTACCAGGTGTCAATCCATAAAACACATTAGATGATTGATATGATATATCATCTAATGAATAAGTAGTAGTCAGGCTATATATAGCAAATGGAATTGTTGTAATTTCTATATTTATGGTTGCTGTTGCTCCAGTAAATGTTTCAATAACAGTAACTCCATTTATATCATATTTATCAACATTTGGCATTATCAAATCAGCTGTATTGCCTATTGCTGATTGTATAACTAATATTGCTGTAGGGACAGGATATCTTAAATAATCAAAATATAAATCATCTACTGTATTACATACTTTTTCAATTGGTGATATAATATCTATAGGATAATCAGCAGGAATATCATTATCTATTGTAAAATCATATCTTACATTATTACATTTATCAACTCCATCAGCTGTTGTCGGTGTTATTGATGTTATCTCTAATTCAGCAGCAGGTGGTACTTCAGGTATATCCTCACTTATAATCATCCATGCAGGAGGCGTATATGCAGTGAATTCACAACCATATTGAATTGCAGATATTTTTATTTCATCACCTAAGCCTACAACTAATATTTCTATCGGTAGACTTATAACTAAACCTCCAGGCTCATAATCATATCCTAATGCTTCAGCTAATCTCTGAGTTACGCCTGTAATGGATTGCAAATAAGTTGTAAATGTTTGCGGGCCAGTTCTAGATAAAGCAGGTAATTCATATATTTGTTCAAGCGTAGTATTATAAGAAAATCCTTGATCAAAAGATTCAGATCCAGGTGATGGAACTGAAATTATCTTATATGTTCTACTTGCGAAATTTGCCATTATCTATTTGCTCTTAATAATGTTACATTTGCCTTCTCTTCATTAATCTTATAGCTTATATCATCAATAAAGCCTAATAGATTATAATTTTTATATACAAATTTAAGCATTTTATTTTTGTTGGAATTTATATCATCAAATTGCCAATTTGAAAATGGACATTCTAGTTCAATTAATTCAGCTAAAAATAAAGGATTATATAAATCACCTATTAAAACATTATCTTTTTCAATCAATAATTCAGATTCAGTAGTTAATTGAGTTTGCAATTCTGCATTATTAGCACCTTTAACATATATCAATGAATCAGCTTGTTTATGAATCAATCCCGATCTGATTATATCACCATGTCTTATTAAATTTCGTTTTGAAGATAGCCTTAAATTAATAACATTTTGAGGTTCTAAAATATTATTTACAGTTGTAAAATCTTCAGCTCTAACAGCTTCTATTCCAGTTGCACCTAATTTAGCATCAATTATAAAAATATCTTTATCGTATCTAGTATCTTCAGTTGCTGACAATGAGAATTGTTTACGCCTAGCAAATTCAATCCCATAATCATCAAATCTATATTTAGAAATCTGATCATATTTTTTGTCTTTAATTTTCAATGGGGTTGAGAAAGTGAATGTTCCATTAAACGAATCAAGTCCATTTACTTCTTCATATTCATAATCTTTACATCCTATGTTTATTTCAGTAAATAATAGATCTTCATTATTTTTCCTTGAAACATTTGATATTTCATCGCCTAAATTCAAAATAGATGAAGTATCATAGCCATGTGTATTTTTCTCTATTCTTAATCGCGGTTTACCTCCAATAAATTCAATGAATGCAATTATATTAAGAATTGAATTATAAGACTGAAATGCATCTCTTAATGATGTATTAAGCGGATTTTTCGTAAAATCAAATCCTCTTATCATCTTACCATTAGCAACGCCTAAATAAGCCCATTCCCCATTGCTTGAATATCCTAATTCAGTACGGCCAAATAATGTTGAATAAAATGAATCTTGTTCACCTGTATAAATTTCAGCTAATCGACTGAATAATTCGTGAGGCAAAATGAAATCTGTTGTTGTTGTTGGGAAGTAAGATATAGATTCTATATTATATTCTAGATCATTAAATAATTCAGTTTTTTGATATATTATTAATGATATATCTTTAGTTCTATTTTTTAATAAAAATCCAACTGCTACAGAATAATTTTCATTAATATTTTCGTCAAAATTAAAATTTATGGATGTTTTTAATGTAATCACAGATAAAACTGCTGATTCAAATTCCCATCCGGTAATGCTTTTTTCTGTACGCGATACTTCCTGATATTCTTCGTTATATATTATTAATGTACAATACATATCTACTTCAGAAGGCAATAAACCAGTACCAGATGCTCTTATATCTCCAGATATATTTAATTTAAAAGGTTTATTTTCTTCTGATCTCAATAAAATATAATTTTCAATGTCTAAGTTATCAGTTTCTTTATTTGCGGATGTAACATTTTTAATATCACTATCAGATACATTAGTTTTATTCATTCCAACTATTATAAAATCTTCTGGTAAAGAATAAAAATTTGTAGTTACCTGAAATGAACTATTCAATTCACTATATAAATAAATAGTTCTGTCATGCAATATGCAAGTCTTTAAATAATCCGTATAATCAGATATAGCTTGCCCATCAAATGATTCCGTAGCGTCAAAATTTACTTTTGTGTTATCGCGGGAAAATAATTTTTCTTCATATCCTGAATCAGTGAAATTTAATTTAGCTGTTAATTCATCAATTTCAATAGATGAGAAATCAGCTTTAAACTCCTGCCCATCTCCAAGTAACTTGAAACTTGATCTCTCTTTATTATCATTACCTACATAAATACGCATGAATAATTCAGCATCCGGGCCATATTCATCTAATAATTGAATTATTCTTAATTTAATAGCATCTACAAATTCAAATGTATTAGTGAATTTTCTAACTATACCCTTATAAGTCTTATTTCGCGTGAAATTAATCTCTATATCAGACCAATTTTTCACCTGATCGGCTCCAAATGTAGCAGTTCCTTTGTTGTCGCGTATTTTGAATTTAAATGTTGCCATATTAATCTCTTAGACTTCTTCTTAAATCAGATGTTCTATAATCAATACTATTCTTTACTGGCCTGTTTTTTCTTAATTCATCAACCATTCTATTGCTATGCTTTTCAAATGCCTTTGTAACTGCATTAGCAATCATCATATTTTGCACATTATCTGAATGATTAGATACATTATTGATAAGCTCCTGCCTTGTCATTTGATCGAGCATTTTTGCAGTTTCAACACCTCCGATAACTTCATCCCCTTTGTATTCATTACCTAAAATAGTTGGTTTAGTGAATAATTCAGTTACACCATTATGCATTACTAATTCAGGCCGTCTTTCCGCTACCCAACCAAGCCCAGGAAAGTTCTTTGTTCCTTTGTCGAATTTTGGTAATGGCTGTGAAGCTATGGCAATAGTCTGAGCTAATCCTGTGGCCGCAGCAAAAGCAATAAACGGTATTGCTGCCGGGAATGGTATTGTCGCAGCAGTCTTCCCAATAGATAAAGCTGTATTTACAATTGACTGAGTTATTGCAGCCTTTTTATCTGCTTTTGCTTGATCAGTTTTAGCTTTTTTCTCTTTTTCGCGTATTTGTTTTTGAATTAATTCTCTTTGTTCTTCATCTAAAGTTTCATTTTCCAACCTCTGATTTAGCGCATCTAACTCAGCTTGTGTTTCATTATCTCGCCTTATCTGAGCGTTTTGAAATAATTGATCTCCTATTATTTGAGCTGATTCAAATCCTGCCTCTAATGATGCATCATTTATTTCTTTTCTCCGTTGTGCTTCTTCTAATGCTATCTGTGTTTTTGCTTTTTCAGCATCTTCAAATATTTTTGCAGATGCCTTTACAGCCATATTTATATTATTTTCAGTTGAAATAGCTATTTCAGCTCTTGTTTTTAAAGGTTCAAATGATGTTTTTTGAACATCAATCAATGCCTTTAATCTTCTTATTTCCTCTTCAATTATCTGTATTTTTGTATTTCTTACAGCTATTTCCTGCTCTGTAGTACCTGGTAATTCTTTAGCTTGTTCTAATAATTTCTCTTGTATTTTTATTAAATCTGTTTCTGTTTTTAATAATTCTTCAACTGATTCTACATTTTCATCTATTATTTCTTTATTATGATTCAATAATGCATTTTGCTGTTCTATTCGGCCTATATATAATTCAGCTATCCTATCAACTGCTTCAGCCTCACCGCCTGCCTTAATTAATGCTAATGCTAGATTTTCATGTAAATCAATTAATTCTTTCGTTTCTTCATCTAAATTTTTATACGATTCATATACACTATCTAATACTTCTTTTACTGATATTATATTTCCATTACTGTCCTCAATTCTTCCAGTATCAATAAGATAATTTAATAATGCATCATCAGTATCATTGAATCCTGTTATTAGTGACCTTGTTAATAATTCAGCTTCTTTACCAAGATTAGCAAATTGATTTATTGTTGCTGTTAAAAATTTTACGCTATTAACAGAAAATCTACCTAATGCTGTCTCAGAATCATTTATATTTAATACTAATCCCTCCCATGCAGAATTAAGCAATTTCAATTGTCCATCTAATGTATTAAGTTGTGTTTCTGCAACTTTCTTTGCTGTGCCTCCTGCATTTTGCAGCGCCTCATCAAGTGTTTTGGTCTTTTCTGCATTATCGGCTAAAGCAATAGCTGTTACTGCTGATCGTTTACCAAATAATTCATTTGCTGTTGTTAATTTATTTTGAGACGAATTAATTTTATTCAACGCTTCTTCAAGTGTTAATCCTTTAGCAGATAGTTCTATGTAAATATTTCTTAATGCAGTTGCTGCCGTGCTAGCATCAATACCCCTATCAGATGCTTGCCCTAATTGAGCTACCACCGTTTCTAATTTAATTCCGGCTGCGGCAGCGGCTCCGCCAACAATTGGCAATGCTACATTTAATTTTTCAAAACTTAATGCGCTTTTCTGAGTAGATAAAGTAAGCACATCAGCTACTTTAGAGCTTTGTTCAGCTCCTAAATTAAAGGCATTTAATGTAGCACCAACTAAAGCGGCTGTTTCACCTGTTTCAGATCCTAATGCTATAGTGGCGTCTATAATACCCTCAGTACTGGCTATAATCTCTTGTTCTGATTTGCCAAGCCTAGCTAATTCTATTTGTAATTCAGTTACTTGACTTGCACTAAATGCAGTTGTTGCACCTAATCTTTTAGATTCATCTTGTAAGGCTTTTGTTTCTTTTAAAGTTTTGCCTAAAACACCAGCTAATACGGCATTTTGTTTTTCGTATTGCTTGCCTATTTCTATTACATTCTTTAACGATCTTACAAATAACTGAACACCTCCAACTATTCCGGCCGCACCTAAAACATTTTTCAATCCTCCAAGTGCTTTTTGATAATTACCTACGCTTCTCTGATTCTGACCTACAGCCGCATCAATTCTTTTCATTTCAGTATCTAAACGCCTTAAGTCACTTGCAGCTGTTTTGAATTGTTTTGATGTCACACCGTACTGAATAGCTAAATCCTTAGCTTTATTCCTTGCTGTTGTCAATTCAGCAGATGCCTTTCTATATGCACCATTTAGATCATTAGCTGATTTTTTAACTTTATCTTGGGCAGTTTTCGTCTTTAATAGTTCACGATTTACTTTTTCCTGCTCCCTAGCCCGTAATGATTCTGTCTTTATTAATTGGCGTTCAGCTTCTTCAACTGCTTTAGTATTCTTTGCAAATGATTCCTGAGCCTTTATTAAGTCGCGAATTGTTTTAATGCTTTCTTTACCTATTGCTACAGTCTGAGTTTCCTGGTCAACTAATCCTTTTAATACATTAGCATAAGCTTTTGTAGTATCAGTAAGCTGTTTAG
>Ga0209636_10003756_pt1 | contig 15478 bp, 11 predicted proteins | sample DeeMarSWOR152_54_FD_187464 | JGI IMG/M metagenome (GOLD analysis project Ga0209636, IMG submission 187464) | Marine sediment microbial communities from White Oak River estuary, North Carolina - WOR-1-52-54 (SPAdes) (version 2) | ecosystem: Environmental > Aquatic > Marine > Intertidal zone >...
GGCTTTTCCCTTGCGAGCGCCTCCCTCAAGGGAAAAGCCCTCCAGCCGAACCCGGGCCTCCTCTCCAAGCTTGAGAAGCGTGAGCCCGAGATCCAGGTAGAGATGGAGGGTTTCCGGGCCCACTTCGTAGAACACGGTCCACCCATCGTAACGATCTACTAGTTTACGAAACTGCCACGTGAGTTCCTGCCACTCTTCCTCCTGGCCTATGGGATCTCCCATGCTGACCCAGCTCCTTCCCTCTATGCCATACATGATAAAGGCATTTCCGTTTTGGCTGAACAGGAACGACTTGTCACCGAGCAGGGCAAGGCCGGCATAGGTCCGGGCAGAATTTTGAACGATGGCGCTGGCCCTTTCCAAATCTTCCTGCTTCCTCCTGGAGAGCATGGGTGGAGAAGGGCTGAGCATCCTCGCCAACGCAAAAAAGAGCATGACGGCCACGGCCCCCACCGTGGCCCGAAGAAATCGGGGTGCATTCCCGGCTACAGTGAATTGCCACCACAGATCTCCGCTGAACTCCACATGTTTGTAAGAGAAAAGCCCCAGCCATAGGGAGCAGAGGAGGACCGCAGCAATCCCGGCGATCCAGCCCGGGTTGAAGCTCTCTCCAAAAAGCGATGCAGACCTGTAGAAGTGCCGGCGACAAGGAAGAAGAGCGCCCAGCATGAGGGAGAGAATGATCGCTTCCTCATAATCAGCCCCTTTGAGCAAAGAAAAGACAATTCCGCAGGCAAGGAGAAGCGCGGTGAGGATATAAGCGGCATCGATCCTCCGCTGCAGGCCGCGGGCCAGAAGAAGAAGCCAGCCACCGACAAGGCTTCCAAAAAAGTGTGAGATTTCTATGACAGGCAATGGGATGAAGTCCTTGAGCCATGCAAGCCGGCCACTCACCGCCGGGGTCGCTCCTGAAAAAAGCATGATCGCCCCTCCCACAAAAGTAGTGAAGGCGAGGATCTGGGGCACTAAAACGGAACCCCACTGACCGAAGGTTTGAAATACTCGTTGCACTGCAGCCTTCTTTCGAAGAACCTCTTGAACACCCAATGAAGTCGTCGCTGCCAGAAGGGGAAAGATGTAGTATATGCCTCTATAAGCCAAAAGGGATCCGAGTGCTTGGGAAGGGGGAAGATATGGGGAGAGGAGCAACAGGATAACCGTCTCGAAGACGCCTAAGCCCCCAGGGACCTGGCTGACGAGTCCTGCCAGTTGTGCTAGCAGATAGAGACCTACGAACCCCAGATACGAAAGGCCTGTGATCGGTGACAAGAGTGCGTAAAGGACCATGCCCGCCAGCGCCCAGTCCACAGAAGCAACCGTGATCTGAGAGAGAAGGAGGCCAAGAGCGGGAAGGGAGAACTCCCAGCCCCTTACCTTGAGTGGTCTCTTCATTAAAGAACTCCACAGGATGAAGGCGATCACAACGGCAAGGAATATCCTCCCGAGCAAATGCACTGACGTGAAGGGGAAATGCAGCACCGTGGGTAGTACCAGGGGTTCGAGGAGAAAGACTACCCCTCCCAAGACAAAGAAACCAAGCCACAAGGTCAGAGTGCAAAAACCAATGACCTGGGTAATCTCAAAGGCCGTGAGGCCCCAGGCGGAGTAAAGACGGTAACGCACCGATGCGCCGGCGAACATGGAGAGCCCTATATTGTTGCTAAAGGCATAGGCGATGAAAGAGGCCAGAGCGGTTTTGCCGTAGGCGAGGGGGCGTCGGATGTACCGTAATGCCAAGGTATCGTACCCTGTCATGACGAGGTAGCTCAAGACGGTAAGCCCAAGAGCAAGCCAAAGCCTGTGAGGAGGAAGTGCCCGCAGATGGCGCATGATGTCGTGAAGATGATAGACCTTAAGCTCGTGGTGCAGGACCCAGAGGGCTACCGAGAAAAGGAGCAGGCCGAACAGGGGAGGAAGGCTATGGAGGATTTTTCTTTTCATTCTGTAGCAATCCTACCTAGGCTGAGATATTCGAGGATCAGAATCTCACCCTTTCGTAAAAGGTTTTCTTCACCACTTCGGCTGCTAGGATGTAGATTACCACTATCCCCCCCAACACGGAAAGAAAGAGCACCGGTAACGGCTGGAAGCCAAAGAGCCCAGCAAGGGGGGTAAAGGGAAAAATGAGCGTCACTCCTACAATAGCAAGGGTTGCTAGCAAGAGATACATCCCTGGCATGCTCTTGAAGAAAGGCTTGCGACTCCGAATTACGAGCACGATCATCGAAGCGGAAATAACAGACTCCACAAACCACCCTGTCCTGAAAAGGTCCGTTGAGGCATGCAGGACGAGCAAGAGCACCCCAAAGGTGAGGTAGTCAAATAGAGAACTTAGGATGCCGAATGTCATCATGAACCTGCGGATAAACTTGATGTTCCATTGCCGAGGCTGCTCAATCAGTTGGCTATCCACACTGTCCGTGGCGATCGCCATTTCCGGAAAGTCAGTCACCAAATTAGTGAGCAAAATCTGTTTGGGTAACAATGGGAGAAAGGGCAGAAAGAGGGATGCCCCTGCCATGCTAAACATATTTCCAAAATTGGCACTGGTCGCCATAAACACGTATTTGATGGTATTGGCAAAGGTCTTTCTTCCCTCCTGCACACCTTTGACGAGCACATCCAGGTCTTTTTCGAGCAGAACAATATCGGCGGCCTCCTTGGCTACGTCCACGGCGCCATCCACCGAGATACCGGCATCGGCGGCGTGGAGCGCGGAGGCGTCGTTGATTCCATCTCCCATATAGCCGATCACATTTCCCGCTTTCCGTAGGGCGATAATGATGCGCTCTTTCTGATTGGGCTCCACCTCTGCGAACACGTCAACGTCATTCACCTGTTGAAGCAAGGCCTCATCACTCATCCGGCGAAGGTCTGGGCCTGAAAGGATCTGCGGGTCTGGCAAGCCTATCTGTTGACTGACGGTGGAAGCGATCAAATGATTGTCCCCGGTGATGATCTTCAGTGAAACGCCGAGGCGTTTGAGGCGGGTGAGGGTTTCGGTAATTCCGGGCTTAGGTGGATCAAAGACGGCAAGAAATCCCAAGAAGGTCATGCCTGTCTCACTGTCTTTGGTAATGAGTGAATCGGAACCCACATCTCTGTAAGCGACGCCAAGCGTCCGATTACCGCCCTTGCTGAGCTCCTCGAAGTGTTCCAGTATCCGTTTCTGCACTGCGGCTAACTCAACGATGGTTCCATTAGAGGTCTCTGCTGACGAACACACAGCAAGCACGTTCTGCAGCGCGCCTTTGGTTACCATCAGATGTCTGTCATCCTTCGACACAACAACGCTCAAACGCTTCCGAACGAAATCATACGGCACTTCGTCCAGTTTCAGGTAACCAGATATGTCGAATTGCCGATGGGTACGGATCGCCTCGTCGATGGGGCTCGCGAACCCCGTCTCAAAAGAGGCATTCAGGTAAGCATAGGAAAGGACTTTCTCGCTTTCATTGCCATCGGCATCGAAAGCGGCGTGTAACCGAATCACTCCTTCGGTCAGGGTGCCCGTCTTATCCGAACACAGCACATTCATGCTGCCGAAGTTCTCAATCGAGGCTAGCCGCTTGACAATGACCTTTTCATGTGCCATGCGTTTGGCCCCGTGAGCAAGGTTGATACTGATAATCGCAGGCAGCAATTGCGGGGTGAGCCCCACGGCGAGGGCCAATGAAAAGAGAAAGGAGTCCAGGATCGGCCGTGCCAGGTAGACATTGATGGCAAAGATGGCAATCACCAATATCAACGTAACTTCCATGAGGAAATACCCAAATCTCCTGACGCCTCGCTCGAATTCCGTTTCTGGCGGTCTCAATTTCAGACGTTCGGAGACTTTACCGAATTCGGTCTCAGTGCCGGTGCGCACGGCCACCGCCTTTGCCGTGCCGCTGACCACATGGGTTCCCATATAAAGAACATTTGTTCGCTGGCTGAGTGGTGTTCCCGGTGGCAAAACTCCAACCATTTTTTCTACAGGGTATGTCTCACCCGTTAAGGCGGCTTCATTGACATAAAGATCCTTGGACTCAAGAATCAAACAATCTCCGGGTATGCTCCCCCCTGCCGAGAGGATGATCACATCACCGGGGACAACCTCTTCGACAGGGATTTCCTTTGAGTTCCCATCGCGCAGCACCATGGCCTTTATTTGTACCATGGCGAGCAACTTCTCAACTGCATTGGTGGCACCTCGTTCCTGCCAGAATCCGAGAAGCCCGCTTACGAAGATAATGGTCAGGATGATGAGGGCGTCGGCAGGATCATGGAGAAACAGAGACAATCCTGCTGCACAAAGCAGAATGAGGATAATGGGGCTCTTGAACTGTGCCAGCAACAGCGCCAGCGCATCCGACCGTTTTTTGGGTTTAAGAAGGTTGGGGCCGAATTCCCTGAGGCGCTTTTGGGCATCTTCGCCTGTTAGGCCTTGGGGTGTGGTGTCGAGCTGCTGAAGCAATTTACCGGCGGGGATACCCCAAAAGGCTTTTCCAATCTCGTTCATACCTAGCTCTTTTCGGTGTACTGCCGGAAAGTGAAATGACTTTGGTCCTCAATGAAATCTTTTGGGAAAGAACACAGAATACGATTCCGACCTCTTCTGCGGTTCCACTGAAACCGGATTCCTTACTCAGAAGCCATTGAAATGGTAGAGGTTTTCTGTCTTCTATAACGATAGAGAAAATATATTGTCCAGATCAGTGCGCCTGCTAAAGCAATTGCCCCAAGAATATGGAACTCATAATGCTTGATATTACCCAGTAGGGTCTCGAGGGCACTGCCAAAGAGGTATCCACCAGTCCCTACAATAAGCGCCCAAACCGAAGCACCAATGATATTAAGGAAGACAAACTCTCCTATCGGAACGTTGGTCATACCGATTGCAAAGGGTGTGACTGTACGTATTCCGTACATGAATCGAAACGCAAGTATTAAGGGGGTTCGGAATCGTTCTAACAGCTTTTGGGCTTTTTCGGAACGGGATTTCCACGAAGGACGCCTGGCAAGGATTGGCTGGCTGTAACGGCGGCCTAAAAGAAAGAATAGCTGGTCCGCAAAGAGGGTCCCCAAAAAAGCAACTACTATTACCCAGCGCAATACCAAATATCCTTGGCTTGCGGCAAAGCCCCCCAACAGGAGGACTGTTTCGCCCTCAAAGAATGTGCCTATTAAAACGGCCCAATAACCATACGTGTCGATCAGGGATTCCATCATCACCACACCCTTCTCTCTCTATCTATGCATAGCGGCTAACAACACACCCAATAAGATAGTAACACACTGCTTTCAATTTCAAAAACAAAGAAAAACTGATTACTTGAATCAGACTTGTTTCGGTCACGCGCTTTGAGTCAACTCCAAAAAGACCCAGATGATCTACATCAAGTTCGTGCTAACAATTTCAAAAACTCCTGCTACCTTTTTCCGGTGGAGCCCATATCCCCTGCGGGCAACAGTGTCGACGAGAAAGCCAAGGAGCAAGTATTAGTTACTGGTTCCCAATACCTTTGGAGTTTTCTCTTCTTTGAGCATAATCCTGGCCTCTGCTACAATGCATCTCCTCGAAGAACACAGAACCGGGTTCAGGTCAATGGATTCGATAAATCCCTCAATTTCCATAACAAGGGAGGAAAAGGCAACAACCATGTCTTTCAATTTCTTCAGATTGACCCGTTGGGATCCGCGGTAGCCTTCGAGCAATTGGTGGGCCTTAAGATCCTTCAGCATAGACTCAACATCCCTTTGTTTCAAGGGAGCCATTCTCAAGGTCGTATCCCTGTAAATCTCCACTCCGGTTCCGCCCATTCCCAGAAGAACCACGGGCCCGAACTGGTAATCGATCTTGGCGCCTGCGATCAGTTCGATCCCGGAGAGCATCTCCTCGACTAACATACCTGCAAAGCCTTCCAGGTGTTTGAATCGACCAAAGGTCTCGGTCAGCTTCTCGTCACTGCCTATGCCGACGACCACACCGCCAACATCGGATTTGTGAAGCGCATGATGAGAGACGACTTTGGCCACCACGGGATATCCGATCTCTTGAGCGAACCGAACCGCTTCTTCAATCTCATTTGCCCACATGAACTTGGGCACATCAAGATCAACGTAGGACACAAAAACATACTGAGCAATTCAGAAAGCAAGACCTCCGATTTTGACACCTTTCCCTTCTTAATTTTCTGGAGCTCACGACTTGGTTCAATCGTCCATCTTTCAGTCTCAGGGATATTTGACCTTGTTCAGTGCCTGTTTGATTCTCTCTGCGGTCATGGGGAGTTGAAACAGCCTCACACCAACTGCATCGTAGATTGCATTGGCAATCACAGCCCCCATGCATATGATGGGTGGCTCACCGCCTCCTTGGGGAGGAGAATCTTCAGCCCCAATAAGCACAGTCTCGATCTTCGGCAACCAGGAAAAGCGTGGTATCTCATAGGTGTCAAAATTAAGGTCAAAGATCTCTCCCCCTTTGAAGCGGATCTCCTCGGTGAGGGCATACCCCAATCCCATGGTGATGCAACCCTCCATCTGAAGCTTCGCACCCTCAGGATTAATCGAAAGACCCATATCCTGTGCGCAGACTACGCGCTTAACTACCACCGTTCCCGTTTTCTTATTGACCTCGACCTCGGCCATGGTCGCTACGTAGGCTCCAGATCGAATGCCACAGGCTACGCCGAAGCCTCGTCCGCTGGGGATTTTCAATGGTATCCAGCCGAACTTCTCTGCAGCAGCTTGTAACACGATCCGCATCTTTCGATCACGCAAGTGATTCATCCGGAATTGCAAGGGGTCCATCCCCGTTTTTGAAGCCATAATGTCGATATGCGATTCTCGAGCGAACGTGTTGGTGTTAGTGCCAGGGGCTCGCCATGGACCCGTGCCAAACGGATGGTAACCAGAGCCACTACGCCAATGTCCATGGGAGACCTCTTTGTGGTGTGGTATATCGTAGAACTGGTCCGCACCATCCGAGCCTGCGAAATAGACATCATAGTCCCACAGCACAATAGTGCCAGAGCCATCAATACCCGAGGTTATCCTCACCACTGCAGCCGGCCGGAAGGTATCATAGAAGAACTCCTCTGCACGGGTCCAGGCAACATGGACAGGTTTTCCCGTTAATTTTGCCAATCGCGCTGCCTCTACCGCTTGCATGCTGGAGCTCTTTCCACCAAACCCTCCCCCAAGGAAAGGGGCAATCACACGGACGTTCCGGGAGGGAAGACCCAGGCTGTGGGCTATCTCTTCTTTGACACCAAAAGGGCTTTGAGTAGATGCCCACACAGTGGCCTTACCCTTTTCAACTTTGGCCACCGCGGTATGCGTTTCAATAGGGGCATGGGCGACATAGCTATTCAAGTATGTTTCCTTGAAAATCTCACGAGCGAGTTTGTTTCCTGATTCAAGCATGCCTCCCTGAGATACGATATTGCCTTCTGGAGCGACCTTGAGCAAATGATCAAAGATGTTTTCGTCATCCAATGTTGTCTTGGGCACGTCAAATTCGGCTTTGACGCTGGTTAAGGCCTTTTCGGCTTCGTCTGGATATTTGTGGAGGACAGCACACAAATCACTATCTTGAACCACCAATACATCTTTCATTCGTTGAGCACCGGATGTATCTAAGCTCTTCAGTTTTGCTCCGTGAGCAGGGGGCCTTAGAATCCTGGCGTACAGCATACCAGGCAAACGAATATCCCCGGCATAGGTGGCCTTACCCGTGACCTTGTCTAGGGCATCTTTTCTTAGAAAGGATTTACCCATCACGGTAAACTCGGCTGCGGCCTTTAAGGGAGGTTTTTTCTTCACATGCCTCTCGACTGTGTTCCCTTTGGTCAGTTGGGCATAGGTAACGCGATGCGCGGTTTGTCCTTTGTCAAATACAACGCCGTCCTTTGCTACCAACCGTTTGAGAGGAACCTTGAGATATTCAGCTGCCAACGCCATCAATACGGCCCTCGCCTCGGCAGCCGCTTCCCTGAGAATAGGACCAAAGAAGCGAGTGGTCATGGATCCCCAGGTTCCACGATCCCAGGGGCACAGATCCGTATCCCCCATAACCATATCTATTGAATCAAAAGGGACATCGAGCTCATCGGCTAGCATCTGGGCAAGGGAGGTGATGATGCCCTGGCCCATCTCAATTTTGCCGGTAAAGCACGTGACCCTGCCATCAACTCCGATTCTCAGAAAGGCGTTGAAATCAGTGGGTACAGTGCTTCGTAACGGTTGTGCAATGGCAAAGGGGTCTGCAACCGAAATATAGACAACGACACCGCCACTCAGGATTCCCATCCGCTTGAGAAATTCCCGACGGGTAACTTCTCCTTTTTTCATATCTCACGGCCTCCTTTCATCTCCCTTGCTGCTGTTTGAATTGCCTCGACAACTCTTATATGCGACCCACAGCGGCACAGGTTGCCATCCATTTCTCGAATGATCTCTTCTCGAGTAGGCTGGGGATTTTCTCTTAGCAGGCTATAGGCCTTAAGGATCATTCCTGGTGTGCAAAAACCGCACTGAAGGGCATCATGCTTAATGAATGCCTTCTGAAGTGGATGAAGCTCTCCATTCTGAGCCAGGCCTTCAATGGTAATGACCTCTTTTCCGCTAACTTCTCTTACTGGTGTTTGACAGGACAAAACAGCCTCATTATCCACGAGTACTGTGCAGGCGCCGCACAAGCCCTCTCCGCACCCATATTTGGGCCCCGTGACGCCCAGATCGGTGCGAAGAACCCACAGGAGCATTCGCTCGCCGTCCACGGTCATGCGCACAGGCTTACCATTAAGCTTGAAATGAATGGATTCCTTCATAGTAGCCCCCTTACTGCTTAACCCTCCGTTTTTCGAAATCAAGCCTTCGGCACTAGACTCCTTACATCGTGTAAAGGTATGTTTTCTACTACTATACCAAGTCCTCACCCCGATCGTCGAGCAGGCAGTAGTTTTCTTAATGGGAATTCAAAGAATCTTCAGTCATTGATCATGACTTCTAGGAAAGGATGGCTAATTCATAGAACGGCGAAAATGCCCACCTGTCAAGGAAAACCACATCTGAGCTGGACGCTGAAGTAGAGATCCTCTTTTTTGGGGAGATCTTTTTCCACTGTTAGGCATGGGATAAGAGGAACATACCCACAATCACTAGGGAATTTGATAGAATGTTGGTGATGGCAAGATATCTGACTTTTAGAGGAATCAGAATCATCGCGGGGCGGGAGCTACTGATTTACAAATGGACGCCCCGCTTTTTACGTATTCCTACAGATTGTGTGATTTGTATCGCAAAATAAGGTTTAATCTGGCGGTAATATTTTACAGCAGAAAAGAATAACCAATAAACAGGAAATTAGAATCGATACTTCTGTTAGCTTCTTTCAGGCCGGCATTCGAAATATGGTGGAAACGGTATAATACTTTGAAGAAACTTTTGGTGGATATTGCATATCGAATGCCGAGGCCCAATTGCGGGGTAAATCCGAACGTTCCCCCGAATCCAAAAGGGTCGAGGTTCGTCAGAACCACACCCAGCCCCACTTCGATGTAAGGCATGAAACTCGTGTCGTTATTAAAGTTACAATTTAATAAAGGCGTTAAACCCACTATATAGCGGTCTTCTCTTTCCTGCAACGCGTAACTCAATATACCTTCCAAAGCATATCCCAAGGTCGTTTTCTCGGTCAAATGTGTGAAAACTTTACCCCGGGAAAAAAGAAAAGAAAAGAATTGGATATCTTCTTTCACATTACCGCCCTTAAAGCTGGTTTCGAAATTTTTTCCATATCCCAAATTAAATGACCATTCGACGACACCCGGCTCAAAAATTTCCTCGGCGTGCACCGGTATGGCCACGACCATACTCATAACTAAACAGACTGTTAATACAGCTCTCTGATTCAATGTCCGTTCATCCCTTCCTTAAATTATGCGAAACCAATCAAACCCGAACGAAGGTGGATGGGATTCGGATATCTCAATTGTCCGAAATTGGCAAATTATTCGAACGTCAAGTTGCAGATAGGTTCTTGATAAGAACTTGGTTTTTCGAACTCTCACTATACAGGGTTTACCATTGTGTGTGAAACCACAACCTACCTCATGATGTTGTGGGGGTAAATAGGTGGCTGAAAAGGTATGCTGAGTGATTGGATATGCAGTTTATTTACGCCACAATATATGGGGTAGGTCTATACAAAAGAGAATTTCACACTACATGCCAAATCCTCATCCGGCTATTTAGTAGTTCGGCTTTGGCTTACGAATAGGAACCTCAAAATTCTTGGGCTTTGATTTCTTGCCCTTGATAGCAGAATACTTCAATTCTGCAGAATTCCTGACTACTTATCCTCATCATCAGTCCAGAGGGACTGCATTTGAGGATGAGTTGTGGTCGAATCATGGATTCTTGGTTCGATTGGACCTCAGCCCTTATCAATACGATTCACCAGTCCCCTTTAGACGGGACCCTGGCGCACATCATGCTGAGGGCGCAGGGGTTGTGGTGGACGGGGCAGCAAAGGATCATATGCTCCGTATGAGCGACCAGGCGTAGCGGACCGTGCTTCAACGAGAAACGCTCCCCAATCGGGCAAGAAAAGCATTGCCGTCATCATCATCATCAAGGCGGATGGCTCGTCGCTCTATCCCTCTGATGATGACGTGATGAAGTATACCCGGCGGAATCGACGTGCGCCTTGGCTGGCATAAAGATGGTATCGAGGAGAAGGGCCGGGTGTCGGGAAAAATGCCATAACTCTATGAGCGTTTTGCCTCTCCCGACCTCGCGATTCTCTCCCTACTTGTTTAATTTCACAGCCTTCAGTGTGTTCCAGCCTTCCATAGGTTTCTTGGCTGTAACATGGTAGCCCAGTGACTCAACTAACCGGGACACATCTTCGGTGATCTCTCCAGCCTTAACCTCTAAGCTCAGTTCGGGCTCACCGAGTATCTGAACGATCTTTTTTATGTAGCGACCGACGAATTCGCCGTTGTCGATCTCCCTCAGTTTCAGTTCCACAGATTCCATGATTTTCTTCTACACATTTCCGTTCCTGGATGCAAATGACTTTGATGAGCTCGGTGATAAGGACTCGCTTCAGGTGTGCGGGAATATAGGGGAATCTGCCCTTGTGTGTCAAGGAAAACCACCTCTGAGCTGGGTTCGAAAGCACCGTGTCTAAACCTGCAACTGAGACCTCTCACTGTTGCAGGTGCCTATTCACGAAGCCTCTGGTTTTGTGAATAATGGAGGTTGGAGAGACCATCCTCCTGAGATCCCTTTTTTGGGCGGATCGTTTTCTCCTCTTAGGCATGAGATAAGAGGAACATACCCACAATGTAAAGGGAATTTAATAGAATGTGGGTCTTGGTAAGATACCCCACCTCCTATCTGCAGCCCCAGGCAATTTACAGATGGCACACCAGAGCAACAACTGATGACGTATTCTACTATATTGTATTGAGCTTGGAAGGGTTTAGATTTACGTTTGTAAGCGCAAGCTGAGGTGTAACTTCTACCGGAAGAGGTTCACAGCAGAAAGCTGATCCTCAAAAAAGATTATGGGAACCACAAGATGCTGGGGTTGCTCACCTGATTACTCCTTACCTATTTTCCCGACTATTGACAACTGATTCATTCCTAAATTAGAACAGAAGCCAAATCGCAAAGAGGTGACATGTGATGATTGTCTATAAGCTGGTTACCAGAGAGGAGGACCACGGAAGACTCGTCAGTCTAATGGAAAAAGGGGAGAAACAGGTGGAATATAAAGTAGGGAAAGCCGCTTACCCCGCTATTGGGGTACTATATGCCTTTGACTCGCCAGAAGGGGCTCGCCCATGGATGTCAGGTCCTAACATAGAACTTTGGATAGCTGAAGCCACGGAGGTAACTCCCACACCTTATGCATCGATAGTGGGCTGCAAGAGTTTGAAGCTGCTTGAGAAAATCGCCCCCAAGACCTCTTAGGACGCTAAATCCCCACCCAAAACCAAAAATGATAATGAAAGACACAAGTAGCCAGATTATGTATCCATGTTTCTGGCGCTCCTTTGTCTTGAGGTGCCACTAGGAACACTACCCCGCGTTACAGCTTGCAAACATGGCAGGAGGGCATTTCCAATTTCCAACCCGCTCTACGTCCATCTTCAGTGAGCTACCTTGCAAAGTCAGTCGGCCTTCCATAATGACCGACCGACAGGGGATCGGGCTACCAACTCTTTCACGCCGGGACTCATATATGACATAGCATCCACTCGGATTATTTCTAATACACTTAATTTTGCGGCCCTCTCTAGGACTTATTATGAAATGCAAAGTCTTGCCGTCAAAGTGATGTTCAACCGGCACGGCATAGGGCTTATCTCCGTCCACTAACGCGAGAACGCCTGCTGGCTTGTCCCTTATAAACCTCTCTACTTCTGACTGGTCCATCGTTCCAACGCCTGGAGAACTCATAGCACCTCCTGATATGTTTGATTTACGGAAAGGTATTTGGTTTTGGCCATTGCATTGAATGAAAAGGAGAAAAGGTTCTTAAAGTCAAGAAAAATGGTTTTCGGAACCGCATCAGAATCAGCAATTTTGGCAAAGCACAGGATATGGTAAGTCTACAAGATGTTGGGTTGCGTTCTTAGGGCTAAAGAGTTGCTGCTTCTTGCCAGAGGTTCTGTCTGAACATTGCCTAATTTGACTGAAGATTATGAAATCAAGTAGAAAATAGCAAGCACGACGTCTTGGGGAGTATCCGCAGAGTTGACACAAAAGGAAACTACGCCGTTTCGGACGATGTGGCGCTTGCTGCCGGCAGATAGAAAAGCTCGGCATAGTCTTTGACCATGCGGTCTGCGTTGAAACGCCAACCGAGACTCTGGAATGCCCTCTTCATCCTCTCAACCCAGTTACGAGGAATCCCACTCTTATCCCGCTCATAGTAGAGCGGAATCACTTCCTTATCGAGGGTCTCATAGAGATATTCGGCGTCCCGCTGATATTGAACGTTTGGGTCGTTGTGCATACCGCCATGACCAATGGCGAAACCGTTCTTACCGTCGTATGCTTCATTCCACCAACCATCGAGAACAGAAAGGTTTAGGCCCCCGTTAAGAACTACCTTTTGGCCGCTGGTGCCACAAGCTTCTAACGGTCGTCGCGGGTTGTTTAGCCATACATCCACTCCTTGTACGAGGTGGCGCCCGACGTTGTAATCGTAGTTCTCAACAAAAACGATTCGCCTCTTGTAGGCGGGATCAAAGCTGTATTGAGCGATTCGCTGTAAGATCCGCTTGCCCTCGTCGTCACGGGGGTGAGACTTCCCAGCGAAAATAATCTGGATCGGTCGCTGAGCGTCCTCGACCAATTTCGCCAGGCGCTCGGGCTGAAACAAAATCAGGTCTCCTCGCTTATAAGTTGCAAATCTGCGGGCGCAACCAATAGTGAGAACCTCTGGGTCGAGAATCTGATCGATTCCCTCGATTGCGTCGCGATGGACCAGACGTTCTGCCTGCAAAAGCAAGCGTCGGCGGACGAAGCGAATGAGGCGCATTTTCAGACTCTGGTGTGTCTCCCACAACTCTTCATCGTCAATATCGGCCACTTTTTCCCATACATCTGGGTGCACCATCCTGGTGGGCCAATCCTGCGCAAGGCGTGTCTCGAACAACTGGTACATTGAGGGAGCCAGCCATGACAATACGTGTACCCCGTTAGTAATGTGACCGATGGGAACTTCTACCTCCGGCCGCTCTGGCCAAAGGCAATGCCACATACGACGACTGACGTCTGCATGTATCGCAGATACGCCGTTTGCACGACGTGAGTTCTTTAAGGCCAAAACCGTCATACAGAATGTTTCCGATCTGTCTTCCGGATTCACACGCCCGAGGGCCATAAACTCATCGTGAGAGAGCCCCAGTTTTTCCCTGAATATGCCGAGATGCTCTTCGATCAGCTCTGACGAGAATCGATCGTGGCCGGCAGCAACAGGAGTATGAGTTGTAAACACCGTATACAAAGCTACGCGTCGACGAGCACGGTGGAATAGGATCTGGTCGTATTCCATAACCCGCCGGATCTCCTCGAGGATGGCAAAGGCGCTGTGCCCTTCATTCAAGTGCAGCACTCCGGGGAAAATATTCAGCACTTGTAGGATGCGCGCACCGCCTATCCCGAGCAGCAGCTCCTGGCGGATGCGTAACCTGTCGTCGCCGCCGTAAAGTCGGGAAGTCAATTCGCGATCCTCGGTTGAGTTCCCCTCCACATTGGAATCGAGCAGCATCAGGTGAACTCGTCCGACCTGCAGTTTCCAAACTCGAGCTTCCAGGAAGCCGCTCCGGGTATCGACTCGTATAAATAAAGGTTGCCCATTGGCATCCGTAATCGCCTGTAAGGGCAGCTTGTTGGTATCGAGGTTGCCGTAATCTTCTTCCTGCCAGCCATTCTTATTCAGGCGTTGACTGAAATAGCCTTCCTGGTATAGAAGTCCGATTCCCATCAGTGGAATCCCAAGATCAGAAGCGCTTTTTAGATGGTCGCCCGCCAAAATACCTAAGCCTCCGGAGTAAATCGGCAGCGATTCGTGGAGGCCGAATTCGGCGGAAAAATAGACTACTGGCCGGTTGCTCAGATTGCCGCAGTGGACGGCTCCCCATGTTTTATCCTTTTCAACGTATTCATTCAGCCGCCTGAAGGCGTAATTGATTCGACTGTGGAGCACCAGCTCAGCCGCTCGTTCCTCAATTTGCTCCGGTGTGATCTGATTAAGAAAAGCAATAGGGTTATGATCAACCTGACGCCAGAGATGCGGGTCCAAGTCAGTAAAAAGGCTGATGACCTCTGGATGCCATGTCCACCAAAGGTTTTGAGCCAGCGCGCGAAGCCGGGTATGAAGATGGTTGTGCAGACCGGTCATCAGGACCCCCTTACTTTGGTCGAATGAGAAAGGTATCTTATGTAGTTAAGTCCCTTTATCCAAAAAACTGAGGCCCAATAAAACAGAAAGAATTTTTGCCTGGTAGTTTTCTTTCAAACAACATGCCAAGGCACAGGAATAAAGGATGAGCAACACAGCCAGTGAGATATGAGCTAGTTCTTTATGCTTGTGTGGCTCTTAGATTTAGACGAGGGCAAAACTGTCAACAATTTGACTATTGAGCGGCGGAATACCTTTTGTCAAACTGATGCATTCTAGGTGAATGGAGAGCTTTTTAGGGACATCGTTGACTCAATTGAATAATTGTGAAGAAGAAAAGTAAGTCAACGTAGTCAACGATGTCCCCTGTTTTCGCAAAGTAATCATAACTTTGGAGACACCCTCCGGTCCCCTTTTCTTCGGTCTTGCTTTCTTCGATCGATTCTTCGGCGATCCATGCCAAAGTGATGTGACCTTTGATCCACTCGAACCCGATTAAGAGATATTGCACATGATCGCCTCTGGCTCTGTCTGCGTTCTCCTTGACGCAGTTCTCCAAGCCGCCGA
>Ga0209636_10003757_pt1 | contig 15475 bp, 11 predicted proteins | sample DeeMarSWOR152_54_FD_187464 | JGI IMG/M metagenome (GOLD analysis project Ga0209636, IMG submission 187464) | Marine sediment microbial communities from White Oak River estuary, North Carolina - WOR-1-52-54 (SPAdes) (version 2) | ecosystem: Environmental > Aquatic > Marine > Intertidal zone >...
TCCTTGGGAGTAGCAGAGCTTGCCCTGCGTTTTAGACGCGCGACGAGTCTCGCTACTCCACGTTCGTCTTTCGAAGTAGCAGAGTTCGCTCTGCGCTGTAGGCGCGAAACAAGTTTCGCTACTCCTTGGAAGCTTTGTACCCATCGCACTTCCCTATTGACAAACAGAGAACTCTGATTATAATTCCCTAAAAAATGGATTTGTAATGAATTTTTTAATGGCGATTGAGGTATGTAAAAACAAAAAATAGGAGGCGGTCATGCTCTTGATCACGTTTTTCTTGATTGGTGAACTCTGTCATACCTCGGGATTCATTGATATCCCAACAGTGCCTCAGTATGACTTACCAGGCATGTTTGGCGTTGGTCTCACTTTCTCCTTACCCCTTTATACCGATGATCCGTTCCCAGATGACGACAGTATCCTTGTTCCTGACCCAAAGGATTTTACTATGACTGTACGCTATGGATTAGGAGGAAGGACTGAACTCGCTCTATCAATGTATACCCTTTCTACCTATAGTCTGAGTGTCTCGTATCTGCTCAAAAAGGAACGCAGTAATGCACCAGCAATCTTTGTTGGGATTGATGACATATCGTATAACACTCATCTTTCGACGATTGGTATGAAGGAAGAAACAGGCTTTTTAGAAGAAAAGGGTTATTATTTTCGTTCTGGCGGCAGACCCGCTGAAATCTTTTCTGCATATATTGCCATGCAGAAAGCGCTCGGTCCTTATGCTAATTTTGTATTAGGTCTTGGCAGGGGTAGATTTGTCGGTTATGGTGAAAGAAGTCATATCTTCAATACTGATTTCTTTGTGTTAGGTGACGACTATGAAACAGAAGAACATTCTGCATGGGCATTTGGCCTATTCTTTGGCGGCTCGATTAGATTTCCCTTTGGTTTAGAATTGATTGCAGAGATTGACGGAAGAGACGGCAATGCCGGAATTAAATATCACCATAAATACTTTACCACTACGTTTGCGGTCACCAAGGCAGAGCAATTCTGGGGTGACAAACCTTTTTCACCGCGACTCACTATGGGGCTCGAAGTCAATAATCGTTTTGTATTAGAGAAGCCTAAAATGGGGTCAATTGAGTGCGTAATTCAGGACGCCGCTTCGCAGCAATTGCTAACCACAGCGATGGTCGATATTAAGGAAATTAATAAAAGGACTCAGGTAAGGACTGGCGTTCTCACTGTGGACATTCCACCAGGAAACTATACAATCACTGTCTCAAATCCCAGGTATAAGGATTACATCGCCAAGGTATCTGTTAAACCAGAGATCAAGACAAAACTGGTGTTCAATCTGAAAAAGACTGAAGAGGCATTGAGAGAAGAGGCTGCCCAGCAAGAGAAAGAACAAAACATAAGAAATTATCTTGAGCAAGGCAAAATATATTTCTCTGAAGACAATTTAGATGAAGCAACAGCCGCATTTACTATGGTTCTCTCTTTAGATCCTGAACATCAAGAAGCAAGGGATTATTTAGAGAAGATCGAACCTCGACGTGCAGAATTAGTTACTCAATATACTGAGGAAGCGAAATCAAGGACTAAGGCAAATGATTTGACAAAGGCAATTGAATCCTGGCAAAAGGTGCTTGAATTGGATGCAAAAAATGCTGAAGCCAAAGAGGCTATAGCAGACCTTCAAGACAGGATTGCTGCGGCAAAGAAACCAAAACCAAAAAAGCCAGCTCAGCCTCAACCGACAAAACCAAAGGTAACTAAAGAGGAGATTGAGGCACTCTATAAGAAGGGAGTCTCTAACTTCACCGCAGAAAACTATGACGCTGCGCTCAAACTATTCAAACAGATCCTCGCCCTTGATCCGAATCATGCTGGTGCAAAGGACTATAAGAAACGAACAGAGGCAAGGATAAAAATTCTCAAAGAAGGTTAGATAAGCCCTTATCACTGAGCCTATTGGAATAACAAAAGAACCCCTGATAAGGGGGTTCTTTATTTCTAAAACTCAACAAGAAATTCAGGTTATTCCATCAAAAAATCTCCTTGATACCGAGGATTTTATTACGAATGTATTGTTTAGATAGCAATAGCAAAAATTCAGGAACCAATGCCATACGGCTGATAGTTTTTTTAGGTTGCTGCGGTAAACGATATAACCACTCCATGTATGCCTTTTGCATCCAAACAGGTGCTTGTTTCATCTTACGAGTGATAAAATCGAAAGCAGCACCGACACCAAGTTGAACTGCCTGTACCCTTCCGATATGCTCTGCCATCCATATCTCCTGCTTTGGTGCGCCAAGTGACACAAATAGAATATCGGGTGCGCTCTGATTAATTGTATTGACTATGAATTCATCCTCTTCATGGGTAAGCGCATGGAATGGTGGAGATAACGTACCTGCAATATCAATCCCCGGAAATAGGTCCTTGAGTTTTTCCTCTAATGAAATCAGTGTGTTTTCCGTATTTCCATAGAGGAATATTTTTAGATTATGTTCTGCTGCGTAACTGCATAATTCCAACATCAAATCCGTGCCTCTGACCCGATCGTTAAACGAATTGCCAAGCATTTTCAAGGCGCCTGCTGTTCCCATGCCATCTGGGAAATTTGCCGTTGAGTTGTTCACAATTTTTTTGAGCTCCTCGTTTTTATAGCACTCCATAACTAAATGAATATTACTGAAACAAAAATAATCACCATTCTTTTTTGGAATATAATCGATAACCTTTTGTAGTGCCTCTTCAACACTGGCAGGCACAAATTTTACACCGTGGAGATGAGTTAGTTCCGCCATATAAAATTCTACATATCTAATACGCTGTTATAAATGTCCATTAACGTCTTATAATTCTCTTCAGCTGTATACTTTTCTTCAAATACTCTCCGAGCATTTTTCCCCATCTCAACACAGGCATTTTGATTTTCAACCATCCACTTTATCTTTGCTGCAAGGTCGCTTGAATTACCTGGTTCAAACAGAAGTCCGGTTTTTGTATCGTCGATAAGTTCAGCCATTGCACCAAGCCTTGATGCTATCACGGGCTTGCCACACGCATATGCTTCCCTAATAGCCATAGGAAATCCCTCATAGGAGACAGAAGGTAAAATCATAAATAGAGATTTGCTTAATATATCTATGTACGAATTAAAGGACTTTCTGCCAATGATCTCAACGTTATCAATACTTTGAGTATTGATTATGCTCTGCAGATGTACTTTGAGTGGACCATCGCCAATGATTTTAAAACGAAATTTATTATTAATAATACCCAATGTCCTAATAGTGTCCAATAGGATATGTATGCCCTTTTCTGCGGACAGTCTGCCGATAAAGACCGCATATGAATCACTATCATATAGTGGTTGAGGCGAGTCAATTGAAAAATGCGGTTTTACAAATATCTTATGTTCTGGTAAGCCACATTCGATAAACTTCTGTTTGCCGAATTCGGTGAGCGCAATGTAGGCATCAACTTTGCTTATCCATGTCTTCAATAATCTATGCACGCCCTCCATTAATGCAATTCCTGCAGAATAAAATATTGAGTCTCTGTAACAACCGTTAATCACTCCTCGCCATGGCAATTTGCCGACGCATTTTTCACAAACCTTTCCATCGTGCATGAGCAGACCATTTACGCAGAAGAATCTAAAATTATGAAGTGTCTGAACAATAGGTACTCCAGCATCCACGCAGGCATTATATGCAGATGGTGAAATGAGATAGAAGATGTTGTGAAAATGACAGATATCGGGTTTCTCTGTTTTAACTAAACTCTTGAGCTCATTATAGGTTCCTTTTGACCATATGTTCTCAAAAACCAAATTTGATTTTTCTAAAATATTAAAATTCTGAATGTCATCATTGTGTTTCGTATAAGTGATTAACTCAACACCGTTATTCTTTAGTAAATTTATCTCATTTTTAAAGACCATGTCTTCGCCAGAAGGAGATGATGATTGATAATAATTATGGACAAGAAGTACTTTCATTGTTCAAAACCGATTCATAGAGCTTTCTAATAAACTCGCCTTTCCTATTCCAACTATATACCTCTTCTGCCCTTTTTCTGGCTGCTTCGCCCATCTTTTTTCTCAAATCAGGATTATTAGCTAATCTCAAAAGAGCATCCGCTAGACCTTTAATTGTTTGATCAATTGTTACTGGTCGAACCTTTATACCGCACTCCTCTGTCACCATTTCGCCAGTGCCACTGTAGTCGAGACACACAATTGGTTTGCCAGCAGATAGCGCTTCCATCAAAGACCAACTTCCACCTTCTCTCAGGCTTGGGTACACAAAAACATCACAATTTGTGAGTTTTTTGATTACATCTCTTCGTGGTATTTCACCCAAGAATTTTACTTTGTCGGTTATTCCAAGTTTCCGTGCAGCGTCTTTTAACCTGTTCATTTCATATCCTTTGCCAGCAATCTCAAAAATTGAATTTATGTGTTCTTTGTCATAAAATTCTGCAAATGCAAAAAGAGCCAAGATAAAGCCTTTCCATGCGATAAATCTTCCTGCACTAAATATTCTGAAATGTGGATTGCTGTTAACCAAATTAAGGAAATTAAAAGGAACAGAACCTGTTTCTAAAATCATTGTTACTTTGTCAGTGTTAACGAACCGTTTTATATATTCTAATGTTTGTTTTGTTCTACAAATAATGAAATAACTTCTTTTCAGAGTAATGTGTACAAATGGATCGAATGTAAATTTGATCTTATGTCCAACGTCGTGAATCCATTCATACACCCCACCCTTGATGCCTAAAGACATTCTCAATAATTTAGGTACAGTATCAACTCCACCAATAGGTCCCCAAATGAACGGAATCGGCAACAGAGCCATGAAACTAGGTGATGAATATACGCCAAAAGTGAGATGGTGTGCCAAATCAAAACGCATTGTCTTATTTAATCTTTTCGCTATTTGGTAAGTCCATATAAGCCATAGATAGTAATATAAGTGTATACCACGTTGTCCTTTCTTCCAGAATCTCATCCACCGCGGTAGTTCAACGTAAACGAAATGAAGATCAGACAAAGGATTCTTGTTTAATTCTTCTTCAATTACTTCTTTATTGTTGGCCCTCGTAATAACCCATACCTCAGCAAATTTTGCAATCTGTGTCATCCAATTCCACCCCACACCTGGCTCAGAACCTTTACCAGGCTCGCAAGCGTAAGCAGAGACTAATATTCTCAACTTATTTCCTTTCATCTTTTCAACTTAGCTACAACGAGCAAAGTGCCTCCATATTTAGGTAGAAGTTTCAAAGTAGCTATCGGTAAAGAATATACAACCTTCGTAATTCCCCTATATTTTTTTTCAAAAGCAGAGTAAATCTCAGCAACTTTGAAACCATATCTGTCCAATAAATTTTTTATATTTGCAGAATTGTACGTAGCTACATGTTGATTTCCTTCCTTGAAGTTACCTAAAACATATCGAATGTAGTTTGGTATTCCAAATGAGTGCGGTGCAGAAATTATTAACTCACTATTATTATGCATGAAATTCTTGATACCTATTAGTGCTAATCCGGGATTAGTCAAGTGTTCCATTAAATCGGTAAATAAAATAATATCGAATTTCTTAAATAGCTTTATTTTTTCTAAATGTTCAACATTTCCTACAATCAAATTTTTTTACCGAGTTTTTGTGTATATAACTTAACGGCCTCTGAATCTATATCTATTCCAAAAACTTCTGAAGCGACTTGCTCAAGTTTCTGGTGAAGTAGGTAAGAAGCTTTTTTTACCTTTAGCTCTAACGGAGAATCGGTCTCCCCTATGCAGCCAAGATGTAAAACACTTTTCTTCTCAACCTTGCGAAGAATAAAATCGTCACGGTACATATACTTTTTGATCTTCAGCATCTCAGTCATACACACACTTCTACTTGGGTTCTTTCTTGTATAATATGGGCTATCAGGTTCCGTCTCTCCACCGCAGATTTTGATAGCAACTGCTCTTTATCTTCATCAATAGCCATTTTCAGGAGGTAGCATAGTAGCAAATCTTCTTGATTCATTAAATCCAATTCTAGCCTGCCTCGAAGAATTTCATATGGCTTTTCATTAGTGATATATTCATTCAGAGCCTTCCCCCTCATCTTCTTTAACAAAAGTCCTGTTTGAGAGAGGAAATGGACTAAATCAATACCAATTGGTGCTTCAAGACATGCTGACTCCCAGTCAAACATAAATGCTTCATTTCCATTCCATAATATGTTCCACGGCACAAAATCCCCATGAGACAGAGCAAATATAACTTCGTGATTGCCTATACGTTTTTCAAGGTTCTCCAAACTGCTCAATAGTAATCCTCTGAATGACAAAGGATAATGGTGAATTCCGTTCTTTAGCTCTTTATGGAATTGAGACTCAATAAATTTGTGCTTCGCTGTTCTATTCTTGATAATTATATCTAATATGTCTGCATAATATTTATTGAATCTATAGTCTCCGCTTTTACCTGAAAATGGCGGTGGCGATTCAATGAGAAAATATGCATTATCAAACTCACCATCAAATAGACATTGAGGAACTCTAAGTTTTGTGTCAAATTTTTGTCCATTAAATGTTAGGCGTTTTAAAATTGACACCTCGTGCTTTATTCGTTCAATCGCACGCAAAGTACTTCCGATTTTTACACACCCAAGAATCGTTCCATCTGAGGAAATAATCATAGCAGCTATTTTTCTAAAAGGACTTGGTGTTCCAGTTGATATTGCTAAGGCAAAGTCACTTCTTTCTAATGTGTCTTCAATGCAATTTCTTAGTTTCTCAGAAACCTCTGTTGTCTCTGGTGTTAATCTGTTTTGCGCAAAGAACCCAATTGACAGCGATAATCTGAATGCATTCTTATAGAACTTACCCAAGAAACTGTACGGTAAATATAAATCCCACGCCTTCTTTGCCAAAATTGGATTTGTAGGAATTAACCATCTACAATTTTTCTTTGACGGAAGAGCAACGTAGCTATTGGATAACTCAGATTTCCAAATATATGCGGCTTCTTCAGGTCCAATCTTCAACATCTTTCTTGTCATTTCCGCACGTTTATTAAGAATAATTTTGGTCACTTCATTTACTACTTCATCAATAGGTTTATTGGTTGTTACAATACACACATTTGGTAATCTATGAAGAAATCTTCGCCAGCTTTTTACTTGTCTTTCTAGTTCATCTAAAGGTAATTCATGCTTGCGTGTATGAAGAACTTCTGGAGAGTTATCGAGAAAAATTGACAGGTCAGGTTTTGGAATAATCGGCAGAATAATTTTCAAAAGCCAATTTGGTAGATTGAAACCATATCTCATTGGATCAATGATTATATCATAGTAATATCTGTCCATCATAATTGCGGTGGTTTGTATTTTCATCGGTAGGAGCTTTAGATAATATCCGACAATAAAATCTAAAGAGTAATAAACCCATCTTAAAAAAGATACAATCCTATTTTGATTACCTACGCTATGGGGTCGAGTTACATAAGGACTAACCTCTCCCTCTGTTCTATTAAATAAAGCACGCAGTTGTGGAAGTAATCCTGGACGCCAGTGAATATATTTTGTCGCTCTAAATAGACCCAACAATTTATCTAAAACTTCTTTTGATACACTCGATTTTCCTCCACCATCGGGGGATAAAATCGTGATTAACATACCGGTAGGGTACCGTATACGGTATAAAATGCGCCTAATCTCAAACAAATTTCTCCTCATGAATCGGGGAATATTAAAATTCCGTTTTAAAAAGATTCTTTTGAGCTCAATAATCTTTGCAGTATCTATGTGCTTATCTGTTAAAATCATATCCTTTATCATAGTTGAGTTGCTCTTGCCGAAGTATTTTGTGAATTCATTATCTACCTGTTGAGGACTTGATTCGTAAAGGTACTTCAATTCGGAACGATCTTTGTCGCTTAACGTACCTTTGACTAGCCTTTTGATCAATAGATAAGTAGTGGCTTTCGATATTTCTGGAATGTAAAAATATCTGAATTTTTTCCGACCGTTTAGTAAATCGTAAGAAGTCAGGCGATAACGATTAATACCTATATTGTCGTTCAGAAAATCTAAACATACTAGCTTTAAATCGCTCCTATCATCCTTCACAAGAACATAATAATAGCAAAAAGGCACATCGTAATACAGCTTTTGAGCGATTTTAAAATCATGATTAGTGCTATGTCTAGCCACGATACTATCTAAGATAAGATATCCGCTTCTATCAATACACACATCCACATCCCCTTTTTGTTCATATGGTAGTAAATTATAAGAATGGAGAACACAATATTGGATGTCACTTTCTTTTAGTATTTTGAACAGACTATCAAGGAAAATTTTATTATCAATTTGATTCATAATTTCGTTAACTACTCTTAACCTTATATCTTCTCAGAAATTCCAAAACCCCTATTGCTATAAAAAACGGATACTGACTATGCTCTACGAGTGCAGTCGTAAAAAATGATCGCACTAATAAAACAGTAAGTACCGCAAGTGCTTCTATAGAAATAGACTTTATAACAGTATCATGAGCGTTTCTTATGCGCAGTATTAAACCAAACCATATGCAAACAATCACCAACAGAAATACAATGGCACCAAAAAATCCTACGTTAACTAATAATTCCATCCATGAATTATGTGTCGAACTAGCAATAGGTGTACTAAGAATCTCAGGCATAACTAAAAACCTTGTACCAGCAAAAGCACCATATCCTAGCAAAGGTCTTTGAATAATAAAATTACTCCATGCATATTTCCAATAGTTAAGTCTGCCACTAAAAGTCGAAAACAGCTGATAACTTTGCCCTCTTCTAAAAAATTCAACGAATAATATCTCAAAATTAACTGTGATTACTAATGTAGCAATAGTTAATAAAATGCCTAATGTTAGACCCATACGCCGGTACAATACCAAGACTAAAATCAAAGCGATAACAAAACCTGCAAGCCCAGACCGCCCGTGCGATAATATCATAGTAACGATGCCCCAAGCAATCAGAATTGACCACTTTTTGTCACCATTTTCAAATAAGCGACAAAGACCAACTATAGCCAAAACTCCTCCTAAATGCGAAATGCTGTTAGGATTTATGACTGGTACGACACCACAAATCATAAAAGGCGGGACAGTCCCACGTAATGATCCAATTGTGGCCCCAGGGAATATCACAATGCCCAACCACACAGAGGCAACTAGTACTGCCAACCAAATCCAAACCCAATTCATCCATTTTCTCACATCACTTAGATTTTTGAGTGATGCTACAGTATAGGCTGTAAGCATTACAATTACAAAATACTCAATGGAACGGTAGAAAGTCCATAATGTATTATCAGACCATATAGTTGAAAGAATCTGCCAAATAGAAAATATCGTCAGTGGTGCAATATAACCCTGCAACATTACTTTCTTATACTTGAAAAGCCAAGGTAATATAAAAAATCCAATGACAAGAACACTGAGTGGTCTATGAATCACACCAAGTTGAATAGGATTTATTTGCTGACTATGAACATCTCGTACAACAAATATAAGACCGCCAATGAAGGCAACAACCCATAGCCATTGCCAATAACTTTGCCAGAGAGATTTTTTGAGTGTAATGAAATTACTGATGGTATATGTAGGGTAAACACTATTATTTACCATTTTTTCGTTTAGAATTAAATTAACACATTAAAGAATATTAATTATTTCCTACCTTTTCAAAAATCTCTGCAATCTTCCTCGTCATTGCCTTACGTGTGTATTTATTAATCTCTTCTTCTCTCCCAGCGTAATCAATATAACCTCTATTTATAAATTCATCGTACCAAGATTTTATTATTTGCATAATTTCCTCTTTTGTACCTGCGCTAAAACCACTATTCGTTGTCTTTAGCAATTCATCCACGACACCATTGTTCTTCGGAATAGCAAGAATCGGACGTCTGGCACCCAAATACTCAAAAATCTTGCCAGGATAAATTGCCTTCTCTTCAGGATGATCCCAACTAAATAATAGCAAGAGAGTAGATGCACGCTGTTGAAGAATTGCCTCCTTATATGGGATAAATCCTCCATGCTTCACTAGCTTTTGAATTCCGTAATGGCGTGCCAAGTTTTCCAACTCAATACGATCAGACTCTGGTCCAAAGAATCGAACCAGGAGCAGCTTAGGGTCGATTGAATTTGAATCCAAAAGATGCTTGATTGCGCTAAATAAAAGTGAGGGATTACGCCTCCCAGAATAGATTTCCCCAAACCGGCCTGTATACGTCAACGTAAAAACTTTCGACAACTGTGGAGCTGCGCCTGCAAAATCATCCTCATCGAACCCGTTAGTAATAATCTCTACCGGCTTTTTATGCAATGCACCAAGTTTATGAGCCAAAGGTTGAGAAACAGTAATGAGCATCGTTGCGCCTCGCAAAACTCTTTTCTCTAATTGTGTCTCAAATCTTCTTCTTACCACTGTATGTGAGTAGTAGTGGTTCTGAGTCCACAGATCGCGAAAATCAGCCACCCAAGGGAGACCAGTTTCATGCTGCAATTCGCTTGCAATAAGATGGTTAGTGACCGGCGGACTCGTACTGAATATAACCATAATATTATCTGTCTTTATGATATTCCTTACTGCCTCTAGAGCGAACGGTCTCCAGCCTATTTGTGAATCAGGATAGGAGAAAACCTCTCTTATCCAAAAACTTACAGTGTATAGCATTTTATTATGCCACATGTTATATCTTAAATGCTCAGAATTTGATAATTTCTCTCCTGAAACGTTCTGACAAAAGAATTTGAGACGAGCCAAATAGTGAGTGCGCACCACTTTAATACCTTGTGGTTCTTCTAAATGTCGTTCATTAGCTCCCTGTTTTCTTGTCACCACAATTGGTCTCCAGCCATACTGAGGAAGGTATTTAGCAAATTTCGCGGTGCGTAAAGCCCCCATAGAATTGAAGGGAGGATACGAACAACTAATCATTAAAATATTTTTCATAGACTATTTCACGGAGCTAAGTATCTGTCTCTAAGCATGGTCACAAAATTTCCATAAAATTTCAAATCAGATATTTTTATTAATATCATATCTGTTATTTCAACGTCAAATAATTTGTGATATACGATTGTTATTAAAACAAAAGCCAATGTGTAAGAACACGACGTTGCCCAAGCTGCTCCAACAATACCGTATTTAGGGATTAAAAACAAATTCAACAGCACATTGAGTAAAAGACACATGGAACTAATATAAATATTTAACTCAGGTCTGCCTCGACCGTAGATGTCAACGGCTAAAATTCTCCAACCACTCATAGTCACTGCTCCGATTAGCAAAATCTGAAAAGGAACGATAGAGTTAACAAATTTCATTGAGTAAAAAGTGACAATTAACACCCGAGACAAAAAAAATAGAATAATAGCAGCTATGCAAGTTATAACGAGAATATTACGACACACAAGAGGAGTAAATTTTCTCAATTTATCCTCATTCGCTTCTGAAGAAACATGTGGGAAAAGCACAACCCCCGCAGCTTGAGAAATCATCCAGAGTTTTTCAATAATTATTACTGCAACAGAATAAAATCCGACGGCCAATGGATTTGAGAGAATATTTATGAGAAATATATCAACGTGATAATGAAGCCATCCTACAGTACTGCCGAGATATACTTTAAAGCCATATTGCAGAGCATTTTTGAAATAAGACTTAATGTGAAAAACCTGGAATGAACCTATAATTTGTCTTATTAAATAAAGCAATAAAATCGCAGCCAAAAGCCATGATACGATGTTTGTTGCTATTGCTGCTTTTACATCAAATCTCAAAGTAAGAAGTAGAACTAATAATAGAATTAGAAATATAAACGCCCGAAGAATACTAATAAGGTTATACTGTTTTATCTTCTGTAGTCCTAGTAGGAAATAAGTACCAAATCTCATGAAAAACATTGCAGGTATAAGTAGCAGGCCCAAGTACAGATATATGGATGACACTTCAGAAAACAGAGTCTGTTTGAATAATACAATGATTAAAAATGCTAAAATAAGACCAGCGGCGCTAAATATAATTGAGAAGAAAATGTTGTTTCCATAAATCTCCCTCTCTGAATACTTTTGCTTTCCTAAAAAGAAAACTGAAGCTTCCCCAATTCCAAAATTCGCAAAATTTACAATCAAAGTTGGAAACAATATAGCTAATGTATAAATTCCATTACCCTGCGGGCCAAGAACGCGAGCTATTATAACTGAAATGCCTATGCCCATAATGAGTTGAATTATCCTTGATAGAAAGGTAATGGCCGTGTCCACAGCAAATCTATTCATTCTTCCTGTATAATGCCAGAAGCCACTTCCTTTTCTTTGAAGTAATCATTATTTTCATTGTCTTTCGACAAAGAAAGGTCATATGCGATAAGATATTGTCCTTGTGTACACTTGCGTTTCTATTTTGTACATACTGTTTAATTCTATATCCACACTGAGGACATATCGTTGCATAGGAATTATTGTTTTTAAAAAGCCTATACGTCCGGTGTAATATAGGACCTAAAGAATGAACTATAGGGCCAATGTCAACAATTCTCAGCGGCGTTGAAGATGCAAACAATGTCCTCAGAGTATTTCTGTTGAAACTACGTACGTGCAAATATGGATTAAAGCGACAGCGGCATTTTGGACACGCGATCAATGCTAATTCTAAGTTTTGTCCATTAGGGACTGTAACAATTAAATATTTTCTACTAATACGCTCAAGTTCACAAATACCCTTCTTGAAATCATCACTTGGGAGGTGTTCTAACAACTCTAAACAGGACACAATATCAAAGCTTTCATTTTTGAAGGGTAGAGTAGCAATGGTTCCGCAAAATTTATCCACCTTCACATATTTTAATGCCTCTTTACTTGTATCTAAACCAACCACTACGCTAAATTTACATGATGGATTATTAATGAGTTCATTAACAAACACACCTTTCCCACATCCAACATCTAAGAGAGTCTTGGCACCGGTCGGAATGGATCTAATAACTTCCTCGATCCTTTGTATTTCTGCACTCCTTTGAAAATTATTCACATACCAAGTAGTTGCTTGCTCGTAATATTGCTGCTTATAATCCTTCACGGAAATCTTTTTACAATTTTATTCTTCGCTGAGCGTTCCATTAAGTTAAATACATTGAATGATTGGGTCGAAGGATAAATGTTTTGTATATCAGGCGACTGATTAATTGATGATGTACAGATTATTGAGCTTTGTTTATTCTTTCTTGTAATACTTTGAATAGTATTTGTGATAATAGCGATAGTAATAAGTACCTCTGGTTTGAGGAACATCATTCATGACTATACCGATTATATTTGATTTTGACGTAAGAAGTATATTCTTGGATTCTTCAAGCTCTTTGAGCCCTGTTCTTCCATACCGAGCGGTCAGAAGAACTCCATCGGCAAAATTTGCAATATATGTAGCATCAGCAAAGAGTAGTACCGGTACTCCATCAATAATTACATAGTCGTACTTGTCCTTCAATTCATTTATAAGACTCTTCATTCTTGCGGATTCAAGAAAAACAAAAGGATTTGGAGGTATACCACCGATGGGAAGTAAATCGACATCTACACTTGGTGGATGCTGTGTTAAATGACTACCATCCTGAGAAGACACACTATCAGCACTTCGAGATGTTATTTTTATAATTACGTCGCTGAAGTTTGTCTCATTTTTAAGAACATTAAAAAGCCCCTCTCTCTTTTTCAACTTAACTACGTCTGTTAGATGACCTCTCTTCTTACGAAAATCTGTATCTATGAGAATTATTTTCTTTTCTTTTCGACCGAGCACAATTCCAAGGTTCAACGCAATAAAGGTCTTCCCTTCTTCGGGACCCGGTGATGTAACGTATATAGTTCTATATCTTTCCTCAGGATGAGCAAAGTCAAGATTCATTGTAAGTTTTCTAAATGCCTCAAATTCGGCGGAAGAAATATCTCCATTAAGAATCATGCTTGCTATATGTACTTCTTCCTTTTTCCTTTTGTGGAACAGATGTTGCAAACCTTCGAACGACTTTATGTTTTTACTTTTTTCCTTCTCTTTATGAATAACCGGTATTGAGGCGAATATAGGCAACCCCATCTTCGCTATTACGATCTCAGGATCTTTGACTGATGTATCCACACATTCAGCCACAAAAACCGCAACCATACCAGCTAAGATGCTCATTAGAAAGGCGATGAGAAGAGATTTGAACCATTCTCTTGAATTAACAGGACTTGAAAAGACTATTGGGGGATTTATTATTTTCAAATCTGATGTCACTCCTGCTTCCTGAACCCGTGTCTCCTCCAGTTTTTCCGCAAAAAAAGTATATAGTTTTTCGGCAGTTTCTTTATCTCGTTCAAGTCGGGCAAGGCTAATTTCATCATCAGGGACATTTTCAAGTTTCATCTGCAGTGAAAGTATCTGACTCTCAACACTGCCGATTTCTGTCTTGATCGAAGACGTCCTCTTTTCAGTTTCGTCTCTCATTTGTTCTTTAAGTCCATCTAATTTAGCCTGTATTTCACGAACTTTTGGATGTCCAAAGGAGTATTCCTTTAACCTACCTTTGAGTTCTGCTTCGGTCTGAAGGAGCTGAGAGTAGACACTTTGGAGTACTGGGTCTGAAAGCATGGCGGCTGCAAAATTCGGAGTCTCCCTTGTTTCTTTTCCTTCAGAGGCAAGATACTCCCCTAAGGTGCCAAGTATCTTCTCTTCAATCTGAAGTTGATTCCTCTTTGATTCGAGTCCTGAAATCTGGTTAATGAGTGCCTGAGTCGATGCCTTAAGGTCAGCAATCTTCTTTCTTTCTTTGAATAGACGTATATTTTCTTCGAGCTCGGTAAGTTTCCCTTGATAAAGGGTGAGTTGTGTATCTATAAAAGTCTTTGATTGAATGAATTGTAGAGATTTCTCGCCTATATCTTCCTGAATAATTTTGTCTGACAATACCTTAGCGATTTCTAAGGCATCCACAGGATTCCCCCAATGAACGTTTATTCGCAGAATGCCTATCAGACTTATCCCAGGATAGATCGAGGTTGCAGTTACCAGTTTTTTTGACACCCCTTCACCAGATAACGGAACTTCGGAAGAAGCCACTTCTTTGTCTATCTTATCAGCTTCGAGCACTCTGATGGACAATGAATTCCTCAGAGCAAGTGCCATTCTGTTTCTTGAATAAACGGTCAATTCATATGTCTTCCCATCACTTATTTTCTTCAACGGTATAACTTTTAATTTGAAAAGGTCTAAATCAATAAATTCATTTATAAAACCTTCTTTAATCTTCTCACCATTTTTTAAGATACTAAGTGTACTATCTCTAATGTGTAGTTTTAAAGGTCCAATTGGTTTTCGAAAATCTCTCTCTAACTGCACTTCAACCTTTATATCCGAATCTCCCCTCTTTACATAGGTATATAGAGCAAGGGT
>Ga0209636_10003758_pt1 | contig 15472 bp, 15 predicted proteins | sample DeeMarSWOR152_54_FD_187464 | JGI IMG/M metagenome (GOLD analysis project Ga0209636, IMG submission 187464) | Marine sediment microbial communities from White Oak River estuary, North Carolina - WOR-1-52-54 (SPAdes) (version 2) | ecosystem: Environmental > Aquatic > Marine > Intertidal zone >...
AAAAAATTAAACTCGGTTCTTTCCCCAGTATCGCTGAAATGTTGAAAAAAACCATTGATATGGGAATTAAAATCTATGTATGTGAAGCATCTAAGCAAATGTTAGGTTGGGAAAAAGTAGAATTAATACCAGGTGTTAAAATAGTAGGTGCTGGTACATTAAATGATCTTGCACTAGATGCTGGTGCAACAATGTGGTTTTGAATTGATGAATATGCAAGGAATATATCTAGATCATGCATCGTCGATGCCAGTTGAACCAAGAGTTTTAGAATATGCAAAAATTTATTTAACAAAAAACTTCAGTAATCCTTCATCTCTTTATTCAAGTGGTTTAGAAGCAAACCGTGCTTTAGAAGAATCACGAGCAAAAATCGCTCAATTTATTAATGCTGAAAATGAAAAAACAATAGTTTTTACAGGTAGTGCTACTGAGTCAAATAATCTAGCTATTAGAGGAACAGCTTTAAGAAATATTGGAAAAGGAAAGGAAGTATTTGCTAGTGCAATAGAACATATATCTGTACTAAATCCTATGAAAGAACTACATAAAAATGGTTTTGAATTCAATATTATTCCAGTTGATTCAAATGGTATCGTTGATCTTAAAAAACTTCAAACTTTATTAACGAATAAAACCAATGTGACGTCAATAATGTATGCAAACAATGAAATAGGTACCATTGAACCTATTAAAGAAATAAGTAAAATTGTACACGAAAAAGGAGGATATTTACATGTTGATGCAACAGCTGCTGCTGGACGTGTACCAATTGATGTTCAGAAGGAACAAATAGATTTACTAACATTATCTTCAAATGATTTATACGGTCCAAAAGGTGCAGGTGTACTATACATAAAACCTGGAACTAAAATTCAATCAGTTATGCCTGGGGGTGGACAAGAGAGAGGTTTAAGATCTGGAACAGAAAACGTTTTTGCCATTGCAGGCATGGGGGAAGCAGCAAAAATTGCACAAAAAGGAATGAAAAAGGAAAGTGCAAGGCTGACTAAGATAAGAGATAAATTGATTAAAGAAATTACTAAGATAAATGAATCTTATCTAACTGGCCATCCAAGTAGAAGACTTCCCCATCATGCAAGTTTTCGTTTCAGTCACATAGAAGGAGAAAGCATATTGTTGAATATGGATATGTATAATATCCAAGTTGCAACAGGATCGGCATGTTCTCATAAAACATTAGAACCATCACATGTTCTATTAGCAATAGGTTTGAAACATGAAGAAGCACATGGATCTATGGTTATGACCCTTGGTAGGTCAAATAATATGGAACAGGTACCGATAGTAGTTAAAGCGGTGAAAGATACAGTCGATAGGTTAAGAAAACTTTCACCATTGATTAAAAAGGGGTGATAAAAATAGTAGAAATTGGCTATAGTAAAAAGGTAATGGAACATTTTATGAATCCAAGAAATGTCGGTGTAATAAAAAATCCTGATGGATATGGTAAGGTAGGAAACCCTGTTTGCGGGGATCTTATGGAGATTTTTATAAAAGTAAAAGACGATATTATCAAAGATATAAAATTTAAAACATTTGGATGCGGATCTGCTATTGCAACAAGTAGTATGGTAACAGAACTAGCAAAAGGAAAACATGTTGATGAAGCAATAAAAATAACACGCAATGATGTTGCAGAAGAACTCGATGGTTTACCACCTCAAAAGATGCATTGCTCAAATTTGGCAGCTGATGCACTACAAGAAGCAATAAAAGATTATAAAAATAAAAAGAAGAAATAAAAAAATTGGAGAGATAATATGACAAAATTAAGACAAATATATAAATGTAATATATGTGGAAACATAGTAGAAGTATTGCATGAAGGTGTTGGTGAATTGGTTTGCTGTGGCGAACCAATGGAGCTTTTAAAAGAAAAAACTGAGGATTCATCTACTGAAAAACATGTACCTTTTATAGAAAAAACAAACAAAGGGGTTCTTGTGAAAGTTGGACAAAACCAAGACCATCCAATGGAAGAAAAACACTATATTGAATGGATTCAAGTAATTGCTGATGGAGTATCATATAGAAAATTTTTAAAACCTGGTGTTAAACCCCAAGCAGAATTTGAAATCAAGGCAGATAAGTTATGGGCCAGGGAATATTGTAATATACACGGTTTATGGAAATCCTAGAATAATACAAAAGTAAGTCTAATTTTGGATTAAACCTATATGAAAGATCTAATCAATAAAATAGAATTTCTTAAAGAAAGTAATATCTCAAAGATAGTTAATGATAGAATACAAGAATTCAAAAATATTGATAAAAATTCCACTAAAGAACTCTTTAAAGAGTTATGTTTTTGCATACTTACAGCTAATTTTAATGCTGAAAAATGTATTGGCATCCAAAATCAAATAGGAGATGATTTTTTAACACTTTCAGAAGAAAATCTAGCAAAAAAGCTCTCAAAAATGGGACATCGTTTTCCAAGTTGTAGAGCAAAATATATTTCTTATTCTTCTAAACATAATGATTATTTAAAGGATGTTATCTGTTCAACCAAAGATCAAGAACTAAGAGAATGGTTAGTTGAGAATATCAAAGGATTTGGATATAAAGAATCTAGCCATTTTCTAAGAAATATTGGTTTTGATAATCTTGCGATTATTGATTTTCATATAATTGATGTTCTTGTTGAATATAATATTATTGAAAAACCAAAGTCTCTTACAAGAAAAAAATATTTAGAAATTGAAAACACTTTGAGAAGAATTGCTAAAGAAACAAATCTAACACTAGCAGAATTAGATTTATATCTATGGTATATGGAAACGGGTAAGATACTCAAATAATTTATATTATACTTATAAAATTCAAATGTTTGATATTTAATAAGGTAAATTTATGACAAATTTATTTAGCTATTATCTTTATTAATTTTGTGGAAAACTGTTTCTGTGACCTCTAATATTTCTTTAAACTTTTTGTTATGTAAACTTAATAGAATATCCTCTAACTCTATTTTTAATGATTCATTCATAGAGGAAATAACCAAGATATATCTTACTAGCCATACTGCTAGTTTATGGGCGAATTTTTCATCGTTTCTCTCAGTTATTTTTTTAAAGATATTTGTTTCCAGAAGTTCGTCGATTATTTCTTTAATAGATATATTTTCTTCTATTTTTTTCATATTTGAATCCTTTCAGTTATTTTACTGATAGCAATTTAGTATTTTTAAAAAATGTTTTAAATAATTAAGTGATGTTTTGCGTTTTGACATACCATAAACTTTAGAAGGAAAATAATGCATCCCAGAACAGGGATGCATTGTGGAATTACCGATTATTGAATTTCCTTCTTATATAGAGGAGATGAGCACAGATTTTATCCATCTTTTTCAACAAGAACGCCAAGTAACTCACTTTAAACGATTAATGACTGGTTTTGTCCTTGCAGAAAAAAAGACTCTTGCCCATATCAATAGTCTCTTCACGTTTCACACAAACCAATCGAATCTCAACAGGTTTGTAACCAGAGCAGATTGGGATATAAATCAAATAAATCAAGTAAAAATCAACATGATTAACGAGATAGAAAAGGATGGCATTGTTGTTTTAGACGACTACATTGTTGAGAAGTACGGGACAGAGTTGTATGGAGTAGATTGGCATCATGATCATAGTAAGGGACGACGGATCTGGGGGTTACAGATAGCAGATTGTGTCTATTCCGGAAAAGGGATATATCCCCTACTTTCTACGGTCTATCTTAAGAAGAAAAGCCGGTGGAACTCCACTAACCTTTTTAGAAGTAAGATAGAGATCCAGAAGAATCATCTCACTACACTTATCCAGATGAATCTCCAGTTTTCCTGTGTGGTGATGGATAAATGGTATTTCTGTAAAGATCTTGTCTGTCATATTGAGCGTCTAGGGAAGGATTGGATTGCACAAACGAAGTTGAACCGACGGGTGAAATCAAAACGACGATGGATTCCACTTGAACAGTTTGTAAACCAGATGATTAATACAGAACGTTTCAAAGTAATACATCTTGGAGATGACATGTATCTGATGAAGACCTGCAAAGTGAAAATGAGAGGAATCGGTTATGTACAACTTCTCCTTTCATTTGATGAGAATGGAAACAGTAATGTTTATGTGACAAATCGACTTGATTGGAATGAACTAAATATTGCCACACGGTATCTCCGTCGGTGGGATATCGAGGTGTGGCACAGGGAAGGCAAGGGAAGATACGGGATAGAGGATTGTCAGCTAAGGTCCAATGACGGTGTCAGCAAGCACCTGACCCTAAGCACCTTAGCCGCAACCCTTCTCGAGATTGCCTCCTTGCTTTCACCCGTGTATGCCACATTACAAAAACAGGGTTGGATTCCTGAGATGAAACACCGATGGATTCTCACCGAGCTGGTAGGTCAACTGATCTCATCAACACATAAAATCGAGGATATGGAGGTGAAAAGGATCGTTGATGGGATTCTATGTCCGTATAAATCTACTATAAACCATACTCAAAATCAGTAAAACGCAAAACTCAACTAATTAACTTGAAAAATTATCATTTAGTAAACATAGCAATAAAGTAAAACGCCCTGTTTTATTTCATAAACAAATTAAAAATCAAAATATTTTAGTTGATAAAAAATAACAAATCGGTTTTTTTCTATTTATTTTTCTTGAATTCCATACCTCTTTAGATAGTGAATTGTAGATATTGCTACAACTTGATAAATTCATATCTGAATTTTTACAAAATTCTTCATTTTTTATTCTTTTCTTACCATTTTTTGCATATTTAATAATCGAATTTCTTTTTAGTTGCCAATAGTGGGTTAACCATTCTCTACCATTGTACAGAATTGTTACTTCTCTTCCTGATGTTATCATACCTTCTTCTTCTAATATATAGAATAATTGTCTATCTTCCAGATCTAGAACATTGTCAATGACCCTATCTTCATAACCGAATATATCTAGTATGAATCCAGCGATTCTCTGGGCTTCTTGTTTATTTACACCTAATTTATGGATTATTGCTTTTGATAGATCACTTATTGTGATGATATTTACTTGAGTACTTCCCCCTTGTTTTTGTGTCATATTTATTTCCCCTATTATATACTGTAATTTTTATAGTATATATTATTTTCTATTTTTAAAAGTGTGATTCAGTTAATTAAAAAAATTAGAATTACATTCTAAAAATCAAAGGTATTTTAAGAGAAAAAATTTGAAAACTTAAAAATATATCAATATAAAGTAATAAAAAGGTTTTTTTTACTTTATCCCTTTTTTGATTTCAGATAAAGTAACTTTATTATCAAGTTCTACTGATATTGATCGGTAGGGGTATCCTTGTCCAAGCTTAAATCTACAAAAATAAAAACATTTGTTTGAATATACAGAGAGATAGTAAATATCATCAATTTCCCATTTATGAGCAATATAATATTTTCCAAATTTATTCCTTAAAGCATCAGATATTTCAGAAGGTAAATTTTTATTAATGTTTATCCTCTCCAGATAATTTAAAATTACTATTAATTATATTTAATCCGATGACACTCAATTTTTAAACAAACCACTCATCAATATCCCTTTTTTCAGATTCGGATAACTTAGTAGTTTGCTTATTTTCATCCTTTGTCTTTTGGATTTTTGTAGTTTCTGATTTTTCTAAATAGGATTTGATGGAATTATCTTCTTTAGTAACTTTTTTTTTATCCTCGTTGTTTTTTACATTAAATTTGTGTTTTGACAAAAGTTCAAAGGCTTCGTTAACAAAATCTAGTTCTTCAGGTGTAGGATACCAATTTATCGCATTTTTATCAGCATAGAAATTTGGTGTGTCTGAATCAAAATGTACGTTAAGTGCTAATTTTCCTGAATCAATATTTTTTTCTATCTGAAGCTTAACAAATATATTTTCATTTTTTTTCATGCGGATCCCATCCTGTTTCAAGATAATATCCCTCACTATGATATATACTTTTCTTTTACTTTTAAATTATTACTCAAGTTTTAAAAATCCTATAAAAAATTTTGTTTTTTCTATTAATATATGCGTTATTGATATAAGCCCACTATATATTATTTCCTGAAATAAAGAATATTTATTAAGTTAGTATTATTCCATTTCTTTATTATAATTATTGATTGATTTTTGATGTAAGATTTTGGTTTTTTAATACCATTTATATATCTAGGATTTATTATATCTATTAGAATGGTAAATGCAGATTAAAATTGGCTTTATTATCAATCCTATTGCAGGAATGGGCGGTCGTGTAGGCCTTAAAGGAACTGACGGAGTTTTAAAAGAAGCCGTAAAATTGGGTGCAAAACCAATATCACCAAAAAAAGCCCTAGAAATGTTAGAAGAATTCAATTCAAATTTTTCAAATAATAATACAGTAAAATGGTACACATCTAAAGGAGTTATGGGAAGTAATCAATTAGAAAATGTGGGCATAAAAGATATAGAAATAGTCTATGAAACCGAAAATAGAAATACATCTTCCCAAGATACAAAGAAGATTTGTAAGAGATTTCTTGAAAAAAAAGTTGATTTAATTCTTTTTTGTGGTGGTGATGGAACAGCAAGAGACATTTTTGAAATAGTTGGTACCAAAATACCAATTTTAGGCATTCCTTCAGGAGTAAAAATGCATTCAGGAGCATTTGGAATAAATACTAGCGCCACAGCAAAAATTCTTAATGATTTTATAAAAAAGGATCTTACAATAGGAGAAATCGAAATATTGGATCTTGACGAGGATCTTTACAGAAAAGGAGAATGGAATATCAGATTATTTGGTATTGCAAAAGGGATTGTAGAACCAACATATATACAAGTTGGGAAATCAATTTATGAAACTGCATCAGATGATGAAATAAAAGATGAACTCGCCGAACATATAATGGAAGAAATTGAAGAAAATAAAGATACTTTATATTTATTTGGATCCGGTGGAACTATCGATTACATTGCAAAGACAATGAATTTAGAAAACACATTACTAGGAATTGATGCGATTTACAAAAAGAAAATAATTGGCAAAGATCTTAATGAAAAGAAGATCCTCAAATTATTAGAAAAATATCATAAAGTAAAATTAATTCTAAGTCCAATAGGTGCCCAGGGTTTTATTCTAGGTAGAGGAAACCTGCAACTAAGCCCCAAGGTAATAAAAAAAATAGGCATAGATAATATTATCGTGATATCAACACCATCAAAACTTGCAAATACGCCTGTACTTAGAGTAGATACAGGTGATAAAAAATTAGATAAAAAATTTGCTGAGTTAGAATATATAATGGTTGTAACAGGATATCGTTTTAGAAGGGTTGTAAAAGTTCAAACCAACAACTTTTAATATGCTCTTCTGTTTCACAAAAAATTGCCTATATAAATAACTCCATTTTTTTTGGGGGAAATAGATTTATGAAAAGAAATCCAACAGCATTTTTAAAAAGGGAGTACGATGAGCTAGTTAAAAACAACTTGGACTGGAAACTACGCATTTTAGAAACAGGTTCGGCACCCCATTCAGTAGTTGACGGCAAAAAAGTAATAATGCTTTGTTCAAACAACTACCTAAATCTAAGCAATCACCCAAAGCTTATTAAAGCAGCACGTGAGTCTGCTCAAAAGTATGGAGCGGGTTCAGGATCAGTTAGACCAATTGCAGGAACATTGAAAATTCATATGGAGGTTGAGAGACGACTTGCAAAATTTAAAGGAACCGAATCTTCATTAATTTATCAAACAGGTTTTGCTGCAAATGCTGGGTTAATACCACAATTAGCAGGTAAAGGAGATATTATAATTAGCGATGAATTGAATCACGGAAGTATTATTGATGGTGTGCGATTAACAAAAGCTGATAGAGCAATTTATAAACACCGGGACATGGGGGATTTAGAGAAGGTACTGTTAGATGCTGATAAAAAATATAATAGAATTCTAATTATCACTGACGGTGTCTTCAGTATGGATGGTGACATTGCTCCTATGGATAAAATAGTCAAGCTTGGAAACAAGTTCGGTGCAATGACTTATGTTGATGATGCACATGGAGAAGGTGTAATTGGTCCAGATGGACGTGGAATAGGAGCACATTTCGGTATCGGAGGAAAAATTGATGTTGAAATGGGAACTTTTAGTAAAGCATATGGTGTAGTTGGCGGTCTAATTGCTGGAAGCCAAGATCTTATAAATTTTGCATATAATAAATCACGTACATGGCTACTAAGCGGCTCACATCCACCATCAGTTGCAGGAGCTCAACTTGCGGCAATTGATGTACTTGAAACAGAGCCAAAACATGTAAAAAATTTATGGGATAACACCAAATACTTCAAAAAAGAATTAAACTCAATGGGATTTGATACCGGTGAAAGTGAAACACCCATTACACCTGTAATTGTAGGAGAATCAAGTAAAGCAAAAGAACTCAGCAGCAAGTTGTACGATGAAGAGGTATTTGCACTTCCAATAGTATTTCCAATGGTTGCAAGAGATAAAGCACGAATTAGAACTATGATGAATGCTGGATTAAATCAAGAAGATCTTGACTTTGCTTTAGATAAATTTGAAAAACTAGGAAAAAAATTAGATATAATCTAGTAATATCTTATAAATCTATAAAAATTTACTGGCAATCCATAGAATTTACACAAAGTATAAATAAAAGATATGTGATTATAATGATTAGAGTTTTTACAAATTTTATGGGAGAATAATTATGACAGATGATTTAAAAAAAACTGGTACTACAATTTTAGGAATGGTTTGCAAAGAGGGCGTTGTTATAGCAAGTGAACGCAGGGCAACAACTGGCACCCTAATTGCACATAAATCTACTAGAAAAGTTTACAAAATAGATGAACATCTAGGGTTAGCAACTGCGGGATTAGTTGGAGATTTACAAGTTCTTGCTCGTTATCTTAGTGCGGAGGTTAACCTATATCGTTTGAAAAGAGATAGACATATACCAATCAAAGGTGCAGCAACCCTATTATCAAATATTTTGAATCAAAGAAAATTTTACCCATATTATGTCCAATTAATTTTAGGTGGTTGGGATTCCGAAGGCGGTCATATTTATTCATTGGATGCTGCTGGAGGAGCAATACCTGATAAATATTCTTCCGGTGGATCTGGATCACCCTATGTTTATGGTGTTCTAGAAGATTTATATAAGGATGATTTATCAGTTGATGAAGGAGTAGATATTGCCACTAGAGCAGTTAACGCTGCTATGCAAAGGGATTCAGCTTCAGGAAATGGAATTGATATTGCTGTAATCACTGAAAAAGAATTCAGAATGATTCCTGAAGATGAAATAAAATCACGGTTGGAAAAATTTGGAAAATAAAATCGGTTCATTATTTATACATTTTCAAAAATTATAAGATTTAAATTAGTTATTTTAAAAGGAAAAAAGAAATGACAGTAGATGACGTTTTAAGAGATATAAAGGGAAAGATTCGAGGTTCAATACCTCCAAGTATAGACGTATCTGACATTGAATTTGAAGGGGCATTGCTTGTTATATATACCAAAGCACCCGAAAAATTCGCTAAAAATAAAGATCTAGTTAAAAACCTTGCAAAGACACTGCAAAAACGTATTGTTGTTCGCCCAGATTCTTCTGTTGTTACAAATATTGAACGAGCTGAAAAAAAAATAAAACAGATAATTCCTAAAGATGCAGAGATAACAGATATTTATTTTCAACCTGATGTTGGCGAGGTTACAATCGAAGCACTAAAACCCGGAGCTGCAATTGGTAAAGAAGGTCAAATTCTCAATGAAATAAGAAAGACCATAAATTGGACACCTAGTATCATTAGAGCACCACCCATTCAATCAAAAACAGTTAGAGAAATCAGAGGCTATCTTAGATCAATGAGCGATGAACGAAAAGAGATACTAAGAAAAATAGGACGAAAAATCCACCGCGGAGTTTCTGAAGGAGAAAAATTTGTAAGAGTTTCAGCTTTAGGCGGTTTTAGACAGGTAGGGCGATCTTGTGCAATGCTTCATACACAGGATAGTAAGGTATTGATTGACTGCGGTATTGATGTCTCTGCAGATAACAATAATTCTCCCTATCTTCATTTACCTGAAGTATTACCTTTAGAAACAATTGATGCTGTAGTTGTAACCCACGCTCATCTTGATCATAGTGGTTTGGTGCCACTTTTATATAAGTACGGCTACGATGGTCCTGTATACTGCACTCCTCCAACAAGAGACATGATGACTCTTCTTCAAATGGATTATCTAAAGGTTGCGGCAGCGGATGCAAAGAAAGTTCCATATTCCTCAGAACATATACGAAATTTAATTAAACATTGCATAACAATGGGCTATGGAGATACAACAGATATTACTCCAGATGTTAGACTTACATTTCATAACGCCGGTCATATACTTGGTTCAGCTATTTGCCATTTCCATGTCGGTGAGGGTCTTTACAACATTGCATTTACTGGCGATATAAAGTATGAGAGGACTTGGCTTTTTAATCATGCTGTTAATCATTTTCCCAGATTAGAGGCGTTAGTGCTTGAATCCACATATGGTGGGAGAGATGACCATCAGCCAAGTAGAAAGGAAGCAACTCAGAGACTTAAAGATATTATACGTCAAACAATGAAAAAGAAGGCAAAGGTTATTATACCTGTTTTTGCAGTTGGAAGAAGTCAAGAAGTGATGATTGTTATTGAGAATCTTGTCCGAGGAAAGGAGATTCCTGAAATCCCTGTTTATCTTGATGGTATGATATGGGAAGCAACTGCGATCCATACAGCTTATCCTGAGTATCTTAATAATAAACTTAGAAGTCAGATTTTCCAGAGAGGAGATAACCCATTATTATCTGATATTTTTAAACGTGTAGATAGTGTAGAAATGAGAGAGAAGATAGTCACAGATAATGATCCTTGCGTTGTACTAGCTACAAGTGGAATGATGAATGGCGGTCCTGTTATGGAATATTTTAAGGCATGGGCTTCAGATCCCAAAAATTCTATTGTATTTGTTGGATATCAAGCAGAAGGAACAAACGGGAGGAAAATCCAAAGAGGAGTAAAATCAATTCCTGTAAATGTAGGTGGAAACTTTGTTGATCTTGAAATAAAGCTGAATATTGAAACTTGTGATGGATTCTCTGGACATAGTGATCGCAGACAGCTTTTTGGATATATCAACAATATGTCACCACGACCTGAGAAGATTATCTTCAACCATGGGGAGGAATCAAAATGTTTAGATATTTCATCTACAGTTCATAAAAGATATAATCTAAATACCGCTGCCCCTATGAATTTAGAAACCTTTCGATTCGTATAGTTAGGTTTATACAATTATTTTTTTTAATGCGGACAGCTCAATATTATGGAATTTGAGCTATATCTCTTCCAATAAGGAACACTCCAAGATAGGAAGGTACTTTTTGCATTCCTTTTTCTAGATGGAAATCCTCTTCTTTCATTTTTATTCTAAAGGATTTATTTAACTTAATATCAATAGACTCGTCATCCAAAATAACAGCATCGTTTAAAGGATTAAAATCATCTAAATTGTCAATATCTACTTTTTTCACCAGAAAACCTGTTTTACCATGTAATGAAAAAGGCAGCCTGATAAGTCGTTTGATATCACATGTTACAGGTTCATCTGTTTCACCGGCGCTCAGAGTAACTGCCGTTTTTCTCAATGCTCTATTTAGAAAGAATTTTCTAATTGTCTTAGATTGATCAAGAAAACCATCTTTTATTCTTTTTACTCTTTCTTCTGACAGCTCTCTTGCTAAGTTTTCAGCATCTTTTTCTTTTACACCATATTCTTTAAGACGTTCTTTTGGATTTTCACTTTTTTTTATTTCATCAACAATTTCAATTATTTCTCTACTGATTCGTCCTTTCCAACCTTTCTGATTTGGAGTTGGCATTTGAAGACTTTTTCCGCCAGGAAAGTTACGTTTTCCATATTGTTTCTTACCTGTTACATGCTCACGAAATATATAGGAATCCTGTAAGTTTCGTCCAGTTATATAATCAACAATTTCTCTTCTTTCGTTGCCATCTAAATCAAAAATAGCTGGGTCTTTCACATGACAGTGATAACCTCGGCCACCACTAAAATAAAGTTCTAGATACTTATCTTCAAATCCAAAGTCTCCTATTAAAAATTCTTTTACTAGTTTTAAAAACTCGATTTTAACAATTTCTAGTTGCTGACTATAACTTAATTTCTCTGTATTTGGAAGATGGTCAGAATCTAAATCAAAAATAAGTTCTGCCCCCATCCATTTTTTATCCTGCATCGTAGATGCATCAGGTATCTGATAGTACGCTGAAGAATAATACACATGTTGTGGAATTCTTTCTTTTAAAAAGGTCAACACATCTGTTTTTTTATCAAATGATAAGTGTCTAACCATTCCCGTTCCGCTAAAAAAAGTAAATGCAAATTCTCTCTTAGTAAATCTATCTGGTAATTCAATATTACATGTTTTGTAATAATTGAAAAACATATTCTTTATAAATTCTATAGATTTTTGTGAATAATCTACCATTTTCAATAATTACTATAGTTTTTGTGGCTATAATCTTTATCCAGCTTTAGAGATAAAGTTTTTAGAATAATATATATTACAGTTTCTAATGAGTGACTTTATAGAAGATGAACTTCTTTCCTCTTCAGTAATAAAAAATCTTCATTCCCTTGACTTTGATTATGTCCCTGAAGAATTACCTCATAGAACTGAACAAATTCGGATAATTTCACAGATTTTTAAACCATTACTTAGTGGAGTTTCGCAAAATGCTTTTATTAGAGGCCCAGTTGGTACAGGTAAGACTGTAATTGCGAAGAAATTCTGTCAATCCCTTGTAAATATTGCAAGGAAACAGGGAAAGTTTATCGAATACGTTCACATAAATTGTAGAAAAAGATCAACTGATTCTATGGTTTTAATCGGTGTTTTAAATCATTTTGATGAGAGATTTCCAGACAGAGGATTTTCTGTTCAAGAGATGTTACAAATACTTAATAGACAATTAAAAAGAAGGGGCGCTCAGCTGTTATTAGTGTTAGACGAAGCTGACGCACTCATTAAAAAAAGCGGTTCTAATTTGATATATAATCTTACACGATTTACAGATGAAACACTGAAATCAGATAATCCAATCTCTATAATAATGATTTCCCAAAAAGATATACTCTTAGATTTAGATTCAACAGTTCTAAGTACATTTAAAAGAAGTAATTTGATACTTTTAAATAAGTATACTCGCAACGAGCTTTTTGATATAATTAATCAGCGAGTCGAACTTGCTTTTCATAATAAAACAGTATCGTCAGATAGTGTAGATCTTATTGCTGATATATCAAGTGAATGGGGAGACGCACGGTTTGCCATAGAACTTTTATGGAAAGCTGGTATTTGTGCTGATCAGCAACATGTTCAATGGGTAGTACCAGAGCATGTTCGAGCTGCTAAGGCAGAAACTTACTCTGTTGTTACTGATACAAAACTAAGAAATTTAGGAAAACAACAACTTTTAACATTACTCTCGATTGCAAAACGATTTCGAAAAGATGATATTGCATATGCAAACACTGGTGAGGTTGAAAAAATTTATGCAATAACATGCGAAGAATACAATGAAAAACCTCGAGCTCACACTATGTTTTGGAACTATTTGAAAGAATTAGAAAATGCCGGATTTATTGACATTAAAATTTCAGGAAAAGGACAACTTGGTACAACACAACTTATTTCTCTTCCAGATATACCAGGGGAGATATTGATAGAAAGATTAAAAAATATTATAAGATAGAAAGAACTGTTTTTAAAAATAATGTTTTAAGACTTAATAAGATTTTAAAATATGATGTTTATATCTTAACTTCGCCACTTTGATTGTTTTTTCAACTTGAAAACTACCATAATCTAATTTGACAGTTGGGTTTTTACCACCTTAAATTCAGTGTTTTATCCCGGTATTTCCACACAAAATCACCGAATAGCTCTAATATTTCTGGTGAAACATTGCTCAAAACAGTGAATCTGAACCTATTTTCTGGATAAACATAGGTAAGTGTCAAATTTATCAGATGTTTTTTGAGGAGTTTTACATTTTTCCCAGGAGAATTTTTACTTAAAATATGTGTCAAATTTATTAGAAGATTTGCAAGGAAACTGATGAAAAGGATGCCGATGACACTCCATTTATTCCAATGACGTATCGGCCGGAGTTCGATACCTTCCTTAAGTGCCCTGATGAATTTCTCAGCTTTGTCCCGTTGCTTGTACAATCTTAGTATCTTTTCAGAATCATCATCAACACTACTTTCAAGGATGAAGAATCCCTCAACACCATTGACATAGGGGTTTTCAATAGGGGAAAGTGTTTTCTGAAGGTGGGGTAGTAGTGTTACCCATCCTTTTTCTGATGGAAGTATGGTGTGTTTTCTCTTCTTTAGTGTCTTATTTCCTTTCTCTTTTTGCCGTTTGAACTTTCTTTCCTTGGCTTTTATCTGATCACTGTAAAGCTCAGGTGAAAAGAAGACATATGATGTATTCCCATCTGTTTCCTCTTTCCTAACACAGGAGTAATGACGGTTATTCACCATCATATGTGTAATGTTGTCTTTCTCCAGTTGAGTATTGAAAAAATTGATGTACTTTTTATAAGGTCCAACCTTCTTCGCTCTAAGGGTAAGGTAATGAAATTTATGACCTCTGATCCTTTGTTTGTTTTTCTTCGTGTTTGCACCAGTATCAAAGATTAGAAGTGAGCCTTCTGGAAGTACCTTTGAAACAATTTTTATCATCAGTTTCATGTGTTTTTTATCCTGTACATTTCCCTTCTGAATTGTTATTGCTGATGGAATACCAGTCAATCCTGTGCTTATACCAAATGTTATCTGCAGTTTACCGGGTAGTTTATCTCTTGAATATCCAAAATGGGCAAGTTCTGATTTTGCCCCTTCAAAATAGGTGGAGGAGAAATCAATAATCTGTTGCTTATAGACCAGTTTGTATTTCTTGATCAACTGTTGATATCGGCCCAGGATTATCGGGAAACTTTTACCAATCCTTTCGAGTGTTCTGTACATAGATCTATTGGATGGAACATCTTTCGTCCCCAGTTGCTGCATAAACTCTAAAGGATAGGTGTTGTTCATTTGATTGATGGATACAGAATGAGTGAGTTTGTTACAGGTCAGCAGCTTAGTCAAAGGGACGAAATCTTTTGCTTTTCCTTTTACATCATTGAAAAGACTGTGGAAAAGACCAAAATGATTTTCAACCTTTTTGAGCATTACAATTGCGCCTAATGGTATTGTTGTATTGGATTTCATAAAAAGATATTAGGAGAATTACTCCTAATATTTTTTCCATTAGGTGCTAATATGGCGAAGTCAAGTTAATAATGTATATTTCCTTATC
>Ga0209636_10003760_pt1 | contig 15466 bp, 12 predicted proteins | sample DeeMarSWOR152_54_FD_187464 | JGI IMG/M metagenome (GOLD analysis project Ga0209636, IMG submission 187464) | Marine sediment microbial communities from White Oak River estuary, North Carolina - WOR-1-52-54 (SPAdes) (version 2) | ecosystem: Environmental > Aquatic > Marine > Intertidal zone >...
TTCGCTGACCTCTACAACGTGCCGGAGAGAGAGGTGTCAAGCAGGGTGAATAGGTTGCTTGAACTTGTGGGATTGTCCGAGAGAGCTGACGATGAGGTCGAGAAGTATAGTAAAGGGATGAAGCAACGCCTACAAATTTGCAGGGGGCTTATTAATGATCCTAAAGTGCTCTTCCTCGACGAGCCAACTTTAGGACTGGATGTAAACATAGCAAAAGACATACGCAAGTTTATCCGAAAGAAAATCGTCAAAGAGGAAGGTAAGACTGTTCTTTTAACCACACATTACATGTATGAAGCCGAAGAGATGTGTGACCGTGTAGGATTCCTCAATAAAGGTAAACTCGTTGCTGTTGGACCTATCGAGGATCTTAGACGAAGAATGCCCTCCGGATTTTCCATGGAAGTTTTGGTGACTAGACTGACAGATGAAGCCCTCCAAGGTTTAAAGCAGCTTCAACATGTGAAAAAAGTACTGATGACCGACTTTGAAGGAGAGACGGAGGGCGAAAAAATTGATCGGCTAATACTTAACGTGGACAGTGACCTAGCCGCCTCAGAGGTTCTAGAATATATGTCTACCGTGCATTGTCGAGCGATCTCGGTCAACATAAGAGGACCGACTTTAGAGGACCTTTTCATGTTCTTCACAGGTGAATCGTAGATGTTCAGGAGAGTCGTAGTGGCTGAGATGAAGAAGAACATTAAGCAGTTCTTCTTCAGTGCCAGGACCATTTTCTGGGCTTTAGCTCTGCCTTTAGGAAATGGACTTTATTTGTACTTCTTGTATTTTCCTTTCGTTACTGAGTCAGTTGAGCTCGAGTTTAACACTTCCACGTACACACTGGACCTTGTGGGGTTCACTGTGGTCGGTCAGCTTCTCTACTCTTTCTTCTCTATGATGTTGCTTGCAGGTGCAGCTTTCGATAGAGAGCGGCAACAGGGTACATTGGAAGCAGTTTTGTTGTCTCCGGCTAACCGTCTGGCAATTCTTCTCGGCGGAGCGTTGGCAAGCGCTTTCAGTTACATGTGGATGTTGATGGGAGTCTTGTTCTCTTGGATCGTCTTTCTCCATGTGGACATAATGATAATTGACTTCTCAGCTCTTCTTGCATCCATCGTCCTTTCATATCTTTCCATTGTAGCCCTCGGAGTGTGTCTGGAAGCTTTTTTCATTCATTCACGGAGAGGCACCATGTACGGCACAATGCTCCAAGAACCCATAATGTTTCTTTCAGGCCTGATTTTTCCGCTTCAAGCAGTACCGAAAAGTCTACTGACCTTTAGTTATTTGATACCCTTGACTTTTGGGCTGATCTCTGTGAGGCTTACACTGTTGGGAGGGGCATCAATATCGGATGTCGCAGTTCCTTTGGCTCTACTGAGCTTCATGATCATAATCTTTTTCATTCTTGCAAGATGGCTGATACGTTATGCTGAGCGTAAAGCGAAGGTGAAAGCCACACTAACTCAGTTCTAAAGGTGATAGAGATGGCTGCTCACAGTCTCCGGGTTCTTTTGGCTACAGCTAAGGTCAATTTAACCATGACTTGGCGGTTCTTCAGCTGGACAGGTTTCGCTCTCAGATTTTGCGCACCGATCATGACTCTTGGGGCTGCATGGGTGTTATATAACCATGTTTATAATGGCATAACGTCGTCAGAATTTAGAAGTGCAGTCGGAGCTTCTGATTACTTGTCCTTTATTACAGTAGGTAACGCTTTCTACGTCTTTGTTTTTTCCGCTGCTTTTGTTGTGGGTAGAGTAATGTTCTGGGAGCGAGTTTCGGGGACAATTGAGGCCACATTTATCACTCCAATGAACCGTTTAGCTCACATGGCCGGAGTTATGGTGGCTGCGGCGGTCAACTCCAGCGTCGATTTTGTCGCTGTCTTTCTCATAGCATTACTATTCGGGTTCCAAGCATCCTCCTTTAACGTGCTTCTATTCTTCTCAAGTCTGTTACTTACCGCTTTCGCCCTGTTTGGAATCGGCTTGATGACTAACGCGGTAACATTGACCTTCAGGGATAGAACCACAACATCCAATACGCTGATGATATTGTTCATGGTTTTCAGCGGCATAGTCTGTCCAGTAGAACTCATGCCAGGTTGGGCTCAAACAATCTCGAAGGCTTTACCGTTGACTTACGGGATCCGACTAATGCGTGCTTCTCTCGTAAGACCAGAGGGTTATAACCTCTTACACGATTTGGCGGGCCTAATCACATTAGGGATAGTTTTTGTGGGAATAGGTATAATAACACTTAAGCTAATAGAGAGAAACTTGAAAAAGAAAGCATTGTTCTCCGTTTTCTAAGTATTAGTGGGTCAAATAGCCCGTCAGCTCTCAGCGCGCGTTTTTTGGCAATAATGCTTCATAGTGATGTCTTTTGTTATTTTCATTCTGGAAGAGAGATGTGAAATCGGAAAACTTTTCTATTGGAACCTTGATGAGTACGCTGATCTTGGTGTGATTAGGTTTGGATATCGGTATTGAGGCGGTAGGCTTAACCAAAGATTTTGGCAGTATACGGGCTTTAAATCGCTTAAACCTTAAAGTGAGGTCTGGTGAAATCTTTGGACTTATCGGTCCAAATGGAGCTGGAAAAACCACAGCTCTACGCATTGTTTCTACTTTGTTGTTGCCCACTTTTGGTACCGTGAAGGTTTTCGACTTGGACGTTGTTCATGATGCTGCGGAAATCCGTGGGATTATAGCCTATCTTCCAGAAGAGGCTGGAGCCTACCGAAACCTTTCCGGATGGGAATATTTTGAGTTCATGGCTAAGTTTAGCACCAAAGATAAAGATGAAAATCGAAAAATGGTTGAAGAAGCATCTGAAATATCTGGCTTAGGCGAGCGATTAAAGGATAAAGCCAAAACTTATAGCAAAGGAATGAAACGTCGCCTTCTAGTAGCGAGAGCCTTAATGCTGAAACCCAAACTGGCTATTCTAGACGAACCCACAAGCGGGTTGGACGTTCTGCACTCCTACCACGTTAGAGAAATAATCAAGCAGTATGTGAAAGAACATGGCGTAACGGTGCTGCTTTCAAGCCACAACATGCTCGAAGTTGAACACCTATGCGACAGAGTTGCACTTCTCAATAAAGGCAAAATTGTTGCAGAAGGAAAGCCGCAGACACTGAAAGAAAAGTTTGAAAGTACAAACTTGGAGCAAGTCTTTGCGAAGGTGGTCGGTCTTGCTTAAAGGCTTCAGAAACATTTTGATGAAAGAGTTAAAAGAATTGATCAGAGACCCGAAAATCTTCTTAGGAATTATAATTGTCCCGTTAATAATGCTTCCAGTTTTAAGCGGCATCATGAGCTATTCGATGCAGTCAGCACAAGAAAAGGCTGAAAAAACAGTTGTATTAATCCTAAACCATGACGAAGGAGAGAATTCTACACAATTTATTGCCTACCTTAATACTTCACTTAGAGTTTACGAGGTTAATGTCTCAAATATAGAGGATGCAGTTCCGTTGTTACCAGAACATAATGCCACAGAAATTATTGAAATTCCGGAAGATTTCAGTCAAAACGTAACAACAAAAGTTGGCGTACGTGTAAAATTTTACAGCGTTTTTTCAGGTGGTGGAATGCTCGAAGACATAGGCTCTTCTTCAATGATCGATTATTTAGTGGAACAGTTTAATAGAGGTGTGGCTCCAAATGTGTTGTTTCCCGAGAAATCTGTGATTATCAAAGAAAAGATTGTTAAGGATGTTGATCCAAATACGCTCTCTGGTTTGATGATTTCACAGTCCATTGCCATGCCAATAACCATCATGATTTTGCTCACTTATTCTATGCAGATAGCTGCAACTTCTGTGGCTATGGAAAAAGAAGAGAAAACTTTGGAAACATTGTTAACTTTGCCAGTGGATCGCTTTTCGATTCTTATGGGAAAATTGTCTGGTTCGATCATTGTTGCGGGTGCTGGCGCTCTGGCGTACATGTTTGGCTTCAACTATTATATGGGGTCTTTTATGTCAGCTCTACCTACCAGTGCATCGTTGGATTTGGCTTCTCTGGGGCTTGTCCCTTCACTTTTCGGTTATCTGCTCTTGGGAATCTCGCTTTTCGTGACTTTGCTTTCAGCACTGGCATTAGCGGTGATCATATCTGCATTTTCAGAAGATGTACGAGGTGCTCAATCCTTCGTCGGTTTCATCTATCCTTTAATATTTATCCCATCTCTTCTCCTAATGTATTTGGACGTTAACTCTTTACCACTGGCGTTAAGAATTTTCATTTATGCAATTCCCTACTGTCATCCAATCATAGCGGCTAAAGCAGTCACAATGGGCGACTACGTGACAGCCGCGGGGGGCATCGTTTACGTTACTGCTTTTACATTGGTTATCATGTACGCTGCGTCGCGGTTATTTGCAACTGAAAAAATCTTAACGGCAAAGCTGAAGTTCAAGTGGTTGAGAAGACGTAAAGGAACGCCAGCTGAACATCCGTAGCAAAGCTTTTCTGTAAATATACAAGACTAATTTTTGGTGTTATAATTTGGGAATCAAGCAAATCGAGGTCTATTCTGTTACCTTACGTTACAAGGAGCCTTTTCGAATAGCTCCTGGAGCAAGCATCAAAAGCCAAAACATAGTTGTTAGGATACTCACGGACTATGAAGTGTTCGGTTGGGGAGAATCATCGCCATCGCAAAGGGTGACAGGTGAAAACACAAGGACAGTTGTCAGTGTGTTGGATAAGGTTGCGCCGAAGCTTATCGGCATGTCTCCCCTTAGAATTGAGCAAGACGTTGAAATTATGGATTCTATTGTTAAGGGTAATCCGGCTGCAAAAGCCGCCATAGACATAGCGTTATATGACATCTTTGGAAAAACTACTCGAAAACCGCTTTTCATACTGATGGGAGGCTACCGCACAGAAGTCTTAACAGACTTAACTTTAGGCATTAAATCTCCAAGAGAAATGGCCGAAGACGCTGTCAAAGCCGTTAAGAAAGGGTTTAAAGCCCTAAAAGTGAAGGTAGGGGTTGACCCCGCCGAGGATGTTGAGCGCATTAGACTAATCCGTGAAGCAGTTAGCGGCGGTATACAGATTGGGATTGATGCAAATCAGGGGTGGACACCCAAACAAGCCACTGAAGTTCTCAGCAAAATAGAAAGGTTCAACATTCAATTTGCTGAGCAGCCTGTTCCTGCAGAAGACATTAAAGGCTTGATTAAGGTTAGAAAAGACTCGCCGATACCAATAATGGCTGACGAAAGCGTACATTCACCCGAAGATGCTTTGCACTTGGTTCAAGCGGAAGCGGTAGACCTCATAAACATCAAGCTGATGAAAAGCGGAGGAATACTGAAAGGCAGAAAAATCGCCTCTGTTGCAGAGGCAGCTGGGATACCATGCATGATTGGATGCATGGGCGAATCCGAAATAGGCATAGCCGCCGGAGCACACTTGGCAGCAGCAGTCAAAAACATAAAATACGCAGACTTGGACTCAGACCTTTTGCTAAAAGATAAACTTGCTAAAAAAGGCGGGACAAAAGTAAAAAATTCAATGCGGATCTTCCCGAAGCAATATGGGCTGGGCATAAAAGAGTTGGATCAGAAGCTTTTGGGAAAGCCGAAAAGGATTTACAAGTAGCTCATGTTAGTAAGTGTTAGGGGTATAAAATCTTGGTTTCTCTTAGAGCTTTGGCCCCTTCTGTAGTTAGAATTACTACTGCTGCGGCTGTGGGTGCTGCATTACATATTGGTCAAGGAAATCCCAATTTGATAGATAAAAAAGCAATCGAGTTTTCAAGAGCAGTTTTAGCTCAAACCGAAATCGACGGCGAAGTTATCTCATGTGAAGGACCTAAAGACAATGCACCAGCATTCATGCGCAGAGAAAAAGTTGGAACCCGAAAAGGACCTAAAGTTGAGTTTGTTATAGATCCTGTTGACGGCAGCACTGCAGCTTCCAAAGGTAGAAAAGACGCCATTTCCGCCCTTGCTTGTGCACCCGCGAGCTGTTTTCAAGTGCTTCCAGATGACGGGTACTATTTCAAAGTGGCAACTGATCACCATTCAGCTGGCAAGATTTCTCTAGACATGTCCGTAGAAGAAATTGTGCACACAGTAGCTCAAGAAAAGGATTTACCTCTTGAAAACTTCACCGTCATAATGTTGGAACGAGAAAGACACTTCGAGATTTTAAAAACTCTGAGAAAACTGAAGGCAAGAATAATTCTAATTCCTGATGGTGATATTGCAGGAGCAGTTGTTACCTGCAGACCCGGTTCAGGAGTTGACCTCCTTGTAGGGGCTGGTGCTGGACCCGAAGCAACTATTGCAGCAACTGCTGTGAAATGTCTAGGCGGCACAATGCTTGCCAAAGTTTGGAGAGATAAGAAGGATGACCCGAATCGGATGGACAGATTGAGGGCGGAAGGTGTCGACATAGACAAAACTTATAACGAAGACGAGTTGGCCAAAGGCAACGAACTAGTTTTTGCAGCCTCGGGCGTTACGAAAGGCGAACTCTTAGACGGCGTCCGATTTATTCCATACGGAGCAGTCGCCAGCTCAATTTGCATGAGGCTGCCAAGCGGAACCGTAGAAAAATCGGAGACAACCCTGCGGTTTAGAGGGCACCCTGTTTATGAACAATTCTTAACATGAAAATATTGCCTTATAGCACAGTTGAATGGTGGGGCTGCCCGGATTTGAACCGGGGTCTAGAGAGCCCGAGTCTCCAAGCCTAGACCAAGCTAGCCGACAGCCCCTTAAATCTCACGCAGATTAGAAACTCGAACGACGGATTTAAAACATTCTCTTGGAAAAAAGTTGAAATTTATCGTCTTTTCTTGAAGCCACACTGAAGTACTTTTGGGCAGATCAGGCATTCATCCGGGATGGACGTGTCCGTTGGAAGAGAGTTTAAAAAGCCAAAGTAATGGGCGCATTTTGCTGGTGAGTCGAAAACCCTTGGATATTCCGTTGTCTTAACCCCCACAATCTTCATGCCTTCTACGATTATGTCTATTCTTGAGTTGCAGTAGGGACAAGCATAATAGGTTTCTCTAGGTACTTCGGAAAGATCTGTTAAGACCGTTGGCTTGTCAAAAGATTTTTCGCATCCCTCATAGGGGCATTTCAGTCTTTCCCGGTGAAAGTGTAGACGCATGGCTTATCCCTTCAGTAGTTTAGCTTCCAATATTATCGTTAATATTAATATTTAATAAATGTTTCCGTATACTTGTACAACAAAAATACACTTGTCCAGAACTTCACTATACTGCAAAAAAGAAAGAGTCATATTGAGAAAATACTAATTCAAGACAAAGCCCCGGGCGGGATTTGAACCCGCGACCAACAGCTTACGAGGCTGCCGCTCTACCGGGCTGAGCCACCGGGGCAGATCTGTTTAATGATTGATTAAGACTGGATTTTAAATGTTCGGCATGTTAGATGCAGAGTCAAAGTTTTTTCGTATGTGAAAGATAACTTGTGCTTCTGATATTATTGTTTATGTTTCCCATTTCATGTTTTTGAAAGTGACGCAACTCTTATGGCATGCTTTAATAGCAAATAGGTTAAGATGTTATCTGGAATTCAAGATTATGACTACTAAACAACCATCGTGCATTTTAATAGTTTACAAGAGAAAAGGTAATTGGAAGAAACGCGATGAAGACGTTTGAAGAATTGGGCGAACGGAAAATAATCGAAGTCATACAAAGTCGCCTAGATTTAATGCCGGAAATGCCAATACCTTTCGGCGATGATGTGTCTGCATACGATTTTGGAAACGGCAACCTTGCAGTCCTAAAGACAGACATGCTTGTTGATAAAACAGATGTTCCACCGGGTATGAGTCTATGGCAGGCCGCTCGCAAAGCTGTTGTCATGAATGTCAGCGATTTCGCATCGAAAGGTGTAAAACCCCTAGTAATGCTCGTCTCACTTGGACTTCCAAGAAAATTGGCCAGAAAGGACATAGAAGAAATTGCAGAGGGGTTAAATGCTGGGGCACGCGAACATAACACATACATTATTGGTGGAGACACGAACGAAGCCTCAGATCTTTTGATAAGCCTTTCACTTTTTGGAATAGCGAAAAAGAACATGTTAATGCTTCGCAGTGGAGCTGAACCCGGAGACCTTGTGGCAGTTACTGGCTTTTTTGGTAAAACTTCAGCTGGCTTAAAAATTCTAATCGACGGTTTTAGAGCATCACGAAAAATTCGCAAAACTCTTGTCGATTCAGTTTTGATGCCGCATGCTCGACTGAAGGAGGGGTTAGCCTTAAGCCGGACAAGAGCCATCACAGCGTCCATCGATTCAAGCGACGGCTTGACATGGAGTATTCATGAAATTGCAAAAGCAAGCAACGTAGGCTTCCTAATCAACAGGCTTCCAACAGCCAAAGAGGTGGAAAGATTCGCTACAATCAGCAAGTTAGACCTATTGGAATTGACTCTTTACGGCGGCGAAGAATACGAGCTTATCCTAACCGTGAAGCCTAGGCTTTGGAAAAAGGCTGAAAAAACTGTTGAAAAAGTTGGTGGAAAACTCCTGCCCATAGGGAAGGTAACCGCTGAAAAGCTTGTCATTTTAGAAATTGATGAGGAAAGACGTGTCATTGAGCCACGGGGCTGGGAGCACTTCAAAACCGTTATGACTTAATTTGGAAGTAAACTCATTCATTATCGGATGCTGATGTCTGAGTTAACATCCTATCCAACGGTTCGAGAGGCACTTTTTTACGAAAAGCTGCCGGATGATATGGTTAGATGCAGCCTTTGCGAAAGAAGGTGTGAGATACTGCAAGACTGCAAGGGATTTTGTAAAACAAGAATGAACATAGATGGCAAACTGTACACGCTTGTTTATGGTGACATAAGTGCTATTGAAAGTCGTCCCATAGAGATTAAACCGTTTTTCCATTATTGGCCGGGTTCAACAGCCTTGACATTTTCAACATGGTCCTGTAACCTAGACTGTGTCTGGTGTCAAAATTTCCAACTCTCGAAGGCTGAACCTCAACCAGCTAAGGCAATCTATTATCCGCCCGAAAAAGTTGCTGAACTAGCCATCTACAATGGTGACCTAGGCTTATGTGCAAGCTTTCAAGAACCCACGGTTTTGTCTGAATGGACGATTCCGCTTTTCAGGTTGGGTAAGGCCAAAGGGATAAGATACTGCTGTTATGTTTCAAACGGCTACATGACGTTAGAAACTCTTGAGGCACTTTTCGAAGCTGGGATGGATGGTCTCAAAATCGACATAAAGGGCGACAGTGAAACCTATAAGAAATATTGTGGGAGAGTTGATGTGGAGAAGATTTGGAGAAACGCCCGAGAAGCAAAAAAATTGGGAATACATGTTGAAATTGTCAACCTAGTGGTTAGAAAAGTCAATGATGATGAGGAAACTCTACGATGGGTTATTGAGAGACATTTGAAAGAGGTTGGGCCGGAAACTCCGCTGCATTTTACCCGTTATTTTCCAGCTTATGAATTCAGCAATCCACCGACAAGCGTGAAAACTCTTGAGAAAGCTTATGAAATGGCGAAGAAGGCTGGAGTGCAATATCCATATATTGGAAACGTTTCTAAACACAAGTATGAGGACACTCACTGTCCAAACTGTGGAGAAAAACTCGTTAGAAGATACGGATGTCACATACTGAAATATTCGATAACTGAAAATAAAGAATGTCCAAACTGTGGGACAAAGATTCACATATCTGGAGAACACGTTAAAAGAGCGGTAATTTGATAAACTTCATTGATGCTTTTCTTAGCATCTCCCTAAACGATAGATAAGTTGCTGCTAAAGAACTCATGAAATTCACAGCTTTTTTATTTGCCAGAAAATTCCATGTTACATGTTGATTTCTGCACTTTCTGAAGGAAAATTTATATGAGGAAGTGATGGCTTCTGTTTCAATCTCAGTTCGTGATCTAGGATTTTGGGCGAAAATTCTGCAGGCTATCTCTTTTTATCTAGGTGCTTCCTCTTCCGCTTCTTGACAATAGTTACTGATCGTGCTTGATTTAGCTGTCGGATTTGAGCGTTCGGAAACGCGCGTTCAATCTCTCTTCGTAGCTTGATGAAGTCAACTTCTCCGTACGTTTTCACGTCAACTACTGGTTTTTCATTTTCGTCATAACTCACGGAAATCGTGTATCCTGAGCCGACTTCAATCCTTGTTGGCTCTAAAACGAACCCCAATTCTTCAGAGTCTAATTCGACGAAGCTTTCCCGTTCATGCTTATGTTTACGCTCCGGCATGATAATCACAACTCTTAAAGAAAAAGAGACATGTAAATTAAAGGGTTTTTACGTTTAAATAAGGATTAAGCGTATGTACTCAACTGTCAATGAGTCATCATTTTATCTTCGTATCTTTTAAGGTGTTGTGTGGCTTCAGCGACATCCATGAAGAGCTTGCTGACCCGTTTCACATCTTCAATTGTGACATCTTTACGTTTGGCACTTTTGGAGTTTTGAGCAGCTAAACTCAGCAGTTGAACCGAGTATCGTAGAGAGGTTTTAGCCCCAACTTCTGTGATCTTTTCTAACGCGTTCTCTTTGATGTTTATTTTCTCCTCTTTGGATCGTATTTTTAGGATTTCACGGATGCTATCAGCATTGTAATCTTCAGTTCCAATGATTACCGAACGGTCAACGAGGTCGAGAGGGAAGCCCATGGGACTTTTGACATCGGTGCCTCGGATGGTAGTGACACCTCGATTCGTGGCTAAGATTATGATGGGCACAAGCTCGCTTTCAATAGCTCTTCCCAAGAAACTGAAAGCTTCCAAATCCAGAAGGTGTGAGTCGTCAATGAACAAGACACCTGGATGAATGAAAGCTTTTTCTTCGTCGACCATTTTTTTAACTGCTTCATCCACAGCTGTGCGGACTTCAGTGTCAATTTCTTTGGTTGCTGTGGCCCCCATAAAAAGGGAGACAATTCCTCCTCCTAATCTTTGGCGGGCATTGATTTCGTCCATGTCTGCTAGGGTCAAAGTGTAAACGAATTCTTTCTCTTTTAGCACATCTCCTTTAGGGCGCGGGATTTTTTTCCTAGTGTCTATATCGAATGTTTTTCCTTTGGTGCTTTCCATGCTTATGCCAAGGTTGACTACTCTTCCACTTTCAGCGTCGATTTGTATTATGTATCCTTCTGATATATTCTGCTGGATAATCTGCTGGGATATGCTTGACCCTGCTTCGATGGTCTTTTCTTCATCCTGAGTTTTTAGTGTAAGCCTGATGCTCTCAGGGACCTTTTGGTAAGGATTGTAGGGATGAGGCGCAGTTTTTATGTCCATGGTAGTAAGCTCTCCTTCGTATACCTTACGCATCTCATGAATCTCCACTCCGATGCATTTTCTTATAGCTTCGATGAGTATCTCTGTTCTCTTTCGTTCGCTACTGTATACTTCACTTCCACTCATCTGGATGAACGGAACATTTTCGCCTAATTCCTTGGAAATGGCCACAGCAATGGCTGTCTTCCCTGTTCCAGGAGGGCCTGCAAGAATTACAGTTTTGCCGCTCAACTTTCCCTCTTTTATCATTTGAATGACCAGACCGGCAGCTTCCCTAGCCCTTTCCTGACCTACCATCCCATCCTTTATCCTAACCGCTTTCAATTTTTCATCTAATCCCAAACCCCTAATGTGAGTGTGAGCACCGATTCTTTCAAATCTTGTTGCCGGACGCGTCGGCAATTCTTTAATAGACGCCATAATCACATCACGCTACAGAGTAGTAGAATCGCAAGTAAAAGGAAAAAACTAGAATATAAACTTCACTTCGCTCCTACATTAATTTTAGACGATGGCTCTTCTGTCCAACAGATAATTTACGATGCCTATGCATGAAGCTGCTAGGTAGAGCTGCTTTCCAAGGGAGATCTTTTGGCCGTAACGCAAAGCGAATCCTTCAGCTTTTCTTGGTAGTCCGATGTGGTCTCCTAGAACGAAGACAGGATTGTCATCAATATCAGACTCGAAAATGTCTTTTCCACTTTCTTCAAGAACATAAATAGGGGCTTCATTTGCTTTCGTCTTCAATAAAGTCTCAAAACTGGTTTTGTCAGTAGTTATGCCTGTATGTGGTCTTCCAGATAAACTATTCTTGAGGATCTGTTTCCAAGTTTCTTGGTCTGTACGTACGTTTCTAAGCGTTGCACCATCAACTTTCAAGTGTAAGGGTGGAGACGGGGGACCACCCAACAATGCATGGAAAACAACGTTCCTACGGATTCTATGAGAAAGAAACAAGCTAGCTTCAATACATTCATGCACCAAGTCCAATCTGCCAGCCTCATATAGACTCGTGAATTTTGAATCGGTTCTGCCTCTACGTGAATATAAGATAAACTCACGCAAAATAACTACGCACCATTTTTGTATAAGATTCACTCAGTTTTTGCAGTTATTACGAACTTCATAGTAATTATAAACATTGCTAAGATTGTCGCTTTTGAAAATTCTGGTGTCGCAGCTGTTTCATGTTCTGAATGAGCACAGTCTATTCGTGACTGTATTCTGAAGAATTCTACTTTTCCCTCCTAATTAGTCAATTTTGAATGGAGCCCCGGGCGGGTTTTGAACCCGCGACCTACGGCTTTCTTTAGCCTTTGTACAAGGCCGTTGCTCTAACCGCTGAGCTACCGAGGCCTATTCGACTATAAGAATCCTAAGATCAAAAATAAAAATATTCGCTAGCTAAGTCAAAGACTGCTTTCCCTTTTCAGAATCTCTTCCGCCTTCTTCAGAATTCTTATTTCATTAACGTAAGTCAAAACCTGAAGAGCTTCTGAAATCGAGAACCATCTAACTCTGTCCGCTTCAAAATCATGATTTTTTACGGAGCCTCCGACACTTTTTAGAAGGTAAAAATGAACAGTTTTGAAATAACGTTTTCTTCTAAAGAAATTATAACTGATTTCGCCGATTTTCTTAACGATTTGACCTTCTAGACCTGTTTCCTCTTTGACTTCTCTCAAAGCGGTCTCTTCAGTCGTTTCACCTTGTTCAATCAAGCCTTTAGGTAAACACCAAACCTTCCCTCTAGAAATCAATGCCACCTGAAACTGGCCATTAACCGTTCTGAAAATCACTCCCCCTGAAGATACAACTCGTTGCGTTTTCAACTCTACGCTATCCTTATTTGTTTTACCCTTGTGTGCATAGTAATTGATGCATTTACCTTTTAAATCCTTATAATCAACAACACTTATTATCTGCGACGTAATACTTATATCTGCGAAAACCGCTTCAGAAATATTTTGGCGACTTACTGGAAGCCACGAAATAGATGCAACTCACCATCAACAATGATGAGTGAAGGGTGAAGATGAGCTGTAACAGCTCATAATGACACCATGCACAGGCAAAGGTTCACCGCAAACGCCAAACAGACGCTGCCAAAAGGCCCGATATGTTACGCCGTCTGGGGGATGGTTCGGCTTGAGCGCTGAAGAAGGGCGCGGCCAGCCGCGAAAGAGCCCCGGGTAAGCGTATGCAGCTGTAGAACCGGGGATTCCTGAATGGGACTTCCTACTGTGGTTCTTCGGAACCGTGGTGCTCCCGGATGGGAGCGGAAACCCTCCGAACTGAAGCATCTTAGTAGGGGGAGGAAAAGAAACCAAATGGGATTCCCTTAGTAGCAGCGAGCGAAAAGGGAAAAGTCCAAACCGAATCCCGCAGAGAAAACCTGTGGGAGATGTAGGGTTATGGGTCCAGCTGCCTCCTCGCTAGTGAAGTTGAAGTGGCTTGGAAAGGCCCGCCATAGAGGGTGAAAGCCCCGTAAGCGTGAACTGGAAGGAGTTGAGCTGGTGTCCCAGAGTACCGTAGCCTGGTTTGGCTGCGGGAAGTTGGAAGGCACCAACTTCCAAGACTAAATATGTCTCAAGACCGATAGTAGACTAGTATGGTGACAGAAAGCTGAAAAGTACCCCGGAAGGGGGGTGAAAAGTGCCTGAAACCAGACGGTTACAGACGTGTGCAGCCCGGAAGGGTAGATCCCTTCCAAAGGAAACCGCCGTGAGGCGGCAGTACGAGGGAGGAGGACCAGGGTTGCACGTTCCGTCTAGAAACACGGGCCGGGGAGTTCACGGCTGTGGCAAGTCTAAGGGTGTAGAAGCTTGTAGGCGTAGGAAAACCAACATGCGCACAGCCAGCTCTTGAGCTGGTGAGGCGCGGAGTCTGAAAGGGCTTGGAGTCACGGCTGTGAGACTAGAAACCGGGCGATCTAACCCTGGGCAGGGCGAAGCCAGGCGAAAGCCTAGTGGAGGCCCGAAGAGGTGCTGACGTGCAATTCGTTCTCCAGACCTGGGGTTAGGGGCTAAAGACCAATCTAGCCCGGTGATAGCTAGTTCCCTCCGAAGTGGGTCGCAGCCCAGTCCCGGGCGAGGCAGCCGGTGGGGTAGAGCACTGATTGGGAAGTAAGGAGTCGAAAGGCCCCGCTTTTCTCTCAAACTCCGAATTCATCGGCGCCGTAGACCCTGGGAGACGGGTTACAGGGGGTAAGCTCCTGGACCGAGAGGGGAACAACCCAGACTGAGGTTAAGGCCCCAAAGTGCTGGCTAAAAGTCAAACAGAAGGGCGTCATAAGCCTTAGACAGTTGGGAGGTAGGCTTAGAAGCAGCCACCCTTTAAAGAAAGCGTAACAGCTCACCAGCCGAGGCTTATGGCCCCGAAAATTGACGGGGCTAAGCCAGCCGCCGATACCTCAGGGCGCAGCTTAGCGCTGCGTCGGTAGGAGGGCGTCCTGACTGGATAGAAGCTGGGCTGTGAGGTCCAGTGGACCGGTTCAGGATTGCAGATCCCGGTGGTAGTAACAGCAAAGAGGGGTGAGAATCCCCTCCGCCGAAAGGGCCAGGGTTCCCCGGCAACGCGTCGTCAGCCGGGGGTAAGTCGGTCCTAAGATATGGCTCAACCGACCATACCGAAAGGGAATCCGGTTAAAATTCCGGAACCACGAAGGTACGATTGCGGCGACGCAAGCTTAACACCTGACGCTTCGGGATAGGTTGAGCAAGGTTGTCGCCTTGTTTAACCGTATAAGCCTGGGGAGTGCCGTAATGGCGAGAACCAGGTGAAAGCGGGAATAGCCGCCCGTTTTAGGGCGGTTCAGCTGATTCTTGGAGCCATTGAAAAGGGTGTTAAGAAGGATTCTTCGTGACCGTACCTAGAACCGACACAGGTGTCCCTAGGCGAGAAACCTAAGGCGTGTCGGGTACATGCCAAGCGAGGGAACTCGGCAAATTAGCCCTGTACCTTCGGTATAAGGGGTGCCTGCAGTTTTGGTCTCTGACTGGAACAGCAGGTCGCAGTGGCAAGGGGGTTCCGACTGTTTAATAAAAACATAGGAAGCCGCAAGCGCGAAAGCGTGTGAACGGCTTCTGAATCCTGGCCAGTACAGGTACCTGAAACCTGGGTTCAACCGGGCTAAGGGCCTGCAAACGCCGGGAGT
>Ga0209636_10003762_pt1 | contig 15462 bp, 14 predicted proteins | sample DeeMarSWOR152_54_FD_187464 | JGI IMG/M metagenome (GOLD analysis project Ga0209636, IMG submission 187464) | Marine sediment microbial communities from White Oak River estuary, North Carolina - WOR-1-52-54 (SPAdes) (version 2) | ecosystem: Environmental > Aquatic > Marine > Intertidal zone >...
CACGCTCATTGTGAAGCCTTTTCTTAAAAACCCGCTTTCCGTCGCCGTCAATGATACCAAGCAAACTGTTATTTGCATGAAGATCAAAAGCCGCGTACAATTGCATAAGGCACCTCCTTAGGTTAAGATTGGTTTCTTTTCCTAAGCATACCAGAAAGGTCCTTTCTTGGTATGCCCAGGAGGTGCCTCTTATATGATTATCAGACTTTAATATTGATTTTTTTTCACCCGTAACACGTTGAGTTATCAGGTTCACCTCCCTATTTAGCTCCATCCAATTTTTCTCCATTCAACCAGTCTCCTCAAATCGCACTCAAGTTCAGATTGTGAAAATTTTTCACCCTTATATATAACGTTGGTTCTGAAACAACTTATTTTCTGATATAATGCAAGACCTGACTGTCAAGCAGTGGATTAAATGTCTATTTTTTGCTGGGAATATCAGAGCAGGCGTAGGAAGAAAGGAGCACGGCGCGTATGACTCAAAAATGGATGAAAACCTTTTGCGGTTATTGTTACGCAAACTGCGGCATAAACGTCCTGGTAAAAGATGGCAGGATCGAAAGGGTTAAGGGAGATCCCGATTTTCCCGGCAGCAGAGGTTATTTATGTCCCAAGGGGGCTGCCGCAGCTGCGGTTGTCCATTCCGGGAACCGACTCCAGCATCCTTTGCTGAGGACGAATGGCCGCTTCGAGCGCATATCCTGGCACAAGGCGCTGGACACCATTGCGACCAGGCTTCACGAAATCAGAGATCGGCATGGTCCTGAGACGGTGCTGCAGTTACGTGGCGCCCCGATAACCCAAGAGATACGGGATGGATTTGTCCAGTTTATGTCCGCGTACGGATCCCCAAACTACACGGGTCCATCCCACCTTTGTTCAAGCCCCAGACGCCTCGGCCAGGAGTTGGTCCTGGGCAACCGCACGGTGGCGGATTTCAAAGGGACCAACTGTATAGTGATCTGGGGAGCCAATCCGACCGATTCCAGAAATTACGCTGAGGGTCTTATTCCGGAGCGATTTTTTACGGTCATACCTCAAGCTAAAAAACGCGGCGCTAAGGTTATAGTCATAGACCCCAGGCAAACCGAGCTGGCCACTTCCGCTGATGAATGGGTGAATATCGCTGTTGGGACGGACATGGCATTCGGTCTCTCCTTGATTAATGTAATTATTGATCAGCAGCTCTATGACCGGGAGTTTGTAGAAAAATGGACTGTTGGTTTCAATCTCTTGAAAGAGCACGTCAGAGAATTGACACCGGAGTGGGCCGAAAAAATCACCGAGGTTCCTGCCGGCACCATCAGACACATAGCCACGGTCTATGCCACCACCAAACCAGCCGCCATCCTGGACGGAAATGGTCTAGATCAACACCCTAACGTAGTTCAGACCGTCCGGGTTATCAGTATGCTTGCAGCGATTACAGGAAATATTGATGTGTCCGGCGGCAACGTATTTGCCCCGAAACCTAAGACCGCGCCTTACCCGACCGTGCACCCGCAGGTTAAACACCTGGCGTCTGAAGTCATTCCTCTTTTCCCCCGAGTTACGGCGCCGTATATGATTGATGCCCTCCTCACGGGCAAGCCATACACGCCCAGGGCTTTAATCACACATCATACCAATCCGCTGCTTATCAACGCCAATTACAGGAGGGTGCGGCAGGCGCTGGAAAAGCTGGAGCTGATCGTGGTCTTCGATATCCTCCCCACTGCCACGGCGGATCTTGCCCATATAATTCTGCCGGCAGCTTCAGACTTTGAGCGGCACGGATACGGCGCCTGGGCCGGCTTCGATGGGGGATATGTGGCTTTACAGCAAAAGATTATCGAACCCATTGGCGAATCACGCTCTGTATTTGATGTGGAGTATGAACTGGCAAGGAGACTGGGTCTGAAACAACATTATCCCTGGACCACTAATGAAGAGTGGATCAATTACAAGCTGAGCCCTTTGAACGTTACATTTGAAGAGCTACAGAGACTGCACGTCATCCCCGTGACGCCCGGCATCGAATACAATAAGTACAGCGCTAAGGGGTTCAAGACTCCTTCAGGAAAGGTTGAGTTGTACTGTCAGAAATTGAAGGACCACAACCAGGACCCTGTCCCCGTTTTCCGGCCCTTCGCGGAAAGCCAGGACCTGATAGAGCAATATCCTCTGGTAGGGACTACGAGGCGGCCGGGCAACTATGTGCACACCAGGTTCCGGGACGTTGCCTGCCTGCGCAAAATCCAGCCGGAACCTTTGCTGAGGATACATTTCCGGGATGCCAGGCTCAGAAATATCGGGGATGGAGACCTGGCAATTGTTGAATCTCCCGAAGGATCAATCTCAATCAAGGCGATGGTCACGGATGAGATCAGGCCCGGGTTTGTGGTCGTTGATTTCGGGTGGGGCAATTCATGGGATGGCGGACCAAACGTGAATATCCTGACCAGTGATCAAGCGCGCTGCCCCCTGTCGGGCGCTACGCCCAACAGGCGTTTCCGGTGTGAAATAACGAGAAATCCAGTTGATTAAGCTACTTAAGAATAGGGGATGTTGTTGGGGGTATGGGGTCAGACTTTCATATTGAGTTTTTGACTACACGCAAGGCCCCAAATTATGGGGTTTCCCTCCCAATTTAGCTCTATCCAATTTTCCTCCAAACTTGCCCAGTCCAACGCCCAAAATCCCTCATAAGTCCACATTGTGAAAATTTTTCAACCTATCCGCAAAAATTATCCGGATTTGATTGGAATTATCAGCAAGCGGATCGGATTTTATAGTATTTTGAACTGATGCCTGAGTCCAATTGGCATAAGATATGCGTTTTAAAAAGGGAAGCTTACCCCTGTGGAGCTGAATTACAAATAGGGGATGCCTGTTCACAGACCATTTGCCGCTTTACCCGGTAAGGAGTAAGGGAATTTGAAATCCGATTTACAGGACTTGCATTGATAGAGGTTCCGTTTACTATGGAAGGAGTACTTGGTATGCCCACACCGGGGGCACCTGTAACCGTCCTGCCAGCGAAGACGAAACAGGTGTTGTCGGCAGGACTTTTCAGTGGAAAATTTCCTTTGGAATTCCATGAGACTCATCGGCCTTTGTTGCTTTGATTAAGCTCATTTTATCTAATGTTTTCAATATATTATACAGAATTCGCGGAGCAAAAGCAATAAGCATAATAAGATATTTGCTTTTTTGTGGACGTTCCTAAACTTTCTACCTTGAAAGAACAGTCCTTAGAAACAGGAGCCCAAGGCTTACTGTTCGCCAGCTTTCTCTTGATAAAATTCCTGAAGCCCGTAAAAAGCCTTTTTTTTCGTCCGTTTGTCTTCCGCAATAAGCCCTTTGCGGTTAAACCCCTGCTGAAAACGGTTGCAGCGGCGGGGAGTCCGAAAATCGTAAAGGATCCATGGCGACATCCCTTGCACATAGTCTAATGTCCGAATGACTTCAATTTGACGTTTGTACACATGCTCCATGTATTCTTCCGTAAACATGTCTGTAGTGGTGCCATGATGACCAGCCAGGGCCCCTGCTCCAGTTTCCGTGATAATCACTGGTTTCTGAGGCTGCGAGTTTTTACCCAGTTTGACCAGCTCTTTGTAATTCGGTTCGTACCACCCGTAGTATTCATTTAAGCCAATGACATCCAGTGCTTCTATCAGTCGATCTTCAATCTTAATTTTGGCTCGATTGACCAAACAGGCTGCAGAGACCAGACGTGAGGGATCAACCGTCTTGGCAGTTTTGGCAAGCGCGCTCATAAATTTCAGTCTGGCGTCAGTATCAGGATTCTCATTCCCCACGGACCAGATAATCACACTGGCCCGGTTGAAATCGCGTTTGATGAGTTCTAACAGTTGATTTTCTGCATCCTGATACGTCGCCGCGTTGTCAAAGGCAATCGCCCAATAGACGGGCATTTCTTCCCAGAGGAGGATCCCTATTTCGTCGGCGAGTTGGGGTGCGAGTTCATGATGGGGATAATGAGCCAGTCGCATGAAATTGCAGCCGAGTTCCTTGGCGTGTTGGAAGCGTCGACGTATATCGTGGCTATTCGACGTTTTCCCAAAGTCCAGATCATCTTCGTGCACCGAAATCCCGCGCAGAAAGATCGGGTTTCCATTGAGTAGAATGTCCGTTCCCTTGACACTGATCTGCCGGAAACCAACCCGATCTTTGATCTGGTCGATCCGAAATATGACATCAACCTCATAGAGTTTGGGATTCTCCGGCGACCACAGCTCCGGGGTCACTGCCAGCGTGGTTTCAACTTTCCCCTTCGTTAAAGTCAACATCTCATCGAGATCAAGTTCAGGGATACGAATCCGTACCGTGTCTTGGGCGGTATCATCTGAGACAGTGATGGTCAGAGCGAGTTCGTTAAACTGATCATTGGGGACAAGAGAGAGTTGAAATTCTTTAATGAATTCCTGCGGGACCCGGATAAGTTCGACATCGCGGTAGAGCCCACCGTAATTAAACCAGTCTGTATTCCGCATTGGGACCCGGTCAACAGTACGATCATTGTTGACGCAAAGCTGGATCAGATTCTTTTCCTGAAGGTGATCGGTTAGTTCGACAAAAAATGGTGTTGAGCCACCGTAATGATTCCCCAAATATTCATGATTCAAAAAGACCAGGGTCTCATAATTGGCCGCACCGACCCTTAAAAAAACGCGTTCTTCGGGATACTGGGGAGTATAGGTGAAGCCTCGTGAATACCACGCGCTGCCTTCGTAATAGAAGTATTCAGGAGCGACCAGATTCCAACAGGAGGGCACGTCGATGTCGTATCCTTCGTCTGGAGCAAAATCCCAGGGCAGGCGATTCCCGTGCGTGTCAGTCTGGTCGGGCAGATACCATTTTTGCCGTAAGCCTGAATCATAGGCATCAACCGTAAAATTCCATCTCCCGTTTAACTGTTCCCGCGGTCTCCCGCGGACGCAGATCATCGTAGTATGATTCAAATTCTGCAGATTATATTGTGCTCGATAATTTTCATCGTGAATATGTTCAATCAGATTTTCTGGTTGTGTTGATGTTGTCATGTGTATGTTCTCCTCTTTTCTGTAAATTGCTTAGCACCAATGCTGTAAGTCTAACTCCTGATTAGGAGGGGACCACTCGGGATCGATAACTTCCGGTTTGACTTGAATCGTTTCATTTTCCGCTTGAGACAGGATAAGAGCCCGAACTGGATGATGATCATCGCTTTACCGAAAATCTTCTCGATAATGTCCGCCCCGACTTTCGTTCCGTCTCAGTGTGGCGGTGGCTACGAGTTCTCCCATAAGCAACAAATTTCTGAGTTCAAGGGCTTGCCAATGTTCAGCAGGACTGTTCACGACGAGCGAATGTTGGAACGCCTTCTGTAAGTAACGAATATCTGCCAGGAAGGTCATTAAACTCTTCTGAGAACACACGGTGAGGGCGTTCTCCCATGCAGATCCGAGGCGTCCACACCTCGCTGGCTGATCGAGCCGAACCTCCCTTTGGCGACATGACAGATGCTCACGTCTTGTTCAAGTAAACGTCTTATTGCTCTGGCTGTCGCCAGTCCGCCACCAATAATAAAGATGTCACATGCAATAATATCCATAGGGCTGTCCGCTTGCTTACCCCTTCATGCCTGAGGCTATAACGCCCTGCATGATATACTTCTGTGCGAAAATAAATACCACTATCACCGGAATAATGGCTAACACTGAGGCTGCCATTTGGGGCCCGTAATAGGTGTAGTATTCTGTGGCGAAATCTGCCAGTCCTAAGGGTAACGTTTTCAAATGCTCACTCGTGAGATAGATCAGCGGACTAAAGAAGTCGTTCCAAAACCATCGGAAAGCCAGAACGACCTGCGTGGCAATGGCCGGCTTGGAGATGGGCAGGATAATTCTGAAAAAGATCTGCACATGACTGGCTCCGTCGATCTTGGCAGCTTCCAACAGGGCGTCAGGAATCGTCAGAAAGAATTGCCTCATCAAAAACGTGCCCAGAGCGGTAAAGGTGGAAACTAGCACGAGTGCCCAATGGCTATCATACAGTCCAATTCGGCGGATCAAGATAAACTGTGGGACAATATAGACTTGAATCGGTATCATGAGCGAGCCGATATAAAGCAGAAAGATGAGATCCCGCCCTTTCCATCTGAGTTTGGCAAAGGCATAGCCCCCAGTAGTCGCAGTGATGATTTGTACAAGGACAATAATCAGCGTGACCTTAAAGGAATTGAAGATATAGCGTGGAAAATGCTCTTTTAATTGCAGATAATTCGTAATGATGGGATGCCTGGGAATAAGTTTGATAGGATATTCAAAGATCGCCATCTCATCTTTGAAGGAGGAAGACACTATCACGACCAGTGGAAACAAGATAACAAGTGTTGCCAGAATCAGGCAGATATATCCAAGAATAGTCCAGGGATTTGCCTTTTGGTTCGCCATTTTTAATTATAGAATTCGGATTAACGCTGAATCACACAATATCATACGTAACCCACTTGCGTTGCCGTCTATATTGAATCACCGTAATAAACAGGATAATGACTAGCAGAATCGTGGCTTCAGCTGAGGCGTAGCCCATTTTCCAATGATTAAACGCATTCAGGTACACATCGAAGACCAGGGTCGTGGTGGCCCCTGCCGGTCCTCCGCCTTCTTCGCCTCCGGTGAGGATATAGATCTGATCAAAGACTTGAAAGGCGCGAATTATAGCCAGAATAATACAGAGAAACAACACCGGGGTGAGCATCGGAATCGTCACATGCCGGAATTTTTGGATTCTGCTCGCCCCATCAATCTCGGCGGCTTCATAGAGTCTCGGGTTGATGGTCTGCAAGCCACTTAACAATAGCAGCATATAATACCCTACGGTCTGCCAGAGCACAATGAAGACGACCGTTAGCAGGGCCGTCTTCTGGCCTGTTAGCCAGGGCAGCGGATCGAAGCCCAGGGACAGCAGCAAGTTGTTGGCCGGGCCTTTTTGGGGGTGGAAGATTAACATAAAAGAAAGCGAAATCGCGACCGTCGAAAGCACCACGGGCAGAAAAATAATACTTCGAAAGAAATTCCGGCCCTTGATCTTACTGTTTAAGATCATGGCCAAAAGAAGTGCCAGCCCGATCTGAAGGCCAATCGTGGACACGACAAAGATGACGGTGGTCCGAATCGCCTTCCAGAATTGCGAACTTTTGAATGCAGTCAGATAGTTTTGAAGTCCAAAAAAACTTCTGGCCTGTTTTGCAATACGTTCTCCGTATTCAGCCGTGTTCTCCTTGCCAATACGCCTTTTGACCTGCCGCAGAAATTTTTTTTGATTGGCATATCGTTTGCCGACAAGTTTTTGTAAGCCGTTTAAGGCGTCTTCAGGCACCCCTTTCTGTTTCAAGGTCTCCAATGAGGGCTCCGTTAATTGGAAATACACGATTCCGATCGTCTTGCCACCAGAATAGTTGGTAAAGGAAAGCAAAATGGAGGCAATAGTCGGGAATAACATGAAAATACAAAAGCCTGAAAAACACGGCAATAGAAACATCAGGACATGCCGCAGGCGATCGTATTTAACTGCTGAACGACTCATGAAGTTATACTCGTATTCTTGTGTTGGTAGGATTCAAAGCGCAGCAAGATAAAGGAGGACCCTCCCTCATGGTCAACGACAAACGATACCCCTGCGAAGGTTCGGAACCTTCGCAGGGGCTGTCATTTACATTGTTGCCTTGATAATGTTTTCAAATCGTTTCTTGATGACTGTCTCCATAAACTGGTTATCAGTCATATCGGTCAACAGATATTCTTCCATCAGCTTTTGGATTTCGGTGTTGAGCTTAGGGGCATATTTATTAAACCATCCCGGAAGGACGACTTTTGGCTCTATAAAGTACTTCAACGATTTTTCATCGGGGAGGACAGAAGCCAGCCTCTTTTGGACTTCTGGAGTAGATCGTGGTGGCAGAAATCCCCATTTTGCGACGACTTCTGCCCCTTTCGCTCCGGCCATCCAGGAAATGAACTTAAATGCTATCTCCTTTTTCTTTGAATCCGGGTGGAGATGGTTGCAGGTTGGCATCCCCACTGTTCTGTACTCTGCTTCATTGCAAGGAAGTCGAGTGAGCCCCCAATCATGCCAGGTGAATCCTTTGAGTAGATTTTCATCCCGGGCTTTGATCATCATTCCGGGGAACCATTCGCCAATAAGGAGCATACCGACATTGCCTTCCCAAAAGGCTTTGGAGTAGTGAGTTTTGGTGACTAACAGTTCTACCAGCGGCATAATCGCTTTCTTGCTTTCCATTTTTTTCCGGATTTTAAAACTATAGATAAGGCTGTCATCTACATCGAGTTTGCCATCAGCGGTAATATATTGAATTCCTCGCTGAGTCGCTGGAATGGACTGGCAAAGGGACCAGATGTACATCAGGGCTCCATAGACCTTCCCGTCACCGGTTGCAAGTTGCTCGGCAATTTCTACGAATTTTTCCCAGGTCCATTTTCCCTTTTCAACGAAGGTATCAGGCGTGGGAACTCCAGCTTGTTCAAATACTCTTTTATTATAGTACGTGTACCACGAAGCTCCCCTCAAGGGAAGTGCGTACACCTCACCATCAACCGTATAGATGTCTTTATATACGGAAATGCCTCCCAGATCAAACTTATACTTCTTAATCAATTCATCGAGAGGTTCCACATACCCGTTGTCAATCATTGGGAAGATGTCGACTTGGCGCTTATTCATATACACATCCATTTTCACCCCCCCCGCTAAGAGTGTCAGAATTTTGGATGGATAATCTTTGGCGGGGATAATTTTGGCATCCACAAAAATTTCATCCTGGGAATTATTGAACTCCTCCACAATGTTTTTATAAGTGGGGTCATCCCAGAGATAATAAATAATCGTATCTCTGGCATACGCTCCAACGCTGAGAATCCCGACGAGACCGATAGCCATGACGGCACATAAGAGCTTTTTCATATCAAACCTCAATATCAAGTTTTTTCAGAAAAAAAGAGCATTCTTTCGATGCGAATGGCGTACTTGGTTTTTACCTCCTTTTTGGCCCTATTTACTCCTTCCCAAACAGTTCGGCTTTCTTCGTCCCTGATCTCAGACCAAAAGGAAGCTCATGCCCTCCCCTCTGAAAGGGGAGCGTGAGGTAGGAATGGTAGTTTTATTCACCAATTGAAGAAAGTTCTGGGTTCTTGTATTATAAAAAAACGCCCTTGTCAAGGCTTTTTTGAACAAAGAAAAAATGGGAGACGTTGTTGAATTTGTTGAAAAGTTCTGACAGGGAAAATTATGATTGAAGGACGCGGTAGGAATTGAAGGTTAATGACCCTCATCCCTCTCCTCAACAAGAAGGGGGTAGATCTTGTTTTTTGCCCCTTTGAGATGCAAAATAGCAGATTGAGGTAAATGGGGTCAGATGTTCCTCATAATATAACCGCGAGGAGTAATGCCAGGCAGTCCACTTTTTTGGCTGATACCGGCAGAAGATAGAGAGGAGTTTTGCCATGATGCCGATTGCCCCTCTAATGATTGAGCACAGACTCATCGAGCGTATGATTGCGGTAATGAAGAAAGAACTTGTTCGCTCCAGGAAAGAAAAGAAAATCAGTCCTAAGTTTGTTGAAGTAGTTGTTGATTTCATCCGGACCTATGCCGATCAGTGTCATCATGGAAAGGAAGAGGATATTCTGTTCCGTGATCTCAACAAAAAAGAACTCACACAGGAACATAAACGGATAATGGAAGAGTTGATTGAAGAACACCGGTGGGGAAGGAAGACTACAAAAAAACTCGTGGAGGCAAACGAGAGATATATCCAAGGTGAAGGGGAGTCTCTATCAGTCATTGCCGATTACATGAGATCTCTAATAGAGTTCTACCCGAGACACATAGAAAAGGAAGATAAGCATTTCTTCATACCATGCATGGAATACTTCACCGATGAGGAAAAAGATGCAATGTTGAAAGAAGAATGGGAGTTCGATAGAAACTTTATCCACAAAAAATACAGAAAAATAGTGGCTAAAAAAATAGGGGAAGTTGTTGAATATGTTGAATAAATCTCATCCCTTCTGTTGAAAGGGGCAATTTCGCCCCTCCCAATTTTCTTCCCTTTATCCGTCAAATCCCCAAAACCTTTCCTAAATTCCAGATTTTGAAAATTTTTCATTATGTCCGCAAAATCTTTTTCCAATTTTATTCATTTGCGAAAGAAATCTTGAATTTATGGGGGTTTGCGGAAATTCAAGGATACAGTTAATTATCGCTCACCCCGCAAGTTCGAGATAGGTGCCTGGCAAAGAGAAGCCAGCACGGATAGAAGTTCGTTCGAGGCAGACAGAAGCCTCACGTTTAAGGAAGCGGCTAGCTCGATTGACGACTGAGGGAGTAACCCATGTCGTAAGCGAAAAAAGGAGCTTGACAACAAGCGGCCTCATAGAAGAAACTTTTGATTTTATCTTTTATTGACATCTCTTTTTATCCTGCTAAAATGGGCTCAGTCGACAAAGCCAAACCATCCGTGAGGGTGGGACGGAAAGCCACGGGCGGACAGAGGGAGATCGCCTGAGATTCCGGAATTTGGCGTCACAGATCTCTTAGTCGGCTGGGTTGCCGAAGGAAAGGGGGGTGATAGAGCACAAAGGGAGGAGAAGTACGGGGGGTGGAGACTTGCATTTTAATTCCATCAAACAATAATTTAATTGTATCATTCTTTTGCCGGCAAAGCTGAAATACGAGGGAAGGCGGGGAAAAGCTCCGGGCCTGGAAATCGAAGGTTCGGAATGTCGGCGGGGAGACGTTTTTCACAGGACAAAGTATATCGAAGAAAGGAAGTACCACTATGAAAGCCAAACAACTAGCATTCGTCGTATTGCTCATTATTTTAGGCTTGGCCGTTGGGGGCGCCGCGGGGGAGAGCGCAAAAAGCTACGAGCTTATCAAGTGGAACTCTCCCAAGCCCATTAGCCAAAGGATCGGTGGCCCCACATACATCCTACCCGATGGGTGGAAGGAGGCTGTCGCCGGGGTGAAGAGGATCAAGGTCTCCAACTTCGGTGCCTTGAAGCACGATCCGGCCACGATTCAGAACGCGAAAAAATTCGAGGAGTTGACCGGTGTAAAGGTGCAACTCCTGGCCTGGGCGGAAGCGCCCATTGTTGCGAAGACCATATCCATATTCGCCGCCAAAAGTCCGGCCGTGGACGTCTTTTGTTACGACCACCCTACGACCTATACACAGATGGTTGCCGGGGGCTGGCTGCACCCGCTAGACCCCTTATGGGACGATCCTGAAGTGTGGAAGCTGTACGCGGAGCCCCTGAAGTACGGACTTAGGACGGCGGACGGTCACATTTACGGCTCCATCGGTCAGACCAAGACCATGATGCTTTACTACAGGCCTTCCATCGTTCCCAAGCCGCCCAAGACATGGGTAGAACTCCGGGATCTGGCCAAGAAGGTAACGACGCCCAAAATGTGGGGCTACGTCTATTCGGCAGGCGGTGAAATGGATATCATCTACCCCTTGCGGGATATGGTTTACTCTCAGGGGGGCAGGACGGTGGACGTGAAAAGACAGAGGATTGTCATTGATTCCCCCGAGGGAAGAAATGCCTGGAAGATGCTGACCGATATGGTCCTGGTGGATAAATCCGCACCCACCTCCGTCCTTGAATACTCCTGGATGGGCGTTTCGGATATGTTTGCGATGGGCAAGGCCACTATGATCATGACCCACACGGTCGACGCGAATCGCTATCAGGATCCCAAGAAAGCACCGGGGATTAAAGGGGATTGGGCCGTCACTTCCCCGCCGAAGTGGGATGACACGAAGCCAGACAGCTATCACGCATCATATTTTGATGTGGATGGCTTAATGATAAACACCTACATCAACGATAAGCAAAAGGCCGCTGCCATGCTCTTTCTGGACTTTATGAGGAGCTACGAGGCAAGCTACAGGGAGCTGATTGTCGAGGGCAATGAAGCTGCTGTTATCTCCGTATATGACCATCCCGATGCAAGCAAGATCCCCGTGCCCAAGGCGAGACAAGCGGCTATGAAGAACGCCGTCTTGGAGACCTTCCCACCCACCGGAAGGATGCTGACCGACATCCTCATGGAATATTTTGCGAACGCCATCGGCAGAAAGATGGCACCCATGGAGGCCCTGGAGAAGTGCCAGAAAGTCCTCGATGATTACGCAGTGCCCGAATAAAATCGTAATCCAATGCTGGGAGCTCCCGTTTATGACGATAGGGGGCTCCCATCTTCCCTCTCTTCTCAGGATCGGAGTGAATGAGATTTTCAGGTCGTTGGTATGGTTTCCTTCTGAACCTTCCGGGGTTGGTAATCGTTCTGCTTTGGGTTCTTTTTCCCGCATTCCTCCTCGTATACACAAGCTTGCTTCGCTACGACAATGTTAGACCCATCGTCTTTGCTGGGCTGGGGAACTACATTGCCCTTTTTCAACACAGGCTCTTCTGGTTCAGTCTTCAAAAGGTTGCCATATTCTGCGTAAGTACGACGGCGCTGACCTTATTCGGCGGGATGGCCCTCGCCCTTTCCATGGCCAGAATCACCAAGGGTGCATGGTTTTTCAGGTCCCTTCTGATACTACCCTGGGCGGTACCCGCCGTCATCTCCGGGATCATCTGGAAGTGGATGTTCAGCCCCGACTTCGGTGTTATCAGTGATCTTCTCATGAAGGTCGGCCTGATAGACACCCCCCTGAGCATCTACGGGAACTTCGATATGGCCATGGTGGGAATCATCGTGGCCGATAGTTGGACCCGAGTACCCTTTATGGGGATCATCCTCCTTGCCGCGCTTCTGAGTGTCTCCCCGGTATTATACGAGGCGGCCATGGTGGATGGCGCGGGGGCCCTCCATCGATTTGCCTTCATCACCCTGCCTCTCATAAAAGGGCCTGCGATGGTGGGCCTTTTGATAACCACCATGTTCTCCTTCAGGACCATAGATATCATCATGCCCCTGACAGCTGGGGGGCCCGGAAGGGCGACCTACGTTTTTGGCTACTACATCTGGGATCAGATCGTAAAGACGCTTAACTTCGGAATGGCAGCTGCCGGCGGGATGGTTCTTTTTTTCATGACGAGCTTGATAGCTGCTATCTTCGTATACCTCTCAAGGAGGGAAGCCTAATATGATGGAGAAAATTCTTAGGGGTCGCGTGCTGCCATATGCTACTGCGATAATCTTGCTGGGTCTTATGATGCTGCCGGTGTATTGGACCACCGTGACGGCATTTAAGGCCGATGAGGAGACATACGTCTTTCCACCGGTCTACTTCCCCCGTAACCCCACTATCGAACCGTTCAGGCTCCTCTTTGAAGATTATCCCTTCAGTTTATATCTGAGAAACTCAATCGTGGTGACTTTGACCACTACCCTTATAGTCACTGCCATTGGGGTCTTAGCGGGATACGGATTGAGCCAGTTCAAATTCAAGTGGTCTGATACGCTTTTGTGGATCCTCATCTTCACCCGCATCATCCCTCCCCTCTCTCTCCTGCTGCCCTTCTATCTGCTGGTTAGTTGGCTTGGGCTGGTCGATACCCTGACGAGCATGATTTTGGCGAACATTTATCTGACATATCCTTTCGCTGTTCTCATCATGAAATCCTTCTTCGACAACTTTCCCAGGGCTCTTATAGATGCAGCCGTGGTAGATGGATGCTCCCGTACTGGCGCGTTGCTGAAAATAGTTATTCCCGTGAGCGCCACGGCCATAGCTTCATCTGCTATAATAACATATCTCTGGAGCTGGAATGAGTTCATCTACGCCTTCGTTTTCACCTCCACTCCATCAGCACAGCCCGTGACCGTGGGCTGCTTCGATGCCATAGGCGATATATTTGTAAACTGGAATCAGATGTGTGCCGGTTCCCTTATGGGCGCCCTGCCGGGGATAATTTTCGTCTTCATCGCCCAGAGATATCTCGTCAGGGGCCTTGCAGCTGGTGCTCTGAAGTTTTGACCCCCCAACGGCGTGGCCTCGACAAGCAATGAAGTTAGCTTTGCCTGTCCTTTCCCATTAGAGCGGTCGTCCGCGTAGTGAAATTTGAGAAAGGCAAAGAGGTCAGCCCTTGAAATTGGACAAACGATTTTCTTGTCCCTTTTGAAGAACAGAGGTCAGCCCTCAACATTTGACATTCCCGGTTAGTTCCTAATTTCTGCTCCACCCAATTTCCCTCCACGTGACCAGCCAGATTCTCAGAACCCTCCAAAATTCAAGATTGTGAAAATTTTTGACCGTGTCCGTAGGGTTTAGTCACATTTGATTGGATTTCACAGCAAGCTATTCAGATTTTATTTTATTGACCATCCCAAACCGTAGCAGAGAAATCCGGGGACACAATACTTAATTGGTGGCAAAATTCACTATGAAGGGGTAAGGGGTCAGGTCTTGCAATAGAGCATTTGATTTGGTATAGTTCCTCGTCAAAGTAGGGAAGTTGTTGAATATGTTGAATAAATCTCATCCCTTCTGTTGAAAGGGGCAATTTCACCCCTTACAACTTCCTTCCCTTTCCCCGTCAAATCCTTTGAACTCTCCTTAGTTCCAGACTGCGGAGAGAAGGTGTCAGGTCTCACCATTTGACAAACATCTTGGAATCCGTATCATGATAAGCATACTCTTTCTGAACCTTGAACTTCTATGATGAACGGTAATTTCCTTGTTTATTGGGTTATTGGAAGGCTATCTGTTCAAAAAATAGTTAGGCACTTCTGATTGCCAGTTTGATTTCGTATTAAAAAAGAGAAAGATTATGATGTTTGGAAATAAGAAAAGCTTGTTTTTGATTTCTTACGTAGTTTTAGTAGTTGCAATTCTTGGTGGGTGCAGCGAGGTTGTAAAAACCAGGGCATTTACGTATAAACAACCAATCATAGATCCAGATATCTATGTGGATATTTATAACCCGGACTTGGCGTGGAATGGTTCTACGTTATTAGCAGACAACCATAATCTTGAACATCCCAGAATAATAGAAGTGAACATGCGAGGGGAGATTGTTTGGCAATATGCAATCCCCAACAAAATTGTTAGAGATTCCCATCCAGGCCGTGGACTTGATGTGGAATTGCTGTCGAATAACAATATTTTATTTGTATTACCTTTTGAAGGTGTATATGAAGTAAATCGGCAAGGTATGATTGTCTGGTCCTATCGTGATAGGGTTACACATGATGCAGATCGTTTGCCAAATGGCAATACGATCATGGTGTGTAGTTGGGGCAAAATAAGTGATGCTCAGGTAAAGAAGGTGAATTCCAAGGGCAAAGTTGTCTGGGAATGGTACGCAAAAGACCACTTTTACAAACCCCCCTATAAGGATATATCCGACGCGGGGTGGACACATGTAAATGCGGTAAGTAGGCACTCAAATGGTAACACTCTCGTTAGTCTAAGAAATTTTGACCTTACCG
>Ga0209636_10003763_pt1 | contig 15458 bp, 13 predicted proteins | sample DeeMarSWOR152_54_FD_187464 | JGI IMG/M metagenome (GOLD analysis project Ga0209636, IMG submission 187464) | Marine sediment microbial communities from White Oak River estuary, North Carolina - WOR-1-52-54 (SPAdes) (version 2) | ecosystem: Environmental > Aquatic > Marine > Intertidal zone >...
TTGCATTCTATGGTTTGTTTTCGTGTGATCTTTATGCTGGGAAAACCTGGCAGGAACAGGAAAAACAAAAGCCTGAAATCATATCCCTGTTAGGGAAGAAGCTCTTTGCTACACCGGCTGAAGGTGAGGAGCTGCGAAAACTCCAGGATGATCTCAAGGAAGCCATGTTGAAGGTCGAGGCCGATCCAGATGATCCCGAGAATCTCATCCTTTATGGCCGGCGTCTGGCCTATCTCTGGAGATATCATGAGGCCATCGAGATCTACACCAAAGGAATCGAATTGCATCCCGACTATGCCATGCTGTTCCGGCATCGAGGACACAGGTTCATCTCGATACGAAAGTTCGAGAAAGCGGTCTTCGACCTTACCAGAGCCTCCCAGTTGAATGATAAAGATTTTGATATCTGGTATCACCTGGGTCTGGCCCATTATCTCAGGGGAGAATTCGATGAGGCCCGCCGAGCATACGGGAAATGTTTGGGCGTGGCAGAAGATGATGATTCCAAGATTGCTATCTCCAACTGGCTCTATATCACGCTGAGGCGGCTGGGAGAGAAAGACGAGGCAGAAAAGATCTTGGAGGGCATAAACGAAGAAATGGAGGTCGTCGAAAACCAGTCCTATTATGATCTTCTGCTTTTTTATAAAGGCCTGAAACCAGAATCTGAGATCGCAGATAAGGCAAAGGCATCAGACCTGGATTTGGCGACCGTCGGCTATGGGATTGGCTGCTGGCATCTGTACAACGGCGATGAGGTGGAGGCCAAGAGCTACTTTGAAAAGATTGTCGAGACCCGATACTGGCCTGCGTTTGGCTACATCGCAGCCGAGGCTGAGCTATATCGAATGAAAGAATAATTAAAATAGAATCTTTCCCTCCAACCCGAATAGCTCCATCCTGAAGTCCCTAAATGATAGAGCATCACACCCTGTATGGTATACCGTAAGGGCCGTCTGGGAGCACAGCCACGAGCGGAGTATGTCCGAGGCTTGTCTTTAGCTTTTGGACTGCCCATTCGATGGAATTGTTGGTTAATTCTTGAAGGCTTTTTGTCTTACCCACCAGGGCTCTAGCGTCGGTGCCAGGAATCCAATCGAAATCATCCTCAGCCATCTCGAGGGAACTATAAAGGAGATTTTCAGGAGGCGTTTTCTCGAAAAGCCGGGTCCACATCTGAGCTTCCCATTGTTCAGGAACGAATGTCCAGGCAGGATCAAGGATCATTTGAATGAACTGATCTGTGCCCACTTCTCCCAAAAGTTTTATCATCTGCTTGTAATTTTCCATTCCGATCGGATCTTTGTCTGTATGAAAGGCTGCCAGCAGACAGAAGCCATCCTGTTTGATTACCGGGACGCATACGAGCGCGCCTTTGGCAGCCTGGTAATGGTTCACCCCCACAAAGCCAGCATGGGTGATGACCAGATCATATTCTTTTTGGACAGGAATGGCTGCATAGGTGCGAAGTTTTTTGACAGCTTCCTGATGAGCCTCTTCAAGGTCTCCTGCGAATACTCCTGTCAGTTTGTAGTCTGCATCAAGGGTGACGTTTACGATCATGTCGCAGCCAGCCATTTTGGCCACTTTGAGGCATTCCTGATGCACAGGATTCCCTTCCAGCACCAGATCCCTCGCATAAGGGGAATGAAGGATAGGTCCACTGTGGAGGGCATGGGTCGAGGCTTCTGAGATGAGACCAGGGCAGATGGATTTTCTTCCCCCGGAAGCGCCAGCCATGAAGTGGCTTTCCACAAGGCCGGTCAGGATTTTAATCTCGCTCTCCATATAAAACCTGTTGACAGAGATCTCACCACCAAATTCTGTTTGCCCGACGTTTATCATGTCGCTTTTGTTCCTGGAGTCATGGTTGATGATCGGAAGATTGAAGGCGATCACCCGTGGATCGAGCATCTCCCTCACCTCCCTATCGTCCATGGTCCGGTGAGTGCCCGTGGCGACAAGGAGACGTATCTGGTGAGGAGCAAGGCCTGCTAAGATCATCTCATCCAGGATGGGAAACAGGATACCTTCTTTTCCGGAATAAGGTACGGGCCGGGTGTTATCAGAGATGACGATGACAGCTTCGGCTTTCGGGTTTGATCGGAGCTTTTTTCGGACAATTTCCCTAAGAGGAGGACTTTTTATCGGCGAACAAAGTGATCGGCGAATCTCCTCCTCTGGATTCGATATAGCCAAGACGTTTCCCATCCGGAGGATATCTGAAAAATCTGGGACTTTAACCGGAAACTTTTTGTGTCCCAGGTCAAACAGAATGTCTTTCATTTCCTGATTAGACCATTCCTGATGTCCTGATCATAAAACGTACCGTCCCGCATCAGTTCGTGATGAAAAAGACGAGATGGCCACGCTTCTTTTTTTGGTCGCTCGCCATGACCATTTAACATAATCATATCAGTTAATGGTCTTGATCAGGTTAAAGTCGCCTGTCATTGCGGCCTCCAAAACAGGGCGCATGTATTCGTCCACTATTTCCTCCGTCATCGGAACGGGCATGTTTCTCAGTTTTGAGGCGAGCTGCAGATTTTTAGCAGCTTGGAGTGCTTTTTCGATATGAGTTGGGTTGAAACCTTCAATTTGTGCGAGAGTCGTGGGAAAATCCACGCGTTTGCTCAATGCGATCAGTCCTTGGGCTACGGCCACTCCAAGTTCTTTTCCTCGCAAGGAAAGGGATGTCCCTTGTATGAGATCATACTTCCCCAAAAGCGTCGACAGACGCTTGAGTTGATCCTGAATGGCCGGTGAAAAGAAAACCGTATAGTAAGGATTCAATATCGCACAGGCACGACCATGGCTGAGGATGTCCACAAGCGAGAAACTTGTGAGATGCGCTCCGTTGGTTCCTCCCACCATGATGGCGTAGCCTCCGAGGTCAGTCGCAAGACCCAGAGCTTCTCTTCCTTCTAAATTATGCGGCGATGCTACGGTTTTTTCCAGATAAGCCAGAATGAGCTCGATCCCGGTAAGAGTGATCTCTTCGATCTTGGCATAAGCTGCAGGCTGTGCCCCGAAATAGACCTCGAGGCAGTGGGCTAGGCCATCAAAAGCTCCGTCGCAGGTGAAAGAAGGAGACATGGACCGGCTGAGGCCGTAATCGAAAAGGCAGCGGGGTGGAACAATGCCCTCATCGATGATGAGTTTTTTCTGGTGGATCTGGATATCCGTGATGTTGGAATATTTCGTGAGGTGAGCCGCTGAACCCGATGCTGTTTGGACGGCGACGAGGGGAAGGAGCCTCTCGCCCGTTGATTGCAGCTTTTCTGTCACCTTATCAAGCCCAAAATAATCTTCGAGTTCACCTCCTAAATTGGCGAGGACAATGGCTGCCTTTGTTGCATCGATTCCTGAGCCTCCTGATGCAGTCAAAACACACTCTGGTTTTGATTCCAGAAAGGAATCCTTGATGCGGAACACATCTTCATGAGGAGAATTTGGTCGAGCAGACAGGGTGTGGCCGACCACTTGAACACCTGCTCTGGCTAAGGAGTCGGTGAGAATCTCGAAGTTTTCCACGTCTCGATGCTGAAGGCTGGAAACAAGAAAAACGCTGGATCCTAAGCCTTTAACGAGTTCCCCGATTTCATCCAGGCAGCCCAGACCATAAATGTAGTTGTTGCCCTTGAATTCATTGATTAGCTTTTTGGCTTTGTTCTTGAGCTCTAACATTTTTTGCTTCAGGAATCTAACTCAATAATATATCATAATTAACCTGGATTATTGACAAATAATCCAGGTATCCTTGAATGGCTCATATATGACATGAAAATCAAGGGACACGTTATAGCAGATCCCATGCATTTCTGGTACATGCAACGAGGAGTTATAAAGAAAAATGTCGCGTTTCGGCTTGATAGGGACGATCACCCATGATGTGATCTCTCGCGAAAAAGCAACAGGATATGTGGGATTGGGAGGAGTGCTTTACCAAGCGGCTGTATTCTGCGGACTGAAAAAGGAGGTGGCTCTCTATACAAACCTTGCTCAAGAATCGAGCGAAGAGTTCGATAGAACGACACAAAACTGGATGACGCTTCACAAACTGGGGGTGAATAGAGTGTCTGGACCGGGCAATCGTGTCGTTCTCCATTATCCACTGAGAGGCGAGAGGGTTGAAATTTTAAAGTCGGTTGTGCCTCCTTTGAATCCAAAAAAAATTCTCGATGATCTTTCAGGCTTGGATTTTCTCGTCGCTGTCATAAATTCCGGGTTTGATGTGGAGAAAAAAGATTGGCTGAAGATAAGAAAAGACGCTGTCTGTCCACTCTGGTTGGACATCCATTCCTTGTTTTTAGAGAAGAAGTTGAACGCCCCTCGTAAATATGTGTCGTTTCCTGATTGGAGGGACTGGACCGAAGGCGTGCACTATCTTCAGGCAAACAGGGCAGAAGTGGCGGCCATGATCGGACATCCAGGAACGGATCCATCAGAGTTAGAGGTGAGACGAATAGGAGAAATGGCTTTGAAAGCGGGCACTCGTGCGGTATTTGTAACCCTTGGCAAAGAAGGTGCTCTATTGATGACTGAGGGTCAGACAAGGAAAATCAGAGTGGCTGAGAACACACCTGTTGTTGATTCCACTGGATGTGGTGATGTCTTCTGCGCTGGGACAGTCGTAAAACTCGATGAGGGCAGTGATCCGGTTGAGGCCGCACAATTTGGAATGCAGTTGGCCTCAGCAGCGGTCAGCGTTTCAGGCGTAGCCGCCACGTTTGAGCTCGCGCGCCATCACGCCTGACCCCAATATTTTTTCTTCTTTGTGCTTTTGGAAGTTTCTTTTTTGTGTTAGAATAAATGAAACATGGAAAGGATGGAATTTCGGGGATCGCTTTTTTCCGACTTTCTCAAACCTGCCCAGGTTATCTACAATCTCAAGGCCAAAGATAAAATCCAGGCATTAGAGGAACTGCTTGAGGTCTTGCTCAAGCAGAGGCTCATCAAAAACAAAAAGCCCATATTGACCAGAATCATAGATAGGGAAAGACTGGAATCTACGGCTATCGGTCATGGTGTAGCCTTACCCCACGCCCGTATGGACACAGGCCATGACATCGCCGTGATGGTGGGGAGATCCGAAGAAGGCATCGATTTCGATTCTCTCGATCACAAGAAGGTTCACATCATCATCCTCATCGTGTGGAATCCCTCTATTCCAGGCCTTTTCAACCATTTGTTTGCTGGGTTGGCACAATTTTTGCGTAAACCGGGTTTCAGGAAGCGGCTGTTCGAGGCCAAAAACAGGGCAGAACTGTATCAGGTTGTCTCTGAGGTGGAACTCACTTTGCCAGTTCAAGACGACAAAATAATCAGCCGGGCGAGTCTTCTGTGGAAGCTCCAGGAAGTTGAGATTCAAAAAAAGAAAGCAGCCGGAGCAAAACAGAAGGAATTGCAAAAAATGTCTGATCTCATCCGACAGGAGCTGGACCGAGCACTATTGGACCGATTCGACAGATTCATGGAAAGATATGGCTTTGCTGTGGCTGAGGTTGAAGGTGGCGCTTGCCTAGGATGCTTCATCAATGTTGCGACAGGAATGGGTTCGGCTATCGAGGGAAGCAACGACATCTACGTCTGCGAGAACTGCGGTAAATTTCTGATCTCCAAGAAGAAGGCTCATTCATAACCTGTACAGTCCAGCACACATCATCCTTTCTTGTTTATTCCTTCTCTGTTGCCTAAAATGGAAGAAAATCAGAGGATTTAAAGAACGGATAAGGTTTCATCGAGTTTTTGAGTAAAGAAATGGCATTTTTTAGCGTAAGCAAGGAAAAAGAAGAAACTCTACGCAAGAAAATGGAAAGTCTTGGCATCCTGGAGAAGGATATCGTGGAGAAGTTTATCCGCTCGAGTGGGAAGGGCGGTCAGAAAGTCAATAAAGCTTCCACCTGCGTCTATCTGAAGCACATCCCGACAGAAATAGAGGTGAAATGTCAGAGAGAGCGTTATCAGGGGCTGAACAGGTATCTTGCTCGAAAGATTCTCGCTGATAAGGTGGAAGCTATGATTAGAGGTAAGGAAAGCGAGGAACAGCAGAGGATAGAGAAGATACGAAGACAGAAGAGGAAACGCTCGAAGCGGGCTAAGCTGAAAATGCTGGAGGAGAAAAGAAAGCATTCCCAGAAGAAAAAGGAACGCAGCTATCATCCTCGACCTGAGGACTTCGATAAATAGAATCAGGCTTCAGCTAGCTTGAACTTACTGGGCCAACCGCACAAGCATCTTGAGCAGGAGGTTAGCCCCCTTCTCCAAGTCTTCCCATTTGATCCGCTCGTTCGGTGAGTGGCTGATCCCATCCTCGCAAGGGATAAAGATCATTCCTGACTCTGCCACCGCAGCGATGATCTGGGCATCATGACCGGCTCCGCTAGGAAGTGTCATATAGGAATAACCCAGTCTTTCGCTTTCTTCCTTCATCATATCCAAGATCCTTGAGTGAATTGTGATAGGATCGGTTTTATCCATGAGTGTATAGGAGAATTCAAGCCCTCGTGTGGAGGCGATGTCGTTAGCCAAAGACAAAACCTTTTTTTCTATATCGTCGAGTTTTTCCTTTGATGTGCTGCGGAAGTCCAGAGAGAAATCGACGCGGCCAGGAACGATGCTGAAGGCGCCAGGATGGGCTTGAATCCGACCGATGGTCAGCATACTGCCATAGTGTTGGGTGGCTACATAATGTGTGCACTTGAGTGCAAAATCGGCCAGTCCTAAAAACGCGTCATGTCGGAGCTCAAAAGGTGTCGTTCCGGCATGACTGGCTTCTCCCAGGAAGTGGCATATCCAATAATTTTTTCCAGCTATGCAGTCCACGATGCCTATAGACTTGTTTTCTGTTTCGAGCACTGGTCCTTGTTCGATATGAATTTCAAGGAAAGCTTCTATCTCGGGTCTTTGCTTGTGGGCTTCTATTAGGCTGTCTATGGTGAACACAGTGTTTTTTAAAATCTCAGAGAGAGAAAGGCCGAATTGAGTCCTTCCTTTCTCCAACATTTCTTTGTTCGGTGGGCCGATGAAAGAACGGCTGCCGAGAAAATCACCCACAAGATTTCCTTCTTCATCCGTGAAGGAGGCAACCTCTAAAGGTTTGGTCGTCTTTAGTCCCTCTTCTTTTATTCGCCTCAAACACTCCAGCGCGGATAGCACACCAATAGAGCCGTCGAACATCCCGCCGTTGATCACAGTATCGATGTGAGAGCCGGCCATGACCGTTGGTCCCTCTCCTTCTAAACGGCCAAAGATATTGCCGGCTCCATCTTCCCGGAGCAAGAGGCCTGCGGCAGTGATCCTTTCTTTGAGCCAATCGCGGGCTTGAAGGTCTGTGGTGCTGAAGGAAGGACGGCTTATTCCCCCATTAGGATCCTTTCCGATTTGTCCAAGATCTTCGATATCCTTTATCAAGCGCTCAAGATTTATCCACACATCCATACTTTACTCCCTTATGAAAGGATTGAAACTTTGTCGTTAGTAAACTTTGAGAATGAAATTCTATTTTATGAGATCAACCATTTCTCTGACAGCCTTATCTATGCCGACCATGGCTGCTCTCGCCACGATGGCAAATCCGATGCTGAACTCCCTCATTTCTGGTATGGCCGCAAAAGGCTGGACATTGAAGTAATCCAGTCCATGACCCGCGTGAATCTCCAATCCCATAGCATAACCGTGTTTGGCTGCTTTGGTTATCTCTTCCAAGGCCTCCTGTTGTTCTTGTCCAGGCCTCGAATCTGCATATTTTCCGGTGTTTATCTCGATAAGATCCACCCCGACTCTCTTGCAAGTATCTATTTGCTCGATATCAGGATCCACAAAAATGCTGACCCTGATTCCTGCATCACGAAGTTCTTGGATATGGGAGTGCAAGTGCTCTTCGTTCGACCGGACATCGAGTCCTCCTTCTGTGGTTATCTCCTCTTCTCGTTCAGGAACTAAAGAAACCACATCCGGTTTTATTTCCAAGGCGATTTTTTTCATCTCTTTGGTTGCTGCCATCTCGATGTTCAGTTTTGTTTGGACTGTCTGCTTGAGCAGGAGGAGATCCCGTTCTTTGATGTGACGCCTGTCTCCCCGAATGTGACACACGATGCCTTCGGCTCCGGCCTGTTCAGCGAGCATGGCGGCAAGCACAGGTTCAGGGTATATGTGTCGGCGTGCTTCTCTTAGTGTGGCGATGTGGTCGATGTTTACCGCGAGCTTCATTTTCTTCCTCCCTTCATTGACGCCCTAAAACCAATGGAAACCTGTTTTTCTCTCTTCATCTGTGATTTCAGGTTTCATTATATGTTTTTCGCAATCCAAAGGGAAGCAAAAGCAAGGACTGACCCCTTCTTTAACTTCTTTAACCGAGGTGTTTGGAGAGGACCTTTGCCATGCGGCTGGCAAGCTCTTCGATTTTCTTTTGGTCTTGGCCTTCCACCATGATCCGCGCCACAGGCTCTGTACCAGAATAACGCAAATTAAACCTCCCCCCGTTGCCGAGCTGGCTTTCAATGTCCTTGATGGTTCTCGTGATATCTGGAAACAGTTGAAAGTCATCTTTTCTTGAGACAGCAACGTTCAGAAGAATTTGAGGATATTCTTGATAGTCTTCGACAAGCTCAGATAGAGAAATCCTCTTCTCAGTCAAAGCCTCGAGCATTTTTATGCTGGTCAGGATCCCATCACCGGTCGGACAGTCATCGAGAAATATGGTGTGCCCTGATTGCTCTCCTCCAAGATTAGCTCCTGATTTAATCATCTCGTCAAGAACGAATTTATCCCCGACTTTCGTACGAACAAGCTTGAGTCTCATCTTCTCGAGAGCTTTCTCCAAACCCATGTTGCTCATCGTCGTGGCCACGACTGTATCTGATTTTAAGCGCCCTTTCTCTTGCATGAATCGGCATTGAACAAAGAGAGTGTGGTCGCCGTTGAGGATTCGTCCTTTCTTATCAATCCACACAGCTCTGTCCGCATCACCGTCATAAGCGATACCCATGTCTGCGCCATTATCAACCACGAATTCGGCAAGTTCCTCAGGATAAAGAGACCCACAGCCGTTGTTTATGTTTTTTCCGTTAGGATTGGCGCTGAGAGAGACGACGTCAAATCCTAGCTCTCGAAAAATTTTAGGCGCGAAAAAGGAGCTTGCTCCATTCGAGCAGTCTAAGACGATTTTGACATTCTGCGTGAGGCATTCTTCAGGCAGACGACTCTTCAGAAACTCTATGTATTTTTGACCCATGACAGGCTCTGGCCTGATTGGGATGGATTCTGGCTGGATAGAACCTTTGAAGGCCCAAATCGCATTTTCCAGCCTATCTTCCCAGGCCTCTGAAATTTTCATGCCTTCAGAAGAGAAAATTTTGATTCCGTTATCCTGGTAGGGGTTATGGGATGCAGATATGACGATTCCAGCCGAGAAGGCAAACTTCTTAGTTAAATAAGATACAGCCGATGTGGGGACGACCCCTACAGAAACGGCTTCCCCAGCGCCTGTCCGTATTCCCTGAAAGAGCGCCTGCTCAAGCCATTCCCCTGATTCTCTGGTATCCCGTCCGATGATCACATGAGGAGGAAATCCTTCCTCTTGGAGAAGCTCAATAAGGGCTTCACCCAAGATGCAGACAGAAGAATAAACGAGAGGAAATTTTCCAGCAACAGCCCTCATTCCGTCAGTGCCGAAGAGTTTTGTCATTTTTGCCCCGCTCGTTCCTAACTTGATCGTTTAAAATCAATTATACTCCTAACTGTAAACAAATCAAGGAGTAAAATCCTAATTTTGCTTTTTTTTCTCAGGCTTCTTTTCCTCGGTATTGAGTACCTGGATCACGATTTTCACTCTCACCGCTGATTGAGCCGAAGCCAGTCGCAAATCCGGATTAGGAAGGATGAGGTTGGCCTCTACCTCTGTGGATTGGGTGAAGGAGGATATGTCGACCGGAGTTGTCCTTACCTTGTCGTTTTTATTGACCTTGCTTTCAGGACCTCTGACGAGAACTTGGGGAGGAACAACTTCGATTTTCACGACTCCCAAGCCCTCTTGGAGTTCTCCTGTGATGTTTGGCTCCACATCGAGCATGGCTTGGATTGTTCTCTCCAGCGTCAAGCTCACCTGACTCGGTCGGACTTCTTTGACCTCTGCTCCTTGAGGGATACTGATCATGCGCTCGTTGAGGACATAATCTTGCACATCTACACGAGCCTCTCGAAGGTCCAAGACCGCATGGACATTTGCCTGAGTAATCTGTCCGATTAGCCTTCTTGGAGCTCTTATTCTGATGTCTACTGTCGAAGGAGGTTTTTCAACGACCTCAATCCCTGTGGGCAAGTTATGAAGTTCCAAGGTCACAGTAAGATTTTTTTCCGAAAAAATCTTTTCTTCTGGAATCAATGTCAACCAGAGAATCAAAGCCAGAAGGAAAGAGAACAGTTTGAGCCCCCAATTCCTTAGGAATATTCTTCTTAATAATATGACCATTTTTATTTCAAATAATTGATTAAACGTTCTTTAAGCTGTTTTCTGTCCAATCCTCTCTCTAGACGACCTTTTATCGCCACAGATATGGTTCCAGCTTCCTCTGATACGACGATGATCGCAGCGTCTGTCTCTTGGGAAAGGCCTAAAGCAGCCAGGTGCCTTGTCCGAGCAACAAACTCGTCCCCCAGGTTGTGAGATGCGGGGAGAGGAAGGAGGCAGCCAGCCGCTAAAATCTGGTCACCCCGGATGATGACGGCTCCATCATGGAGAGGAGAGTTTGGAAAGAAGATGCTGACCAGAAGGTCTTTAGAGACTGTGGCGTCTATCTTGGTGCCCCGGTCGGCAAAGCTTTTGAGAGAGATATCCTTCTCGATGGCTATCAGAGCGCCTATTTTTTTTGATGCCAGATAGTCAACGGCTAAGAACATGTCTTCCATTTTTTCTGAAAGGACTTTAAGAGTGATGGGTTTTCGGAAAGACTGAGATCCGATCGTGGTCAGAAATCTTCGGATTTCTCCCTGGAAGAGCACTATGATGGCGATAATCAAGTACATGATGAATTTTTCGATGAGCCAGTGCGAGACGAACAGGTTACCCCACTGGGTGAACAGAAAAAATAGTCCCACTACGGCTATGCCTATGGCCATCTGGTAGGCTTTGGTATCCTTTATCAACCGGAAGAAAGAATACAGGATGATGGTGACGAGCAGAATATCGAGGAAATCACCGAGAGTGAAATTGGTCAGCGCGTTGATGATGTTTTCAAGCATATGGGCCTTTTTTCTCCATGTCTGTATCATCTTTCATGATCGCTTCAGCAACGGTTATAGCTCTTTTGACGGGTTCCACGTCATGAACCCTCAGGATGTGAGCTCCGTTTAGGACGGATAAAACCGCACTCGCGATGGTTCCTTCCATTCGTTCTTGGGGAGGAAGGTTGAGTATCTTCCCGATGAAGGATTTGCGGGATATTCCGACTAGGATAGGCCGGTTGAGTCCTTCTAAAAAATTCAGGTTGTTGATGATGGCCAGATTGTGCTCCAGACCCTTTCCGAATCCTATGCCAGGGTCTATGATGATGTTTTCTCTTTCGATTCCATAAGCCTCTGAAAAGGCCATTCTCTCCTCTAGGAAACAGAGTATTTCTTGAAACAGATCCTCATAATAGGGATTGGACGGCATGGTTTGAGGCACACCCTTCATGTGCATGAGAATGACCGGGACGCCAGTTTCTGTTGCGATGAGGGGCATGCGGTCATCGAACCGAAATGCGCTTATATCATTGATCATATCCGCTCCTTCTTCCAGGGCGGCCTCCGCCACTTCAGACTTTGTGGTGTCCACAGAGATGAGGACATCGGTTTTTTTCCGGAGCCCTGATATCACAGGGATGACGCGCTTTAATTCTTCATCAAGCGAGATGGGGCTTGAACCCGGACGGGTGCTCTCCCCTCCTACATCGAGGATATCAGCTCCTTGTTTGACGAGTTCCAATCCTCTTTCGACGGCTTTGTCTTTATCGAAATAGAGACCACCGTCAGAGAAGGAATCAGGGGTGACATTGATGACGCCCATTATCCAGGTGCTTTCGCCTAGGATGTGTTGTTTGCCATTTACCTGAAGAATGGGCCTCTTTCTCACTTTTTACACTTTAACTGGATCCCTTTTGGCTGAGGGTCGTGTACCTTGAGCCGCCTTTATTGGTTTCTCTTCTTTAGGTTTTGTCGTCTTTGCCGATTTTTTCTTTATACTGGGTTTTTTCCCTTTTATGAGATCCTCTATTTCATCAGAGGTGAGGACTTCCTTGTCCAGCAGAGCCTCTGCGATGGATAGTAAAGCCTTCTTGTTTTTCTCGAGGAGACCTTTGGCTCGATCGTAGTTTCTGGTGATGATCTTTTTAACTTCCACGTCGATGAGTTCGGCGGTCTTCTCGCTGAAATTCTTGTGCATGGCCAGATCTCTGCCGAGAAAGATGAGATCATCACGTTCACCGAAGGTCAGTGGACCTAGATCAGACATCCCGTATTGGCAGACCATTTTTCGGGCAATATCGGTCGCTCTCTCAAAATCATTGGCCGCGCCTGTGGTTGTCTTATCCAAGAACAGAACTTCCGTCACTCTTCCTGCCATCAGGACCGAGAGCTGCGCCTCGAGGTAGGTCTTGGAGTGGGTGTATCGGTCATCTAAGGGAAGCTGTTGAGTAATACCCAAAGCCAGGCCCCTGGGGATGATGGTCACCTTGTGGATGGGATCTGCCTCAGGAATAAGCGCGGCCACGAGGGCATGTCCGGCCTCATGATAAGCTGTGCTCTTTTTCTCTTCTTCGGAGATGATCATGCTCTTTCTTTCCACACCCATCAGCACCTTGTCCTTGGCGGCTTCCATATCCTGCATCGTGACGTTATCCTGGCCTAGGCGTGCAGCGAGGAGGGCTGCTTCATTGACGAGGTTTGCTAGATCTGCGCCTGAAAAGCCTGGAGTCGAACGGGCGAGAACTTTCAGGTCAACATCCTTATTCAGAGGAATGTTTTTCACATGGACTTTGAGAATGTCTTCGCGTCCTTTGACATCGGGCATATTCACAACGATCCGGCGGTCAAAACGTCCCGGGCGCAAGATCGCGGTGTCGAGAATGTCGGGTCTGTTTGTGGCGGCAATCAGGATGACCCCCTCGTTGGAGTCAAAGCCATCCATTTCCACAAGGAGCTGATTGAGAGTCTGTTCTCGCTCGTCATGTCCTCCTCCGAGGCCTGCGCCCCTCTGCCTTCCCACAGCATCGATCTCATCGATGAATATGAGGCAGGGTGCTTGCTTTTTTCCTTGATCGAAGAGGTCTCTCACACGGGAAGCTCCAACACCGACGAACATTTCGACAAAGTCAGAGCCGCTGATCGAGAAGAAAGGTACACCAGCCTCCCCGGCTACAGCCCGTGCGAGGAGGGTCTTCCCTGTGCCGGGGGCTCCGACGAGTAGAACACCTTTGGGAATACGGCCCCCTAGCTTCTGGAATTTTTGAGGATCTTTCAGGAATCCGATGATCTCCTGGAGCTCTTCCTTGGCTTCCTCCACACCGGCCACATCCTTGAAGGTCACATTTTTCTGGACTCCAGAGAAGAGCTTGGCGCGGCTTTTACCGAAGGAAAGTGCCTTGTTTCCTCCGGCCTGCATCTGCCGCATGAAGAACACCCAGAAGAGGATCAGGAGGATGATCGGAAACCAAGTGAAAAGATAAGAGAACCAGGGGCTTCGCGACGTATCCTTGACGTTTATGACGATGTTGTTTTCACGAAGGATCTTAACCAGGTCATCATACTGAGAGGGAGCTACGCTTTTGAAGGCTTGACCATCCGTGTATTTTCCTTTGAGCTGGTTACCAGCTATGGTGACTTCGCTGATGGTTCCTCTTTCTACCTCATCCATGAATTCTGAGAAGTTTATTTCTTTCTTAACCGCTCCAGGAGATTGGAGTAGGCTCCAGAGAACGATAATGATGATTCCGGCAGCGATCCAGAAGATGATGCTTCTGTATGTTCTGGGAGGTCTTTTGATGTCTGGCATAATTTATTCCTTTTGAGACAATATTTTATCATGTTTTGTAAAAATTGTTAACAAAACTCTTCGGATTTGTAGGAATTAAATCCGTTTTTTCCTTCAACTTGACTATTTATTTATACGGATGAGAGCGAACGAATTATTCATTCTCTGGCAAATTTCTTATGCGGCAGCCTCCGCTCTTGCACACTCCAGGTGAGTGATTTCTGAAAGTATTCTTCCCTAGACGTGCGGAGATCCTACGAGATGGTCCTTGACTGAAACCCGCAGTTTTTGTAACATGATAACCCTCCTGGGTGGGGCTGTAGCTCAGTTGGGAGAGTGCTTGACTGGCAGTCAAGAGGTCGTGGGTTCAAATCCCATCAGCTCCACCATCTGCTCTTTCACTCATCTCAGAGAAATACAGACTTTCTAGGAGATGAGGAGACTATTTCACCTGTCTGGATATTCTCGGCTATTGTGTTTGAGGAGTTAGAATTCCTCTATGTCGTTCTTCCTAACAAACTCCTTGATCTTTGTCTCAAGCTTTTCAGCCTTATTTTGAGCAGATTCCTCTGTCAGACGGTTCCTGAGTTCTTCTAGTTCTCTCTCAACCTTTTTAATTTTCCTCACAGCATCATGAACGTCTGAAGTTGTATCCAATCCTGTTCCCGCCATTGTTCTTTCTGCACGAAGGAAAATGCCCACGGCCTGGTCAAACTCATCTTCCAGAGCTTTTACCATTTTCTCTTCTTCTGATCGGGGGGCAAGGAAGTATGTGTAGGCGAGAAAACCAATAACCACTAAAATTAGGATGACAATGACAGCTCTCATTTTTTCTCCCTTTTGTTTGTATTATACCAAAAAATGGGGCCAGACTATCATAACTTTCATAGTTAGTTTTAGATGTATTATTAATTTAACTTCTCTTATTAAGAAAAATCTCAATCTCGATATATGTGATATTATGAAACTTATGATAGCCTGACCCCAAAACTTGATTATGTTCACCAAATTGTTCACCTTTTATTGGTAATTTCATGCAAATTTCCCCTGTTGTTCCGGCTCTATAAAGGCAGTATTTTTTGCTGTGAATGAAGAAAAAGATTTGGAAAAATTTTCCTCATCTTGGCTCCTAAATTATTCAAAATAAAAGCGTTAAAAATTAAAAAAAAGAAGGCAAAGACACTTGACATTTGGGACAAATACACCTATTATATTATTGCTTCTTCGGAAGACGTCACTATAGTCACTCATATATTTCTAAGTGATAAAGTGCGTCTCTTTCTCGGGATAGAAAGAGTAAGTTCTTTGAAACAAAAAGCGGAGCGACCTTAATCGATCCAAATTGCCCAAATGGAACGTTTATAGGCGTTCTTCGGAACGCTTATAATTTTAATTGGAGAGTTTGATCCTGGCTCAGAGTGAACGTTGGCGGCGTGCCTAACACATGCAA
>Ga0209636_10003766_pt1 | contig 15455 bp, 13 predicted proteins | sample DeeMarSWOR152_54_FD_187464 | JGI IMG/M metagenome (GOLD analysis project Ga0209636, IMG submission 187464) | Marine sediment microbial communities from White Oak River estuary, North Carolina - WOR-1-52-54 (SPAdes) (version 2) | ecosystem: Environmental > Aquatic > Marine > Intertidal zone >...
GAAGAAGAGGTCGTCTTTTCCGGTTAACTGGGTCGTTTTAGCTGTAGGTTCCAAGCCCAAAGATGACCTGATCAAACCTGTGAAAGATCTTTTTCCGGAAACATATCTTGTAGGTGATTGCATCCAGCCCAGAAAGGCAACAGAAGCCATTTATGAAGGGGCAAAGGTCGGCCTTCAATTATAGATGCTGCTAAAACCTGGAAAGATCGCCATTGCATAATAGTCCCCGTCTTTCCCAAAATGCAAATAAAGTCTTGGTGCAACATTTTATTCTTCCATGACGATAGTTATAATGTCTTGAAGAAAACCTCTTTAGTATCATTGTTAAAGCTGGAGACCACAACAGAAGTACCAATTTTGATATTTTTAGGGTCCTCTAAAATAATACCAAAAATCTGGCACCCATTATCGAGTTTGACAAGCACACTTACGTACTCACCCAGATCTTTCAGGTTCTCTGGAGGGATAGAAACTTGTACGAAATCCACAACTATCCCCCCTTTTGCCCCCTCCAGCGCAACCATGTCCGTGCTTCTACATATGGGACAAACCGCCTTATACGCTGAGCTGCGGTAACCGCAGCTATTGCAGCTATAACATCGTGGTAGCTGAATTTTATTAGATTCATCCATGTCGTCTCCTACCCCTCTCTACGCAGAATGTGTACGGTAACCACCGCCCCAGTACCACCTACATTGACTGTCAGACCTACCTCGGGATCCTTGGCCCGTTTTCCCTCGAAATCCCCCCGAAGTTGCTGAGTGATTTCGCAGAGCTGATAGGCACCAGTAGCCCCAACTGGGTGCCCGCGGGACTTCAGACCACCCGATAAGCTCACGGGCATATCGCCGTCAAAGTAGGTGAGCCCTTCCTCAGCGGAATAGATCCCCTCGCCCTCCTTAAAAAGTCCTGCATTCTCAAGGCAAATGACTTCGTGGATATTGACACAGTCATGAAGTTCAGACACATTGATATCTTTTGGCCCAACACCAGCCTGTTTATACGCATCAGCGGCCGCCGCGGTAATCGCCGGATTAGTTGAAAGGTCTGTACGATCTGCAATGCGAAACATGCAAGAAGCTTGCCCTGAACCTGCAATCCACACAGGACTCTTGCGCCGCTTGGCTATCTCTTCACGGGATAGCACCAGGGCGGCCGCCCCATCCGAAAAGGGACAACAATCCATTATCTTTATCGGCGGAGCCACCATGGTACTGCTCATGACATCTTCCATTGTCGCCTCTTTTTGTAAGTGTGCCTTCTTGTTAAACGCCCCGTGAAAGTGGTTCTTGATAGAGATCTTTGCTAAGAGCTCCTGAAGTTTAGAGTCGCTCATATGGTGTTTACGCGCATAAGCCTTAGCCACATATGCCCAATAGGCAGCAAAGGTAAGCCCCACATTGCGTTCCGCAATGTCCATTGAGCTGGCCATGGCCTGCTGAACAAAGCTACCGGGTACAGCACGTAGCCGTTCTGTTCCGCCAACCAGCACAATGTCATACATACCGCTTAGTATGCTCAGATAACCTTGGCGGAATGCAACACTGCTGCTGGCACAAGCCGTCTCGTACCTAATAGAGGGTATGTTGGTATCGATGCCCATAGCCGACAGCGCCAGGGGGGCCATGTTTGTTTGCGCTTCTGTAAAGGCGCTATAGACGTTGCCGAGGTGAAGTGCTTGTATCTCGGAGAGATCGATCTCAGCCTCCTTGATAGCCTTAAGTGCAGCACCGGCAAAGAGTTCCCATGATGGAACCGTACTCTTCCCGGAATTCGCCATACCTACACCAATTATAGCTACTCTTCCGCCCATGGACAAAAGCTCCCTTCTGTTTTGACCTTGGATTGAAAACAGGAATGGACATAGTCTTGTTAACAAATTGAAATTGTTTTGTCAAACCTCTGTCTAGTCTCGGTCATCTGGTCGCCTTTTCTGCTTTAACCACCTCGATATACATGCGTACATGGACCACCAAAGGTTCATTAAATCCCATCCTACTTCGGTGGCATCATGCCCAACGGGTATCATTGCGCTTGCCCATTGTACCGATCCATGATCGTCAAAACCGAGTTAGAGCGGTACTAGTCCGATGAGTTTATGTAGGAATGGGAGGCTACGGGAAGAAAGATTGTTGAGAAAGTCTCTCACGGTACGGAGGAGACCGACTATTTCACCCAGCTGACCTCTCTTCTAGCCACGAAAGTGAACAGTTAGATGGTACGTATGTGGACGTTGAATGGTAGCACTATCGGGAAGAGCCAGCTCTGGGATTTATCAAGAAGTACCAGGCTAAATATCCGGGGGAAGAACCCCATCCCAGTCAGACCCTCCTTAACCTATCCATACCCTTGTCCTCTTGTAGCGTCTTACATCACGGTAGCTCCTCTTCTTACCTGTCTCGCTGAATCCCAGATAGAATTTCCATATATCCTCATTACGCCTCAGCTCCTCTGGGAGCCCGTGGAGGACTATCCTGCCGTTCTCCATTACATAGCCATGCTCAGCAATGGAAAGCCCAGCCAATGCATTTTGTTCTACCAAGAGTACAGACATCCCTTCTTCAACATTTACATTCTCTATTATGCTGAAGATTTCCTTTGCCACCAGGGGGGCAATACCCAGTGAAGGCTCATCCAAGAGAAGAAGCTTAGGGTGTGCCATCAAGGCCCGTCCTATAACCAACATCTGCTGTTCGCCGCCAGATAAGTAACCACTTGTTTGCTTGCGGAGATCCTTGAGCGTAGGGAAATAAGAATACACCATATCCACGCCCTGCATCGTATTATATTTTCCCTTCACGGCTGAAGCCCCCACTATCAGGTTTTCTTCAACCGTAAGATGTTCAAATATTCTTCGCCTCTCCATTACCTGCACAATCCCTGCCCGCACAATATCCTCTGGACCGTACCTGTCAATCCTCTTCCCGTCAAATATGATTTCACCTTTGGTCACTTCACCCAGCTCAGTGCGAAGTAGCCCTGATATTGCTTTAAGAGTCGTAGTCTTGCCCGCGCCATTGGCGCCGAGAAGGGTGGTAATACCCTTTTCCTTTACCTCCAGAGAAACCCCCCTTAAAGCCAAAATAACCTTACTATACCTAACTTCAATGCTGTTTACCATCAACATGGCTTTCCTCAAAGGAGGGTACTTTTTGCCTTTATTCCACAGCCTCATCTAGTAAACGACCTCGCTGGCAGGAAACCCGACTCATGCGGAATTTCCTGCCAGCGGTTGGCTTTACCTGTAAGACAAAGCTGGGCAGCGGATGAACTTAACCATTTTCATGTTTCCCTTCTCACACGTGAGGAGAGCAACATCATGGAGCATAACAGCATCTCTAGGATCGCTGCAGTCGAAGTTTCCTGGTATTAAGCATCCTGGCGTTGGACGTGCCCAGACACCAGTGCCGTCTGCACTCCGGATGGCATCTGCCACATTCTCCCCGGTAATAGGGTATCCGTGTTTTTCCAAAGCAAATTTTATAGCAGCCTCTACACACTGAGAATACACGATGCCGAGACCATGCTGGTAAAAAACGGTTGTGCCAGGATAATGGCTTTTTATCATCTGTTTCATCCTGTCATTATATGGGTCAGGATCACAGATATGACCGGTAAAGCCTACGCCCCATGTGGCTTCGGCATCCACGCCAGCTAGCTTAACGTAAACATCATCATAACAGGCCTGGTTAAAGAAAAGATGCAGCGTTTCATGCAAACCCAGGCGACCAACGGACTTCGCTAGGTTTGAGGCAAAGGGAGAAACATGGTTGCAAGCAATCCAGTTAGCTCCTTTGCCAGCCATCTCTTTAACCTGGGGCGTCATATCTATATCCCCCACACCCGCGAAAATCATGCCCAGGTACTGGATACCCTTTCCCTTCATGTGTGCTTCTGTACTGGGCTCAAGCAATGACTTCCCAAAGGCACAGTCTGAGGTTATTATTCCTAGCCTGATTTTTTCACCTGCTGGCAACTTTGCGGGTGCCCACTCACCAGCCAACCAATCTATAAAGGCACCAAAACTGTCAGTATACGCGGCGCTCGGGGTGACTACCCATTTGTTGGGTTTGCCTTTTGCGGTATACAGTGATGCCTTCATGTTGCCGGCGTGCAACTGTGGTATCTTGTCCCTTGCAGAAAGTTTCTGGCAGGCAAGTGTTCCTCCAACGCTGCCATTGATGAATAAAACTATGCCTTGGCCCTTCATCCTGGTGTAGTTAGCCACGCACTTGTCCACTACATAGCCATCATCTGCCCAGATAAAGTCTATCTTGGCGTGCTCGACTTTTCCTGTTTTGGGATCTCTATATTTTATGCCACCTCTCTTATTCAGGTCATCGAAATAGCTAATCATCGCCTCCATATATGCTGTGTGGGCAAGAGTGACGGCACCAGTGAGACCGTGGGAACACCCTATCTTAACCGAAGGCACCTCTTTGGCTTCTACTGCACCGCACGGTAGCGCATACGTTAGCAGCAGCACCATGGCTAACCCCACCATCAATGCAAACTTAAAGTTTTTCATCTCCAACTCCTCCTCTCCATAAAATTTGATTCTCCTCCAGAACTGGTAATACCCTTTCTCAAATCATGAGGCACCACCTCCCTTCAGTAGGCAAAGGGCCAGTGCTCCACGGAGGATTTAAGACGCCCCCATCCATGGGCAATCCCCCTTGGCTCGAAGATGAGGAAGAGAATGAACACAAGCCCAAATGCCATAGGTCCCAAGGCTGGAGCCATATTTGCTCCCAAGCTAGGAAAAGCTGCCGCCAACTTGGGAAATACTATCATAACTATCTCATCAAGCCCTCTCATGACGACCGCACCTGCAATGGGACCAAACATAGTGCCCATGCCACCGACGACTATGATACCGAGGTACAATATACCGTTGTGTAAAGGGAACTGGCTAGGGTGTAATGACGTTGTATAATGGGCCCAGAGTGCGCCGGCAATGCCAGAGTAGAAGCAGCCTATAAAGAAGGCAAGTAGCTTATAGTAATAAATATTGACCCCCAACACCTCAGCAGCAATGTCATTATCTCTTATGGCGATGAATGCTCTGCCCACCCTGGTCCTCATCAAATTCATGGCCAAGAATACCAATATGACTGTGACCACCATGACGAGCCAGTATATCTTTGATGGGGTATCAAGGACTAGACCTCCAATGGAGGCGAAGTCGCACGTCATCCCGTCTGTTCCGCCGGTTATCTCTAAATGTTCCATGATATAGATTATAATGAACTGAGCACCTAGGGTAACAAGGGCAAGGTAGAACCCCTTCACCCTCATCGAGGGGAGTCCAAACATAATTCCTGCTGCCCCAGCTAGCATCCCAGCCAGGGGAAGAGCGAGTATAAAAGGTATGCCCGCTTTGGCCGTAAGAATGCCAGAGGTATATGCCCCCACAGCCATGAAGGCAGCCTGACCCAAAGCTACCTGCCCTGTGTAACCAAGAAGGATATTTAGCCCCACAGCATTAATCACGTAGAAGCATATGAGAGTAATTAAGTTCTCCCACTGATAGCCAGCAAACAGGGGAATAGCGGCTAATAAAAACAAAAAGGCCATCAGCAAACCCCAATGTGAGCGGGTACGCAGAATAGCCATGTCTTCACTGTAATGACGATTATATGTTCCACAGGGCAGCATATTACAACCTTTCTATTTTTTTCAATCCGAAAAGGCCATGTGGTTTAAGTATTATAAATATAATCATAACTATGTAAGCAAAGCATGTCTCAATGCCACCTCCAACAATAGGATTTATATATCCACTCGCTAGTTTCTCTAATACCCCTATTATCAGGCCACCTGCCACGGCACCGGATATGGATTCCAGGCCTCCGATAAGCACGGCAGGAACAACCTTGAGTCCAAACTCAGGAAGGTACATATCAATGCCTCGAATGGTTCCTAAAAGCAGGCCACCGATGGCACAAACTGCACCTGCAACAGTCCATACTAAGGTGGAGATGTTTTTAACTCTTATCCCTGCCGCCTGAGCTACTTGATGATCCTCGGCGGTCGCCCTCATAGCCAAGCTGCCTTTGGCTCTTTCGAAATATAAGGCAATTAGACCTGCTATTACTAAAGCGGCGACAAAACAGAAGATAATATCTGTACCCACTGCTGCCCCACCGATTCCTAAAGAGCCCCGCGGTAGATAGTCGGGGTAAACGCCAGGCACTGAGCCCCATATAAGCATAGCAAGCCCATTTAGAAAGAAAGATAAAACCAGCGTCATTATTATAATGGATAGGATATCTTGCCCGATCATAGGTCGCACGAACAAGCGGTCACACAAGAAGCCCAGTGCCCCTCCGCCTACTAAGCCCAACAAAATGCTAACCACCATGGAAAGATGGAACTGAACTGCGCAAGTCCAAACAAGGAAGGCCCCAATACAAACAAAATTACCGACAGCAAAGTTAAATACCCTGGTAGCTTTGAAGATTAGGGTAAAGCCTAGAGCTACACACGCATATACTCCGCCCACTGCCAAGCCATTAGATAAGAGGCCCATAAATTTGTCCATTGTTATTTCCCCCGGACATCTCAGGGAGTCTTATTATTCTCTTCTTCTCCCCACAGGTGTTTGTACTTCTCCTTAATAAAGTTTTTCCTCGGTTTCCCAGAACGGGTGAGCTCAGACTGATCGACATCAAGTTCCTTGTTGAGAAGGAAGTACCTCTTTAGTTTAGCCTCCTCGGGAAGGGTTTCATTTATCTGGTCAATCTGCTCTCCCACTAACTCATAAACCTCTGGTCTCTGTGATAAATCGGCCAAGGTGTTATAAGGGATATCGTTTCTCTCAGCCCATTTGCCCGTGGTTTCGAAATCTATCTGGATTAGGGCGATAAGGAAGTTTCCCTCTATTACTATGGCATCCTTAATATAGGTGCTGAATTTAAGCTTGCCCTCGATATATTTTGGAGCGAATTTTTTTCCATTACTGAGTTGTATGATATCCGAGACCTTGCCATTGTAAACAAGATGCCCATCTGGACCTATACTGCCAGCATCACCTGTGTGTAACCAGTTATCGCTCAATACCGCTTGAGTAGCTTCTGGATCCTTATAGTAGCCCTGAAACATATGGTCGCCTCTGGCCAATATCTCCCCCTCCTCAGATATTTTTAGCTCTGTGCCTGTGACTGGTATCCCGACGGTTTCGGATTTGAGATCATTGTCGCTATGCCATGTAATAGGATTTAACTCAGTAAGCCCATAAGTTTGCTTCAAATTCAAGCCAAGAGCATTAAGAAATTTAAAGCCTTCGGGACTTAGAGGTGCGCCCCCAGTTAGGGCAGATTTAACTTTAAGCAGCCCGAGTTGGTCCTTCAAAGGCCTAAATAGAAGCAAAAACCCGATGGCATACATGACCTTCCACAGGGGATTTAATTTCCCCCGTTTTTCAAATACTGCGAAGCCTATGGGCAAGAAAAGACGGTAACAGAGCCGTTTCAAAAAACCAGCATCAGCAACCCTTATTTGTATCTGTGAAATCAAGCTTTCCCACTGTCTGGGAGTAAAGACTACAAATTGAGGACCTATCTCTCTCATATCAGCCAAGACTGCTTCAGGCGCCTCGGCAAAATTAACCGTCATGCCGTTAACCAATTGTATCCCTAACTCCAAGGTATATGCAGCAAACCATGCCAAGGGCATATGGCTAAAGATCTCGAAGTCCTCCCTTAGTGAGGCAGCAGCAATGCTCTTGCGGGCACTGCTTATTCCGGCCTTGTGAGTCAGCAGCACTCCCTTGGGTAAGCCCGCTGTCCCCGATGTATAGAGAAGGAGCGCTAAATCGTCTGGGTTAGACTCCTCTATCAACTGCTCAAAGAATTCCGGATGGTTATCCTCAAACTCCTTCCCTTTCTCGAGGAGCCGGTTGAAGTTCATTAAGATGGGATCACCATATTCTGACATCCCCTTTAGATTCCAGTAAATTATCTTCTCTAAATTCGGCAGTTCACCCTTAATCTCTAAGAGCTTATCTACCTGTTCCTGACCCCCTACTATTGCGAACCTGGAATCGGACTGTTCCATTATGTATTTTGTTTCCCAAAGTGTAGCATCAGGAGGAAAGCTTGTTGCTACACCATAGGCCGTGATCGCCCCCAGTGCAGCCCAGTAAAGGTGAGGCTCGTTGTGACCCAAAAGCATCACCTTATCGCCCGGCTTGAGGCCCATGTGTACCAAACCAAGGGTCACACCCTTTACCTTCTCATAATAGTCTTTCCAGGTGTACGACCTCCATAAGCCGTACTTTTTATGCCGCATGGCTACTTTTTTGTCGCCATACTTAATATGTTTCTCCCCAAGCAGCTTGGGCCAAGTTTCTCCCATCATTATCTTGTATCCTAAGCTGTATGGAGCTTATGCCTCGGCTCCCAGATAAGCACTGATTACCTTCTTATCCCTTCTAATTTCGTCAGGGAGGCCTTCGACAATCTTCTCCCCAAAGTCCATGACTACAACCCTATCTGCTATATCCATAACTGCCCCCATATCATGCTCGATCATAACTATGCTCTTTACCCCCTGGCTCAAAGTCTTGTTCCCAGAATATATCTCTCCTTGCCCCTTATGTATGTCAAGAATAAAATGGGCGATATCTCCCTTCTCCTCTACATTCATCCCCGCCATCGGCTCATCAAGGAGTAATAACTCTGGTTCCAGCGCTAGTGTTCTCCCAAGATCGACTCTCTTTTGCAAGCCATAAGGCAGAGCCCCTACATTTTCCTTCCTCCATCTCCCCAATTCAAGAAAGTCTATAATATACTCTACCGCCTCCCGTTCCCTTATTTCCTCGCGCAGAGCCTTCCCCAAATAGAGAGCGCAAGCCAGGGGACCAGTTTTGGAGAGAATATGCCTCCCTGACATTATATTATCTATCACATTCATCCCTGGATAGAGAGTGATATTTTGAAATGTCCTGGCTATTCCCATCGCCGCTATCTTATAGGGGGAGAGTTTCGTGATTTCCTCTCCACGGAAATATATTGCCCCGCTTTGAGGCTTATAAAACCCATTGATGCAGTTAAGGATACAAGTCTTTCCGGCCCCGTTAGGGCCAATGATAGCCAAGATCTCCCCTTCCTTAATGTCGAAGCTAACGCAGCTTAAAGCCATTAAGCCCCCAAATGCCAGGCTAACATTTTCAAATTTAAGCACAACCTTCTTATCAAATGAAGCATTGGAGGCCATAATATAACCTGTGCCACTTTTTATACGAAGTTAAGCCCTTCTATAATGAGTCTTCCAAGGGCATTCTGCACTGACAACTGTAATGCTTTCAATGGGTAACGCTTTCTATAGAGATAATATCGCTTACATTTCTCATCTTTTTCTTTGAAGCCTTTTCAATACCTTTACCGATGGATTCCTGGGCAAGGCGTCGATAAATTCCACCTCTTTCGGAACCTTAAATTTGGCCAATTTCTTGACACAGAGTTCCATTACTTCTTCAGGATAGCGATACGGCAATGATATCCCCTCTTTCTAACACCCAAATCCAGCAGATATTTGGAAGGCTTATTTATCGTGATCCCTCAAGTAGGCACATAACCTCTTCGGGTATCTTAATCGCTTTTTTCTCCTTGTTATACGCAACCCAAATTGTATAGCCGCTGGCCACGAGCTGATGGCCATCCTTCCTGTAAATTGTAGATTCAAAGTTTATAGTTTTTTCCTTCAACTCCTTTATCTTCGTATGGATCTCTAGAATATCATCACACTCCGCGAAGGACTTGTATTGACAAAAAGATTCAACCACTCCGAGAAAGATTTCCCTGCCGATCAACTCTGTCAATGGAATGCCTAAGGATTTCAGATATTCCTCGATACCAAGGCCGAAGTACTGCAGAAAGGTTGAAAAGTAGACCGCCTTCAGTTGTGTTGTCTCGATATAGGGAACCTTCTTTTGGGTAACATGAGCCTTCACCTGTTCTTCTTTCCCCTACGTCTTCTTGCTCCTCTCCCTAAGCTCTCTCTTCAAAACCTTTCCCGATGGATTCCTGGGGAGGGCGTCGATGAACTCTACCTCTTTTGGAATCTTAAATTTGGCCAATTTCTGAGCGCAAAGTTCCATTACTTCTTCCGGGGTCATGTGCTCCCCCTTTTTCAGGACTACATAGGCCTTGGGCACCTCCAACCATTTGGGATGGGGGATGCCGACTACAGCGGCTTCCAATACCTTCGGGCTCTCATAGATGACCCGCTCTACCTCTAACGATGACACATTCTCTCCACCGCTAATAATGATGTCCTTCTTGCGGTCCTCGATATAGAGATATCCATCCTCATCCAACCGGCCGATATCCCCTGTATGGAACCAGCCGTTCTTGACGGTTTCTGCCGTAGCCTCGGGGTTCTTCCAGTATCCCTTGAAGACCTTGGGACCCCGAAGGACGATTTCCCCCAGCTGCCCAGGGGGGACGTCCCGCCCCTCATCGTCAACGATACGGACCCTCAACTGCACGACGGGTTTACCGACGGAGCCAATCTTTTCAACCATCTTGTCTTTGCTTAAAAAGGTATCTCCCGATACCGTCTCCGTCAGCCCGTAGGCATCGGAAAACCAAGTGTTGGGGAATTTTTCGATGATCTGTTTAATGAGCGGCATGGGCATCTTTTCCCCACCATCGATAATGAAGCGCACAGACGATACATCATAATCTCCGAAGCTAGGCTCCTGGAAGAGCATGTTCACCATGGCCGGTGCCAGCCACAAGTTAGTTATCCTTTCGCGATCGATGGTCTCGAGCACCTTCATAGGGTCAAATCTTCTGAGAATAAATACAGTCCCCCCCATATAGAGGGTTCCAGTGGCGGGGAGGTCCATCCCCCCGACGTGATACAGAGGCCCTACCACCAAGGTCTTATCCTCATGGGTTATGTTGAACATCAGGATATGGCCTATGTTCTTCCAATACAAGTTTCCGTAAGTGAGCATTACACCCTTCGGATGCGCCGTAGTCCCCGAGGTGTACATCAGTCTGTGGAGGTCACCCAATTCCACAACGGCATGGTCCACATCAGCCCCCAAATTTTTCCTCACTAACTCGTCATATCTCTGCCAACCCTTGGGGATTTCCCCGCCAACAGCAATGCAGTAAGCCACATTTGGTATCTCCTTTTTTATCTTTTCGATGGTTTCACCGAAATCCTTCTCTGAGATGAGCATCTTGGCCTCGCCGTTATTGAGAATATAGGCAAGCTCTGCACCCGCCAACCTGAAGTTCAGTGGTAACCAGACAGCCCCGATTTTGTTTACCGCAAAAGTGACCTCCATGTATTCTGAGCAGTTATACAGCAATATCGCAACGATATCCCCTTTTCCAACGCCCAAATCCAGGAGGCCCTTAGCCAGCCCATTGACTCGATCGTTGAGCTCGCGGCAGGTAATCCTTCTATCTTCATAGACCAGGGCCTCCTTGCCCGGAAATTTCTTGGCATTGCTTTCCAAGACATAACTCCAATTCATTTCTTACCCCCTATAATTGTCTGGCTATTTTCGATCCTTCGTGGATGGCCTCCAAAGCAGTCCGTGGTTGTGAGGAATCTCCAATGAGAAACATTTCAGCCTTCTTCGCCTTGACCTTTTCAAAGAGTCCCGAGTTTGGTTTTGATCCCACCGCTAACACGACTGTATCGATCCCATGTATCGGGGCTTCCCCCCCGTTGGTTATTACTACTATTTTTCGCCCTTCAATGGCCTTTAACGTTGTAGAGGTTTTTATATCAACCCTCATCTTTTTTAGATTCTCGAGGAGTACAATCCGGACGGTGTCGGGAGCATCCAACGCAACTCCATCCAGCATTTCGATTAAGGTCACGTTCTTACCCTTTGCAGCCAGAAATTCTGCGGTCTCCGCCCCCACCGATCCACCGCCAACCACGAGAGCTGACTCTCCCACATCGGCTTCTTCTGACAGGATAGCAGTAGCCTGAACCACATTCGGCTGATCAATACCGGGAACATTGGGCACACCAGGAGAAGCGCCCGTTGCAAAGATAAAGGCCTCAGCATCCGAGCCGTGGATTAAATCTTCTCGGACCTCTCTGTTAACATGAACCTCCACGTTCAATCTTTTCAGCTCCCGCTCGAGATATTGGATAGCCTTTGTATATTCCCCTTTCCGCGGTGGTAAGCTTGCTAGAAGGAATGCTCCGCCGAGCCTTTCTTGCTTCTCATACAGGGTAACCCGGTGTCCTTTAAGAGCGGCTACCCGAGCTGCTTCCATTCCTCCCGGTCCTCCTCCAATTACCCAAACCTTTTTGGGTTTTTCCGCAGGAATGATTCTTGCTTCTCGTTCTCTTCCCGCCTCATAGTTAACTGAACAGTTCATTTGGGGACGGATGGCACGTTGCCTGCACGCTCCACATCCAATACATTCCCTGATCTCCTCAAAGCGATTTTCCATGGCCTTTAAAGGCCAATTGGGGTCTGCGATCAAGGCCCTGCCCAACGCCACCATGTCCGCATGACCTCTGGATATGATCTCCTCAGCCGTCTGCGGTTCGATGATTCGGCCCACTGCAGACACCGGAACATCCACCGCGTCTTTGATGTCCTTAGCTAGATGGACCAGGGTTCCGTAGGTAAACCCGAAGGGGGGGATAATCATCTGGGCCGATTCGTATACTCCGCCCGACACATGGATGGCGGATATTCCCCTCCCTTGTAATAACCTTGCTATCGCTTTGGACTGTTGGAGCTCCAAACCATCTGGGACAAACTCGTCTGCGCTGATCCTGCATGAGAGGGGGAAACCCGGGCCTACCTTTGCTTTTACTTTTTCGATGGTTTCTAGCAGAAACCGAGCCTGGCCATGGAGGTCTTTCCCGTATTCATCAGTTCTTTTGTTGGAATAGGGGGATAGAAATTGATTAATGAGATAGCCGTGGGCAGCATGGATATCGACACAATCGAATCCCGCTTTCACTGCCCTGAGGGCACCCTTAGCAAAGCTGTCTGTGATTTCTTCAATTTCCGCCCTGCTCAAAGCCCTCGGTATTTTTTTAAGAACAGGGCATGGAATAGGAGAAGGGGCAACGGGGGTCTGCACCGAAGCCAACGTGTTCTGTCTCCCGGCATGGAGCAGTTGCAATGCAATTTTTGCCCCTTCCCGATGGACGGCGGTGGTTACCTTTTTCAACGCCGATATGTAGTGATCGTGCTCTATAGATAGCTGATTCGGAAAGCCCCTTCCCGTCCAATGGGTGTAAGCTCCTTCCAGTATGATCAACCCAACTCCACCCTTTGCCCGAGCTACGATATAATCCCGTAGGCGATCACTAACTGAACCGTCTTCATTGGCGTACAGGGTGGTCATCGGTGCCATAACGATTCTGTTTCTTAGTCTCAAATTCCCAATGCATATGGATTCAAATAGAGTTGCCACGATGGATTTCTCTTAGACTTTGAGATAAATGAGCCTAGGCGTCTAAGTTAAATAGCTCTTCCTTAATGCCTCATCGTCCAGAAGAGAAGTTGGATGGCTGTTTTCTAACACAATTTTTCCCACCTTCATCACATAAGCTTTATGGGCTATCGAGAAGGCTTCTCTGACATTTTGCTCCACAAGCAGAACGCTCATCCCCGTCTTTTTGTTGATCTCCTCTATGGTTTTCATCAGCTCCTTCACTAAGATAGGAGCAAGCCCTGCTGATGGTTCATCCAGCAATATCAGCTCAGGAGTAAGCATCAGGGCTCTACCAATGGCTAACATCTGGCGTTCGCCGCCACTCAGTAAACGTGCCATTTGATATTTTCTCTCCCTCAAAATAGGGAATAGATCGTATATAAATTCTATCCGTTGATTCAATTCCTTCGAATCATCCAAAAAATAGCCACCCAATTGGAGATTTTCCAAGACAGTAAGGTCGGGAAAAACCCTTCCTCCTTGAGGAACTAAGGAAATTCCGCTTCTTACATTCTCCGAGGCCTTTCTCACCGTAATATCTTCACCCTTGTAACGTATTGTGCCCTTTTGAGGGTGGAGAAGGCCTATAATGGTATGCAAAGTGGTGGTTTTGCCTGCCCCGTTAGGGCCTACCAACGCAATCAAAGCTCCTTTCTTCAAGTCGAACGATATTCCAAAGATCACTTGTTTCTTGTGATAACTAACCTCTAAATCCATTACCTGTAAAAGTATTTCCTTAGATTGCATGCTGATATTTTTGACGGCTCATCTGGGCCTTTCAGTAAAAAGTATCCTTATCCAGCTCTCCTCAGGCCAATTGCTTAAGGCGTTCTTCGATTTTTCTGAAAGTATCAAGGGCAAAGCTTTTGGCCTTTCGTATCAGAATTATCCCTAAAAAGGGGCTAACCTTCTCTCCCGTTGCTTTGCTGATAACTTCAGTCTTACCATGATTAACCGACCTTAAAGCAAACATAACCCTTTGGGTTAAGGCAACCATTCCCCACACCCCTTTCATACGAAGCAGGACAGCCAAGGACTGAGGAGGGGATATGTCTACCAGTTCCGCGCTCACATCCATACTCAGGGTAATAAGGCCCAACTTTACCCTTAACAATGCGCTAAAGCGATCCTGGTCCTTGATTTGAATCCTCTCAAGCCCTGGTAAGCTCCGGAATATAACCTTTCCCAGAAGATTCCATACTCTTTCCTGGGATGCGTCAATGGTAAATTTCCTCTCAGCGAGGGGTTCCCCTGTCATGGCGACTATCTTTCGTCAGGGCTTTTTTCATTGGCAGCGTTTCGGCCTGCTATTTGCCCGAAAACAATGCATTCGGCGAGGCTATTGCCCCCCTGATACAGACAGCCCGTGATCGATCCCAACTCACCCGCCTCATAGAGCCTCGGAATCGGTTTGCCGTCGGGATCCAAAACCCTGGCATCCTTGTCTCGCCGGGGCCCGCCCTGAGTACAATAGAGGACAGGCCATATCTGGATGGCATAGTAGGGCGGACCCTCGATAGCCATAAGGTTTTCTTTTGCCCGGCAGAACTCCGGATCATTTCCAAGCTTGCAAGACTCGTTATACCTTTCGATCGTATTTTCTAAATTCACTCCGTCTACTGAAATCCTATTGGCCAGCTCAGCTATGCTTTTAGCTTGAATGATCCATCCCTTGGCGATCTCTGCAGAGTTATCCGGGCTCCACTTGTACAGCGTCCGGTTGTACCCAACAGTACCCGTATTGAGAGGGCCTCTCCGTCTGGTCTGCTCACCGAAGATGGACCACGTGGGAATGCGCGGATATTCAATGCGCCGGGTGTCGAAGTAGGACATCTCCCTTCCGAACTCATGCACCTCCACGCCTATCTCGTCGATAAATCGCTTTCCATACCTATCGACATAGATAAAATCCTCGCTGAAGAAGCATATACTGAAGGCAGCTTCATATTCCGGAGCCTTAAAACCAATCGTGGATACCATGTTGGTCATGTGCCATAATGCCGCGCCCGCCTTTTG
>Ga0209636_10003767_pt1 | contig 15453 bp, 10 predicted proteins | sample DeeMarSWOR152_54_FD_187464 | JGI IMG/M metagenome (GOLD analysis project Ga0209636, IMG submission 187464) | Marine sediment microbial communities from White Oak River estuary, North Carolina - WOR-1-52-54 (SPAdes) (version 2) | ecosystem: Environmental > Aquatic > Marine > Intertidal zone >...
ACATCAGGTTATGAAGTTCCATCGTCGTGGACAACAACTCAGAGACCTGAGGCACAAATAGCGTTTAGGCATACAAATGGAAACTATTACTTTGCAGGTTTAGGAGTGTATGCATACAAATCAGGTATAGGTAAGTTTGTAGGTGGAGAAGCGCAAATGATAGCTTCAGGGGGAAATGCCAATTATCAAGATGTCAATGTTGGGGTCTGGTATGACTTAAAACTTGTCGTCAATGGAGACTACTTTGAAGTTTATGTAGATGACGTTCTTGCTTGTTCGGTCAACGATTCAACACACCAGGTTGGACGGGTTGGTTTAACAACAATTTGGTCAAGCGCTTACTTTGACGACCTCGTAATCAAAAAAACAGGTTCTGTGCCATTAAATCCATCCCTTTTGTACAGGGGCTTCCAACTAAACACTCGAAGATATTGGGACGGCACAGTCTGGGAACCAGACCAGTCCGATTATGACCAGATAGCGAGTTGGGGCATCAACGTTCTCAAAACCGCATGTTGGTACAGTCGGGACCTTGAACCTGACAAAAACAAAGTGGGAGTCTACACTGAGGACTACATGAACCACCTTGACAAACACATCCGTATGATGGCAAACGCAAAGATAGACTACATAGCTGGTATTCGTATTTGTTGGAATGACAACGACCCTAAGGGTTACGGATGGGCGACCGCAGGCTATGTATGTACTCCAGAAGGACTTGATAGGTACAGTGATTGTCTTGAGTGGTTTGTTCAGTGGCTTGAATCCAAAAACTATCCTAACTTGATAGGGTACGAGCCTTGGTTATTCCCCTTTCATAGAACAAGTCCGACCTCTTCACAGAGAGATTTCTACTATGACTACGTTATGCCCGCAATGGCAGATGCCGTAAAGAAGCACAGTAACAAACTGTTGTTTATGACCCCAATACACCAATCAAGGAATGGGCTGAAAAATATCCGTACAAGTTTCATAGAGAACAACCGAGGAAGAGCCTATTATGGGTTTGGATTCTACTGGTATAAGGGCATGCAACATACTGGAGATGTCACAGTATGGGACTATGATTATGACGCTCAGAAAGGATATATACAACCAGCTTTGGACTTCCGAGATAAACACAACGTTCCCCTGTACATTATTGAGTTTGGCGTTCGTGGAGAAAGACAAGACCAAGTGGACGTTCTAGACTACAAACTGACGCTACTCGAAGAAAACAACATAAATTGGATTGGTTATTGGCAATACGATAAGTATGGGGGTTCTACAAGCTGGTCTTTACTTAACTATCCTGCGGATACACCGAGATGGAAGCTAGTCAACGTCTTCCGCAAACATTGTCTAGGTAAATAAGAAGTGATACCGCGCACTTGAAACTGAAACTGTTGGTTGGTGTTACTGGCCGCACAGTTGGTATCTAGTCACAGATTGCCATTTCACATCATTCTGTGGAGATGAGGAAAATGCTCTCTCTATAATCACAGTTTCATACTCAGAATCCTTCACTCAACTTTCTCACCAATAATAATGTAACTACCAGCTGTCAGGCGGATAAAAGGTATATCTGCAAAGGTTTTCTCCACCGATCCAAAAAACTTGGTGCCCAATTACCGTTTTTGATTCTCTAGGACGGCGATTAGTTAATGGATCCCAAAGTGAGTATAATAATACCCACCAAGAATAGGGCTGATTACGTCTCTTCTGCTATTCAAAGCGTATTGGATCAAACTTTTGGAGATCTTGAAATTATAGTAGTTGACGGTGCATCAATCGACAATACCCAAGAAGTCATAAGCAAATTTGATGATGAAAGGATACGTTACATCCGAGCGCGCGCGAAGACTTTGATCTATAGATTAGACCACTGGTTTCAGCTTCTCATGAGGGCATATTCGTATTTCAGAATTAGTTTGGCAATTGGTTTTAATGGTCCTATCTTTGTGATAGCACGTTCTATGTTTTGGAGTTCTGATCTTGTAAAGGCATGCGCTATGGGGAGTAATGTCAGGTATGAAATCAAATAGGCTGCCGAGGCTGTGAGGACTTTGAGTGTAAGTGGAAAGGGGAGAAAATTTGTGCATAAAAATGAAGGTATAGCTGAAGCCAGAGCCAGCAGGCATATGCGAATCAAACTTTTGTAGTTGAAAATAACTTTGTATCTCGACTTTGCAGAGTATGCTCCGTAGACTGTTGCTATAATGTTAGATGTTAGAATTGATGCTATTAGCCCAGTTACTCCTATCAGGCTTGTTAGTAATGGAGCGAGAAATAGGAAGAACACGAATTGGGTTAGACTGATCTTTAAGGTTTGTCTTGTGTCTCCTAGGCCATTGAAGAGGCTTCGTTGGATTTGGAATCCTAATCCGATAAGAAGAAAAAGAGTGGCATGAAGGGATAAGTAAATAGATGCTGAAGCAAATGATGCTCCATAGACTATTTGGATTATTTCTTTTGATAGTGTTATTATGAGAAGTGTTGAGGGCATCACGAGTAGGGATGTGTATTTTACGGATAGATTGAAGAAGGTCTTGACTTTTTCGCTGTTTTTATCAAGTTTTGAGAATGCTGGAAAGAGGGAAGTGGCTATTGGAATTGCGAGATAGGAGAGCAAGGTTATAAAATTCAGTGAAGCTTTGAAGTTGCCGATGTCATAGTCTGAGGTGAAAATGCCTAGTATTATGCTTTGGAGTTGAGGAATGATACCTAAGAGAAGTGCGGATATGTACAGTGGAGAACCATAATTAAGCAGAGTCCTTAGTGAATCATTCCAACTATTTTCGACTTTAACGTGATCGTTTGCATCAGAGTTCAGGTGTCTGTATATCTTGAAGTACAGTAATGCACCACTGAGGATTCCAGCTGCAATGAAACTTACGGCATGGCCTACTAGTGCTCCAATGATGCTCAGACCTAGAATCACTAAGAGGATGGATGTGGCGGCTTTAGCTAATGCTTGTACATTCGTCATAAGCGCACTGTATTCCATTCGGTCTAACCCTATAAAGGCTGATGAAGACGTGGTTGAGATTACTTGGAAAATTATCGCGGTCGAAGCCAGACGAATGTATACACTGATATCAGGTCTATCCAAGACGTATACGGCAAGATAGTCTGAAAACATGAAGCATATACCAAACACGGCTAAGCCGATCACTAACTTGAAGAGTAGGCCACGCCGTACAAGCCTCGCAATCTCTTGGTTTCTGCCTTTAACGCGTAGCTTTGCGGAGAACCTAATGATCGCTTGGTCTACTCCTAAGTCAACAACTATTAGCAGAAGAGTAGGGAAAACTAGAGAAAGTGCGTATCTGCCGTAGAGGTCTGGGCCCAAGAGACGACCTACAACAAAAACCGCTACAGCCTGTATAACCAAGGCAGCGATTCGCCCAGTAACTAGGAAGAAGCTTCCCCTCGCCGAAGCTTCAGCGACCTGAACTAAATCTTCTGACAACTCACATCACTGTTTCGTGCACTCTTGCAACAATCGTCTCAGTCAATTTGCGAAGGCTGAACAAAGGGCTCAGTATCCAAGGAAGCGGGTCATCGGCCGAAAAGTATGCCCAGTCATTTATCATATGAAACGACGAGAGCCACTCTAGAGCAGTTATCTCTCCGTTCCTGAGCATCTTTATCACCGATCTTAAGTCGTTGAAAAAATACATCCATTTCGCCCCTACTTCGTAATCTTCTTCATAGTCTGGTTCGTCACCGATCGCATCTAGGTATGCCATAAGAACCAAGTTAATTCCACATCTCGTAGGGAATGAATTTTGCCACCAACTCCTAGCATTGACTTCAAGAAACTTGAAGTCACCGTTGCGGAGGTCTTTCTTGAATTCTGCTTCCATTAGTCCATAGTACCCTATGCTGTGGAGATAATTTACAGTTAAGTCTTTTAATCGAGACATGTCTGAGATTGGAACACTTTCTATAAGGCTATTTGTTCCAAACTTGTGAGGCCATTCTCTAAGTCTGCGGTAGGCGAATAAGCCGAGAGGATTAGCGTTTTTGGTGAAGTATCCACAGAGACCAAACAAGTTCGTAGCAGAGCCCGGAATGATTTCCTGAATCATAAAGTCAATGTTATAACTCACGGCTAGTGCACAGTACTTCATTAACTCTTTTTCCGTTCTTGCGATGAACCCTTTCTTATGAAATCTTCTGGTAAAAATCTGTGATATGGACGGCCTCACGTATACAGGGTAATCAACGTTTTTACTTATTTCTTCGACATCGTCAAAGCATTTTGGAAAGTGAGTGATTGGATGGGGTATCCTTTGCTTGTCAAGAGATTGATAAAACTTTTTTTTGTTCACCAAAGTTTCGACGATTTCTTTGCTAGGAAGGACGAAATGAAAGTTGTCAACTATTTCATCCTTCAAAGAAGATAAGTTGAGACAAAAGATGTCAGAACCAGAAAAAACTACTGCCGAGGAACCTATTTCTTTTTTGAATTTGACCAGAAAATTCCTCAGTCTTCTGCTATCCCCTTGGATTCTAGGAATTATGAAAGCTCTCTCACAGTACCTCGAAAACACGGCTTCATTTTTTCCTTCCTCAACGTAGTAGACCTTCACTCTATTCCTTCCTAAGTTTCTTGTAACTCCTAGCGCGTTTATTGCATCTCCGCCAAAAACTAAAGCCGGAACTGTGAACCTTTTCATTCTCTTTCAATACCACATTTATTCCTTTTGAGAAGAAGTGCTTCCAACGGTCATTTAATTAATGCTCTTAACTCTCCAACGCGCGCGCGGCGCTTCTTATAAGAATGACATCCTTTATATTTCAGCAAACAGTGCGTTCAGAGGGGAAAAGCGGTTGTTTGAAATCTCAGGAAAATATTTGATTCCTTATATAACGGGTCTGGTGTCATTAATACTTCGCCTTCCATTGCTTAGAATTCCCTATCTTTTGGCAATGAAGTCTCGGTTGTTTCCGACCAAACTAAGAAATCGGTTGGAAGTGAGCGCCAAAAGAGCAGTGGTGTTTCATCCAAGTTTAAGTAAGGTTTTCAAAACTGGTAAAGCATTGATTATCTATCATTCAGTGACTGGAAACACTGAAAAGGTCGCGTTAGCTATTGAGAGAGGCGTGAGAAAAGGAGGACTAGAACCCGTTTTCAAAAAGGTTTCAGAAGCCTACCAAGAAGAGCTATTTGATTATGATCTGATTTGTTTCGGAACTCCTGTGCTTCACGCTTTTGTACCGCCACCAGTAAACAACTTTATCCGCAAAAAGAGTAGGGCGTACGGCGCGCGCAACCAAATGCTGGTCCCGTCTCCCAAGATTCCAGGGAAGATCGCGTTCGTTTTCGTCACTTATTCAGGCCCTCATATTGGGATAGACGAAGCATCTCCCGCAGGAATGTACGTGAAGTCGTTCTTCGGGCATCTTGGCTTTGATGTTAAGGAAGAATGGTACGTCATTGGAGAGTTCCGTGGACTTGGAAGACTTGGAAAAATGTATAGCATTAGGGGGTTCTTGGGGGATATTAGAGGTCGACCAAACGCTAAAGACCTAGCCAGAATAGAGGAAAAAACAATCAAAGCCGTTAAAAGTCACTTTACACTTGCTTAGAATCAATTGCCTTGCCATTCAGAATGAAGTCTTGATCGCTTGCGTATGCATGTGCGCGCGGGAGGAAGAGAACAACGGAAAATGGGTTCTTCTTACATGCATTTGATTAGTTTCGTTCCTTCTGAATTTGAGATCAAGCGATCAACTTCGCTTTTGCTATTATATGTCAGTAAACGTGTACTGGATCTATGTAAATTTCAAGCCAAAGTTCCAAGTTAATGATTCTCCAAAGAAATGAAGCGAAACTATACGCCTTTATAGGATCAAGTTTACCCTCACACAAAGATTTGAAGGCTTCCAGAATTCTGTCTTGGTTGAATATTGCCCTTTCTTTGAATGCTTTTGATGATAACATTTCGTTTATTTCCGGGCGAAGATCAATTAGCCATTCGACAAGCGGTATTGAAGATGGAAATTTCCTTGTTGATTTGCGAATTGATTCGGGTATTAACCCTTTTACTGCGGTTCTCAAGATGTTCTTCCTCACGCCTCTTCTTATCTTATGATTGGGTGGCAACAAGACCATAAAGTTTCCCAACTCAGGATCTAAGAAGGGACGTCGCACTTCAACAGAGAAAGCAGAGAAAACTCTCTGTATAGCCACAGCGTCACTTGCGCTTTTTGTCGCTTCGTCTAGGGGCGACTCGTTAGGTCGAGTAATATTCTTTGCCAAGTATGTATGATTCAGAAACTGATAATCTTGGGATATCGTTCTTGATGGGAGGAAAATGCTTCTTATTATTTCTGCTAACCTATCTAACAGAGCAAAGACTAAATGTACGCCAATGCCCGCGCGCGAACCTAAATAATCCTGGTGTACCACCATCCCCATGAATTCAATCAACAATGTCCCAATATCCTTTCTCAGCCAAAGCCTCTTCAAGTAATGGATTTGTTCTTTTTCCAGACCCCAAAGAAACGTATCGCAGCCCCCTCCTGTAAAAGCTACTTTCACACCCTCCTTTCTTAACTGTCTAGCTATACACCATAAAAGATAACTATTAGGAGTGGGGCGGGGTTCCTCCAAATGATACACGAAATCTTTCACATCCACCCATTCTAACGAACGTGGAAGGTGAACAAACTCAATTTCAAACCCCCGAAACGACTCGAATTCTCTAATATACGGTTCTTCATTGTCCACTCTAGATGCCCTTTCACAAATAGCAGAAATCAATGTATGTTTACCTGTATCATACCTTCTCACAAGTTCGTCAACTATGACAACAATAGATGTGCTGTCAAGACCCCCGCTCAAGCAGATGGCAAATGGCGCCTGCTTAGGCAACATTTTCTTGATGACGAAACGGAAAATACTTAAGAACCTTGAAGGAGAAGCACCGCTCCATTTTCCGCGAAACGATACAGGCGGAAGATGCCAATATTTTTGTGCTTGAAACATACTTCTCCTCATATCCAGAGTTATATAATATCCTGGCAACGCTTCCTTCACTTGAGCAAAAAAAGTGTCGCCATTTCGGTAATGTCCGCCGGTTAATAGATACTCCCGGATCAAGCCATGGTTAGGGATTCGAGGAACCTCTGAGTTAACAAACATGGCTTTGATTTCCGATGCGAACATGCTTTTGCCTTGACATCTGTAGTAATACAATGGTCTAGCTCCAAATCTGTCTCTTGCACATAGCAATTGCCTTCTTGGGGAGTCCCAAATACAGAAGGCAAAAATTCCGTCTAAATGTTTCAAACAATTTTGACCATACTTTTCATAAGCCTTTAAAACTATCTCAGCGTCCGAAGTCGTCATAGACTCGTCATCGCCAACTTGTCTTTTCAGCTCATCACTGTTGTACAATTCCCCGTCGAAAGTAATCCAGAAGCTTCCATCCCTACTGCAGAGTGGTTGGTGAGCTATCTTGACAGGATCTTTATAAGACGCAACATTTCCAAGTGCTACGTCTGCATTCACAAACCAGCCAGAATCATCTGGCCCTCGATGCTCCATAGCTTGACATATTCTTTTTACTAACGTGTTGGAAACGTCTGAACCGTATCCCAAAAGAGCGATAATACCACCCAAAGAGTCACAACCTTCACGCGTGCGTTTCATGATAATGGTTCAGGTGCACGCTCCGATTCACTTCTCTTTTTGATCGAGAAGAGTTGTTGGAACACGGTGTAGTGGGTTATCCTGCCATTCTCTTTTACGTCACAAATAACTGCGAATCCCAGAATGCACTAATTTGTCTAGATTATTCTTAACGAGCTTCACTGTAGGCCCTAAATCGTCCCTAGCGAAACATGCGTGCATCATATCAAGGCTAAGTGTAGCTAACCAATTTTTTAAGTTCAGACTCCCCTCTTTCCTATATTGAAGAAAAGCTGACACATCACGATCCAAGGAGAACCATTTCTTACCTGCATAGTACGTTGAGACTGGCTCAACCTTTTGTCCTATCGCATCGAGGTAGGCTATATACCCTAGGTCAATTCCACAACGATCTCCAAGTCCGTCCCACAGTCCCCAACGGGCGTTCACTTCAATAAGCTTATACTTGTCATCTCTAGGATCAAGTTTGTATTCGACACCTACAAGGCCGCGATATTTCACCGAATGGAGAAGCTTCCTGTTAAGTTCAAGCAATTTTGGATCGTATATTGTCTCCACAAAAGAGGCGCTTCCGAAGTGTATTGGGGTCACCCTGACCTTCCTTCCTATGAAAGCTCCAAGTATTCTTGAGTTTCTGTCTACGTAGGAAGGTACATAATAGAGGTGATCGTCTCCGCCAGGAATTACCTCTTGGATGATCATCCGAGCGTCAATTAGCGCTATTTTTTTATACCAGTATGCAAGCCTCTCCGGCGTGTCGACTTTGATGACTTTTTTGTGACCTATGAGTGCCCTTATTTCAGGCTTGTGCCAACTTTTTGAGTGAACTGGCTTCAATATACACGGGTATGGTATTTCTTCAGATATACGGGATAATTCATTTGGAGTCTTAATGGTGTATGTCTGAGGCTCTGGGACACCAGCGCTTATAGCTATCTTATGCAACCCGCTTTTGGAGACTAGATTCTCTTGAACTTTTCGATCCGACATGACTATCTCAAAGTCCTTATCAAGTTCTTTTCTATTTCGCGATACAAATAGAACATATTCATCGCCTGTAGGAAAGAGAACAGGTCTACAAAGAATTCTTCTCCTAAGGGCCTGGAGGTATTTTAATAGTCTGTCCGACTTGATTTTTGGGTCCGGACAGACATACATTTGGGCGTACTTGGAGTAAAGCCCTACGTTCGTAACTGCATGGTCCATTGCATAAACCGGAATACCCCGGCGTCCGAGACTCCTTACAAGCGCAAGTCCAGAATAGTAAAGACTCAGGACGACCGCTGGAACTTGTCCTTCAGTCATCTCTAATTCTCCAAGCATTTTCAATCTCTCCTCAGAAAGGTGTTAGCAAAACACTTCCTTGCAAGAAAAGTTATCCTCTCAGTTTTTGTGCAGCTTCTCAACTTCCTCAGCGGTCGACAACATCATTTCGAAACTAACTGTACCACTTCTTTCTTGTCTCCTGCATAACTGAGAAAGGGAAAAAAAACTTTTTTGATAGATTTTTGCGTTGCTTCTTTTGTTTCTCCAAAATCCCATAGATTAAACCAGATGTGGAGCGGTAGCTTTTTTTGATAGCGATATCAAGGATCTTTTTTAGAAGAAAAGAACTTGAATTTTGATTGACGTGCACACTTGGGTTCACCTAATAATATGCTTTACTCTTCTTTGAGAGTTGCTCCGTCTACATTTCCAACTTCATACTTGAAATCCTTCACTTAACTTTCTTGCCAATAACAATGTAACTACCGGCTGCCAAGCATATGAAAGGTATACTTGCCAAGGTTTTCTCTATGAATCTTAAAACCTTGGTGCTAAATCGAGGCGGCATAAACCCGTGATATTTGACTAGTCGTATATCATAATGAAATTTCCGTAGAAGACTTTTCAGCAATAGTGGATTAACATAATTCTCTCGGGCATACGGGACTGGTTCGGAGGTATTTGGGTCTTCCACTACCGTGTATAGTCCACCCTTATGATGAACAAGCCACGCCTGAAAAGAGATGTATGGATTCAAGTTGTTGGAATCACAGATTATTAGATGACCTCCATCTTTGAGGTTTCCCCAAGCAACCTTAAGGAAATCTTCTATTGGATGTATATGTGAGATGGATTGATTGCTCCAAACTAAGTTGAATTCCTCGTATTCGCAGAACTCTAATATGCTTTTTAGGAGGAATTCGACATGTAATAATCTATTGTATTTTTCCTCGTAATATTCTACCCTTTTTTTAGCGATGTGTAATCGTTCTCTGTTTATATCGATCCCGACTACCTTTGCACCTAGAAGACTGAAAAAAATAAGTTCAGAGCCTAGTCCGCAGCCAGCGTCCAAAATCCAGGGGGGTTTCTTGTAGCTCATAATATGTTTAGCTACATGCTGTAGCTGGCTTGCCCTCCAATGCGCTACGTGCTCAACTGTTTTATAATTTAGTTCATGATAATATGCTTTGAGAAGCTGGTACTCATTAGAAGTCAGGTACTTCCTAGTATTTCCGTGATAATTTAGTTCTTTGCATAAATCACAAAAGAACCGCACCACTAGAGAATAGGACTCAAGATAAGGGTGTACAGATTTCTTCATCATGTTTGTTACATATGGATTTCTTGTCATAGTCGATCCCGCGTTTTCCAAGAGTTCTCGTCACTTGAAACTCGTCAAACCTTCATCTGAGACAGTAGCTGAGTCCCCAATTTTTCTCGCGCGCGCGAACACTGTCATCAATTCTTTTGGATGCTTTTTACACAACAATTTCCTGGCTCTCATGTGAAATGCGGAGAATGACAGTAGTAGTAAGTCGGGCGACGTAATACTTAATACTGACTATAACAATGTCTACATAAGGTATTTCATAAAATGAATAGATCAGTTGTTCTTCCTGTCTCATTACTTACGATCTTAGTATGTATAGTTGCAGTTCAGGTTGTAGACGCAGACATGAAAATGCAACGAATATATGCATACGGTATCATAAAAGCGAGTACGGAAGAGTTTAGGATAGGAAAACATCTTCTTCCTTGGGGAGATTGGGACCCTACCACTGAACAAATCGAGTTCGTAGCGTCTCATTTCGATGTAGTTAATGCACAATATGGAGCAAAACATACAGCCTTAGCAAAGTTAAAACAGATAAACCCCAACATAATCATCACTATTTACATTGATGCCTTGGCTTCAGGCGGTTCTCTATTTGATAGTTACACTTTTTATGAAAGTGACTATGTACATGATGACAATGGCAACAGAATCAGAGGCAAAGTTTACACGTTTCAAGTGATGAACCCAGCTTCAAGTCATTGGAGACAAGTTTACGCAGAAGTAGCGCTCAGAGTGTGTAACGAACTTGGAGTTGACGGCATTTTTGCAGATGACGTGTGGAGTGGCTTGTATTCAGGCAAGTTTCAAGGCGATCCGCCTTTAACTCAGGCAAGTGCGACTTGGTATAATGATATGAAAGGCTTCCTCAGTTATGTGAAGGGACAACTTGGCAGTTATCTGTTGATACCTAATACGCCCGATAATGAAGGATTTGTTGATGTTTGTGATGGAAAATGGGAAGAGAGTTTTGTTCATGCACGATGGGAAGATTATGGAAACTACCGAGATTTTAACAGGGAAGTAGACCAATTACGCGATGTCTGTAAGTCAGGAAAGCTGATACTAGTGTCTGGAGGCTGTTATGAACTTGAACGTGACCGAAGTTGGACACAATCTCATTTAGCCGAAGTTCAGCAGTTGCTTGGATACTGTTTCAGTAGTTACTTGCTTGGGGTGAGCGGAGATAATACAGGTTTCAACTTTGGCACTTTTTGGAATCGAGACGATTCACGTGGCTATTATTCAATCTTTGACGATGCAAAACAATTAGGATTTCCAATCAACAATTACTACAGTTTTCAGTCAGTTTACGCTAGAGATTTCGAGAACGGCAAGGTTTTAGTAAATCCCGCAACATCATCCTACACCATCTCTCTTGGTGAGAACTACAAAACTCTCGATGGTCAAGCGGTCTCCAGTGTTACGCTGGCAGATCATACAGGAATTATACTGCTGAACCGGTGAGTTCATTCAAATACAACTCGTGTATCAAAAGTTACTCTATTCTGTGGGCGCGCCGCGTCTAATGGCGGAAATCGTCTCTTCTGGGAGGCGAAGATCTAACGTTGAGTGAAGTTATAGGTCAGTATATATGATTCGCCATTTGTGTATGTGATACTTGAATCATATATAGCTTCAAGTATCACATGTCTCGTTCGCATTTCAGTTCGTTCATAAAGTCCCCCACTGATTCCTGGGAGGTGAATAAGGAAACAGTCATATTTTCTCTCTGAGTCGTTTTTGCCAAGTGGATAATAGATCACCCAACCAATGTGTTCAAGCACAAAATCCAAATCTGTTAAACCAACTATCTGATTTCCCGTAACAAGGTCGAGAGCAAAATGACCTGTAGCATGATCCTTCGCGAAATTTATCATTTGTCTTTGATACACGGAGTTTACTAGGTTTACGTAAACAATAGGTTCGTTTGCTGGCAAACCTGGAAACAGGACGTTCGCTGAGGGTATGAGTGGTTGACATTTGTAGAATTGTAAAGTGCCTAAAAGAATCATTGGCACCAGTATAACTGCACGCATCCATGCCCTTCTCTTGCTCAGACTTAGGATGAATATGGCAGAGAAAATTGGAAACAACAACCTTGCGAAACCCAAAGTCCTGAATCCTCCCACCCTTAGTAAAAGCAAAATTGGTATAGATGAAGACGCTACCCCAAATAAAACAGTAAGAAATTTCGAAACATCGTTTAACTGTTTCCGCATTCTGAGCAGAACTAACAGACCAGCAAATGACATTAGCAAGACAAAAATGTCCCCACCATAATACGGCAAAACTGTTTTCATCGCCTCCACTACGTTCACGCGCGCCAATTCAAAGAAGCGAACAGGAACTTGTTCTGAGCCGGGAGTAGGCTCGCCTGACGCACCAGAAAAGAAGGTGCCCGCGATTTTTCTCAACGTCGTACCTGCTGAAAACATAAGCCACGCTGCACTTATCGATATAGTTGTCAACACTACCGAAGTTTTCACGTATGGTTTCAGTCGATAGAAAGAAGCTTTCTGAAGCAGGTAGGTTGCCAACAGAAAGATCGACAGCAACACCGAGGAAGAAGAATGAAATGCTGCTAATGCACAAACGAAGAATATGAAGACAAATCTGTAACGTCGATCATTTTCGTGCATTGATGTTATCAGACTGGACAAGGTTAGAAAAACAAGCAGAGATCCAAATAAAGTTCCGCTGACAATAAAATACGCACCGGTCGGCACAGATGAAACAAATAGGGCGTACTTCAGGCCAGTCGTTCCCCATGGAACCTTCAGTCTTTTCACTATAGTGTATGTCAACAATGGGTAGATTGGCGACAATAGGACAAGCAGATATTTAATAGAATATACCAATTGTATGCTTGGAATTATTGAGAAGATGGCGAAAATGAGATGAATAAGTGGTGTAGTACTGTAAACCGAGAAATTGAAAGGGCCTGGAGGTGCAATGAAACCCTCATTACACACATGATTGGCCATAGCATATTGCGAATGTTGGTCAATCCATATTCCCTGAAACCAAGCATATTTCAAATTTGGAATCAAAAGAAACACGAATCTCCCTATCACTGCCAGCGCAATCATTTTTGATATTTTTTTTTCAGAGAAGAAAGTGACCACATATGTTATCACAAATAACGCAAATGTAACCTCCAACCCTTCAAGAATCCAACTGTCTTGAAAGTCCCTAGAAATAGCTACTGAATTGATGATGAGGGCTCCTATGGCAAAGGATAATGCGATTTTTAACATATGGGAACGGTTTATTGTCGACACGTCCACGCACATACATTTGTTTAGCTTGATAGACTAACCGTTTGCATAAATTGTTTCTGACTGCTAGGAGTCGCAATCATGAAATATAATCATATTCCGTCCGACATCTTCTTAATTAGCGGGTTAGATGCGTTGGCAGATTTCTTCGACTATCCTTACGGTATTGTAGGCCATTTTTGGAGTTACCAAGGGTTCGGTATCCTTTTTTATGTTATCTATGAACATGATGTAGAGATTTCGAAGGGCGTATTCACCTTTTTCAAGTAGAAGGAATTCAAATGCGTTTCTTAGGGTAGAAAGTGCTATTTTGGATGAAAGCCGTAGGGAATCTTTGCCAGAGTCGAGCTTGCTATATTTTCTATGACCCAATTGAATGACAGTTTGATTTATCAGATCAATCTTAAGAATTTTTTTCGTACCGTACACATCTATAAGATTTGCATCTCTAGGGGCATTGAAGGAAACATATATTGATCCTAAGCTCTTGTCGCTTTGCAGAGTTGCCTGTAACTCATCATGAGCCATCCATGGGTAGTCTCCGCGTTTTGAGGTAAAAATCTCTTTTGTCTGGAGGCTATCACCCAAAATGGATTGTAGAGTGTATACAGGATGGGGGAGCATTTCGGCGATCCTGCCTCCAGTCAGTTTGTGGCACCAATGGTTTTGGTCAGTTGTCATATGATCTTTTCCTGTGTGTAAAGCTTTGATTTCAGCCCTTAGGACATCGCCTATTTTCTGCTCTCTGATCAAAGATAAAGCCTTCAGCATTACTTTGCAGAACAACCAGCTATAATCTACGGTCAACTTGACATTACTCCGTTTCAAAGCACTCATAATTAGATCCGCTTCTTCCGTTGTCATTGTAATGGGCTTCTCGACTAACACGTTTATCCCGCGTTTGATGGCCTCAACTGAGAGCAAAGCATGAGATCCGGGCGGTGTCAGGATAGAAACCAAAGAAACATCCTCACTATCTAACATTTTGAAGAAATTAGTGTAGTAGCTGTTTATCTTCCATTTCGTTGAAGCTCTAATTGCTTTTTTCTCATCTTTGTCGCAAACTGCTGCAATCTGCAAACCGTTTGTTTTCTTTAATGTTTTTAAATGGGTCTCAGCAATAGCTCCGCATCCCACGATGGCTATCTTGAACTTTTCTTCCAATCACATCATCTCTGGTATCTGTGGTGTTTGATCGTCATTTCAAGCGTTGCTTGATGTATTGTTGAACACTGAATATTTTTTCCCAAGCCCTTTTTTCTATATGAGCCCTCAATATTACCGCAAATGGACAACTTAGGGGAAACTTCGGTTTCTTGATAACGTAGCCCGGAATTTCATTCTCTATAGGACTTGGCTCGTTATATAACGATCTATGAAGCCCGTTCATTATAGATACAACATTTTTCAGAGTGTTGATCCAATTATTCGTTTTTGCTTGCTTCAGGATTTTTTTCCAGTCAGCTTGTTCCGATAGTTTGAAAATGTAAAGTAAATCTCCTAGTTTGAAGTACAATAATTCAAATGGAATATGCGCTATCAAAGTAAGCAAATCGACCTCTACGCTTGGGAGCTGGACAGCGAGTCCATGAAATTTGGTTTTTTGAGAGTTTTCCCATAAAAAATCGAGACTTATTGGAACAACCTTTCCCCAAGCCACACATTTGTGCAATGTTATATGTAACAAACCATCTTTTCTAACAGTTTGTTTATACGGTGGCTCTCGAAACGTATGTTGATGTCCGTTTTCTAGGAAGCTATCTAGACTTCCAGAAAGGTCCTTCACAACTATATCAACATCTTTGGTAGTATGCGGGTAGTTGTATATAGTCTTTATAATCAAGCAGTTATCTGGACCCAGTATTCTGTTTATCTCAGATATCGACTTTTTCAATCGGCAGAAATATTGTTGATGATGATTCAGT
>Ga0209636_10003768_pt1 | contig 15451 bp, 11 predicted proteins | sample DeeMarSWOR152_54_FD_187464 | JGI IMG/M metagenome (GOLD analysis project Ga0209636, IMG submission 187464) | Marine sediment microbial communities from White Oak River estuary, North Carolina - WOR-1-52-54 (SPAdes) (version 2) | ecosystem: Environmental > Aquatic > Marine > Intertidal zone >...
TACGACAGTGGTGAGCTGAGTCCTGAGGAACAAGAGATCGCTGAAACCCATCTGGCCTCATGCGAAAAGTGTCGCCAGGAACTGGCGCGTATAAGCGATGTTCCGGAATTGATTCGGTCTCTCCATGGCGATACTTGGTGGGCAGATGTTAGTTTATCAGTAAGGGAGCAAATAGATGCTTCCGTTAGAGAAGGTACTCCGCCGAGAATAAGACGAACCAGGGCTGATAAGAAGGGTGTAATCACAGGAGTACCCGGATGGCGACCAACACGCATCGGCTCAATAGCAGAAACCTTTTTAGAAAGACCTGTCTGGCAGCGGGCGCTGGTCGTTGTATCGGCTGTTCTTCTAATCGCCTTAACCAGCTGGCTAGTAATCCGTCCTTGGCAATATGGTGATATCTCCCAATTAGTCCTTAATTCGGCTCAAAACAACGCACAGGTCCAGTCGATACTAGGTGAAAGCGAGACAGAGACTGATGTCGTGATCTCGGATGGTGTTGCCAGCGTCAGGTTCACCGCAGCGGACGTCATCGTCAGTACGATGGTTAATGTTGAAGATCTAAGAGTGATGTCTATTCACGTACAGGCTCTCACTTTTCTTCCCCCTGGACCGTCGCCCCTCCAGCCGGAATTGACCGAAGATGAAAAGGTGAAAGCCATGGCAATAGCCGAAGGCGATCCCTATGTTCAAATATTCCTGAGTCATGGGTTAACACTGGGAGAACCCACTAGCACCCATCACGTATTAGGTGCGGATACCAGGCGAGTAGCATGGTTGCCATTAGTAGAGGATATGTTGACTGATGATTATCGCGGAGTGGTTGTTAACCTAAATGATGCTGATGACATCACCATTGTATGGGGAGGAGAATTGCCTGGTTGGTGGCCTTTCACTCAGTGAATAATATTTCACATATGGGGAGGCGGTTCAAATATGGCATGAAGCAACGCAAGCAGCAGTACCCTGTGGCCTGGCAAAAACTGGGGAAAGCTCCGACTTTGGCTTCGGGTTAAGCACCTGCTCCACAGAAACGAAGAAGGCATCCAAAAAAGCCATTTTGTGATCTTGGTGAAATCATTAAGGTTCGATACAATGACTGCTTAGCTTTAGAGTGAATCATGCAGGTAATTCAGATAATCAAACAAAAGGTGGTGATTCGGAGTCTTGTATTGGCGACCGGCATATTTTTTATTAGTCTTGTATTAGGTATGCTTATTGGTAAGAATACGGTTGAGGGGCTTATGAGACAGTTCGGCGTTGTACTAGAGCCCTTGGCATCGACGAGTAGCCCGTCTATCCTATTGTTCCTAATAATATTCATCAACAACGCAATCAAGGCTCTCGGGCTAGTTTTCTTAGGTATCCTGCTGGGACTACCACCTCTACTTTTCATAGGCCTAAACGGCTTTATCCTCGGGGGCTTCAGCTCCGCGCTTGAATCAGTCAATGGATGGAGATATGTTATAGCTAGCTTTGTACCGCATGGTGTGATCGAGATTCCAGTAATATTGCTAGCCACCGCTTTGGGCCTTACGCTAGGTATGGAATCGCTTAAGTGGCTAGTACGAAGAGAGAGTCGAGTCAAATTACAGTTGTCAGATTCCCTTAAAGTTTACTTGAGGTGGATTCTTCCCGGGCTTGCCGTTGCAGCCATCATAGAGGTCTTTGTTACCCCCTTGTTCATCGGGCTGGTCAATGCTGGTTAGCTTGGCTTCTGTAAATATTCCCGCAGACAAATGTGAACAAGCTTAAGGACATGTTTCCAGTCTGTTGGGGTTCTCAATGGAGATTCAGGCACTCAAAGAATAATGAGATGGCTTCTTTTAACGCTCGAGAGGCTTGGCTGCTGCACGATTTAGCGAATTGTTGTTCCTTAACTCCATAATATATCTTGGACACCGCACAAAAGAGCATTGACAATTCCCCACTCAGTGATACAATGATAGTACAAGGCTAATGTGGGGTTGGCGGTCAGATGTGTACGTCATGGTGGTGCGGTCGCTTACACTATGCTCAGCCGAGCAGATGTAGACACGTGAATTCGGCTTCTTTTGGGTGGCACAGGGAGACCGATCCTCTGCGTGAATACCTGAGGTCATTGCCAGACATAGCCAAGGCAATCGTTTTCTTTGAAGAGGGAAAGATATGAGTATGTCTTGGGTTTATCGAAGAATCAAGATAGATATATGACAAAGACTGAAGTGTTGCACCAGGGCCTTGAAGTACAAAACCGCAAATGGGCCAGTTAACGGCGGGTAGAAACATAGGAAAAAGGAGAGTGCAGAAATGAAAGAGAAGAAGGCATTGTGGAGCCTGATGTGCTTCATCATCATATTAAGCCTCGCAATACCGCTTTGGTCAGTGGTTGTCAAGGCGTCTTCCGTAGTCGAGGTACGGAATCAGCACGATTTTGATTTGCACGCTGTTGGAGAGAACCCGGGCGGCGTGTCTCTGACGGGGGGCTGGAACCTCATCTCGCTACCCGTCGTGCCCTTTGACACATCTATTGAGAGCGTGCTTGCTCCCCTCGCCTTCCCGTACGATCTGATCAGCGTCTGGTACTACGACTGCTGCACAGACACGTGGCACGTGTGGCCAGGAGGGGACCTCACCACAATGGAGGCTGGCAAGGCCTACTGGGTTCGCATGAGGTATCCTGATGAGCAGCACTGGGACCCCACTGTGAGTGGTACATACCCCTACCCCCTGTACGTATTTGGCACTAAAGCTCCAATGCCTCCAGACTCGCCATCAGCTTACGACGTGTGCAAGGGCTGGAATATGGTTGGCTTCAGATCCGTAGAGGAAATGGCCCCCGAGGATTACCTCGGGACCTTCAGTCCGTCGGAGTACGGCGCGATATACGGCTGGGACCCATATCTCCAGGACTGGATCTGGAATCCGGATAAGCTGGTGCCGGGGTATGGTTACTGGATCCCATTCTCAGTAGCAGGGACAATCTATCCATAAGCCTGGAAGTATTCGAACTATGAAGGAGGAGACAACGCGCAATAGATCAACAGCAAAAGGCGCCGGAATGGATGCCGAAAGGTCGCGCTTCATAGGAAGCCGAGGCAACTACGCCGCGGCGCTCAGGGTCTCCGCCGACGATTACCGGCTTTCCCTTTAGCTTCGGGTTAAGCACCTGCTCCACGGAAACGAAGAAGGCATCCAAATCAATATGGAAAATACAGCGTGCCATGAAACATTATATAAACTAGCACACAGAGCTGATAAAGCCAACTTTTCACCGAAAAGTGACCCAACAATTCTCGGGAATGTTCAGTAGAAACGCAATCAGACAGAAGTTCTCGTGCACTATTATGAGAACTTCGAAAATCTGGTGGGGTGGCAGGTCTCAGCGCTGTCGATCAAGCATAGACTGGCCCCTCGGTACGGACTCCGGGATAGGCTCGGTCACCGGGGCACTATCCCAGATGCCACTGCGCTTCTGTAACCGATACTCACGGTAAAGCCAAAACCCGGCGATAGCGGTACCGCAGACATCTGCGATGGGCAGCGACAGCCAGACGCCGTTCAGCCCCAGGAAGCGGGGCAGGATGAGAATTGACGGGATGAAAAAACCCAGCTCACGCGCCAGTGAAAGAGAAATAGCTGTCCACCCTTTGGATAGTCCCTGAAATGTGGTAATGAACATAATGGCCGGACCTATCAGAATGAGAGCTGAAATCATAATGCGTATCCCCGGCACGGCAATAGCCAGCAATTCAGGGTCATCATTGAAAACGGCGATTACCTGTGGGGCGAAGATCTCCAGGAAGACAGTGGCAACACCTAAAATTACCACCAGAGCAAGGGAGGCTAGCTTGACAGCTGACCACAGCCGTTCCCAGAGGCGTGCTCCCAAGCAGAAGCCAACAATCGGTAGAAGACCATGGGCAACACCAATAATGGGCATAAATGCAAGGTCGATAACACGTATCCCGATTCCTAGGGCCGCCAGTGTTATCGAACCGAAACCGGCCACAATCCGGTTGAACAAGATGAAAACGATTGTTGCTGTGATTTCCATTAAAATCGACGGCAAGCCCACACGGTAGATCTGTGCTATGATAGAAAGGTTAGGTCTGAGGTGGTGCAGCTTCAACCTGTAGACCGACTTTCCGCCGACCAGAAAGTAGTAACTGAGTACAGCAGCGATTACGCTGGATATCGTCGTGGCCAACCCAGCCCCACCAACACCCATCTCCGGGAATGGACCCCAACCAAAGATAAAGAATGGGTCGAGGATGGCATTGAGTACAGCGCCAACAATAGTGAAAATCATCGGCTTAATGGCATCCCCAGCCGCTTGGAAAACGCTGCGTGACATAAGTTGAAAGATGATAAATGGCATTCCCCAGCCTATAAAAACGAGGTAATCCGCTGCCCGGGCTGCAATATCAGGTGTAGCCCCGAGTAGAGTGGCTACCGGCCTGGCAAAGAGGACGCTGACAATGGTGAAAACGAAACCAAATACAGCAGTCAGAGGAAAGATCTGGCCAGCCACCTGGTTGGTTGACTCGATGTTTCTTTCACCGAAACGCCGCGATGCCAGGGCATTGGCGCCAACTCCTGTGCCAACACCGATGGCGATCACGGCAATATAAAACGGAAAGGTAATAGTTACAGCGGCAATCGCCTGATAGCTGAGCTGACCCAGCCAGAATGTGTCAACTAGGTGATAGAGAGAGATGGTTAACATTGAGGCAACGCTGGGCGCACTCAGGCGGAAGAGCAGCTTGCTCAGCCGTTCTGTACCAAGACGTGCAGTAGTCCCCTGAAGCTCATTGGGTTTATCTGTTTTCATTATCGCGGAGGTCAACCATAGCTATGTAGGCCCTGACTGTTCGACACAATAAACTTATTCGATCAAAAAACATGTGAGATTAGGGCACTTCCCAGCACTTCGCTGTTTCTGAGTTATTTTACGTTTACTTATGGGAGCATTACAAGTTATCCACTGAGGAAAGAATTGACAATATGGCATTTTCTCGCGGTGTGGCAAGGCCACCAAACACCATTCGTATTTATACTTACTAAATTTGTTCAGCAAGCCCTCTTTACACGAATTAGCGTTTTGTGACTCCTTAACTCCATAGTACGTCTTGGATGCCGAAAGGGCGCGCTTCATAGGAAGCAGAGGCAACTACGCCGCGGCGCTCAGGGTCTCCGCCCACGATTACCGGTTTTCCCTTCAGCTTCGGGTTAAGCGTCTGCTCCACAGAAACGAAGAAGGCATCCAGATCAATATGGAAGATACAGCGAGCCATGAAACAGTATATAAACTAGCACACAGAGCTGATAAAGCCAACTTTTCAGCGGATTGTTTGTTGGTCACTTGTTGGCTGATTGTGCAGCCAAGAAAATGGTGACCTTTGCGTTTTTTTAACTGCAGCCGTATCAAATCATTTAACTATTCAACTCAATAGGAGCTAGAACTATTGACTAAAAGAGTGTAAAATAATCATGAGCACCTTAGCTCAGAAGTGAGAAGTGGCTATAACTGCATATGGAAGTAAATACTCCTAGAACTATGGTCCGGCCAAAACCGGACTACATGGAAGCATTAGTTGTAATACCAAAGGAGTAAGTCTGTGGGAAAGCTGTTTGCAGCTGAGCTGCAAAAGCTAGGGGCAATATATGATTGGGCCCAAGCTGCGTCCATTGAAAACTTGACCACTGCAATCACAGAACTGAAAGACCGTCCTGTTTTGGCTGTTGGCTCTGGTGGCTCTCTTACGGCGGCACACTTCATGACAAGACTCCATGAGGAATTTACTAGCCAAATTTCAAAGCACCTTAGTCCGATGGAGCTAATTTCCTCGGGCGTGCATCGGAATGCCAACGTGGTTCTTATCACTGCCCGTGGCAATAATCAGGATATTCTAGACATCTGTCGTCGACTAGTAGCCCAGGAACCCCATTCACTTTTGATACTGTGTGCAGCAAAAGAAAGTCCAGTCTCTCGTATTGCAAGGCCGTTTAGATGGACTCAAGTGATTGATTACGCATTACCAAGTGGTAAAGATGGCTTCCTAGCTACGAATTCACTCATAGCCTTTATGGTTCTACTGACACGGGCCTACGTTAGTGCATTCCAATCAGACTTAAAGCTACCTAAGAAATTACCCAGAGAGTGGGGCTCCCTGGATTCACCTCATGCTGTGGGAGAGCCCGAAAATGAGCAAATACTGAGAGTTTTGCAGAGACCAACTCTTTCTGTCCTTTATGAGGGGTGGGGACACTCAGCGGCTCTAGATATGGAATCCAAATTCACAGAGGCAGCTTTAGCCAACGTGCAAATAGCAGATTATCGTAATTTTGCCCACGGACGCCATCATTGGTTAGCAAAACGTGCAACACAAACTGGCATCATCGCCCTAGTGACACCTCAATGTGAGAAACTTGCGGATGCGACACTTGCATTAGTCCCACATAACATACCCGTAGTGCGCATCTCAACAAGCTATTCAGGTCCTGTTGGTGCCATAAGTTTGCTGACAAGTGTGTTAGGCATAACTAGAATTGCTGGAGCTACAGTCAACATAGACCCTGGTCGCCCGAGTGTTCCACAGTTTGGGAGAAGAATCTATCATATTGGATTGAGGGGCTATCAGCCTAACAAAGCAATGTCTGCCTCTCGCTCATCCCAACACAAAGTCTGGCTGGAGCGTAAGTTTGGCGCAATGGAACGTTTATTTGAAGGTAAGCTACCCAGAAATTCTCTAGAACACGCTCTCACCAGCTACTTGCGGAAGATCTCCAGAACACGGTTCGCTGCCATTGTGTGCGACTATGACGGAACCCTATGTAGCCCTGCTGAGCGCTTCAATGTTCCTTCCAGGGAGATTGTGGCAGAATGCATCCGCTTATTACGTTGTGGCATAATATTAGGCATTGCCACTGGTCGTGGTAAATCGGTTCGGGCAAGTCTTCGAGGGTGCTTCCCACAGGAGTTATGGTGCACAGTAGTCGTAGGTTATTACAATGGAGGAGACATCGCTCGTCTTGATGAAGAAGCTCCAGACTCCAACAGACCAATGGACACGGAAATCCAGACTTTCTATCAACTTGCCATGGAGGACGCTCTTTTGAGTCGTATCTCAAAAATCGAACCGCGTGCTTCTCAAGTCACCATAGAGCCTCTGCTACCATTCCCCTTAGGCTTGGTACATACAGCCGTATTGGAGTTGATCCAAAGCTCTGACCAGAAACGGCTCAGAGTTTTCTGTTCTGGGCACTCCGTGGATGTGCTTATGTCTGCGGTCTCGAAAAAGAATGTAGTACAATCGGTCCAGAAGCAGATTCAGATGAACAATAGTCGTGGTCATGTGCTATGCATTGGTGACAGGGGTGCATGGTGTGGAAATGACTTCGACTTGTTATCTGAGGATTATGCATTAAGTGTAGATGAATGTCCTCTCAATCCGGCTACAGGCTGGAATTTGGCTCCTCTAGGGCATCGAGGAGTTCAGGCTACCCTTGATTATCTGAGAGCACTTGTTGTCGAAGACAATCAGGCACGATTGGATCTTCGTCAACTGAAGGTCAAGGTATCGTGAGAGACGCGCTGGCTGAGCGGCTTTTAGCTCAAGTAATGGGCTGGTCTCCTGAAGATGTCGCGATTGAACGTCCCGTTCTACAAGCTATGGCAGCACACAAATATGACGAATATCAGCAGTTCTCACCAGGCATGCAATTTGTAGAAAGCCTAGCTATCTGGTTGGCCAGCTTTAAGACAGTGGAAGAGCGGCGTGTTGCTTATAATTTCATAAAAAAGCGTCTAATATTCATCTCTGAGGCAGAGATGCGCCACTTAGTAGCGGTGGTATATCCAGACGTCATTCGTCCGATTCTGATGAGTGAGGCAGCATCAATTTTAAAAGTACCAGACTTTCAAGTTGCCAAGATAGCTGGTTCCACGGAATTCAAACTACTATGTAGGAAGTCTTTGTTCCTTGGTCTCAGCGACGGTGCACGTATAGATTATTTACGTAGGGTCAGTATCCTTAGCAACGAGCAAGTTCATGTTGACTATCGAATAGAGGAGAGAGCGGCCAAAGACCTAGGTATCAAACTGCGGCGAGATATTCAAGTTCTTACTGATAGCTCCAAAGATGCTGGCGAAGCATCCTTTGAAATGGTTTTCCTTCTCAATGACTTCTCAGGCAGCGGCGATACTTTGTTGAGAAAAGAGAATGGGGAGCCAATGGGCAAATTGGTTCGGGCTATGGAATGGATACTAAAACTTCAAGAGCAGGAGCCACCCCTTGTTTCAAGAAAAGGGGCAAAAGTCTTTGTTATCCTCTACATAGCTACGGAGACAGCTCTACAGAATCTATCACAGCGTCTAACTGAGTTACGCTCAGCCTCATGGCCGCCATGTGACATTAGGCCAGTGTATGTACTAAACAATGACATTAGGGTAGGTGCAGAGAGCGATCCTGAATTTCATGAAATACTTAAGAATTATTATGATCCTGCTATCATGGACTCACATCTCGAAAAAGGTGGCCCCAGTGTGATGTATGGTTATGCTGGATGTGCCCTACCTGTGGTGCTTGCTCATAATACGCCAAACAATTCTGTATACCTGCTGTGGGCAAACGCCCCTGATCTGCGGACACGCGCTTTGTTCCCTCGTGTTAGTCGGCATAAGGAGGATGTATGAGGGATCCACGTAACCCATTTCGCATGCGTGCATCAGAACAGATAGCATCTGATGCAACTTTTCTTAAATTGTTTGCCCCTGGGGTACTCGCACTCTTGCCGACAGAGGGGTTATTTGATAGGCTCCACGTGTTCCAAAGTGCACCAGGCGGCGGTAAGACTTCTCTCATGCGCTTGTTCACGCCAACCTCTCTCCTAACTCTACATGCTTATCGTGCCGACGAGGATTACAAAGACCTGTACCAGCATTTGAAATCAATGGGAGTATTGGATGATTCTGGTCCGAGACTCTTGGGGGTAATGCTGTCGTGTGCTAAGAATTATGCGGTCCTTGAGGATATGGAGCTCGAAGATAAGCGAAAAGATCGGCTACTTTTCTCCTTGCTCAATTGCAGGATTGTACTGGCTGCACTACGAGGAGCACTTGATCTGAGAAGACTCGACTATCCTGACCATCTGGGGAGGCTGCAACTGAACATTACCCATGAGTTGTCAGAGGTACTAGGCATACCACTCAGCAGTACAGGAGAGCAGGTATATGAATGGGCTCGCAAAATTGAAAGTAGTATCTGCCAAACTTTAGATAGTCTAGAACCCTCACCGTCATTGTCTTTGGTTGGACACGATGAGCTATATGCCTCCCACATATTGAGACCAGAGCAAGTTATGATCGATGGAGCTCAAATCGCAGATCGCGTGTTAATCATGCTCGACGATGTCCATAAGCTTGCTCGGCGCCAGCGCGAGTGTCTCATACGAGCACTCGTAGGTTTCAGGAATACGGCCTCTGTCTGGATTGCTGAACGATTAGAAGCTCTAAGTGCTAGTGAGCTTCTTGACGTGGGTGCGATCGAAAATCGCGACTATGGCCAAATAATCAATCTGGAATCATTTTGGAGGTCGCCTTCGAAGCGCTTTGAGACGACGGCTAGAGATATAGCAAATCGAAGGGCGCGAATTGCTACCGACGTTGAAATCGAGTCATTCGAGGGGTGCCTACAAAGTACGCTTGACGGAGCAGAGTGGGCCAATAAGTTTCAGGTTGCACTTGAGACCGTAACTAGTAGAGTGAGAGAAACAGCTGATGCTGATGTAGACAATCGGTTCAGAGAATGGGTTGGGACACTGGAATCGTTCGAAGGAACAACGAGAGAGAAACTACTCGCTTGGCGTACTGCAGAAATATTGATCGAGCGAGAAAAAAGGAAGCAGCAGCTCACCTTTCCATTTCCCTTCAGCACTGAGGATTTGGAAAAGAAAGACGATTCCGCAGTCAGAGCTGCTGCCGAACTTTTCCTAATGCAAAAGCTCCGCATACCATACTACTTTGGATTCTCGAGATTAGTCGCTATTGCTTCGTCAAATATTGAACAATTTCTCGCTGTTGGGGGGGATCTCTTTGAGGAGGCTGCCTCTGCTGCCTTGATTAAAAAACCTCACGACTTGCCCCCAGAACGGCAGCAAAAAATCATCCAGAAGATGGCCACACACTGGTGGGATAGTGAACTTCCAAGACGGATTCCGTATTCACGGGAAACCAGAATACTGATTGAGGCGATTGCGAGGTATGCATATTGGGAAACATATAAGCCCAATGCGCCATATTCTCCCGGTGTTACAGGTATTGCAATCACGATGGCCGACAGAGAAAAGCTTAGGAATACCTCATTTCTGGAGACACGCCCCGATGCTGGGCGCCTCGCCGCTGTAATAGCAACCTGTCTAGCACACAACATTCTGGAGGCCGTCCCGAATTATCCTCAAGGTTATCAGTTCTGGATGGTAATGTATCTGAACCGCTTACTTTGTGTTCACTTTGGATTACCACTCCAGTATGGCGGATGGCGTCCAAAGGGCATTGACGAGCTTTGCCGATGGCAGCAAGGTGGATTTAGACCCCCTGAGAAAGGAGAACACCTGCTATGAAGGTTGGGCAGAGCCAACGGTCAGCTAGATGGACAGACTACGTCCTGAGAGGAAGAAGCAATTTTGCACCTTTTTGGAAGTTCTACCTTCGTTCGCAAGAACGTCATATATTGTTCGTATTGGGGCTTGGTTTTGATCCTCGGATGTGCTCGGCCATACGAGAAATCCTGAACCAAGGAGGTGACGGGAAGAGGAACTGCCAGCTCCTAGTCTTTGACGAAGGTCCAGATTCTCCATCAAAGCAACATAGTGATAGAGTACAACAGAACCGAGAGGTACTTCAGCAATTGTTGGCTGATCAAGGGAGCATCCGTGAACATGAACTAAGGATGTGGTCAGCAGATGGCCGGCGAATTGGGTCTAGAAATGCAGCGTTGGTATTCCGACGTATCGAAGATCTCAGTGCGTACACGGATATTATTGTGGATATAAGTGCACTACCGCGTAGCATCTATTTTCCGCTCATAGGAAAATTATTGTCCTTGTTGGACGGTAGACAACACAATACCTCACCACCAAATCTACATGTGGTGGTTTGCGAAAGTGTGGATATTGATCGTCTTATCCATGCTGAAGGAATTGATGACGATGCTACTTACCTCCATGGCTTCAGTGGCGGCGTAGACATGGAGGCAACTGCAGGCATCCCTCGGATCTGGATTCCTATCCTAGGTGAGGATCAAGCAGGCGAATTAGAACGGATCTACGACTTAGTTCACCCGGATGAGATATGCCCGGTATTGCCCTTCTCATCCGGCGATCCAAGGCGAGGTGACAACTTGATACTGGAGTATCGCCAGTTACTACTCGACAGATTCCGTGTAGAACCACGCAATATAATTTTTGCATCGGAGAAGAATCCTTTCGAGGTTTACAGAGAGCTTACTAAGACAGTGATTCAGTATTGTAATTCACTAAGTCCCTTAAAGGGCTGTAAGGTCGTGATTTCTACGCTCTCAAGCAAACTTCTCTCCTTGGGGGCTTTGCTGACTGCATACGAACTGAGGACTTTGGTGGGGATCGCACATGTTGAGGTGAGCGGGTATGTGATGCCTATTGTCGATCCTAATATACTTAACAATGTAAGTGAAGAGCTTTTTGAGATATGGCTGGTGGGAGAATGCTATGCAACATGAAAATCTTTTCAGACTGAAGCGTCCAGCACCAACCATTGTTGGCACTGGCTTGGTTGCCTTAGATGTTGTGATTAATGGGTGGGAAAGTGAGTCACCACTGCTGTCAGCTGGAGGTTCATGCGGGAACGTCATGAGCATCCTAGCGTATCTTGGGTGGCAGGCCTTTCCCATAGCAAGACTTGGGCGTGATCTCGCGGCTGACTTTCTTGCAAAAGATTTGTCCAGATTCGGTGTCCACCTTGAAATGCTGTATTGTGAGAAAAAAGGGCGTACTCCGATCGTTATAGAAATGATTCCTGTTGGGGCATCAGCTACACATACTCACTTCTTTAACTTCACTTGCCCACATTGCGGAGCACCATTGCCAAGGCACAGGGCTATTTTGAAAAACAGTGTACCTCAAATAATCGACGAAGTGCCACAGCCTTCAGTTTTCTATTTTGATCGGGCTTCTCGCGCAGCTGTGGAAGTGGCCAAAAAATACTCAGAGAAAGGTACGTTGATAGTATTTGAGCCGTCTAGTATCAGGAATGGGAAATTATTCGAAGAATGTATTGAAGTGGCCAATGTGATTAAGTATTCTTGCGAGCGCATCGGCCATATGCCGGATTCCGCAAGAGATGGTGTCCCTTTCCTGGAGATTGAGACGTTAGGAGCCTATGGATTACGCTTCCGTATGTCTACAGACGATGATAAACTCTCAAATTGGGAGTACTTAGAGACCTATAAGGTGGATGACTTAAAAGACGAAGCCGGTAGCGGTGATTGGTGTACTGCAGGAATCATTCATTTACTTGGACAAGGGGGGGTTAGAAGCCTAAAGAGGGCTGGAAAAGAACGTATATTGAAAGCCTTAAGTTTAGGGCAAGCTCTTGCAGCACTCAATTGCAGGTACGAAGGTGCACGAGGCAGCATGTACTGTTTGGATCGTATACAGTTGAAGTCAGCCGTGAAGGATATTATGGCAGGAAGAGAAATTAAGACAACAGCGCAACGAAATATACCTGATACGGTTGATCAGTTGCTGCACTCGATCTGTGGCAATTGTCAGAATTCTTACAAAACAGTTGACCTTCATAGAGTTATGACATCAACTGGCAAACGGCGTGTAATACGTTTGAGCGACATGGGTACAAGAAAGCTTTAGATCTTCATATAGCTGGAACGCTAAATGTAGCCTTTCGATATTTCTGGACTCTCAGGGCGTTACGAGTCGAACCAAGCTTTGTACAATGTGACGTTTTATGACCCCTTAACTCTATAGTATGTCTTGACACCGCAAAAAAACCATCGCGGGGTGCTTTTTGTCGCGAAGCTGGTTAGCTAGTCACTTTTGGAGACAAATTCTTTCACCCTTCTCTCAAACACCCCTCTCTCCAAAAGCACCCTTCGCTGACATTTGAGGCATTTGAGGCCGATGTCGGCACCCACCCTCACCACCTCCCATTCATAGCTGCCGCAGGGGTGCGCTTTGCGCAGCCGGACTATGTCACCGGGCTTTATTTCTATGGTCATTGATCTGGTTGCGGATTTTTTCAGCTACGTTTCTAGCCGCCCGGGCAAAATCCTTTTCTTTTGAAGCATAAAGAATTTGCCGCGACACATTGATAATGGCCTTCTCGCCCCGGACATCCACTCCATAGCCAACTGCTGAAGCCAGGTCCCCTCCCTGAGCGCCAATGCCGGGGATAAGCAGAGGCATTTCGGGGCAAATCGAGCGGACTTTTTTTAATTCTTCAGGATAGGTAGCCCCGACTACCAGGCCGATATTGCCATGAGTATTCCATTCTTTGGCTTTTTGAGCCACTGCTTCGTATAGTGGCAGGCCATCGGTGAGAAGGTCCTGGAAATCTGCGGCTCCTCGGTTTGATGTCCGGCATAGGATGAATACCCCTTTGTCCTGGTAGTTGATAAAAGGCTCTATGGAATCGAAGCCAAGGTAGGGATTGACGGTAGCGGCATCGAAGCCCAGAACCGAAAAGAGAGCCCTGGCATAAGCCCTGGCAGTATTACCGATATCGCCGCGCTTGGCATCAGCGATTACAGGAATATCACGGGATATATATTTAACGGTCTTCTCCAGGATAGCAAACCCTTCGGTCCCCAAAGCTTCATAGAAAGCTAGATTGGGCTTATAGGCGCACACCAGGTCGGAGGTGGCCTCGATAATGGCTTTGTTGAATTGGAGAACGTCCACCCCGGGCATAAGCTCCGGGTCGGGGTCGAGTCCGATACAAAGCCAGCTCTTGTTCTTCCGGCTGGCATTAAGCAGTTTATCGGTGAATTTCATTGTCGTAACCCAGATAATATCAGGAGATGGGCATAAATTAAAGCTCGGCAATATTCTACTATGCTGGAAGGTCATTGAAATTCAAAAATCAAAGGGCAAAAATCAAAATGACAACTCAAAAGGCAAAAATTTCAAGAAAGAGCAACCGTAGTGCCCACCATTTCAATCGTGAAGGAAAGGATTCCTTCACGCCTCGAGCATGAGATTGCCACGCCCCGACAAGTCGGGGCTCGCAATGACACTCCCCCTTGTCTTTGCGAGGCACAACAGTGCCGAAGCAATCTCGGGGATGGGTAAGAGATTGCCACGCTTCGCTCGCAATGACAAGAGGAAAAGGGCTCGCAATGACAAAAGAGAGGCGACTCGGAATGGCAGCACTCTTTGCCTTTATTCGTGGCAAGGGCTACAATGGAGGCATGCGAGACCTGATTACCGATGCCTTGAAAGGCCAGGGTGCCGACTATATCGAAATCCATTTTGAGGAGAGCCAGGCTACCAGCATTGTCTACAGAGGGGAGAGGCTGGAGGAGATAAGCAGGGCTCGTAATTCGGGTGGCAATATTCGGGCGTTAGTCCAGGGTAGCTGGGGATTCGTCAGCTTTAATCGTCTTGACGGGTTGCGGGACAAGGTAGCTCTGGCGGTGGAGGAGGCAAAGTTAGCCAGCAGGGGACCATTCAAGCTTTTCCCTACTAAGCCTGTAGTTGATACGGTGGTGTCAAAATTGAAGAAGGATTCCACGGCTATACCCTTAGCGGCGAAGAAAGAGCTTCTAGATGAATACAACGACATTATATTGAGCAGTCCGAAGATTCAAAGCACAAGAATCAACTATCGCGATGGCAGAAAGCAACGCACTTTCGCTAATTCTGAAGGCAGCTACATAGAGCAAGCTAAAACTGACCTTAATTTACGATTGACAGCCATAGCTCGTGAGGATAACGAGGTTCAGCAGGCAGGAGTAAGCATGGGAAGCAATGGCGAGTTTTCCGCCGTGGAGGGGCTGCATGAGCAAGCCAGGGAAATAGCGAGGCGGGCCGCCGCCCTTCTTTCCGCCCCTCAGGTAAAAGGCGGAGAGTATACTGTAATTTTGGACCCTATTCTGGCTGGAGTCTTTGCTCATGAAGCCTTCGGGCATTTATCCGAGTCGGATTTTGTATATCAAAATGAAAACCTGCAGCAAGTCATGGTCCTGGGAAAGAAATTTGGCGGCAAGCATCTCAATATCATCGATGACCCTACAATTCCTAATTTGCGGGGAAGTTATAAATACGATGATGAAGGGACGCCGGCAAGGAAAACCTATCTTATCCGGGAGGGCATTCTGGAGGGAAGGCTTCATTCCCGGGAAACAGCGGCTAAAATGGGAGAAAGGGCTACGGGGAATGCTCGAGCCATTAATTACCTCTTCCCCCCCATAGTGCG
>Ga0209636_10003769_pt1 | contig 15447 bp, 15 predicted proteins | sample DeeMarSWOR152_54_FD_187464 | JGI IMG/M metagenome (GOLD analysis project Ga0209636, IMG submission 187464) | Marine sediment microbial communities from White Oak River estuary, North Carolina - WOR-1-52-54 (SPAdes) (version 2) | ecosystem: Environmental > Aquatic > Marine > Intertidal zone >...
GCAAGGGTTGCCGCCAAAAGCGCTTTGAAAGCCACTCGGGAAAGATCTTTGTACCGCTGAGGAGCTAAAGCTCCGACCCCTCCCACAAAAATAGCCAAAGAAGCGATATGGGCGAATCCGCAGAGTGCATACGAAGCTACGAGCGATGAGCGAGGATGGAGAAGAGCTCCTTGTTCTATCAGTTGTGAGAGATGCTGATACGCCACCAGTTCTGTCACCACCGTTCTCTCCCCTACCAGTTTGGCGACTTCAAAAGCATCCGAGGGGGGAACACCTAAGATGATCGTAAAGGGATAAGCCACATATCCCAAGATAGACTTGAAGGACCATTCAAAGCTCATACCAAACCATTTGTTGATAAACCCTCCACCCCATCCGAGAAGAAGGTCTAAGAGGGCTAAAATTCCAAGAAAAGCAATCAAAAGGACGATGATACCGCCCAGAAGCCGCAGCCCGCTCCAAGCTCCGTTTATAATCGCCAGGATCAGATTGTCTTCTCTTTCGTAATGGGGTTTGATGTTGACACCGAGAGTCTTCGGAACCTCGGTTTCAGGGACAAGGAGCTTGGCCATCACCACCGCAGCAGGCGCTGACAGAAAGGAAGCAGATATCAAATGCCCCGCGATGGTGGGAAGCTGTCCCTGAAGAAACATCACGTAGATGGCCAGGACCGTGGAGGCGATGGTCCCCATACCTGCAGCAAGGATGGTGGTCAGTTCAGAGCGGGTCATATCAAGGAGATGGGGCTTGACAACCAAAGCGGACTCAGCTCCGACAAAAATATTGCTAGAAGCGCAGAGGGACTCGGCCCCGCTAATTCGCATCAACTTGGTGAACACGAAAGCGAAAACTCGGATGATAAATGGCATAATCCTTAAATAGTACAGGGCCCCTACAAGTGCTGCAAAAAATATGATGGTGGGAAGCCCCTGGAAAGCGAGAAAATTTCCAAGGGATGTTTCGCCTGCTTCATTGGTTGTGCCGGCAGGTAAGGCTAAGCGGCCGAATAGGAATTTTGTCCCTTCTGTGGCTGTGTCCAGGACCTCGATCACAACTTTATTGATGAACAGAAAAAACTTTGATCCTACAGGAATCACAAAGATAAAAAAGGCAAAAAACAGTTGGAGCCCTATCCCCCAGAAGACAATCCTCCAGTTGACGGATTTTCGGTTCTCCGAACAAACCCAAGCAAAAAAAGCTATGAGAAAAATCCCGAAAAAACTGATAATGTTATAAATATCCATTCTCGCTCCATTCTGCTATCGAGCAACATGACCCTAAGATTCACATTCAAGAATCACGATTTTTTTCCGAGATTTCCTTCCTCTTATGATTTTCACCCGAGAGCGAGGAAGATGAAAATAGGAGGCGATCACATCGATGACCTCCTTGTTCGCCTTTCCCTCAGAAGGAGGTGAGAGGACATGAACCTTGTATTCTCCTTCGTTTATTTTTTGTATCTCCTGTTGGCGAGCATTCGGCTGTACCTTTACGCTCAAACGAATATTTCTCTCAGGCACTGGCAATCTTTCACCTGTTCCATCAATAATACAGAGCATGTTCCCTTAACAACTGATGGGCATAAAGGGAAAGGGATTTGACCAAGAATGAATCGACAAATATGATCAAAAGGATGACAATCATCGGACTGATATCAATCCCTCCAAACTTATGAGGAGGAACAAACCTTCGAACGGGTTTTAAAATCGGCTCCGTTATGTAATAAAGGATAACTGAAAAGGAATAGAGTGCAGGAATGCGTATCCAGGAGAGAATAGCCCTGATAATCAAAATCCAGATGGAGATCATCAGCACGATGTGCAGAATTCTCGAAGCGGCTAGAAGGAAATTAGCAAAAAAGATCATTCTGATCCGATGATTGTTTTATACTTTTCAAACAGCTCTTTGAGCTGTTTTTTGGTGAGAATGTATCCGCTGATATAGAGGGAAAGATTAGGACGGCGCGTGTCATTCGATTTGAGCAAGATGTATTCTCTTATCAGGCCTTGTCTCGAACGGGGGGGTATTTTTATTTCGACCTCGGCTTCTTTTCCGGCAGCTATCCTCAGTTCTGACGAAATCTCTTTACCGTTGTGGAAATACGCGGCATCTCGATGGGAAAAAGAAACTCTGAGCTCCTGTTCGCCCCGGTTGATTATAACGCTTTGAGCAAGAATCGGTTCTCCTTCTAGAATCAGGCCCGAGTCGAAATTGTATCTTTCAAGGTCTATTCGAGGACGAGGAGGAACTTCTATGGTGGCAGAGATGACAAGCTGCGCCACAGCTTGGCTTTTATCATTGGACTCAACATACACATATTTGGATACACTTCCTTCATATCCCCGGGAATTGAAGGTGACCTTGATTTCTCCTTTTTTGCCTGGCTCCACAGTCTGTTCTGAAACCAAGGCTGCCGCACATCCGCAAGATGTCCTTACTCTCTTAATGACAAGAGGGGCATCCCCTGTGTTTTCGAACACGAATTCATGTGTTTTGACCTGCCCCTCCTTCATTTTTCCGAAATCCCAAGAGCTTTCCTGAAATTTGATCTGCGGGCCGTCTTGGGATAAAAGAAGGTCGCAGGAGAGAGCCAGAAATAGCGGTAGAACCAAGATTGTCAGTGATTTGAATTTGAAAAGTCTTGTTCTCATTTCATTTTCCTTGATGTTTTTATAAATATTATAACCTTTCCCGAAAACAACGCAACTCTCTTCTTTATATTGTGAGCATCCTTATTTTCAACATCTATCCCTAGTAATTTATTCTAATTTCGACTTACGAATCATTGATTTTAGTCGAATCCCGGACAAAAGCTTCAGAAACATGTCAATTTTCTGGATTTCTTCGCTCTCAGTTCTGGTCCAAAAGAGTGATTTGGAAGCATTTCTTGACAGCCCTATTGGCCCCTTTTATAATCGAATTGAAGTGAAAACACTGGTTAAAATCTCCTCAAGAAAAGATTTTAGTTTCTTCTTCTTGATGGTCCTTCTGCTCTTGAAATCGACTCAAAGCGCTCGGGGACAGGAATTTGATATAAAGTTAAGAGTCGTTGCTGAACAAGCGAACATCCGTTTGGAGCCCGATATCGCTAGTATCATCATTCGCCAACTTTCCCAAGGAACCATCTTGGAGTCAACCGGAAAAGAGGGCGAATGGTATGCAGTCAAGCTCGTTCCAAAAGAAGGAACCCCTGTTTTGGGATATGTCCATGAAAGCTTGGTTGTTGTGATCCTACCGCCTCCTGCAGTAAAAGAGAAGCCTCAAAAAATTCAGGAAGAGGAAAAACAAAAAAAAGAGGTGAACCAGGAAAAGCCTCGAATACCGCCTCCTCCTGAAATCGAGGCAAAACCATCCCGAGAAAAAAAAATTCAGTACTTTGATTTTACCCTTTTTGCCGGCGGCAACTACTCTGTCGGCGGTGACCTGAATGAGGGATCCCTAGGATTGGTGGATTTCTACAGCGGGATTCTCGGGATTTCGGCGAAAGGTGATTTAAAACCCGTCCACTACGGTTTTTCTCTTGGAGGAGAATTTTCCATCTCTTTGACCTCGAGGCTGTCTCTAGGGTTTGCTATAGAATCTTTCCAATGTGAGAAGGAAAGCCTTGCTGATTTCAGTCAAGCCATGCAGACATACACGGTTAAAACACGCCCAAAGCTCAGCACTGTTCCCGTTGGAATCATGCTGTCTTATGCATTTATCCCCGATTTGTATATCAAAGGTGGATTTTCCTATTACTTTTCCAAATGCTCTTATTTCTATCAGATCCAAGAGGAAGAACAACTGCAGGAATGGCAGGGGAAAGCGACTGCCCAGGGACTAGGATTGCAAGGGGGATTAAGTTTCAACAGGAGTATCGCATCACACCTGAGTCTTGTCGTTGAGTTAGCGGGCCGCTATGCAAAAATCGGCGGATTTCAAGGAAAAGATACCTTCCGGGATACCTCCGGCCAAACATTGACCGAGAAAGGAACTCTCTACCTCATTCAAGCCGAGGTATCCGAACAGCAGTCCTATCCACTCCTCTTCATCCGTGAGTCCAAGCCACACGAAGCAGGAGTCCTCGAAGCCAGAGAAGCACAGATTGATTTTTCCGGAGTCAGCCTTAAAATAGGCCTCAGGATCCGCTTCTAACCAGTCGTTTCTTCCTTTTTCTTAACCTGTATTATTCAGGTAGTTCTCTTCCATTTTTTGCGGATAAAATATAATGGAACAAGACATCAGGCATGTCCGCAGCGGCATTGAAGATTTAGCCTTTACGATTCGCCATTCGAGGGAACCCGGCAGAGCCGGGCTTCGAGTATGTATTGAGCACTGCTGTTTGCTAACGAAGACGCTTGAAGAAAAACAGTAGACAATGGGAGTGGTTACTGGAACTAAGTTGTGAGTTACGCAGGAGCCGAGAAGGGCGATGAGGGAATGGCGTTAAAAATCTGAACTAGAGCGGAGGACATGCCTGATGGAGAAGAGAACCATTCAGGTTAATACAAATGCACATATTTTGGAGATTGATCCAAATGAACAGTATTATCCTCAAAAGGAAGTTTTCCTCCATCTCTGCTTTCGACTTTTTGAACGCGCTCAGAAAACTTGTGTGCAACTGAGGAATTTGCTGTCCAACAGACCGCAACCTCCCTTTGTTCTTTTTTGAATACAAAAATTTTTGCCTTTGGATGTGGAGTTTTTTTCACAAACACGGTCCCTTCGAGACAATCAACCATGTGCTTGAAAGCAAAAAAACCAGGGCGCCTGCGCCAAACCTCCTTCCGGCTATCGATCAAACCATATCCAGGAGCAACAAGCTGCCACCAGTATATTCTCTCCACATGTCCACTCGCGAGGCAAAGAACAAAATAGCGCGTTAAATAATTGGCTTGATTTTCTTCTGAAACATTCGTCCTACCAACAGCAGGTGAATATTTCCCTGTTCCCTCCAGGGGCCAGTTCATCTCGGTTATCCATAGATCCTGCTTTCTCTCCAGATACCCGTCGACAACTGCCTTAAGGAGTGCGATCTTTCTTGATGTGTCCCATCCGAATTGTTTATTTTCTGGAGCCCCAACTCTGTCTACGTACAGAAGGCTGGTTATCTTGTCAAAAGGGATCTTCTTCAAAACCGGGGGATAGAGATGAAATTCAAAATCTATAACTGCAGGTCCGAGAAGCTTTACCCGATACTTCTCCGCCAATGAAACAGCCTGTTCCGCAAGCTGCACATACTCTCTGTAATCCCATACCCCCCATTTGGTCCTGTTCCACGCATGTCCAATCTCAAAAAAGGAACATAGGGTATTGAATCTGGAGAATATGTCTTCAAGGAAACGCACCCATCCATGGGGATCCTTGACGTCTCTTCTTTGTTGCAGCAGTGCAATAACCACATCAAAAGCATTTCCCCTAGCCCTCTCGATAAAACTCTGGTACAAATCCACTCTCCCCCTTTCCCACGATGGAATTCTGATGAGTATCTGTTGGACACCTAGGTCTTTCAGAGAGCTGAAAATTTCGTCATTTCTGCTTTCATTGGGCGACACCGAAATCCCAAAGCAATGTTCAAGCTTTACTGGTTGGCTGTACATCCCTTCTCTGTACTTCTTATAAAGGGCCAAAACAGGAAAAGCCTTCCGAAAATTTGAAGCAACCAGGGATAAATAGCCCGGGACATACTTGAAGTGATGCCAGAATCGCTCTTTTTTTGGTGCCAGATTATGGGGTTGGTCAGCGTAAGGATTCCAGCGAAAGTCTTTCTCCATAGTACTGAATATCTACAAAAATATCACCCTCCTTCCATTCCTGTCAATGATCCTGAAAAGTAGCTCCCATATTTGTCCGGAAGCAATAGTCAAGCACGCTGACGAGGAATGTCATCTGGAGGCAAAACAGGTGTCCCAAAAAGGAAATATTTTTATAATTCTTCCAACTATTGACTGAAAAGTTCTCAATAGGTTATGATAACAATCCAGGAAAACACCAATGGCTATTGATCAAAGAATCCTAAATATCCTTGCCTGTCCTCTTTGCAAAGCTGATATCAAGCTCACCTCAGATGAAAAGGGCTTAAAATGTGTCAAATGCCATCGTGTCTATCCTATTAGAGAAGACATCCCAGTCATGCTCATCGACGAGGCGACCATTGAACCCGACAGGGCAACAAAAGATTGACCCTCTTTTTTTTTAAAACACAATCAATGCAGCGTCCAACAGGGCTGAATTTTACCAAGGACATCTCGTTTCTTCTCTGGTTGTTTCTTTCTCTCTATCTCCTTTTCTCCATGATATCCATTACTCTTATTTACACAGTTCTTTTTTTGGCCCTGGTCTGTTGGATTATCCTTCTTATAAAAAACAGACAACCTCCACAGTTCCCTTCCTTTTTCTGGCCCCTCATAGTCTATTCTCTTCTTTCTCTCATTTCCGCCTTTCAATCCGTTAACCTTGAAATAAGCATCATGGACAGTCGGGAACTTTTGCTTTTTCTGGTCATTCCCATGGTCTTTACCGGTATGTCTTCAGTGGAACGTGTTAAAAAAGCACAGTTTGCTCTATTAGCTTCTGCTGTTATAAGCTCTGTTTTTTCCCTATTATATTTTATATTTCAAGCAGCCCCTGGAGAAAGGATCACTGGCTTTATGGGCCACCCATTGACACAAGCAGGTCTCTTGCTCCTCTTTTTTTCAGTTGCACTGAGTCACTTTTTGTTCTCCAGAGAAAGATCAAGGTATTTATGGGCGTTGGGCTGCATTCTTGCCTTAGTAGCCCTATCTCTGACTTTGACAAGGAGTGCTTGGATTGGACTTGCTTTAGCTGCTGCTTTTATCTTGGCCCTTTACAGGCCCAAAGCACTCATCATCATTCCCGTTGCTATCACACTTTTCTTTCTTCTCAGCCCAAAGCACGTTAAATCAAGAATCCTCAGCATTTTCAGTACACGGTCTTACTCGAATGTCCAGCGAATCGAGTACTTGCAGGCGGGAATCAAAATCATCAAAGATTATCCTCTTTTCGGGACAGGACCGAATACAGTGGACATGGTCTTCCAAAATCCAAAATATGGACTCTCTGACCTCTCCAAACGGAATGTCCACCTTCATAACAACATCACACAGATCGGAGCCGAAAGAGGGATACCTGCCCTCTTAGCTTGGCTTACATTTATCGTCTGGGCATTTCTATCTCTTCTCAGACTGCTGAGGAAAAAAGATCCCTCCCGTTACCCTCTGATCGTTTCCGCCTTGGCCGCACTCTTAGCCCTTTGTACAGCAGGGCTATTCGAGTACAACTTCGGAGATTCTGAGATTACTGTCCTGTTTCTCTTCATCATCACACTTCCATTCATCCCGATAAAAGAAAACCATACAACAAATGGGAAATATTGATGAAGAAGAAAGTTTTATTCATTCTCCTCTCTCTCCTCCTGATCTATGTTTTATGGCTGGGTTATCAGCTTGTCTGTTTCAAAACATACAGCTATGAGGGAGCCGAAAGGGATCCTCTCGAGATCCGAGGAGCGTATCACATCCATACCATTTATTCCGATGGACGAAAACATCCAGATAAAATCGCACAGTTGGCCTCCCGATCCTCACTCGACTTCATCATTCTTACCGATCATGGACTTCCAAACCGCGAGTGTTTAGCCTCAGCCGGTTGGAAAGAAGGTGTGCTCGTGCTTGCCGGATCCGAGCTTTCAGTCAGCCGAGGCCATCTTGTTGCTCTGGGTTTCGATCCGCCAAAAGAGGACTTTTCCCAAAATGCCGAGCAGGCTGCCTATCAGATTAACAGGTTGAGGGGATTCTCCGTCATCGCCCATCCATACTCCAAAGTAGCCTGGTCCTGGGGAAAATCCACAGGATATGACGGGATCGAAATCATCAATGCCAATACCGTGTTGAAATACAATATGCTCCGTTTGATTCCTCTATTTCCCGCAGTGTTGGTAAAACCAGAATATGCCCTGCTGAAAATGCTAGGCCGGCCCCAGAAAAACTTGAAAAAATGGGATGAAATCAATCAGTCCCAATCGATGTTTGGGTTCTACAGCATAGATGCCCATCTTCTTTACTGTCCTCTTCTTCCTTCTCTGCAACTCCATGTGCTTCTGAGCCATCCCCTCTCGAGTGACTTCGAAGTTGCATCCCGCCAGGTTTACTCTGCCCTTCGTCGCGGCAGGTTCTACAACGCTGTGGATGCAGCTGCCCAGGCTCGAGGATTCATGTTCTGGGCTCAGAGGGGAGAAGAGAGGCTGTCCATGGGTGAGAAAACCATGTTTGATCCAGCGATCACAATCCACATCCAAGTCCCCTTGCCTTTTGCCAAAGAGATCCATCTTATCCATAACGGCAAAAAACTCCTTGTCACATCCGAAGACAATTTAGAATACAAAGCCGCCAATCCGGGATTTTATAGGGTAGAGGTCTACCTCAGAGAAAAATCTGCTTTGCGCGGGGACATTCCGTGGATTTTATCCAATCCCATCTTTCTTCGAGAAAAAGCCGATTAATCCTTTTCAACACCATAAGAGTCAAGTCCAATTCCACTTTTTAACCAAAACGATTATAATAATACTGCGAGTAAAATGTGCGGAGTCATAGGCATTTATGGAAACAATGAGGTCTTCAAGGACTTGTATCAAGGGCTGTTATCCATCCAACACAGAGGCCAGGACTCCGCGGGAATCATCACTTATGACGGCTGTAGGTTTCACACCAAGAAAGGAAATGGACTGGTCAGAGATATTTTTACCAAAGACCACTTCAAACGGCTGACAGGCCACATTGGAATTGGCCATACACGCTACCCAACTATCGGAGGAGGCAGAGGCGAGGATGCTCAGCCATTTTTTGTAAATTCTCCATTTGGTATCATCATGGCTCACAACGGAAATGTGATCAATTACAGAGAATTAAACAAAATTCTCTTCAATCAATATCACCGCCATCTCACCTCTAATAATGATGTAGAAATCATTTTGAACATTTTCGCTCAAGAGCTGGCTGAACAACACATCAAGAGTATCAAACCCAAAAACATCTTTTATGCTGTCAAAAAAGTATTTGAAAGTGTAAAAGGAAGTTATGCCGTAGTCGCCTATATCGCTGATCAAGGCATGTTGGCCTTTAGAGATCCGTATGGGATAAAGCCCCTTGTTTACGGAAAAAGGAAAGAGGAAATCCTGCCGGCTTATGCAGTCGCTTCAGAAAGCGTCAGCCTGAATATCATGAACTTTTCTGAGATCAAGAACATAGAGGCAGGTCAAGCCCTTTTTATCGACAAGAACCGCCGGCTTCACACACAAAAGATCACTGAATGTCCTCACACTCCTTGCCTTTTCGAGTGGGTTTACTTTGCCCGGCCCGATTCTTATATCGACAATGTCAATGTTTATGATTGCCGAGTCAACCTGGGCCGATTTCTCGCAGATGAAATACGGAAGCATAACTTAAAGATCGATGTGGTTGTTCCTGTCCCAGATTCTGCAAGAGATGCTGCCATTGAGATTGCCCGAAGACTCAACCTGAAATACAGGGAAGCTTTGGTTAAGAACAGGTATATCGGCCGAACATTCATCATGCCCGCCGATCAGCAAAGACGAGCGTCGGTGCGTCAAAAATTAAACCCCATTCCTTCTGAACTCAAAGGAAAAAATGTTCTCTTGGTTGATGACAGTATTGTGCGAGGGAACACATCCCGGGCTATCATAGACTTAGTCCGTGAGTGTGGAGCCAAAAAAGTCTATTTTGGCTCGTATTCTCCGCCCCTGAGGTATCCCTGCGTCTATGGGATCGATATGCAGACCAAAACCGAATTTATAGCCCGCAATGCGACCGTGGAACAGATCGCAAAGAAAATCGGTGCAGACAAAGTGATCTACCAATCTCTTGAGTCTTTAAAAAAGGCCGTTCATCTCGGAAATAAGAATCTCACTCAATTTTGTGGGGCATGTTTTGACGGGAACTATCCCACAGGAGATGTCACTCCCGAGCTATTAAGATCCATCGAAAACGACAGGAAACTCAGTCAGAAAGACCAACTAGAACTCGATCTTTGATCCCTTGATTTATACTCGAAAGCGCCAGAAATCCAGGAGCTCTCTGAGAGACTTTTCCATCGGAACTTTGGGTTTCCACGAGAGTTCTCTCTTTATCTTCCTGTTATCACCTACAAGAACAGGAATTTCTGTTTTCCTCAACTTCTGTGAATCCACCAGAATCTCGATGGATTGAGAAGAAAAGGACAGAAGCATATGAAGAATGCTTTCCAGAGAATAAGATTTTCCAGAACAAATGTTGTAAATTTCGCCTGATTTTCCCTTTTCGAGTAAAAGCACATAAGCCTTAACGACATCCCTCACATCTGTAAAATCCCTCTGAACCGATATGTCCCCCACTCTGATTTCAGACTTTCCTTCTCCCTTTTCAATCCGGGCTATCTGATACGCCCAATCCGAGCAGACAAAATCTGCACTCTGGCCTGGACCTGTGTGTGGAAATGGCCGGGTGATAACGATATCCAAGTTCTCGACACGGCTGTAAAACTCGCTCAGAAGCTCTCCGCTCAATTTGGTGTAAGCATATGGATTCATGGCTAGAACTTCGGCCTTCTCGTCCAGCGGTTTTTTTGATGAACGCTCTGTTCCGTAAACATCAGATGAGCTGACAAAAAGAACACGGGCTTGGGGGGCATATCGACGTATGGCCTCAAATAGGTTGGATGTCCCAAGGAGATTTGTCTCGAATGTCTCCTTTCGTCTTTCCCATGAATGTCTCACATTGGAGACGGCAGCGAGATGAACAACCCAATCGGGCTTCGCTCTTTTGATGCAGGTAAACACGTCCTTTTCCGATCTGATATCCAGATGAAAAAGATTTTCCTCCAGAGGTTGCTTCGGCTTTTCTGGATAGGCCATTCCCCAAACATCCAATCCTCTAGACCTCAAAAATTCTCTTAGATAACTCCCCACAAAACCGGTGGCCCCGGTAATAAAGATGTTCAAGCTAAATCCTCTCCCTCCAGTAATCCAATAAATCCTTCAAGGATTGGCTGAAAGGAATTTTGGGTGCCCATCCAGTGAGTTCCCTGAATTTTGTACTGTCTGATAGAAGGACAGGGACATCTGACGGCCGGAGGCGTGTGGGATCGACTTCGATTTTCACATTGACTTGGGCCAAGGAAAGCAGCATTTCCAATATTTCGTGTATAGAATAGGTTTTTCCTGTACCTATATTATACACCTCGCCCTCTATTCCCCTCTCTAAACTCAACCAATATGCCCTGACCGTATCACGAACATCTGTGAAGTCTCTTTTAGCCTCCAAATTACCAACATAGATCACTGGGTCTCTCTTCTTCTTTTCGATCTCCACAATCTGTTTGGCAAAGTTGGAACAGATAAACACTTCACCTCTTCGAGGGCCCGTATGATTGAACCCGCGAGTCCGGACAACTTTCAGGCCATAGCTTTTATAATACTGCCAGCCTAACAAATCCTGAGCCACTTTGCTGACAGCATATGGACTGAGCGGTCGGAGAGGATTGGACTCTTTCATCGGCACTTCGTCAGTATTTACAAATCCGTATTCCTCACTCGAGCCAGCTATTTGGATCTTCGGGGATAGCCCCAGGCTGAGAATGGCTTCAAAAAGATTGATCTGACCGATGGCATTTATGGCAAACGTCTCGGCTGGACATATCCAGGAAGTCGGGACAAAGCTTTGAGCGGCAAGATGAAATATTCGATCAGGCGCTGCCTCGGCAAAACCTTTTTTTAAAGAGACCAGATCTTTGAGGTCACCCTCGACAAGACTTATTCGATCCTTGATATGGAGGATGTTTTCCATCCGACTCCGCCAACGGATCAATCCAAAAACTTTCACATCAGGATGATTGTCTAGAATATAATCCGCAAGATGACTCCCTGCAAATCCTGTTATTCCAGTGATTAATACTCTCATCTTTCCTCCTCAACCCTTATTTCTTATCATAGTATATCGCATAAAATTCTTTGAAATCCTTACTCTTTTCCTTAATTTTGCGCCACCATTCAGGATTCTCTTGATACCAGCGGATTGTAAATGTCAAAGCTTCCTCGAAATCTTTTGACGGCTTCCAACCAAGGGTATGAATTTTCCTGCAGTCCAATGCATACCGTTTATCATGGCCCAGTCTATCCTTTACAAATTTGATTAAATCCCTTGGTTTTCCCAACACGTTCACTATTTGCTCAGCAACATCGATATTTTTGACCTCGTTATTGGCTCCAACATTGTACACCTCCCCAAGTTGACCTCTCTGCATGATAAGATCTACAGCACGACAGTTGTCCTCCACATACAGCCAATCACGGACATTTGTTCCCCTTCCATAAAGCGGGAGTTCTTTGTCCTCCAAAGCATTGGTCACAAACAGGGGGATGAATTTCTCTGGATATTGATAAGGTCCATAATTATTACTCGGTCTGAGGATAATGATAGGAAGACCATAGGTGACAGTATATGCGTAGGCCAAGCGGTCCGCCCCTGCTTTGCTCGCCGCATACGGAGAAGAGGGATTCAGGGAATCATTTTCTTCGAAAAAGCCTTCATCCCGGCTTCCGTATACCTCATCGGTAGACACATGAATAAAGAACTCGATATCAGCGCTCTTGAGTGCCTCGAGAAGAACAAAACTTCCATACACATCGGTGAGAACGAATTCGCCTGCATCCAGGATCGATCGGTCCACATGGGTCTCTGCGGCGAGATGGACAACTCCTTGAACCTTTTTAAAAACCTCTCGGACAAGATTCCTGTCACGGATGTCTCCGTGGACAAATTCATACCTGGGATCGCCCTCCACATCTTGAAGGTTATCCCGATTTCCTGCATAGGTGAGTTTATCTAGATTGATAATCTGACAGTTGGGGTATTTTTTAAGCATATAATGTATAAAATTGCTCCCGATGAAACCAGCTCCCCCGGTGACGAGCAAGGTTTTTTCCTGAATGTTCCGTTCCTCAGCCATCTTTCCTTTTCCAATCATACGGGATATCATTGTCATGGGGATCCAAACGGTGTTCATCGGGCTGGTCATAATTGTAGACTTCTGTGGGAAGGTTCACGATGATAGCCTCTTGTTCGCTGACACACATCCAGCCGTGATAGATACCTTGTGGAATTTGCACGAGAAGAGGATTATGGACGCCAATATAGAACTGATTGATCTGTTTGGAGGTTGGGGAATTCTCCCTTGGATCATACAATGCCAATTTGATCATTCCCTGAATGCAAACCACATTGTCTGTCTGCTTTTTATGCATGTGCCAAGCCTTGACCACACTGGGATAGGTCGTAGTCATATACGCCTGGCCAAACTGGACAAAGAGGTCATCATCGCTACGGAGAATCTCCATCAGCCTTCCTCTCTCATCAGGAATGACTTTTAATTTTTTTATCTTAACCCCTTCAATCATATTTTTCTCCTTCGAAAAGTATACTTGGATAGAAACGGAAGCGCACAGATAACACAGACCTATTTTATCCCTATTTCGCTCTTGTCACCCACCATGAATCGATAGACAGAAGGCTTGGGAGGACATTTAAAAATTCTCACTCCTCTTCCGATCAAGCTCTCGTCTATTCGGCTTCCTACTTCGCTGATCTCACTACCCTCTAAAACGATGCTGTGCTCAATCTCTGTACGGCTGATTTTGCACTCATTCTGAATGGACGTGAAAGGACCGATATAAGAATCCACAATCTCCGAATTCGCTCCTATGATGGCCGGCCCCCGAATGATGCTGTTCTTTACAACTGCACCTTTCTCGATCACTACCTGTCCATTGATTTTGGAGGTTTTATCGACTTCTCCCTGGATCTCTCCCGAAATCGATTCGAGTATCAGACGGTTCGCTTCAAGAATGTCTTCGATCTTCCCTGTGTCTTTCCACCATCCTGTGACAAGATGGGGCTGAACTTCGTACCCGTGTTCAACAAGATATTGAATGGCATCTGTGATTTCCAATTCGTTGCGCCATGATGGTTTAATGGCCTTCACGGCTTCAAAAACATGCTGATCAAACATATACACACCCACCAATGCCAGGTTGCTGACTGGATCTTTCGGCTTCTCCACAAGCCTTATTATTTTTCCGTTTTTGAGCTCAGCCACTCCAAACATCTCTGGATTGGGAACTTCGGTAAGAAGGATCAAAGAATTGGGCCTTTTCTCAGAAAATTCCTTGACGAGCGATTGGATTCCGCTTTTCAGGATATTGTCCCCAAGGTACATGACAAAAGGATCTGTTCCTAAAAAGTGCTCAGAAATCTTGACGGCATGAGCCAGCCCGAGAGGGGCTTCCTGTTCAATATAAGAGATATTCACTGCCCATCTCGAGCCATCTCCAACCGATCGTATGATCTCCTCCTTTGTCTCGCCGACAATTATGCCGATATCTGTTATACCTGCATCCCTAAGGGCTTCGATCCCGTAAAAAAGTACAGGTTTGTTCGCTACAGGAACCAATTGTTTGGCTTGAGTAAACGTCAAAGGTCGGAGTCTCGTTCCCTTCCCCCCACTGAGTATCAATCCTTTCATCTTAATTTCCAAAGCCTAATCCTCCTAAAACATCGGTGGATTTTCCTATATTCCCCAGCCCGAAAGAAAACCGGAATTGAGCCTCAGGTTTATCCCGGAAGTAGAATATCTTAAGTTCTCCCTTAAAATCAAGACACTGATAATGGTACACCAATACAAATGCAGAGTACAGCATCTGCTTTTCTATGATATTGAAATCCAGGTCTGCTTGAGCTTCCAATGCGAGACGGGGTATCTTGATCCCACCAAAAATTCCTATCTGATGACGGGCATAACGGATTTCGCCCACATAGGGATTTTTACTCTTGTACCAATTGATCCTCAGGAAACCAGAATCGGTCAGATTCCCCAAACTCAATCCGAGCCGAATCTGAGACAAGTTCTTCTTGTAGGTGTTAAAAGAAGCTGAGAAATCCACACTGTAATCTTTTGCAGGATAGAACCTTAAGTACCCGTTAATATCTGAAAATTGCGGGGGCTCTCCATCGACGCTATACCGGCTGATGGGGCTGTTTTCCGGATCCAAATAATAGATTTGATCCAACCCAAGTGTACAGATCTCCCGAGGCATACCATCTTTATTTATCAGAAAATGATTGACCAGCCCGTAGCGGGCATAATGGTTGATATAGAAAAATCTCTGGGCAATAATCCGGTCAGACACATCCACCGGGCTTTCATACGTGTAGGTGAAAGTCGGTTCGATGACGTGCTTGAGCTTGGGTATGTTCTGTTTATCAAAAAAAATTTTCGAAAAAACCGGACCTTTAAAGTCCATACGGACCGCATAATTATGGCTCATGATCGGCTCGTCCACGACCTTGCTCGTCCCTGGGGCATAACTGTTGAAATAATAGTTTAAATTTGTGGAAAAGG
>Ga0209636_10003772_pt1 | contig 15442 bp, 9 predicted proteins | sample DeeMarSWOR152_54_FD_187464 | JGI IMG/M metagenome (GOLD analysis project Ga0209636, IMG submission 187464) | Marine sediment microbial communities from White Oak River estuary, North Carolina - WOR-1-52-54 (SPAdes) (version 2) | ecosystem: Environmental > Aquatic > Marine > Intertidal zone >...
TCGGCCTTGTCAGGGAACCATTCAGATTCGTCCCGGTTCCTATCAATGCGGTGGAAAAACATGGGGACCTGCACAGAAGAATTGAAGCTGTGAGCGAGTGGGCAGACAGTGCTTCTTTTAACAGGATTTCGGGAACCGGAGTTAAAGGCATCATCGGTTCCGGATTTGCTCACCGGAAACTTCTCGATGTGGTGGGCGATGAAAACCCTGGAGAATTTCGGCTGCTGAAGCTAGGGGTCCTCTATCCTTTGCCCCAAAACGTCATCACACAGTTCCTGCAGGATTGTGATGAAGTCTTAATCCTTGAAGAGATCGAGCCCTATGTGGAAATCCGTATCAAGGCGATAGCCCATGATGCGGGCTGTCTCACCAAGATATATGGAAAACAGAGCCATCATATAAGCCGGGAAGGGGAATTATTCCGCTGGCAGATTCAGGGTGCCATGGCTGAATTCATCCCGGAGTTTGTCCCCAAGCAAAAATATCTAAAAAGAAATGAACTCGAAGAAACTCCAAAGATGAAGGATCACTGTGCAGACTGTCAGTATGATAAAGTCCTGGATAGGCTTGAGGAAGCGGCGGAGAGCCTGGGGCAAAAACTAATGATTATTGGAGACCCAGGCTGCCTGGTCACAGTCGCTGACCGGCTGGATGCAAAGTATGCCCTCGGTTCTGCGGTCAGTGTGGCCGATGGTTTGAGCAAGGCCGGAGTCGATGAGCGCGCGGTGGCTCTGTTTGGCGACTCTGCATTTTTTCATTCCGCCCTTCCCGCCGTGGCTAACGCAGTCCATAACCAGAGCAACATCCTGATGGTCGTCCTGGATAATAAAGCCACGGCCACCTCCGGATTCCAGGTGAATCCCGGTGTTGGGAGGGATGCCATGGGACGAGAAGTCCCGGCTTTAGATATCGAGCAAATTGCCCGGGCTTGCGGAGTGAAACATGTGTACACTTCTGGCCCGGATGACCTGGATTCAACACTCAAAGATACATTCCGGGATGCTCTAAGCCACGATGAGCTGACGTTGATTATTGTCCGACTAGAAAATAGGACTCAATAAAAAAAACATGGTCTGACCGCTCTCAATCTTTAAACGTCACTCAATGCTGATTCTATCTTCTTTACAGCTTCCCTCAAATTTTCCATCGAATTGGAATAAGAAATGCGGATATGGCCGGCTCCGTTTTTTCCAAAACACTCTCCGGCGACAGTCGCCACACCCGCTTTCTCGAGGAGCATCTCCGCCATTCTGAAGCCGTCCATTCCTGTTTCTTTGACGGACGGGAATAAATAGAATGCCCCGTCTGGCTTCGCGCACTGAATTCCCGGAATCTGATTGATCGCGTCAACCATATAGTCTCTGCGCTCCTGGAATTCTTTGACCATCAGGCGAGAAGGTTCCTGGTCCTCTCTCAAAGCAGTCACCGCCCCCCACTGGGCAAATGTATTGGTGGAAGTGATCATGTACTGATGATACCGGAGTATGGGATTGACAAGCTCTCTCGGCCCGAGGACATAGCCCAACCTCCATCCTGTCATCGAGAAAAATTTGGAGAAGCCGTTGAGTAGAATGGTTCTCTCCCTCATTCCCGGAAAAGTCGCGATGCTGATATGTTCGGCAGGAGGATAGACAATCTTTTCGTAAATCTCATCGCTCAGCACGAGCAAATCGTGCTTATTGGCCAATTCAGCGATTTTCTCCAGGACGTCCCTTCCCGCAACACTGCCTGTCGGGTTGGATGGGCTGGCCACAAGGATCATTCTTGTTCTTCGTGTGATCTTTTCCTCCATTTCTTCAGGAACTGGCTGGAAACTCTTGTCTCCAAAAAGAGTATAGTCAACAGGATCGACAAAATTTGTGATAGCATCCACATCATAATTAATCCACCGAGGATCAGGTATCAGGATCTGATCACCGGCATTGAGCAGCGCATGGATCGTCACATAAATTCCTTCAGCCACTCCGTTGGTCACGACGACCTCGGTTTCAGGGTCATACTCCAGGCCGTATTCGGAAATAAATTTATCCGAAATGGCCTGGCGCAGTTCCAGAATTCCGGCATTCGGGGAATAGTGATGTTTACCTGACCGTAAAGCCTCCACAGCCGCCTCAACGATATGTTCCGGAGTGTCAAAATCCGGTCTCCCGATCTCCAGATGAATGATTCTTTTTCCCTGTTTTTCCAGTGTATTCGCCGCGTCAAACATCACACGTATCTGTGAATAGGGAATGCGCTGTGCAACAATGGATTCCATAGTATCCTCCTTTTTCGTCTGAGATGTTGGCTCAGCAGAAGATTCAATCCTTCAATTCCAGTCATTCTTCACCAAAGACTTTTTGGAATTGTACTGACAAGCACTCCCCTCGTCAACTTCTTCTCTGTGTGTTTTTTTTCCATCTTTCTTATACAGCATTAATCTCCAGCTTATGAACCTTGTATTTCATTTCGTGCCTCCTGCCGATATATTTCTAGCCACTTAACATATATTATGAAGCCAATTTTCTTGTATAAATGCAACATTTATCGCTGAATATCACAATATATTGGATCAATTTTTTTAATGTATTCAGCTGATTCCATTCATTCTGTATTGCGAATAAACACTCCTGCCGATTTTGTTCTACCGCTCAATGTGTAGCCCAAACAGATATTAGCAAATCCATGAACATCATCCCACGTTATGGCGCATAATGTATATATTTAGCGGCATTCAAATTTATTCAACAAACCTAAAAAAGTGAATCCCGGAGAAACGCCCCCTCAAACTTGAACAGACTATGATGCTGTGATATAAAATGAACAGTGGAAAAAACCCTTAAAATCATCAAGGAACTCAAAGAAGCAAAGGTTTTAAAAGATTTTTCCATCGGTGGAGGGATTGCGGCTTTGTACTATATTGAGCCCCTTCTGACTTATGATTTAGATATCTTTTTTATCCCCCTTCAAGACAGTATCGATGTCCTTACCCCAATCTATAGATATTTGAAAGAAAAGGGCTTCAAGGCAAAGAAGGAGCACGTTCTGATTGAGGGAGTTCCTGTCCAATTCATCCCTGTTTACAATGATCTTGTGAAGGAAGCCGTTCAGTTTTCCGTTGAAGTTAAATACGGGAGAATAAAAACAAGAGTCTTGGGACTGGAGTATCTTATCGCAATAATGCTTCAGACATACAGGTCTAAAGATAGAGAAAGATTAGTAAAAGTCTTTGAAGAAGCGAAAATTGACTTGAAATTTTTAAAAAAAATTCTCAAGAAATTTGGACTTTATGACAAATATATTAGATTTAAGGAAATGTACTTTGGTGCAAAATAAGGTTCTGGAGAATATTATCAGGCAAAAAGAACAGAGAAGAAAAGATCTGTCCAAATTATCCTTCAAGGAAAAAATTCATATTCTTGTTCAGCTTCAAAAGATGGCCAGAGGCGTAACAAAACAGGGAAAAGCTATGGAACAAATTGTCTGGCTGATTTGATTCCAATGATGGGATTTTCTCGCCATTTCTTATTACTCAATCTGAAAACGGCGCGAAATAATTTAGTTTAGCGACATTTTCATCTTTTCAGAAGATTATTATCGATAATCGGTAATTATATTGAGCGCTGTCGAATATCAATAATTTCTCGGGGATTCAGAAATTTCTTAATTCAGTCAAATCAGGAGTGCTGCTTTCATTTGACTATTTGTTCATAAATTTTATACAACTTGAGTGGATGCAGTCATTCTCAATCTGAATAAAGGAGAAAGATGTTATGTGGTTCAATCGCGAGCTCGTCGCCAACTGGATGTCCAAACAGGCGGATTTTGAGTGGATATACTCTGAAGCGGGTGTAGTCAGTTTCCCGAGAATCAAGAAACATGTAAAGGTCAAACCTGAAAAACTTTACCGCCTGCTGGCAGAAAAATACAGGACGTTTGTAGTCCCTGGACGCTGTTTCGAGATGGATGAAAGCCACTTCAGGGTCGGATTTGGGGCAGATGCAGGAGAAATCGAAACAGGACTCTCAAACTTGAACCAAGCTCTGGACGAGCTTTCAACTTAGGGAAGAGAATCTTTTTTCCTTCCGTTGCACCTCCTCAAGGATGAATCCGGTCCTCCCTTCTCTCTGGAGCGATTGACCTCAGCGTTTTGTGTGTGATATGTATATTTCCTGTAAAGCCTGCAGAAATTAAGCCGAAAAAGGAAAAATCTTCTCTATCCGAAATCCATAAGAGGTTGACCTGTAGAAGGGATTATTGATTGGGCTTCAGGAGGGAATCATTGCATTTAAGCCAGAGTGCATGATTTATTTCAATTGAAATAAAGATGCGAATTAAAAGTAATTAATGATGAATCGCAGACATTTTTTAAAGAGCAGTGCTTTGTACATCAGCGCATTAACGATCACCGGGTGTGAATTTGGAAAAAACAATTCGAGTCAGAAGACCTCCGAAAAACTCCACACAATCATGCAGAGCGGGCGGAGCCGATTGCCTTAAGCCACAAAATTGGATGGAAAAAGTCAAAGATGGACTTGGGACGAAAAGATCATCTTCCTGTCAACGGGGCAATTTCTTTTTGGTAATCCTAGGAAGTATAATCATCATATATAAATAAATTGTGGTTTGGAGGTATTACAGATATGAAAGCCCGGAGGAAAATACTCCTTGTTTTCTCGTTTATGCTGATGACTCTGTTATCATCGTTTATCCTAGCTATTACGGATGGGAATTATACGGATTCAAAGCTCCTCCGTCTCTGGTACAAAAGTCCGGCGGTCCAATGGACGGAGGCCCTTCCCGTGGGCAACGGCAGACTCGGGGGAATGGTATTCGGCGGCGTGAACAAAGAGCGCATTCAGTTTAATGAAGATTCGCTCTGGACAGGCCTGCCGCATGACTATTCCAACCCTCAGGCGTACAAATACCTGCCTGAAATCCGTCGTCTTCTTTTCGAAGGAAAGCAGAGCGAGGCGGAAAAGCTGGCCGAACGGACATTCATGAGTATTCCGCTCCGCCAGAGCAAGTATCAGCCTTTTGGCGATATTTGGATGGAATTCGACGATGCACAGGAAGTGAAGGATTACCGACGGGAATTAGACCTAAATTCAGGTGTGACATCTGTGCAGTACAGAAGAGACAGGGTGACCTACAGGCGTTCTGTTTTTTGCAGTTTTCCGGATCAGATTCTGGTGATTCATTTAACCGCGGATCATTCGGAAACATTGAACCTCACAATTTCTTTAACCAGTCCTCACCAGGAATCTCAGGTTTTTGCCAATGAAGAGACTCTTGTCTTAAAGGGACAGGTTTCAGGGTACAAGCCTCTCCGGACAAAAGTCTATCATCCGAGCATTCTAACGTTTGAATCTCGACTCAATGTGTATGAGAATAACGGGACTATTCACGCAGAGGACGATAAGCTTCGTATAACGAAGGCAAATTCCATTACACTGATATTGACGGGGGCAACGAGTTACAAGAACTATAATGATATCAGTGCGAATCCTGCAGAGAGGTGTGAACAGGTTTTGTCTTCAGTTAAGGGATCCTATAAAGCGCTTTTGCAAAGGCATGTTGAAGACCACCAAAATCTGTTCGGAAGAGTCTCGATTAATCTGGGAAAGACAGATCAGGCTCAAAAACCCACCGATGATCGAATCCTGAATTACCAGAAAGGCAATGACCCTCAATTGGCGGCTCTGTTGTTCCAATACGGTCGATACCTTTTGATCGCCTGCAGCCGTTTCGGCTCCCAGCCAGCTAACCTGCAGGGACTCTGGAATGAGCAAATAACGCCGCCGTGGGAAAGCAAGTACACAACGAATATCAATACGGAGATGAATTACTGGCCGGCTGAAGTGTGCAATCTGTCTGAATGTCATGAACCGTTGTTTAACTTGATCGAGGATTGTGCCTGGACCGGTCAAAAAGTCGCCAAACTGCATTATGATTGCCGGGGCTGGGTGGTCCATCACAACACCGATCTCTGGCGAGGCGCGGCTCCTATCAATGCCTCCAATCACGGCATCTGGGTCACTGGGGGTGCCTGGTTGTGCCAGCATATGTGGTGGCATTACGAGTACACGCTGGACACGGAATTTTTACGGACTCGCGCCTATCCTGTCATGAAAAAAGCGGCGCTTTTTTTCGTCGATTTTCTGATCGAAGATCCGAGAAATGACAAGGGCTGGTTGATTTCCGGCCCCTCGAACTCCCCGGAGATCGGTGGATTGATCATGGGACCGACCATGGACCATCAGATCATAAGAAATCTTTTTTCCAACTGCATCGACGCTTCAGAAATCCTCGATGTCGACCCAGAATTCAGAGACAAGTTAAAGCAGCTCCGCGCCCGGATCGCTCCGAATCAGATCGGCCAGCACGGACAACTACAGGAGTGGTTGGAAGACAAGGATGATCCCGAAAACAAACATCGTCACGTGTCCCATCTGTGGGGTTTGCATCCTGGGAATGAAATAACAAAGGAGGAGAAGCCGGATTTTTTTGAGGCGGCCCGGAAATCGCTGGAATTCCGCGGTGACGGGGGAACCGGCTGGTCCATGGCCTGGAAAGTCAATTTCTGGGCTCGATTTAAAGACGGGGATCGTGCCTGTACACTTTTAAACAATTTGCTGCGACTGACTGGATCATCCAAAACAGAATATTCGGGAGGAGGAGTGTATCCAAATCTGTTTGATGCTCATCCGCCCTTCCAGATTGACGGAAATTTCGGTGTTACGAGCGGTATTGCCGAAATGTTGATGCAGTCACATCGCCAGGATGAAAAGGGAGACTACATCCTGGAACTCCTTCCGGCCCTGCCCCGGGCCTGGCCTGACGGTCACATCAAGGGACTCTGCGCTCGTGGTGGTTTTGAAATCGATATCCACTGGAAGAATGGCAAACTGGCCAAAGCAGAGATCCTGTCAAAAGGCGGACGCCGCTGCATTGTGCAGTTGGGTGGTCAAAGCATCGATTTCCTAACAGAGGAGGGAAAATCATACCGGTTGGATACAAGACTTCAGAGTTACTAAAATATGACAAAATCCCACGGAGTCACAGAGAACAGTGAGTACAGATGACAAACCGGAGTAACCAGTAATGAACTGGGATGAAATCCCTGAAAGAAAAGGCGAACCAAACTTCGAAAATTTGTTAGCTGTCCTTCGGCGCGAAGTTCCTGATAGACCCACCTTGTTTGAATTCTATTTTAATGAGAGGCTATACAGCCGTCTGGTCTCCGACCCCATCACAGCCGATCCAGCCGCATGGCACAAACGTACCATTCACACATTCTATCGACTCGGGTATGACTTCGCCACAATTCTGCTTCCGGGCTTTCAATTCACGGATCCTGATCTTCGCGAGACCAAAGAAACTTTTTCCTTAAATGAAGGCGCAGTGATCCGCAACCAACAGGAATTCGATTCCTTTGAATGGCCAAATCCTGAAGAGGCAGATTATGACCTTCTGGGTCAACTATCCAAAGATTTACCGAAGGGAATGAAGCTAATCCCCTACTCACCCGATGGCGTTCTTGAGAATGTGATAAGACTGATGGGTTTCGATGAATTGTGCTTCAAACTATCTGATGATCCGCGATTGGTCGAAGATGTTTTCGAGCAGGTCGGTTCGCGTCTCGTTCGATACTATGAGAAGGTTGTCCCGCATGAATGCGTGGGAGCCGGTTTGGCCAATGACGACTGGGGATTCATCAGCAACACACTTATCTCAACCGATGCCTTGCGCCGCTTTGTCTTCCCCTGGTACAAACAAATTGTTGAAATTTTTCATGCCGCAGGCAAACCAGTCATACTGCATTCGTGTGGTTATTTTGAAAATATTATTGAGGATATAATCGAGGATATTCGTTTCGACGGCCGTCATTCCTACGAGGATAACATCATGCCCGTTGAACATGCCTACGAAGAGTATCATGACCGTATAGCGATCATTGGCGGAATCGATGTCAATTTTATATGCCGCTCTACTCCTAAGGAAGTTTACAATCGGTCTAAGGCCATGCTGGAACGCGCCGCAGAGCGAGGGGGATTTGCATTGGGCACAGGCAACAGTGTGCCGGAATATGTTCCGGATGAGAATTTTTTTGCTTTGGTCCGTGCCGCATTAGACCTGGTGTAGAGAGCCAGAATAGCCAAGTATTGACATGAAAGAAACTCAAACATCACGACCAATGACTCTTCCCTCTTCGCGTCGGTTTCTTCCCTGGCTGCTGATTCTTTTCATTGGCAGCGGATGTGCCGCTTTGATCTACGAAATCGTCTGGTTTCAACTCCTCCAGTTGCTGATCGGCTCTTCTGCCGTTTCCCTGGGAGTGTTGTTGGGAACCTACATGGGCGGGTTGTGTTTGGGCAGCCTTGCCCTGCCGCGCCTCATCTCGCCCCGTCAACATCCCCTTCGCGTCTATGCCTGGCTTGAACTGGGAATCGGGGTCACAGGAATCGGACTGCTCTTGGGGATTCCGATAATAGACCGAATATACCTGGTCGCCGGAGGAGAAGGATTCGTGGGCATTCTGTTCCGTGGGGTGGTCTGCGCATTGTGTCTGCTTCCACCCACCACTCTCATGGGCGCCACATTGCCTGCGGTCGCGCGCTGGCTCAAGACGACACCGCGCGGAGTGTCTTGGCTTGGATTTCTCTACGGAGGAAACATCGTGGGAGCTGTGTTCGGCTGCTTACTGGCGGCGTTCTATCTGTTGAGAGTCCATGACGTGGCTGTTGCCACTTTTTCAGCCACGGCTGTGAACGGAACAATCGCCCTTGTCGCATTTGGTCTGGCTGCTCTCACGCCTCACCATCCATCGGAGGGAGGCCCTGGACGAGGATTCCTGGAGCGGGCGCCGGGTTTCTGGGCAGTTTATGTGGCAATCGGATTGTCAGGAATGTGCGCTCTGGGCGCAGAGGTCATCTGGACTCGTCTCATGTCTTTGATTCTCGGCGGCACGGTTTACACCTTTGCCATCATCCTGGCCGTGTTTCTGGCGGGGCTGGCAATAGGCAGTCACCTTGGTTCAGTTTTGGCCAGGAATGCCGCACATACTAGGATGTTACTCGGTTGGTGCCAAATACTTTTGGCTACAGCGATTGCCTGGACAGCGGTTATGGTTGCCAAATTTCTTCCTTTTTGGCCGATTGACACCTCTCTTTCCCAAAGCCCGTGGCCGATTTTTCAGCTTGACCTTGCACGCTGCCTTTGGGCTATCTTGCCAGCAACGATTCTCTGGGGAGCCAGCTTTCCTCTGGCCCTATCGGCCGCTGCCACGCGCAAACAGGATCCAGGACGGTTGGTTGGGGAAATTTATGCTTCTAACACGATTGGAGCGATTGCCGGCGGTATCGGATTCAGCATTTTTATAATCCCATGGATTGGTACTCAACAATCCCAGCGCCTGCTGATCGGTTTATCCATCGCTGCGGGCCTTTTACTCCTTGTGCCGATCCTCCAGCCATTCCGAACCTCACAATCCCCTGCTGAATCCTGGAAGCCCGGTCAGAAAATTACGGGCGTAGCTTCTCTGGTGGCGGCAACGGGGGTGGCATTTCTACTTGCCTTGGGTATCTCTCGGATCCCCTGGGAACTTGTCGCATTCGGCCACCGCATACAAAGCAAGGGCATCGATGTTGTTCCCAATTTCGTCGGTGAGGGGATGAATTCATCCATCGCTGTCACCACAGAGTCAAAGACAGGAAACAGGAATTTCCACGTTAGCGGAAAAATTGTTGCGTCAAGCAACCCTCAAGATATGCGGATCCAGAGAATGCTGGGTCACATCCCGGCGATGCTTCATCCGAAGCCCAGAACTGTGCTGGTCGTAGGATGCGGAGCCGGTGTAACGGCTGGCTCCTTTGTGCTCTATCCAGAAGTGGAGAGAATAGTCATCTGTGAAATCGAACCTTTGATTCCGCCGGCAGCCTCCATCTATTTTGGACCAGAGAATCATTTTGTGATGAACGATCCCCGCGTTGAAGTGGTCATCGATGACGCCCGCCATTTCATACTCAAGACTCGAGAAAAATTCGATATCATCACCTCAGATCCGATCCATCCTTGGATCAAAGGCTCTGCCACACTCTATTCCAAGGAGTATTTTGAGCTGTGCAAGGCTCATTTGAATCCGGGTGGTTTGATTACACAGTGGGTTCCCCTGTATGAGAGTGATCCGAACTCTGTGAAAAGCGAGATGGCGACTTTCTTTGATGTTTTTCCTGAGGGGACAGTATGGAGTAGTGATTTCATGTATATGGGATATGACGTCGTTTTGCTGGGCCAGGTCGGTGCCTTGAAAATCGATGTGGACGGATTGCAGAATCGGCTGGATCATAGTGACCACCAATCCGCGACACAGGATCTCCAGAAGAGTGGACTTCGAACAGCGGTGGAATTGCTTGCCACCTACGCCGGACGAGGATCCGACTTGAAGCCGTGGCTGAAAGATGCGGAAATCACCCGGGATAGGAATCTAAGGCTACAATATCTCGCGGGGATGGCTTTTAACGTACGTGAGAGCCAGCTCATTTTCAGCATCTTGATGGACTATTGTCGATATCCTGAGGATCTTTTCATCGCCTCGGAGCCTCTCCGAAAGGCTCTGAGGGAAGCCCTCGGATTCGAAAAACAACAAAAGGAAGAGTGAGCAGTGGCGGCTAACGCTCAGCAGAAAGAGTAAGTTTGAAGGATTTGAGGCTGCCGCATAATGATAATATTTAGCGACGTTTTTTATGTCTCAAGAATGCCTCAGAAAAAATGGCGCATACTAACCTGAATTATTCACGAGTCGAGGTTGCCGTAGATACGAGGCACAGCGCAAGATGCTGTGGTCATCCACCGCTCTTGCGCTGTAACGAAGTAGATGGGGTGAGATCGGCTCGCCCGTAGGGGAAAAGATGCCGACATAGGATGAATATTTTACCATATTCAGATGTTGTAACTATGGTGTCGGCAGATTTTATGAATAATTCAGGTGAACGTGGATTATTCACGAGTCGAGGTTGCCGTAGATACGAGGCACAGCGCAAGATGCTGTGGTCATCCACCGCTCTTGCGCTGTAACGAAGTAGATGGGGTGAAATCGGCTCGCCCGTAGGGTAAAAGATGCCGACATAGGATGAATATTTTACCATATTCAGATGTTGTAACTATGGTGTCGGCAGATTTTATGAATAATTCAGGCTAATTAAGTTGACGATATTTTGTTTAATGGCTCTTCCACTTATTCGTAGCGGATGGAATCGACCGGGTTGGCCAGGGAGGTCTTGATGACCTGATAGCTTATTGTGATCAACGCCACCACAAAAGTAAACGTCACCGTCCCCACAACCACTCCAGCACTGAACTTTGTCCGCAGCACAAAGAGATTCAGGAACATCCTGGTAGCAAAATAGGCCGCCGGAACCGCGATTAGGTTGGCTATCAGAATGATTTTGAGAAACTTCCGCGACAGCAGGAACACAACTCCAGGTACCGAGGCTCCCAGGACCTTACGGATGCCGATCTCTTTTCTCCTCTGTTCCAAAAGGAGCGAGGCCAGACCGAATAATCCCAGACAGGAGATGAACACAGCCAGGAAGGCAAAGCTGTTGAAGATTGTATTCATGATCTTCAAAGGAAGATAGATCATCTCAAACCAATCATCGAGGAATTGGTACCAGAACGGGAATCCCGGCGATGTCTCCTTGAAGACCTTCTCAATATAGGCCAGGCTCCCCTCTATATCCCTGGGATTGACTTTAATCAGAAGGTCGTAATACCAGCTGGGCCGAATACCCATAACCATTGGAGAGATATCAAAGATAAGCGGCTTGTGGTTGAAATCCTTGACGACACCGATGATCCTTCCCTCCCTGCCGGCCAGAACGACACGTTTTCCGATCGGGTCCGTCATTCCCATAAAACGGACTGCCGATTCATTGACTATATAAGCCTCGGAAGCGTCTGTCGGGTATTCTTCGGAAAAATCCCGGCCCTGGACGATCTCCAAGTCAAATGTCTCTGCGTAATCATGGTCGATATACAGAAAATTCAGTTCGACTTCTTTATCCGTGTCCATGCCCTCCCACTCGAAATTATTGACATTGAGCAGGAGGTGGGGAGGAGCTGAGGCGAAAGTCACATTGAGGATACGCGGATCCTGAAGCAATCTCTCTTTGAACGTTTTGTGGGAGTCTCTTAATTGATCGTTCATCAGGATATGCACGATATGCTCGCGCGAGAAACCGAGCTCACTGTTTCGAATAAATTGCATTTGTCTGTGGGCGACAATCGTCATGATGATCAGCAGAATGGATACTGAAAATTGGCTGACGACCAGAACAGTCCGCAGAACGGATGCCTTCCATCCTCTGCTGATATCCATCTTCAAGACCCTGACAGGCTGAAAGGCAGAGAGAAAAAATGCCGGATAACTGCCCGCAACAAAACCGGTGACAAGAGCCGCGCCAACAAGCGAAAGGTAAACGAACATATTCCCGGAGCCCAGAAGAGACATCTCTTTCCCTTGAAGCCTGTTGAACACCGGAAGGAAGAGATCCACAAGCATTACCGCCAGACAGAATGATATCAACGAAAGAAGCACGGATTCTCCCAGGAATTGCCTGACGATATCCGACCGGTTGGCACCGACTACTTTTCGCATTCCCACTTCCAGAGCCCGGATACTGGAGCGGGCCGTTGTGATATTCATAAAGTTAACGCAGGCGATGGCCAGTATCATGACCGCAATCACGCCAAAGATAAGAACAAATCTCCTGTCACTGCGGCCTCCCTGCATGATATTCAAGTGGGCCTCTCTCACTGGCTGAAGAGCAATTTTGTACTCATCTTCTGGCTGGTATCTCTGGATGACGCCGGCGATCTTGCGGTTAAAATCCTCCACAGAAACATCTTCCTGAAGCTGAACATAGGCATCAGCCTCGCGCCACCAGGAAGAGAGCCGCTCGCTGTCATAAAGCTGGAGTGAGGCCATGAAGTCAAACTGAAGGTGGGAGTTATAGGGGACCTTTTCTATGATGCCGGTCACCTCAAGATCCTGCGTGTTGTTCCAGTGGAGGATCTTTCCCATCGGATCTCCGTCACCAAAATATTTTAGAGCCGCCTCCTTTGTTACGACCACAGAATTCGGATTATTCAAGGCTGTCTCCGGATTCCCTGCGGCAAAATCATAGGAGAACATCGAGAAAAAAGAGGGGTCGGTCAAGAAGAACCGTTGTTCATAGAAAGCGATGTCACCGTAGCGGACAGCGCTGGGGTAGCCACGGGTTCTGACCCGGGTTACTTCCACAATTTCTGGATACTCTTCCTTGAGAATCCTGGGCAGAATATAGGGAGCGCTGGGTATTCCTACGTCACCCGGATCATCGGCTTTCTTGAGAATGATGCGGTAGAGCCGGTTGCTGTGGGTGTGGAACGTATCATAGTTCAGCTCGTCATAAACCCAGAGGAAGATGAGGATGAAGCAAGCCATCCCCACAGTCAGGCCAGCTATATTGATGAAGGAATATCCTTTATATCTCCTGATATTCCTCAAGGCTGTCTTGATGTAATTTTTAAACATGGTGGCTCCTGTCTCCGATTATCTTAAAATATAATATGATTTTCAGTCAATAAATGAGCAAATTTCATGCCATATCGAGGGACTGGAGAGAAAGCTCGAGAAAAATGGAAAAAACGATATTTCAATGTCCGAAATCGGATACAAAATGTTCATATCCGAACAGACACAGAAATTATGGAGCTTTAAACTTTCAGCCTGAATTACTGAACTATAGAACTGGCATGCAGCTCGTAAAGCATTGTCCTCTCATTCAAGACAACATAGTAAATAATATCGTCAGAGACCGCGTATTGGTCGCTAAAGGAAGCCGTGCCTGTCAACACCCTGAACTCCGGATCCAGTGGAAAAGAGAAGTCTCGCTTCACAATTTTCCCTTGGAGATCGAGGACCACTAATTCATAAAGAGAATCTTTCTGGTCATAGGTGGTCACATATATTTTCTTTTGCTGGATTTTCATGCTGTAGAAAGCCGGGTAATAATCTTTGATCAGGTAGTTGAACCTCTGCTTCTGCTCTTCCCATCTCTCAGAGGCCCGCAGTTCCTGCCAGAATTCCTTTTTGAATTCGTCCGGAACCCTAACTTTACGGTATTTCTTTTCAATATCGAAAAGATGTTCCCCGGTGCTAGAAAAAACTGCGATATAAAATCCTCTCCTCGTATCGCCAACATATATCTTATTATCTTCGACAGCCACTTCCAGACAGTCAGGAATGACTTCATAATCCTGTTTGATGATTTTTGTGCCAGGTCTTGCCGGAGGCAGGAGCTGCGGTGGAATGCCTTGATAGATTTCCTTAAGTAGTTTGAGCTGCGAATCGTAAATATTCACAGTGTGAATAAATGGGACTTTGTCCTCTACCCTTTTGAGCGGAAGGCCCACGTAATTCGGCACTGCTTGCTTCAGTGGGAAGTAAACATAAAAATAGGTAAACGGAATTTTGCTCTGCTCCAGAAACTCTCCTTTTTTCGAGAATTTCATGATCTTGCCCATGGTGTTGATAAAAAGATGGTTGGGATGCACGGCCAGATGGGGCGGGGAATTGAACTCCCCGGGCCCCTCGCCGCTACGGCCAAACTTCTCAACAAAGCGGAAAGGTTCCAGTTGGAAAAGATGGATGGATTCTCTATCGCAAATGTAAAGGATTGAATCGGCTATAGCCATGGCTGCAGGGTGATCGATTCCGGGAAGCCCAGCGACTTTTTTTGGGTAAAGAGGCACTGCACACAAAAAAACTAGCAAAAATCTGAGGATTTTCATTTCCAGTCTCCCATGTATAAATTTCAACACACTATTGATTATTCTTGTATACCTATTACGTCCAGAAACTTCTATGTGTTTATCCCTGATTGTAATAAACCTGTTTACCTGGAAGCTAAATCTGATGTACCCAGATTCCTCCCCCTTTTCACTTCTAGTGATCTGATTATGCAGCTCGGTATAATCTGACTCGGACTACTTTTGAATTTCTTCTCTGGCTGATCGAAGCAGAAGTAAAAAAAATACGATTCCGGTTAGGGCCGTCACTATCATCCCGATAATACCTTCCCCATTGACCAACCAGAGATCTCCTGTAAAAAGCCCCGGCTCTCCGTCGGATAATCTTCCTGTTAAAACACCCCGGAATAAATTCCACGATAGATGCATAATTGTCGGCGCCCAAATCGAGGCACTTTTTACGTAAGCCCAAGAAAAAACAAATGCTGTGCCCACCATGGAAGGGATAGAAAGTAACACCATCAGGGCTAATCGCTCAACAGACAATCTGCTGATAACAGGACTGAGCCAAAACATTGGCAGATGCCAGGCCCACCACACAATACCTGAAACCAAGACTGCTTTCACTATCCCATCCCTCTCCGAAAGTCTCCGGAACAGATATCCTCTC
>Ga0209636_10003774_pt1 | contig 15437 bp, 12 predicted proteins | sample DeeMarSWOR152_54_FD_187464 | JGI IMG/M metagenome (GOLD analysis project Ga0209636, IMG submission 187464) | Marine sediment microbial communities from White Oak River estuary, North Carolina - WOR-1-52-54 (SPAdes) (version 2) | ecosystem: Environmental > Aquatic > Marine > Intertidal zone >...
TTGGATTTGTCAGGTAATGATCAATACGACGGAAACGGAAAAGAAGGGACTTGGTGGACCATCCCGTCAAAATGGGGAGTGGGCATAGACAGGTAGGTAGGCTGGACAAGCACGATGTCATATACGACAAGCTTTTGGTGACAGAATTAAAAATTGAAAGAGAAAAACTAAAAATTGCAGTTAAAAAGTCAAAATTTCTGGATTTGTTTTGGCATAACGATTTTGAATTTCGAGTTGTCCTATGGATCCTGCGGATAATTTTGCAATTTTGCGTTTTGAGTTTTTATTTTCTAAGTTCTTTCCTGATTCTATATGAAAAAGCTAATTTTATTAGTCATTTCGTCATTCGTCATCTTTTGCTCTTCAGGCGTCTTGGTTGAAAATTCAATTTTTGCAGATGAGTTGAAGGAAAAGGTGGACAGCCTCTTTATAAAAGCCTGCGGAGGATTGGAAAAATACCGAGACTTGGCAGAGCCTTCTAAAGAGGCTCTAATCGAGATGGGAGAGGAGGCAGTCCCATATCTTCTGGACAAATTGGACACCCAGAGCGCCAGAGAAAAATGGACCTTAATTGACATAGTGGGTAAAATCGGTGAGCCGGCGGTCATGCCCTTAATCGAATACCTGAAAAGCGACAATAAGGATGAAGTCAAGCTCGCCTCCCGCATCTTAGGGGATATAAAAGACAACAGAGCAGCGGAACCTTTGATTGAGCTTCTGGATAAAGATGATTTTAATACTCGCGGTTATGCATGTGAGTCTTTAGGCAAAATCGGAGACACGACTGCATTTTTCCATGTATCCTCTTGCCTAAGAGATTCTGTAGAAGTGGTTAGGAAAAGTGCGGCAGTAGCTTTGGGGAAGATGTCTGCCATGGGCAGATCCGCCTTTGGCGGAAAAGACAGTCGAGCCATTCCCTATTTGATTGAGGGTCTCTCCGATCCACATTTCAGCGTGCGCATGACCTCTGCTGAGGCTTTAGTACAGATAGGAGAACCATCTGTTAAACCTTTAATTGAACTATTGAGCCTTTCCACAGACACTATTGCAATTCATCTGGCAATAGAGTCCTTAGGCAAGCTTAAAGAAAAGTATGCAGTCAAACCACTGCTGAAAGAATTAGAAGATGAAGATTGGGCCACCAGAGCCTTTACCGTTGAGGCTTTGGGAGAAATTGGCGATAAAAAGGGGATTAAAGCTATTAAAAATCTGAAAAAAAGAGAAACTCATCCCTTTGTTTTAAAGAAAATAGAAGAGGTTTTGGGTAAGATAGAGAAATAGTTTGTTATTATCAGTTCTGGCGGGGTATAGGCCCCCTAACCCACATGAAGTAAGGATATGCATAAGGTAATCTATTTTATTTCGGATGCTCATCTGGGAGCAGAAGAAAAAGAAAAGGAAAACATAAAAGAGGAGAAACTGGTCTCTTTTCTGGACAAAATAAAGGAGGATGGCGAGTTTTTGTATATTCTGGGGGATATGTTTGAATTTTGGTTTGAATATAAAAATGTCATCCCCAAGGATCATTTTAAAATCTTAAGCCAATTGAGGAATCTGGTTGATTTTGGGATAAAGGTAAGTTATGTGGTGGGTAATCATGATTTCTGGTTGGGAGATTTTTTGACCGAGCAGATTGGCATAAAGATTTTCAAAGATCCAATAGAGGTAACTCATCAGGCGAAAAAGATTTTCATGGCTCACGGTGATGGACTGGCTAAATGGGATTTAGGATACAGAATTTTAAAGAAGATATTGAGGAACAGGGTAAATATCTTTCTTTATAGACAAATCCCTCCTGATATAGGTTATCCTTTGGCGAAATTTGTGGCGGGAAAAAGCAGAGCCCAAACGGACAAGAGGGAAGCAAGTTATTTAGACGACTACAAAAACTTTGCTTATAAAAAAATCAGACAAGGCTTCGATGCAGTGATTTTAGCGCATACTCATGTACCTATATTAGAAAACTTTGGTCATAGTTCTAATAGCTCACCACGCGGGGGAATATATTTAAACATCGGAGATTGGTTCAAGCATTTCACCTATGGGAAACTAATGGAAGGAAAGTTTTATCTGGAAAAATTTGCCTAGTCTTTGCTCTACCTCTCCCCCTATCTCCCCCTCTCCACTTTGTGGAGAGGGGGACAAAAGGGGGTGAGGTTATCTTAAATCAATCCCAAAAACTATGGGTCAGGATCGACACAACCTGGTTTGGGAGGAGGACTTTCCTTCTGGCCGGATGACGGAGACCCGTCTGGGATAACATCCAGCCAGAGCACAGAAAAGTTACGTTTTGTTAGTTGCTGGAGCATTGGCTTACCCTAACTTGAAAAATTTAACCATGTGGGATGTTGCGGGTGAAGGAAATAGGGCGTCTATTATAAAAGAGCAAAGAAGATAGGGCGACTCCCGTATAATTAATTGAGAGGCAATAAAATGAGTCCGGGTGTGTTTTTATTTCGCTCCTTAGTGAACTATGTAAAAAATCAAAATCGGTCAAAAAAGACTTGACAAGCGGGGAATATGAATTAAATTAATAGTGTAAGCAGACAAGTTGGGTGTATTCACGCAAAAGAGACCATTTTCTTCGTTTTTTAACAAGGAGAGCAAATTATCGAAAATATAGTTTTGCTAACTTCAAAATTGGTTACCTTTTCCTTTAATCCTAATACGGAGGCGAATTCGATATGAGACCTTCAAATCCAAAAGTTTCCTTTGATCCAAGACTTTTTGTTGCGAAGAAAATTTTGAGCCTGGTGGTGTTGTTTTGTTTTTTGGTACTCTTTAGTTTAGTCTATGCAGGAGGAAATTCTGATTCTGACATTCCTTTTGGAGAACATCCTTGGGATGATTTAAGATCTGGAGCTGATTACCAATACCCAGAACCTCCCAAGATAAGTGAGGTGAAAATATTCCCATGTGGAGGTTGGGATGGGGTGATCATAATTCATTTACCTCAGAAGAGCAAAGGCGGGAATATGGAGAAGGATCGAATCCAGATTCAAACTTCTGCCAAAAATAAGGTCAAAATTTTCATACTCTTTTAATTGCCCGTCTCAAGATGCAGTAGTTCGCACGGACCAACCCAAAACAGAGTTGGATAAACTGATCGCAGAAATATGGAAAGTCCGGATAGAAGGATTAATAATATTGAGTCTTTAGTTGCCAAGAAAGACTTCGATGGGGCAAAGGCGGAGTTAGAGAAAGTGAAGAAGGGAAAGGGGGGGCTCTCCGTACACGAAGGGGAGTTGTATTATCTGGAGAGCTTAATCTTGTACGGTTTGACTCGATATCAGGAGGCTTTGGAAAAAACCAGAAGAGCTTACGAGGTTCTCAAACACACATCCAGACACAGAAATATTGCCCAAGTGCAACACCTCTTGGGCAATATCTTTATCGCCATTGGAAACTTGAGACAGGCGGAGGTGGAGATCAGAGATGCTTTGGCTTCTTACCGCAGGGTGGGGGATGAGTCTGGGATGGCCGATGCTCAAAACAAATTGGCTCAAATATTTTTCATCAAATCTGAATACGATCGAGCCATCCAGTCCCTAAATGAAGCCATAGATCATGTCAGAAAGATAAAAGATCATGGTCCCATGCTGGCACGGGCTTTTGGCAACCTGGGGAGAGTTTATCTTCTTTTAGGTGATTGGAACAAAGCTTCCAAGTATTTCCATGATAGCATCAGACAAAATGAAATAGTCGAAAACCAAACCAGCATCTGCCGAAATCTGCTCTCCCTCGGATATATAGCTCAATTACAAAGAAAATTCAAACAGGCGCATGATTATTACCTGAAGGCGTATGGCATCATTCAGAAGAAGGGGTTGAAAAGGGAAAAAGCCATCTATCATGAATACTCTGGAGAGTTGGCAAAAGATCAAAGAAACACAGGTGAAGCCTCTCACCACCTCTCTTTTGCCATCCACTTGGGCGAAGAGATCGCTCCTCAAAGCAGTCTGCTGTGCCAATCTTACCGTATCTTGGCACAGCTTCAGGTCAACGCCGGTAAACTTGATCTGGCTGAGAGCTCTTGCCAGAAATCTTTGGAGGTCTCAAAATCTCTAAGTGAAAAATTAGAGGAGGGGATAGTTTATCGGGTTCTGGGTGAAATTTATGTTCTCAGGAACAACAGGAAGCTCTCCTTAGACTATTTCAATTTGAGCATTGGTCATTTGGAAAAGATCGGGAGTAAATTTGAATTAGCAAAAACCTATCTTGAGGCAGGGAATTGCGGCGTGTTGGAACCCCAAGATGCTTTGGATCTTCTAAAAAAGGCGAAAAGGATATTTAGGGAGCTGAAAGTCAATTATTGTTTGAGTTTAACCGAATTTGCTCTGGCTAAAGCTGAATTTCAAAGCGAAGATTACGATAGAAGCATAGAATTTTTGAACAGGAGTGAAAATCTGTTTAAGGGATTAAAAACCAAAGATCCAGAAGCAGAGGAAAAATTAGCTGAAATCTCCACTTTCCGACAGATCTTGGAAAAGGTACTTTCCGAAAAGAGCCTCTCCTTTGAAAACCAATACAATATTTTCAAAAGATTTTTATCTGAGGTGGAATACAAGGGGATTCAGGATGAAGGGGTCAATCGAAGTTTGGAGATTTTAGCAAAAAGGATTCAAGCTGACCGGGGCTTAATTCTCTTGGAAGATGGAGAGGAGAAAAAGCTTTCGGTGGCTTCCGCTTTTAATCCTTCAGAAGACGGGAAAACCGATCAGATAATATCCAGCCTTGTCAGCCACCTCTCTGATCCGCAGTTCGGTGGCGAGGACCCCACGGATGCCGGGGACGAGTTTTTGTCCCTGACTCAACCTATCATCTCGACCACGGGTGAATCAGATTTGTTTTCCGAAAATGGGATGAAAATTGGGAGTCTTTTGATGATCCCCCTGAAGACAGGAGAAGAGGTTAAGGGGATTTTGTATCTCAGCCGGGACAAAAACGGCGTTCTCACCAAATCCTTCGGACAAAATGAACTAAACCTGGCAGTAGCTTTCGCGGATGTAATTGGTTTAAAGTTGACTGAAATTGAAAATAAAAAGTTGGAGGAGGAGAATCTAAGGTTAAAAGAACAGTTGCAGGAAAAGTCTGCTTTCTCCAACATTATAACCCAAAACTCTGAGATGCTGGAGCTTTTGTGGAAGCTTTCTTGTGTGAAGGAGACCAACCTTTCCATTCTTTTAGAGGGTGAGACCGGAACAGGGAAGGATCTGATCGCAAAGGCTATTCATTATAACAGCGATCGAAAAAGCAAAAAGTTTGTGGCTGTCAACTGTGCTGCTTTCCCGGAGACTCTTTTGGAAAATGAGCTTTTTGGGCATAAAAAAGGTGCCTATACCGGAGCTTCACAGGACAAGAAGGGCCTTCTGGAAGAGGCGGATGGAGGCACTTTATATTTAGATGAAATAACCGGAATCAGCCCCACCACTCAGATAAAGCTCCTAAGAGCTTTAGAGGAGAAAGAGATCTGCCGCTTGGGTGAAACCAAGCCAAAAAAGATTGACATCCGGGTAATCTCTTCTACCAGCCTTGATGTAAGAGAACAGATTGAAAAAGGACATTTCCGTAAAGATTTATTTTTCCGCCTGAATACCATTCACGTTAAACTGCCTCCTTTGAGACAAAGAAAAGAGGATATTCCTCTTCTGATTAAGCATTTAATTGCCACCCACTCACCAGAGGGCGAATCTGAATCGAAGATCCCGCCCAAGGCGGGTTTTTCCAAACTTTCTCCCGCCATAATGGAACTGCTCACCAACTACGATTGGCCTGGCAACATCAGGGAGTTAGAGAATGAAGTCAAAAGGCTGGTCGCCATAAAGGGAGGGGAGGCTATTGTCGCCTCAGATATACTTTCGGAAAAGCTTGAAACAAAAGAAGACGTAGGCTTGCAGAATCTCTCTCTATACCAGCGTGTAGCCTTATTGGAGAGACAGCAGATCTTACAGGCTTTAGTGGAGAGTAACTGGGTGAAGAAAGCCGCCGCTTCCTCTCTCCGCATCCCCGAATCCTCTTTGAGATTTAAGATCAAACAGCACAAAATAAAAATACCTACTAATGCATAAAATCGAATTTGGGTAAATAAGATGCCACCTTTTGGGTGGCATTTTTTATTTGTCTCAGAAGTTGCCACTGGCAGGTAAGTTCTGCGTGTTCAGGAACATGTGTTGTAATACAAAATCATAATAAAAAATGCTTGCAAAATTCTTGAAAATGATTAAATTAACTTGAACCAATAATTTAAATTTAACCTTTAAACAAGCCCTGAACCATACGGTGCAGGGCAAGGAGAAGGAACAATGAAAAGCAAAAACCTACTTATTGGGTTGGTGTGTTTGCTGATCGTGGTTGTAGTTCTTTCCATGAGCACCAAGAGCCAAAAGCCTGAGAAGCCACCACTTTTTGAGCCCATCTTGGTTGGCACAGGCGGCGATCCTCATTGGTCGCCGGATGGAACTAAATTAGCCTACGTGTATAAGAACGCTCTGTATATAGCTAATGCAGATGGCACAGGAGAGCGCGTGAAAGTAGCTGAGCTTCCCAAGTGGACTTGGGGCTTTCTCTGGGTTGATTCAACCGAATTCATTCTTCACGAATTTGAGCGACACAGAAGAGAAAAAGAAGGGTTGCAGGAGTTTGTGAGAATAAAAAAGCTCACAATTGATGGTAAGATTGAGCCTATGGTGGAAGCACAAATTTCCAAAGACAACCTTATGATGACTCCACTGATAACTCCACCGATGGTCTTAAATGACGGAACAGTTGGATATTATGAGATTCCAGTTTCAGAGAGAAGGATAACACTTGATGCGGAAAAAACCTTCAGAATAATCCGCCCTGGGAAACTGCCTCAAGATTCGGCGTTAAAGCAGATGAGAGCTATTCCCGACCACCAGTTAGCGATCTTGAAGATAAAAGAAATACGGGACTCGCCTATGGGCATCTGGCTGGAAAGTGCGGATGGGACTATCCGAAGGCAGATATTATGCAAAGATGGATTCAATGCTTACCGAAACCCACAACTTTCACCGGATGGAACAAAAATTCTTGGAGAAAACCCTTACGGTCATGGTATGTGGGTCTTGGGTCTGGACGGAAAGAGGTTGGCTTACCTTGATGGAGATTTAAAAGACAGTGTGCAACTTGCACCCGGGGTAAGGGGTTGGGCTGTGGGACTCAGTGCAAAATGGTCTCCAGACAGCAAACAGATAGTATACATGGCAAGTGCTGAAAACGAAGTAACAGTGATAGCAACAGATCTGTTTATTATCAATGCAGATGGAACCGAAAGAATAAGGTTAACCGATACTCCGGGCATTATTGAAGCAAATCCCGTGTGGTCGCCGGACGGAACAAAAATTGCCTATGTAACGGACGAAGCGAGTAAAATTTATGTTATGAAAGTGAAATAAAAATTTCAGATGAAGGGGAACAAAAATGGGAAGAATACTCACAATCTGGATAGCAATTTCACTAATCTTCTTAGTCGTTGAGATGGTAAGTGCCGGGGACTATATCTGTCTTGACCCCGGACATGGAGGACCGGGTGCGAGTCAATACGGCTGTAACGGCTGGGGGTATAATGAGAATGCAGGCTCTTATGGTCCTGTTTATCAATTGTCGGAACAATGGGTGAATTTGCAGGTTGCCCTTGAGTGCAGCACCTTATTGGGTGAAATGGGTCAGTTTTATAACATAATTATGACTCGCAGTGAGGACACTACAAACATTACATACTGGGATAGAGTCAATAAAGCAAATTATGGTCGCTATGGTCTCCCTGTCCATGCCTTCGTTTCAATCCATCATAATGGCTATTATGGACAACAGGGCACAGAGGTCTGGTGGAGCTCTATACCTAAGACAGACAGCCTTGGGGATTATGATCGAGCATATACTGATTCCACTCTGGCCATGAAGACTCAATTCAGGATTCTGAATAAGTGGGGTTATAATGATCGATGTGCTTATGCTCGTGCCCCTATTGGGACTCCGTCATGTAACGGGGACTATTGCTGTAATTACTGCTGTGTTCGACAGGGCAGCTACCCGGATTACACTTGGCATTGCTGCCATGAGCCAGATTTTCCCGATACCCTCAGGCAGAAACTCTACTTTGTTTTGCGAAACACAATGTCACCTGCGGGTCTTTCGGAGGCCTCAAATCTTAAAGATACCCTGGAGGAACTCTGGTTTGCGGTGGGAGACCTTCATATTAACCAGGAGGCAGATGCCATCGCCTGGGCTATATTTAGCTACCTTACGAATGAAGGCATCGCCATTGTGAGGAACAGTTATGCAGGAGGCACCGGCGGAGAAGTGGTTGTTTCCAAGTATGAAGACTATGAATGCTATGATACGGATACACTAACCTCGCCTTATACCACTTGTTGGACACGCTGGGAAGCTTATTGTCTTGAAGCCATCACCCCACAGTGGATTGGTGGCTACCAGCGCACTTTTCATCACTGGGCACATTTGGATCATTTAGGCAACCCGGACGAAATCGTTTATGATCCGCTTTGGAAATTTGAAGTCCCTTATATGGAGTATGATTATCACAAATATGTGGCTTATTTTTCCGGCGGTCCTTATTCAGCCCAGGTTGTTTCTCCCAATGGTTCGGAGGTTTAGTATGTGGCGGAACAAGAAACTATTAAATGGAATGCTTCTATTGGTGCCGATTCCAGCACCTGGATCGATATCTATTTGGATAGAAATGGAGGTAATGATGGGTTTCCTGAACATCTTGCCGACAAAATTGCTTGCAGAATTTTTGAAAATTGATAAATTGGAATAAAGCGATAATGCAAATTTAACCTTTAAACAAGCCCTGAACCATACGGTGCAGGGCAAGGAGAAGAGACGATGAAAAGCAAAAACCTACTTATTGGATTGGTGTGTTTATTGATTTCAGTTGCAGTTCTTTCCATGAGCACCAAGAGCCAAAAATCTGCGGAGACGCCGAAATTTGAGAGAATTGAGATTGGCACAGGGGGTGCACCCCACTGGTCGCCTGATGGCAAAAGGCTCGCCTTCATGTCCGGTGGGTGGCTGTGTGTGAAAAGTGCAAATGGAAAGGGAGAAATCAAAAAAGTAGCAGAAATTAGACCAAGTTTTTTTGAATGGATGAGCGATTCGGAGTTTGTGGTCTACGAAAGGGAATATCCAAAAGCAGAAAGCATAGCGGTTATGCCGACATTAAGCCTAAAAAGGATTACCATTGATGGTCAAGTCATCCCCGTTGTCCGGGACACAACTTTCACCAAAACCACACCCCCAAGGATAACACCGCCCAAGGTTCTGCCTGACGGAACTGTGGGATATTACGAGTGTCAAGTAGGGTATCTAGATCGGGAGTGTAAGGATTTTAAGATAATAAAACAAGGTAAACTCAAACCTGATTCAGCACTCAAGCAGATGATAGCTACTACTGAGGGATATCCCGCTGCTGGAGATATTTGGCTAGAGAGCATCGATAAATCGTTGAGGAGACAAGTAACCTCGGGTGATCAGAAATATGATTTACCCCTACTGTCTCCTGACAACACAAAAATCCTTGCCGGAGCTTGGAGATACGCTGCGGGACTTGTGATACTAAACCTGAAAGGCGAACTGTTGGCGGATTTGGATGTTGACGCAAGAATGATCTCACCGGACTTGATGGGAGGAGGAGAAATAGTTGGTGCCACATGGTCTCCAGATAGTAAGAAAATACTTTTCAATTGGACCGTAGAGGACGGGCACTTCACTTATGACAAGGACATATATATGGTCAACGCTGATGGAACCGGAAAAATCCCAATTGCAGCTACTCCTAATGACATCGAGAAAGACGCAGCCTGGAGTCCGAATGGCTCAAAAGTTGCCTATCGCAGTCGGACCACTGGAAAAATCTTTGTAGTAAAGATAAAGTAAATCCTATTCTGCGAATTATTTCGTGGGAAGAGGGGTGAAAAATGAAAAAGAGAAGTGTAATTTTCTGGTTGATTTTAATGAATGCCTTACTGATACCTTCTGAACTATTGGCCTATTATTACGTCTGTATTGACCCTGGGCACGGGGGTATTCACTCGGGATCGGTGGGACCAGTATATGGTGTCCTTGAAAAAAATGCCAATCTTACTGTGGCTTTAGCTTTAAGGGATAAGATTGAGGATTATGTATATCCTGTGTTTATGATTCGAACAACGGACACAACCGTTTACAATGATGTAAGAGCTTGGAGGGCAAACCATGCCAATGATGGTGCACCTGTAAATTATTTTATTTCTGTACATCATAATGGGTGGCCTGATACTTCCAGAAATGGGACGGAGACATATCATTGTAATGCCGAATACACGGATAGCGGAGATTGGCGAGGTACTGACATCATGTATGGAGCTCGTGATTCTACTTTTGCCAAGAAAGTGAGATTAGTCCTTCGCGATTCACTTCAGCATACTTACAGGTGCTCCCGACAGATATTGTGCGGGGATACTACCCAGCCTTGCTGTATGGTATGCTATGATGTTCTCAGGCTTACCACCATGCAGTCGACTTTATCCGAAGCCTCCTTTTTAACCAACCCCTGGGTGGAATATCAGTTTTATCATAACACGGATTATATTAATAAAGAGGCTGGCGCTATATGTGAGGCCTGGTGGAGCACTTATCTAATGGGTGGCCTTGGCATCGTCAAGAATGCTTACAGCACTGGGCTTGGTTGCGGCTATGAGGGACTTGTTGGGGTAAGCGATTATCTTTCTTGGAATTTTTATGGGATAATGGACACCGTGGATTCACCTTACGAAGCCTGTTGGTTAATGGGGGATTATTACTATCTTCAAGCGGTTACGCCACAATATATTAATGGTCATTGGCGTACTTTTCATCATTCGGCTCATCTTCTTCCTTCGCAAGAACCATGGGAAGATCCATCCGAGATTCACTACGAGCCACTTTGGGAGATCATGGTGCCGTCAGAATTTGATTACCACCGATATGTTGCATATTTTTCTGGTGGTCCTTATTCAGCACAGGTTGATACTCCAAATGGTTATCAGAACTGGAATGTGGGTGAGCAAAGAAATATTGTCTGGGATGTGTCTATTGGCGCAGATTCAACCAGTCTTGTGGATGTTTTTATCGACAGAGAAGGAGGTACCGGTGGATATACAGAACAACTTGAGGACAGTATTTGGGCCGGTTTGGGTGGTTTCACCTGGACTGTGACCGGGGACTACTCCATACATTGCCGAATAAAAATAGTTGCTTATGACAGAGCGGACAACTCAGCTTGGGATGTCTCTGATTGGGATTTCTCCATAAGTGATACAGGAAACAACAATCCGGAGATCGACGGGCATTTGCAGTGCAAATATCCTTACGAAGAGTGCAATGAGTGCAAAAAATATGGAGAATCGTTTTGGCTGGAGATCGAAGCGCATGATCCGGATGGTGATTCCATATATTATGAATGGTACGCTTTTTCGCTGCCTCCGGGGCATTTCGGAAATGGATGTGACACCATGACCACTGCGGAAAATTACGTGGTCTATACCGCTCCTGCCGAGCCCGAAGCTGAAAGTCCCACCGAAGGCGGGGATGCTGATGCAAAGCAGCAGAGCGTTTTCCTTAAGGTGACTGTAGTAGACGTTCGTGGTGGCTCGAACTTTATAACCGGCTACTTGGGGATATATGACCCTGAGACCAGCTGTCTTTGTGGAGATGTTAATGATGATTTGGCCGTAAACACAGGTGACTTAGTGTACTTTGCCACTTACCTCTTCCAGGAGGGTCCTCCTCCTCATGACCCAATTGAAAGAGCAGATGTCAATAACGATTGTGAGGTGAATTCAGGTGATCTTATATATTTAGCAACTTATTGTTTTGGGAACGGACCACCGCCGGAGTGCGGTTGGATTTGTCCATCTGAAAAGTTCACCGAATCTTTTTGATTCCCAGAGGTGTCAGATCCATATGCATTTGCGTATGCACTCATACGAGCATACGAATCCCTGATCTGACAGCGAGGCTTTTTTGGTGTCAGAATGGGGTTCTGCCACCTCATTAAATAGGATGTCATCTTCCCCGCTTTCGGCGGGATCTTCGATGGGCGGCATTTTTTGTTTTTGGGCTAAAACAGACCGGAGCATCCTCCAGAATAGTCAAAATCGTATCAATCTGCCCGATTTTCCCGCAGTCAACTGCGGCTTATGTAATCCTTTGTTAAAGAAGACATTAAGAAATTCCAGAGAAAAGGCCCAAATTTTTCAACGCAGAATATTGCGCTGAGGGAAAATTCCAAATTCTTTCTCTCTTTTGTCCCTCAAAGTATCTTATGGAAAGACAAGAACTTAAGGGGTGGGATGGGATTTGGATTTGTTTTTAGGAGAACGGCATGGATTTTGTTATATAGTTATACGTCATTCCCTTTCTTCACTTCTAAACTCCCCAAGCTTTGTCCGCTGTTTTGAGGGCGAGCGGGCAAAGCTTTTTTAATCAATTAAGCGGTTCAAAAGGGGCAACTTAGAGTCAAATCATAGTGGATTCGACAACATCGGGAATCTTAAGAGAAAGTTTTGATTATAAGGTAACAAAGAGCCGCCACAACTCCAGAAGCAGGTATGGTAATAATCCAAGTGATGACTATGTTTTTGACTATTCCCCATCGGACTGCGGAGAGCCTCTGGGAGGAGCCGGAGCCCATTATGGCAGCGGAGATGACATGGGTGGTGCTGATGGGGACTCCGAAAAGGGACATCCCGGCAATAACAGCGGCGGCAGAAGTTTCTGCCGAGAAACCATGCACAGGCTGTAACTTAAATACTTTACTCCCCATGGTTTTGATCACTTTCCATCCTCCCATGCTGGTGCCCAATCCCATGGCAGTGGCACAGGCAAGCATGACCCAAAGGGGGACTTTGAAGGTAGCTAACGCCCCGTAGCTGACCAAAGCCATGGTGATGATCCCCATAGCATTTTGAGCATCGTTCATCCCGTGTGAAAAGGACATCCAGGCCGCAGAGAGTATTTGCAATCGTCTGAAATGTCGGTTCACCTTTCTGTGAGCAGAGTTTTTGAAAAGCCAAGAGAGAATGACTATTAAAAGCAGTCCTCCCAGAAAACCAAATATGGGGGACAGTATCATAGCCAGGACGATTTTCCATATTCCCTGCAACACCACCACTTTGAATCCTCCGGCAACTATGCCTGCTCCCAAAAGTCCCCCTACTAATGAGTGAGTAACGCTCACCGGAATGCCGGAAAAACTTGACAAACCGGTCCAGGCGCTGGCACCTATCAAAGCCACCAAAACTAAAGGTAAGCTCACATATTGAGGGTCGATTACTCCCTTCCCGATAGTTGCAGCCACAGCGGTGTGACTTAACGCTCCCAAAAAATTGAGAGTCCACGCCAAAATTATAGCATGACGCGGGGAAAGGGCTCTGGTGGAAATGGTGGTGGCTATGGCATTGGCACAGTCGTTGAAGCCATTAAAAAAGTCATAAACCAAAGCCGCAAATATTATGGCCAAAAGTAAAATAAGATCAGGCACTCTTCACCACTATGCTCTCAATGACATTAGCAATGTTCTCACAATGATCGGCGGCAGTCTCCAGGCGCCCATAGATTTCCTTCCATTTTATAGCTTTTCTCCAATCTGGTTCTTTGTCCAAAAGATGTCCGATCATCTCTTGCGAGATTTCATCTGCCTCGTTCTCCAAGCGGTTAACCTCTATACAGAAAGGTGGGAGGTTGTCAAAGTGCTCCAGATCGGAAATCGCTCTTTCTATCTGCTCTACCGCCTGATGGATGATATTCACCAATCTGATACATTCCGGGGTTGGTTTTTGAATCTTAAAGTTATGGAGACGACTGGATATTCCTTCAATAGCATCCAGAACGTCATCCAACTCTGAAGCCAGTATGTGAATGTCTTCCCTATCTATGGGAGTAATGAAAGTTTTGTTCAATTTATCGATAATGTCATGAATCAGGCTGTCGCCGTGATGTTCTATCTCCTTTATCTTCTTTACCTTTTCCTCCACGTTGCTATAATCATCAACCAAGTCCTTTAGGGCATTGGCTCCCTCCAAGAGATTCTTCGCCGAGGCTTCGAGCAGATCAAAAAATTTCTCTTCCTTTGGTGTAAGTCGCGGTAATTTTAGTGCCATATAACCTCCAAGCTTGTCTTCTTTACATCTGAATTATCGTCTCTTTAATTAAAGGTCTCTGAAAAGAGGAAGTGGAGTCTCCACCTTTAGGTGGACCCAAAAAAGTCTATCTACTTTTTCAGAGATCACAATTAAGTTTTTTACAAAAAAGATTTTCCTCCAAAGGAATCCACTTCAACAAACTGCATAGTATAATCCATAGTTTAAAGATTATCAACCATTTTTTTTGCTATTTACGGAATTCAACCATAAAATTAGTCTGATCGTTTCACGATGGAACTTTTTTCATGCTGAGTTGTAAAAAAAATAAGAAAACTGAGTAAGCTAAAATCAGAAAGGAGGTTTTCAAGATGTTAAACTTGAAAATCCCGTCAAGGGCGGGGAAAGCTTTAATTCCCATTGTCTTGGCAACGTTTTTGGTTTCTCTGGCGATTGCGAATTTCGCCTCTGCCGAGAAATACGAGGAAGGCACAAGAAAGGGCTGGCTGGGCGTCTATGTCCAAGACATCACCAAAGAGATAAAGGAGGCAATGGACCTAAAATCCCAAAAAGGGGTTCTGGTTAAAGATGTGGTGGAGGATAGTCCCGCTGATGAGGCTGGGATCAGAAGGGAAGATGTTATTTTGGTCTTTGAGGAAAAGGAGCTTGATGATTCGGATGAGCTTATAAAGGTAGTCCGAAAGACATCTCCCGGCGATAAGGCTAACCTGTTGATTTTACGGGACGGCAAAGAAAAGAGCATTTCCGTAATCTTAGGCAAGGCTCCAAAGGATGAGCTGCACGTGTTGGAGTACTCTCCTGAGCACAAAAAGTTCAAAACTTACTCCTATGGCTTCTCCTCCTCCGGCGGGCGAATTGGAGTGAAGGTGCAGGATTTGAACAAGCAATTGGGAGATTATTTTGGGGTAAAGGATGCCGAAGGTGCTTTGATCACCGAGGCGGATGAGGACGGCCCAGCTTACAAAGCCGGACTCCGGGCCGGGGACGTGATCGTGGAGGTGGACGGCAAAAAGATCGACGATGTAGACGAACTGAGGGAAGAGATCTCTGATAAGGACGAAGGCGACAAGGTGGAAATAAACGTCATCCGTGATCGTCAGCCGAAGAAATTCACGGTGGAGGTTGAGGAAGCCGAAGAATGGTCTTTTGGTGATCTGAAAGGTTTGGACAAGCTAAAGGTGCTGCCGCCGGACATTGCCTTGCCGGGACTTATCTGGGAGGAAAAGAAATTCCGAGAACACGAGGAGGAACTGAGCGAGCAACTTAGGAACT
>Ga0209636_10003775_pt1 | contig 15435 bp, 14 predicted proteins | sample DeeMarSWOR152_54_FD_187464 | JGI IMG/M metagenome (GOLD analysis project Ga0209636, IMG submission 187464) | Marine sediment microbial communities from White Oak River estuary, North Carolina - WOR-1-52-54 (SPAdes) (version 2) | ecosystem: Environmental > Aquatic > Marine > Intertidal zone >...
GATATGACTGCGGTGTTTACCAGCCTCTCACAAAGATTATCAGAAAGTATGCCAGCTTTAGCATTCCTTTCTGAAAATCCGGGGTTCTTTGCCTTCTTTGCCATTATATGGATAGCCATATCCTTCCCAGCGGTGACCTTATCTATAATAGCAAATGTAATTGTCGCTTTCGTCGTTGTCAAGGTCCTGGGAAGAAGATTGTCCCTTCAAGAATACAACTCTCGATAGAACTGTGTTACACACGAAGCCAAACATGTGGACAAAAAGAGGTGGTCCCGAAGACAGTACAGGTCGATGCCCCAAAGAATACTGGAAAAGGGTTTACATCAATACAGAGGAATCGCCGAAAATTATGTCCCAGAACTCTAACCATAGCCTTATATACGGCAAGAGGCAGGAGGACGCAATGATCGTTGGCATAGACATAGGCGGTACGACCACAGATGCAGTGGCCATCAAGGGAAAGAACGTGGTACGGGTAATTAGCATCACTGCTTCAGATCCTGTGGCAGCAGCTTCAGGGGCGCTGGGGAAATTGATTACCACGTTAGGATGCTCTCTCACTGATATTGAAACTATTGTAGCTACGGGAGGGGGAGCATCCTCCATTGATAACACGATTTTAGGTATTCCTTTGAAAAAGATTGATGAGATTTCAGCCATTGGTATTGGTGGAAGAACGTTAGCTGGACTCGATGAAGCTTTAGTAGTCTCAATGGGAACTGGTACTCCTTTTGTGTCAGTCAAAAATAGTGAGATCACCCATTTTGGTGGTACTGGTGTGGGTGGTGGGTGTTTACTTGGTCTGGCAAAGCACATGCTGAACATTAATACATTGAAAACGCTGGAAGCTCTGGCAGAAAAGGGGAATTTGCGAAATGTGGACTTATCTGTGGGAGATATTGCACGCGGACCAGTGGGTTCAATTCCTGCAGATGCTACTGCTTCCAATTTCGGAAAGGTTGCAGAAGATTCTTCAGATGCAGACAAGGCGTTAGCTATCATCAATTTGATTGCAGAAGCCCTCATGGTCATGAGTGTTTTTGCAGCCCGTGCGTGTCATCACGAGAATATCGTCTTGACTGGAAAACTGGTAAGGGTAAAAAAACTGGTGGACATCATGAAAGACAGGGGGAAGATGTTCGAAATGAAATTCAGTGTACCCAAGTATGCAGAATATGCCACCGCTATCGGAGCTGCAGTGAGTGTGAAAAATATGTTACTGGAGTAACCCATTACAAAATGGAATTTTTGCAACTCAATGGTATACACTGTTGAAAGGAAAAAAGTTGTAAACGTAACATCTGCAACGAAAAAGGGTTGTCACCTCGGATGTCAAAATGCAATTTCCTCAATCAATCTTCCATAGTAATTCACATGTACCATGTTACACGTGTAACAGATGAATATCTGGTCAGCACGTAACCACGTGTCAACCAGAAAACTCAAAATGGAGAATGTTGCCAGAACACCCCTGTCACTGAACAACACTTTAACCAAAGCTATATAAGTTTAATTCCTCAATGTACCCCAATGGATATCTGCGAGAAATACCTGGACGATGCACGAAAAGCTCTCAAAGGCTCAATGTTTTCCAAGCCAAACCCTGTAGAAGCTGTAAGAAGTTTCGAGGGTGCAGCCCAGTGTTTTGAAAACTATAAAAACTTTGAAAGGGCAGCCCAGTGTTACATGGAGACTGCTAACCTGATCATAAGGATGGATCCCCTAAAGGGGGCTGAAATGCTTGAAAAAGCAGCCATATGCACGGAAAAGGTGGGAGGCTCTGCAAGCGAGTACTACTTAAAGGCTGCTGATATCTACAAGAATCATGCTATCGCCAAATATCGAACAAATCCAGATCAAGGATTACAACTCTTACAGAGGGCAGCAGAAGGATTTGAAAAAGGTGGAGATAGACAGACTGCTATCCAGTGTTACGAGGTGGGGGCAGAAGCTTCTGTAAAACGGAAGGACTACTTAAATGCAGTACATTTCTACGGAACTGCAGGCCAGAGTTTTGAACGGAACAAAGAGTACAAAAAGGCTGTAAAATACTACCATAAAGTGGCCAAGCTATGGGAAATCCAGAAAGTACCAGAAAATGTGGCTGAAAACTACTGGAGGATGGCCACCTGTCTTGCAGCTCTGGAGGAGCACGAGTACGCGAGTCAATTCTTTGTCAATGCAGCAGAAAAATATGAAGAAGCTCAAGAAACTTACAAATCCATGAAATCTTACGAAAAGGCATCTAAAACATTGGAATCAGTACAAAAATTCGTGGAAGCAGCTGAATACTACAGTAAGGCTGCAGAAATTATAAAGTCCTTGAAAAACATGGAAAAGTTCGAGGAATTATACAGTAAGGCCTCTGAGTGTTATACAAATGCAGGCAATACTCAGAAAGCAGTCAAAATCCGCTTACTGTTGGCGGAAACTTTTGCCGATGATCCGTATCGGAGCAGCAGCCACTTCCAGAGTGCAATCCACTTTGCAGAAGATAATCCTCAGTTGAAGGTGGATCTGCTCAAAAGGCAGGGGGAAATCCTGGTCCAGGTTCGGGACTACTCCAGGGCAGGGCAGAGTTATAAGGAAGCTGCTGAACTTCTGAAAACGTTAGGGGAATCACCTTCTGATTGCTACAGGAGAGCAGGAAATGCGTACGTAGAATTTGCAAAAGGCATGTTAAAGGTGAAGAATCAATCCAAAGCAAAAGAAGGGTTTGAAAACGCCTCACTCTGTTTTGAGAAGGCAGGCATGCCGGAAGAAGTGGAGAGGGTTCATCAGCAGATGAAACCAAAACAGGGGAAAAGAGAAAAGCAGGTATTAGATGAATTAACCCGATTGAAAGAGGATTTTGAGAAAGGAATGCTTCCGGGGAATTACTACCAGCAAATCAAGGAAGGGTATCAAGAACTGCTTCGCCGTCTTAGACGATGATCTGCATTTCCGGGATCTTCATGTAGGGAAGAACCATTTTGGGGTATCGTAAGGTCTCTTCAGATACATCAGTTATTCGAGGAAGAATCTCAAATATGTTCCCTGCAATGGCAGCCTCCTTTACAGGGTGCTGAATCTCTCCTGATTTTATGTATTGGGCTCCCTTGACAGCTCCTGAAAAATCTCCCGATATCCGTTCAGCTGTTCCACTGTACCGGGTGATTAAGAGGCCTGTATCTGCCTCCTCAACAATGGTATCCAGGGCACGGGACGTTTCATCAACGACAAAGTTGGTGACACCAATCATAGGTATCTCTCTGACTGTACCGGTAGCATTCCCCGTAGGGGAGACGTTCTCTCTGTTGGCAGCCAGTGAATCATACATGAACTGGGTTAGTACGCCATTCTCCACTATGGTTACATTCTGGTGAGGGGTACCTTCCCGGTCAAATGCACTCGCATTGAAGTCACCGGGGAGAACAGCATGATCTCTGATAGTCACCACATCTGACGCAACCTCTTCAGTGAGTTTTTGTGCCAGAACAGACTGCCCTCTATAAACGTTGTTGGCATTGACAGAGGAAACAAAAGGATCAACAATCAAATCTACCACAGCCCCCGGACCTAAAATGATATCTCCTGAAAATGATTCTATTTTCTGAGGATGTAAATTTGCTGCTGCTTTTTCAGCGATCATGCGCGCTGTTTCTTCAGCGTACACTTCTTTTACCTTGGTGGTACACCCGTACTCGTATTCAAAGGAGCCCACTTCATCTTTTTCCCGTGCTATCGCGATTAACAGCCATGAAAGCCGGGATTTTTTCTCTGCAGCAGAAATCCCTGTAGAGGTGGAAATGGCCTTCTCTCTCACAGAAATGGAAAGCTCTCCACTATCTATGAATACTCTGGGATCTTCCCGGATTGCTGTAATCATGTTGTGCGCAATAGATATGGCATCCTCTTCATCAATGTTCTGTATTTCAGGATCGTACAACCCTGGAACATCAGGTAGCCTCCCAGGAGAAGCCAGGGTACAGAATGGTAAAGGCGGCGTTTTCCTGGACATACTGACTGCTTTTTCAGCAGTTTCTGTTGTTATACGTTCATCAAGTGAATTGCAGCTTGCAAATCCCATAGAATTTCCTATCAGCGTGCGAATACCGACTCCTGTTGTGTTCTGTTTGATACACAATTTGATATCACTTCTCTCCATGGCGACGATGACCTCTTTGGTTTTGATGCCTGAAACCTCTGCTTCAGCCCCCCTGTTCTCGCAAAAGGTCACCACATCCTCCACTGTACCTAACAAATCCATGCTACCGACCTCCCACCAACACGTCACATCGCAGCCAGGGGCCGCCGCCATCCACCTTTGCAGGCTGGCCTTTCCCGCACCCGCCAAATCCCATGTCAAAGTCAAGAGTGTTCCCCACTGCATCCACTGTTTTCAACACATCAAACGCGTTCCCCGTCATAGTGACGCTCCTCAATAAATTACCGAGTTCGCCGTTTTCAATCGTGTACGCTTCTTTCACCTGGAACATGAATTGTGCATTAGAATCTGCCTGACCTGAACCTGCACCCTTTAGTAAGTACCCCTTTTTGGTGTTCTCAATTATTTCTTCTTTTTTCCAGTCCCCTTCTTTGATATAAGTGGTTCTCATCCTGATTAAAGGTTCCAAATCATATTCCCAGGCCCGGGCATTGCCTGTGGGTTCTGTATCCATGATGAAAGCAGTTTCCCTGTTGTGAAGGAACCCTGTTAAAACTCCCTTCTCAATCAATGTTACATCTTTACATGAAACCCCTTCATCATCCACAGGAATCCATCCTCCTGCTTGGATTACCCCTGAATCCACCATGGTCACGCGCTCTGAGGCCACCATTTCACCGATTTTATCCCTGGTGACTGCTCCCGTCAGTGCAATATCTGCTTCCATAGTATGGCCTACTGCTTCGTGGCAGAGCAATCCCACCAATGCAGGATCCAAGATGACGGTAGCCTTCCCCCCCTTGGGGTATTTGGCCTTTAACAATTGCTGAGCAAGGGATGCAGCCTTCTCCACCATGGCTTCAGGAGGGCTTTTTTCAAACAATTCCCATCCTGCTGTGGTTCCAAAAGCATCAATATAGGAAACGAGATCACTCCCACTTCCTGCAACAGCGCCCACATAAAACTGTGGTTTTGAATCAGAGAGTGAAATACAAGACCCATCTGAGGTGACAATACATTTTGAGTCAACCAGCTCCTGGTAGTAGATGAAAGAACTCTTGATATCCTTGTGGGAGCGAACCGATTTATCTGTTTCCACACATAGTTCAATCTTCTCTTCTAAACTGTGATTGGATAAAGGATCTTTAATATCAGGTTCAAATTTTCCAGTAACGGGGGTTATTTTTTGTAATTGTACTTTTTTTTTCTTTTTGCGAGAAGCAGCTTTCGCCATTTTTACAGCAGTTTGTAATGCTTCCTCTAAAAGTGACTCATCTGTGGAGTTGACGGAGGAGAATCCCCAGGCACCTTCATGTAACACGCGTATGCCCACCCCCTGGTATATCTCACTGGTGATGTCCTCTAATTCTCCTTTTCGTAAGATGATTTGATTTTTTTCTCTTTTGTGAAATCGAGCTTCTGTATATCCTGTTGGTGATTTTTCAATCAACTTTTCTATAATATCCATGGGCTGAAATTTCCAGTGAGGTATAAAACCTTTGTGTTCAACATGGAAAGGAGGTATCAATTACTGGTGTTTATCTCAGGTTTGTTACACGTGTAACAATTTGTTGCTTTAAGGTGTATCCCAATTAATTCAATCCCGAATTCAACGATTTTCCATTACCAGGAATTGTCATAGGTTTCCCTGTATGCTATTTCTGTAACGGATTTTCTTTTTCTGGGTTCTGGAATTTCTTTGGGATACCCTAAGGTAATTAAAGCTATAACTTTGGCTTTTTTGGGAAGGTTTAAAACAGTTTTGACACGATCTTCTGAAAACCAGCCGATCCAGCAGGTGCCCAACCCTTTGGCGTGAGCTGCCAGCAAGAAATAAGTGAGGGCATTGGAGACATCTGATACTTGGTACCTTTTCAACATGAGGGAAGGTTCATACCATGCCACAATAACCACAGGTGCTTCTAGAATGTGCTTGCTGAAGGATACAACAGCATCTCTTAAGCCGCCTCGTAAGCGGGCCTTTCTTTCTTTGTCTTTGATGATGATAAACCTCCAGGGTTGACTGTTCGTTGCAGAGGGAGCCCATCGGGCAATGTCCAGGAGTTCCTCAATGATATCATCAGGTACATCCTTCTCTTGGTATGACCGGATACTTCTTCTGGTTCTCAATCCTTCTATTAATTCCATGTAATCACCTAGTACGGTATAACCGGTGGTAGTGAAATAGGTAATGGTTGGCATACCCCGCATACTCTCCGAAGTACTCCCGACCAAATGCTCTCACGTTTGTGCAGGGTCCGTAAAAGCGGTTCACACATTTTTGGATGTTCACATCACAGGGAAAGGCTTCCAGTTTGTCCAGGGAGAATAAACAAACGCAGTCTGCCACTTTCTGGCCCACACCGGGTAGTTCCAAAAGAGTTTCTTTTGCTTTTTCATACGATAAAGATTTCAATTTCTTGAGATCTAACCCTGATGTAATAATTTGAGCTGTTTCCAGAATGTATTTGTCTCGGTATCCTAACCCGCACTTTCTCAATTCTTTCACGGATGCTCTAGCTAGAGCTTCAGGTGCAGGAAAAGTGTACCCCTGGTGAAATTTCGTGCCAAATTCTCTTGATAAGTTTTCTACAATCAATTTGATCCGGGGAACATTGTTAAAGGATGAGCAAATAAAAGAGATTAAGCACTCCCAAGGGTCCTGTCTGACCAATCGTAACCCGTATAGAGCAGTAATAGCTTTGTGGATGTTTTCGTCTTTGTCAATGGAAGATAAAATTGTGTCTAAATCATCATTCAGTCTAAAATAGGTGGACAAAAATCCTTCATTACAATTACAGTGGATACTACCATTCTGAGAGATTTGTATCAACTCGCCGTTGACGATTCCTTCCCACACGTGTCCGTTCTTGTGCCATCTGAAGACCTGACCCGAATCTAACGTGTGGTCCAAGTGGAAGGGCTGTTCAAGTTGAATGTGATGCATTACTGAAGAGTGAATTGAATGCTTTTAAAATTTTCAATGTTGAGTTTATAAGCTCAGGAGCTTATACACCATATTCATAAGCCTTGAGGCTTATATGTTACATCTATGATGAACCTTGTTATACATGCTTCTCTTCATTCTTTCATGTAATCTGATTTTCCAAACGAAATAGTTCACATCTCTTCTATTATTTCTTCACTCAAAATATAATCTTTTAAGGCGGGCTTTATACCTTCTTTCAGTACGAGATCAACTTTTAACCCTAACAAATCATTGAGATATTCCTCAAGTCCAGCAAATTCAAATAATCCAACAGGCTGGGTGAACTCAACGAGAATATCAATATCGCTCTCCCCTGTGTGTTCACCACGAACATACGAACCAAATACGCCTATAGTTTTCACGTGGTATCTCTCAGTAAGAGTGTTCCTATGTGTAGATATTATCTCTTTTATTTCTTCAATTTCTTTCATGGTTCCTCACAATTGTTTCTATATAGGTCTATAAGTTAACCCTTTCCCTCAAATGGAGTTGTAAATTTGTCGGGCGATCGTCTCACAAGTGTTACACGTGTAACAATTCATTGCCCCTTATCGTATCATTCATGAAATAGATGATATTAAAGAAGATTGAAGTTCTTCATCGCCTGAAGACTTGACAATCTCCCTCAAATGTGTACTGCTCCAGACGCTGCCTGATGCTCAATCCAAGAATGTATGAACTCTATTTCCAGAAGGGTTGATCACTTACGCAGAAAATCATACAGTAATCCACATAAAGCTGCCATCATTATCACATAAACTATCCCCTTGTTAACTGTTGCATCAGGAATATCTACCATTTTCTTCTCAGGAGCCCTAAACACCACCCATCTATCTGTTTCTCCGATTTTCACCAGCTCTCTTGGTACTTTTCCTCCTTTCATCACCACAAATACAGATGCAGACTTCGGATCAGGTTCATAATCTGCTGCTACTTCCTGCCACATACCAAAAACCTGCGGTCTCCCCGTGGTGGAAGTAACATAACATCCCCAATTCCCCCCACGGATGAACACAACCTCATCTTCCAGAGAATTCCTCTTTATAATTTCTGCCATTTTCAAATTATCAGGAGTCAAATAAGAATCTGATTGCATCCCAGGGAGAGCAACCAGCAATGATGCCAGGGTTATGTTGAGTCTCCTTTGCGGTTCCATTGGTACCCGGGGCTGCTGCATACTCTGCTGTTGCACAGTCCTCTGCTGCATACTCTGCTCTTGTATAGATCTTTGCTGCATACTCTGCTCTTGTATAGATCTTTGCTGCATACTCTGCTCTTGTATAGATCTTTGTTGTGTACCCCCTCTCTGAAGTTGTCCTCCAACAGCAGGTGCAACCAAACTCAACACTAATACTGCTCCAACAACGAAGACAGCCCTCTTACTCCCCGTTAATTTATTATCTGCCTCTGTTAACGCAATCCCTGACAGCATGGCTAATGGCAGCATGGAATGACCACTAAACCTTCCTGGATACGAAAAAGCTATAGGAATCATACACACAAGTACACACACAGGGATGAGAAACTCCTTCTTCCTCCGTATACAAATCAGTGCCCCAATTATCCCCAGAACCCACGGGAACACCATGAAATGACCGCTCGATGGAGGGGAATTTGCGGCTAAACTCTCCATGTTTGCTATAAGATGTATTGCCCACGGTATATACAGCACTAAAGATGCCCCAATCACCTTTGCTGCTTTTCTTAATCTCTCTCTGCAGAGTATACTATACAGTCCGAATGCACACAACGCTGTAGGCCCCATGCCCACATGGGTGTACAAACACGAAGCCAACAGTATAACAGATGCAGCATACTTCTGCTTTTCAAATGCATAGAACAATAACGGCACCAACACCAGAACAAGGGCAGCAGCTGACGTTACATTCTGCAGCCTGAAATACATCACAGAAGATGACAGTATCACTAACGAGTACAGCCCCGTTTTCCTGGAGAATATCTCTCGTGAGAAAATCCACAGAGTAACCTGGGAGGCGGGAAACATGATGAAACTGATGAATTTTCCCGCTGCTATGTGACCTGAAAACTCTGATAAGAACAACATAATACAGTGGAGCAGCGGCGGATACAAGTGCGGCCTCCCTTCTGGAGCAAACTCCCAAAAATCCCACAAAACAACACCTCCTGCTTTGTCAAAAGATAAAGCCACAGACATATGGTAGTATATGTCCACAAACACGGGGTATAGATCAAACCGTGAAAGGAGAAGTACAATGAAAACTATGATAACAAGTATAGACAGGATATCGTATGTGTTGAGCTTTTTCATGGTACCACTTTTGCTGTTAATTCACTTCTCCCATTTAAATCTATAGGTTAATTGAGTTGTCAAATTGTTAGTATTTTTCTCACTTTTGTTACACGTGTAACATTTCACACATACATGAAGAGGGGGTGGAATATACCAAAATTTCATACACAATCTTTACTATAAAGTATGAAAATTGAAATCGATTACAACCTCTCAGGCTCAGACAACTTCTGGATCTCTGTTCCCCTGAATGAAGAAGAAGTTATCAGTTTTGCCCATACAAAAACAGGTAGCAGAATAATGAACCAAGTTTTAATTGAAAAGAAACCAATTCCAGCTGCAGCCAATATTGATGGTGAATGGGATGTTTTGGTATTTGACGATGGAAAATTTACGGAGAACCAGCATGTGAGGTGGATAAATTTGAAGAAGGAAAACACATTACAGCAATGAAGATTCGTAACCTTTTTCAAGTATTATACATACTTTTATGGGAGCACTGTACACGAGTACTGCTCTATACTACGAGGTGTAAAAATGGACGAAGAAGAAGCTGTACAATTTCTGAAAGAATTCCGGGAAAAAATAGATAAGTACCTCTTTTTGGGATATTCTCCTCCTGATTCCTATTTTGGTGGTGAGGGATCGAAAAAAATACGCAAAGCCCTTAAAGACCCGGAATTCCAGCACCTTTGTGATGTTATGATGGATATGGAACCCAGGGTGCTTAACATATTAGAAGAATGCGGCTTCAAACGATATATTACTCTCCCTTATTACGGTCAAGATGCATTTATTAAGTTCACTTTATTTGAATTGGTCTGGCGGAATTACACACCTTACAACATAAGAAAAGAATTCTTTCTTGGCAAGATTGACAAAGCTATCAAAATACTGCAAAAGCGTGATACAGAAGGGGTGATTTTTGTTGTACCACGTAGTACTAAGGTGTACGAAGCAATAGAAGACGTAGCAGATGAAAGACAGTTGACTGTTAAGGCTGCAGATCCACACCTGAAGAATAAAGAAATTTTACAGTTGATAGAATTATCTGAGTTTATCATTGTTGATTTAACTGTACCGAATCCAAATGTGTATTTTGAAGCAGGCTATGCACAAGCAGTCGGTGACTCCTTGATATACATTGCAGAAAAAGGAACAGATATCGATTTTGGCTTTACAGAGTACCCTATCATATTTTTTGAGACTAAATATGATCTCAGAAGGAAAATGTGTGAACGCCTGGATAAGCTAAAGAGAGAAAAGAGGACGTCAAATCATTTGTCTGATTTAGATATGTCTCCATGGCCACAATACATTGTGTAATACTGGGTTTGTTATGGTTACAAAGATTCAGAATGGATCTCATTATTTCATTTTAGAAAGTGCTTTAAGCTATTTTCATTCCCCATCTTTTGCTGGAACACTTCGATAGTGATCTCTGGGACATGCTGGGCATAGATCCACTCACACTTACTGAAATTTTGATAAAAACTATTTTTTACAAAAAAAGAGAAGTGAATCATTTTTTTCCATACCCCTATGTTACGCCTTTCTTTCGACAATCGTTGATAGAAAGCTGATGTAAGCATCTCGACGAGGATACTGTCGCCCATAAGAAAACTGAGGTAACCCATAAAAACACAGAAGGTGAAGAAATGGAACCTAAAGTTGAGAACTACATAGATTCCACGTCTGTAGCTTCCACTGGCGGCAGATGCTCAAAGAACGTTGTGCACTATCAGACCTCCTCTTCCTCCCATGACAAGAGTGAGGTTTCTTTTCTTCCAGTATCAGAAGACCAGCAGAAGTTCTTTTGTTTGTTACACGTGTAACATTTCAGCTAAATTATCATTTCATCTTTAATTGAATTATAAAGCAACAACTCATGAACTTGAGTAGATTCAATCCCTCGAGAATTTGACAGTACCTATGGGGAGCCGATTGAATTCTCCAAAAAAATTAAACGTGGAACATGGCGGAAAATGAAAGCACTCATTAAAGAAAGCACAAAATTTACACAATAGTGGACTCCCTCTCTAAAATGCTGTACTCCTTCTCAGATAAGGCATCTTTATGTAAAGAAATGATCAACCGTGAATTGTCTATGACTACCAGATCTTTTAATTCTTGTAAAAACTTCAAAACAGTGTCAAACCCCATCTGTGTTACTAAATACTCCACACCATCCAGCAGTATGACAGATTCTTCACTTTTTTTGGTGAAATCCTCAATAATGTAGTTCAACTTGGGAAGATCATCCGGGCTTATAGCGTTCTCTTTACCAGATCGTGATAACCACAGCACAGGAGTCCTGAGCAGCTTGTACTTTTTTTTGATCTTTTCTGGATACGCTCTGGAAATCACAAATCCTGGTATACCATGGGTCACCAAATCCACAAGTATTTCAAATGATTTTTCAGGTTTCTTCTCTGTGACAATGTAGCACTCTGCAGGATTCAGCCAGTACTTGAATTCTGTTTTCAACCTTTTTTCTGCAACAGGTTCTACCAGTACTCTGGTCCTATCAATGAAGGCTGCACACATGCCTGCCAAAATTTCCAATTCGTCAACATCTTCTTCTGTTATGACTCTCTTTCCAGTTACATTCCCCACAGTGAGTGCAGCGAATGCCTCATCTTGGACAACAATGGGAACCCACACACACGATTGTGCATCTGTGAGCTGTTTTCCTTCTGCTAGGTAAGCATTTTTGATGAAGAGGGTTTTCTTCTCCTGAACACATTTCACCCCATAGTATTCAGTATTCTTCAAGGAAAGCGATGTACCCACCTGTGGTAACCCAACTCCTTTACCAAAATGAAATTCTAACGTTTTCCTTACTGCATTCACCAAAAAGACGCCACATAGTTCAAACCCAAGCCTGCCCATATTTTCAGCAATAGTGATCAATCCCTTCTCCCAACTCCTCGCTGTTTGAAGTTCTTGTCTCGTACGAAGTAAGATTTCAGTTCTTTTGGATTTTTCCTCAACTCTCCTCTCAAGTTCTTGACTGAATTCTTTAATTTCATTGTGCAGCTTTGAATTTCTGATAGCAGATGATATGACCTCGCTCAATGGCTGCAAACCAGCAACATCTGATTGAGTATAAGCATCAGGGGCGCGCATTAAAATATGGAGTGCTCCCACGCATCCCCCATCGATAATGAGAGGAATAACAAGCTGAGATTTCATTTCTGGAAACCCAAAATACTCTCTTCTTTCCTCTTGGGTACCATCAAAGAGTAAAGCTTCTCCCGTATCCATACAGCGGCCCACCAACCCTTCCCCATAAGAGAAGGACAACTCCTCTACACGATTCTTGATTCCCTCTGAAGCATAGGCGGGGCGCACAGTTCTTCTATCTTCTGAACCCAAAAAGATGACAAAATGATCAAATCCCACTAATTCTTGAACAGAATCTGAGATAAATCCGAATATTTTATCCATGTCCATGGTGGAATTTATTAATTTGCTGGCCTCAAAGAGGTTCCTCAGCTGTATTTCTGTCCGTTTGTGTTTGGTAATGTCCATGACAACTTCAATAGCTCTGTCACACCTTCCTTGTGTATTTGGAAATGGTGCTGAAATCACTTCATAGGTTCTTCTGTCCAAACATACTACTTCTGCACTTTCTACTGTATTGGTTTCTATTGCCTTGATCATGGGACAAACTCTACAGGGTTCTTTTAGTCCCATATAACTTTCGTAACATAATTTGCCAGTCATATCGCCAACTCGTTCGGTTAACGTCTGATTTTGAAACAGAATCCTGTAGTCACTGCCAACAATGTCAATGCCAGTCCCTGTACGAGCTAATCCATCCATGAGAGCTTGCAGCTTGTCTCTTTCTGATTGCAGTGTATTCTCCATTTTGTGTTTGTATAAAGCCATTTCTATGGCTGCATGCAATTCTCTGTCTTCGAAAGGTTTCACTAAGTATCCAAAGGGTTCAGTCGTTTTTGCCCGTTCTAACGTTTTTTCATCAGTGTACGCTGTGAGAAACACCACTGGAATGCCAAATCGAGAACGCACATGTTTGGCAGCCTCAATTCCATCTATTTCACCCCCAAGTACAATATCCATTAAGACCAAATGTGGGTTATCTTCTTCTACCTTTTGAAGAGCCTCCTCTCCTGAAGACGCCACAGAAGGGATAGTATATCCCAGGTTCTGTAATCTTTTCTGTATGTCTTCTGCGACAATCCTTTCATCTTCAACAACTAAGATTTTTGACATTATTTCACCCTCTCAAATTCTATCTGGAAGGTCGTTCCTTTACTTCTATCTGATGTGATACCATTTGATCGATCTTCTGCCAGGATGGTCTAAGTGTAACTAATAAGTAATTCTGAAATCTACAGTGTCTGGTATACCAATACTTATCGCTCACTAAAAACTTGATATCATCGTTGGAACCAACAGTTATTTCAATTTCACCTTTCTTACCGTACAGAAAGACGTGTTTCAAAGCATTGAAGACCAATTCATTAATGGTCAACTCACACAGAATAGCAGTATCAATGTCTAAAGAGATATTCTCTGCTCCTGTTTTTATTGAAGCTCTGGCTGTATCCAATCTGTAGGATCGTCCCAATCCATGTGCTAACGTCATTATGTACTCGCTAAAATCGATATCTGCTAAATGTTCAGACTGGTACAACTTCTCATAGATTAAAGCCATGGATTTTATCCTGTTCTGACTTTCCCCGAGCATCTCCACATATTTTTTATTCGTAATATGCCGGGGTTGAAGACTGAGCAAACAAAATGTGATTACAGCATATACTCTACTTATGCTATATATTACAATAGTATTCTTGATTTTAGGGTGCATCTCCCATACTACAAGGGCTGTCGTAAGAGTCTCTTGCCAGACTACAGGTCCCATACTAACACTATCTATCATCTGGGCTTCACCTTCACATCTTTGCACCACCGGTCAGTATCCATTGTGTGAGTGTACTCTTGGAGTTAACCCTCCATACTTTTATGTGAGAATCGAATAAAAACTTTTCGTAATATCTAGGTTTGAGACAAAAAAAATTCAAAGGATTCTGAGATCTGAACAGGTGCAGTGGGAGAGAATTTTTGCCATCAATATCCTCTTCATTGGGGTTCTTGGGTTAAATTTTATGTATTTCCCGCTGAAAACCGGTTCACTAAACCTTCCAGGCAGATTCTCACCTCTACAATCACTGCTTTCAGCTTTACTATACAGTGCATCCCTTTTAGTGCCCATATGGCAGCATCTCCAGCAAGTATTCAGCTAGTGTACTCCTTAGATTCTCCATCCACAGATGAGAAATCCCCATTCACTCTCGTTAAAGACTATTTATTTTCCGATTCAAGAGAGGGGTTAATTGTTAGTGCTTATCTCACTTTTGTTACACGTGTAACATTTTGTTCTTTTTTTAATTAATCTCTAGGATCTTCAATACTTGAAGACATTTGAAATGGTGCATAATTTTACAGAACACTAACAACCTCCTTTTTTCACTTAAAATCCAATAAATAACCGAAAGCTTTATATAGTATTGATTATCAATATTGTATAGCAATCTTCGGAGGTGTTACCAGGATTGCACTATCAATTTCCAGAGGTTGGGGTTTCTCCTAACACGAGAAAGGGTCCCAGGAAGCCCCAATCTTTTTTGAACAAAGTATTTAAACAAGAAAAAGGAGAGAACTTCATGAAATATGGATGGCTGTTCGTGGTGATCATTGGAATTACAGGCATTTACCTAGGAATTGAAAGGGATCAGCCAGACTATACTGGGGATTTCGGTGAGTACCCCTGTTTTCTGTGTGCATCTGTGGAACCAGACTATGAAGTTGTAGTATTCTCCTCAACATTCTGTGATCAGTGTGAGAGAGCAATTGAAAGAATCCAAAAGTTCTGCCAGTTAACAGGGATTCAGTACGGCGGTGCTTATTACGATGATGCAGAAGAGAGTTTTCAGAAATTGAGTGAATTAGGATTGGAAAAGAATACAGATTTTCTGGTGGTTATCTTGAAAGACG
>Ga0209636_10003778_pt1 | contig 15429 bp, 9 predicted proteins | sample DeeMarSWOR152_54_FD_187464 | JGI IMG/M metagenome (GOLD analysis project Ga0209636, IMG submission 187464) | Marine sediment microbial communities from White Oak River estuary, North Carolina - WOR-1-52-54 (SPAdes) (version 2) | ecosystem: Environmental > Aquatic > Marine > Intertidal zone >...
GAGAGCGAACAGTGGCTTTTCACCACGTTAAAGAGTATAGGAGATGCGGTCATTGCCACTGACACCCAAGGGTTAGTCACCTTTATGAATCCTGTGGCTGAAACGTTAACAGGCTGGACCCGGAAAGATGCTGTAGGAAGACCATTAGATGATATCCTCACCATTGTAGACGAAGAGACAGGCAGAAAGATAGAAAATCCTGCACAAAGGGTACTCCAGGGGATTGCACAAGAAATAGACCACAAAATGTTGACAAAAAACGGAGTAAAAATACACATCGATGAGAGTGCTGCACTCATCAAAGATGACAAAGGGACGATCATTGGCGTTGTTGTGGTGCTTCGCGACATTACCAAGCGTACACGTGCAGAAAGGACACTAGAAAGAACAGAAAAGAAGTACAAAGTGGGACAGCAAGAATTGAAAGAATTGAAACAGATGGAAAAGGCACTGCGGGAATCAGAGAAAAAATATCGTGAGTTGGTTGAAAGTATAGATGAGATTGTCTATACTATCGACAGCAAGGGAGCGATAACCTATGTGAGCCCTGCTCTTACATCCATCACTGGATATCAACCTTTAGAAATAATTGATCGATCTTTCACTGAGTTCGTTTACCCAGAGGACCTCGACTATTTCACTGAGGTATTTCACACTATCCTTTCTGGACAGGTGTGTCCAGGTAAAGGTCGAATTGTAACCAAGTCTGGCAAAATCCGATGGGTGCGCTTTTCAAGTCGGCCCATCCTTGTAGCGGGCTCTGTTACAGGGCTACGGGGGATGTTCACTGACATTACTGAGCAAAAACGAGCAGAAGAAGCCTTGCGGGCAAGCGAAGATCGCTACCGTCAGTTATTTGAGGACTCTCCCATTTCTTTGTGGGAGGAAGACTTCTCTGGCGTCAAAAAATATGTTAGCACGTTACGAGATTCAGGTGTCAAAGACTTTGCCACATACTTTGAGGAGCACCCAGAAGATGTGGCGCACTGTGCACAGATAGTGAAGGTTGTTGATGTAAATGAGGCTACCTTAACGCTGTACAAAGCCAAAAGTAAAGAAGATTTCCGTCATGGGTTAGGCACTGTTTTCGGTAAAGAATCGTATGATGTGTTTAAAGAAGAACTCATTACACTCGCTGAAGGGGAGACCTCTTTTGAAAGTGAAGCAGTAACGTACTCTGTGACAGGTGAGAAAATCCCTATTGATATAAGGTGGTCTGTGGCTCCTGGCTATGAAGAATCATTGTCCAAGGTACTGGTCTCTATTGTTGATATTACTGAACGCAAAAAGGCTGAAGAAGCAATACGGGAGAGTGAAGAAAAGTACCGCACATTTGTGCGGAACTTGAAAGGGATCGCTTACAAAGGTGGTATGGATTGGATACCCCTGTTTTTCCACGGCGCTGTCAAAGAAATTACAGGGTATTCAGAACAAGAATTTCTTGCTGGAACCCCGCGGTGGGACCAGGTTATTCACCCTGGCGACTGGCCAGCTTTTGCAGAATCAGTAGAAAAGCTTGAAACTATCCCAAACTATTCAACCAGTCGTGAGTACCGGATCATCTGCAAAGATAATGAAGTTCGGTGGGTACAGGAATTCATTCAAAATATCTGCGATAGTTCTCAGAACCCTATATATGTCCAGGGGATGATCTACGACATCACTGAGCGCAAGAAAGCAGAAGAGCAATTGATGCAGTTATCTGCTGCTGTAAAAATGTCCAGTGACAGCATTGTCATCACTGATACACACGGACATATCATAGATGCAAATGAACCAGCCCTCGCCCTGTACTGCACACACGAAAGGGGAGACGTTATTGGGAGTCCCCTCACAGATAGTGTGGCCCCTGAAGATTGCCAAAAGGTTTTGGCATGTATTGAGGAAGTACTCACAAGAGGGTATTGTAAGAATCAGGAATATGACATCATTGTAAAGGATGGCACAAAAATCACTGTGGAAACCAACATGGCTCTCATAAAAACTGCAGAAGAAACTCCTGGAGGAATTGTGTGCATAAGCAGGGATATCACTGAGCGCAAGAAGGTAGAAAAAGAAATCAAAAAAAAGCTGATGAAGTATGATCTGGAAGAGGGAACCACATACCTGGTGAGAGAACGCGTCCCCTGCACCTCTGTAGAAGCCTTTCAAGACCTTCTCTCTGTAGGCTATTCCGGGTTTGTCATTTCCAGAACTCCCAAATGGGAATTTAAAGACAGATTTGAACAGGAGCTCAATTACCTGTGGATCGCTGAAAAGGGTGATGAATACAGTATTCCCCCAAAATTGGGAGGAATCCAAGGCAAAATAGAAACTCTCACCACTGCAACTGCTATCTTCATCGATGGGCTGGACTATTTGATGTCCAAAACAAGTTTTGAGGAGATCCTCTCCCTTGTTCAGACCCTGAGAGAGATAGCTTACCTTAAAAACCACGTCATTATCCTGTCTGTAGACCCTCTCACGTTGGACAAGCGGGAGCTCGCATTACTAGAAAAAGAGACCTTGAGTGTTGAACCATTGGTTAAGACAAAGCTTCCTGAAGAGTTGGTTGAGGTCTTAAGAGTGGTCTACGAGCAGGATACCAAGGGAGTTTCACCCTCTTACACTGTGGTAGGACAAAAAATTGAGGCAAGTAAGCCCACCACCAGAAAGAGGATACGAACGCTCATCAGTTACGGATATCTTGAAGAATCCAAAAAGGGGAGAACCAAGGTAATAATCCTCACAGAAAAGGGGAGAACCTTGTTCTTGAAATAGGTTTCACAATTTTCACTATTTTTTTCATAATGTTTATGTTGAGGGAAAACCTATAATATAAAACAGCATGAACTACAATTCAAAAAATGACAGGGACAGCAGCCTGAAAAGTCCAACGGCTACACGAACCGCAGGGTACGCCCCTGAAGAATACAAGAGTGACGTGGGGTTCAACCTGGATGATGACCAGCCATTGGCGGTTGAAAGAGAAATTGCAGAAAGACCCGAAAGGATTGAAATCCTCTTGAATGCAAAAGAAAGCATGCAAAAAGAAAAAAGTTGGGAAAAAGGGTTAAAAATTATCGAAAAAAGCATGAATGAGCTTGGATTTAGGAGATATGGTATCTTTCTGGTGAATCCGCTAAGAAAGAAGTTAGAATTCCATTCTGGTAAAGGAGTCAACCTTTCAAAGGGTACATCAATTCGACTGAGAGATTCTGAGCACGTTGGAGTCAAATGCGTACTGGAAAAAAGAACGATACGCGTGAAAAGGTGCCCAAAAGAAAAAGATATTGCTGGATCCGATTGTGTATGGGTTCCCATTATTATTCAGAATCAACCCTTTGGAGCATTGGTAGCAGGCACTAAAGAATGCAGGGGCTCTGTAACAGATGAGGATGTGGAAGATTTAGAAATGTTAGCAGGCATGTGTGCAGCCTTTATTGACCGAAGGAGCATAGTGGTAGAGCCTGTTACGGAAGAAAGGTCACAAACCACCCCCAGATATTGGCTGGATTCTATGGAAGCGTACATTGTTCTGGAGGAAACTCCTGGAAAATCTGTTGAAATCTTTTCCGATTTGGTGACCCACGGTATACCAGGATGTGTCGTATCAAGAGTGCACCCAGAAAAGCTCAGAAAAAAATACAACTTGGTAAAGACTCCCATGCTGTGGTTATCACGCGCTGGTGTAGAGCTCTCTGTAAGTCCAGATGATCTTCCCAAGTTAGAATACATTATCGAGGATTTCACCAGAAAAAGTACAGAATCTGTAATTTTGTTAGATGGCGTGGAGTATTTAATGACACAAACCAGTTTTGAGGATGTTCTCCAATATGTGCAGGAATTAAAGGATATTATGGTTATCAACAATTCACGGTTAATCATCTCTCTTTACAGAGATGCACTCTCTCAGAGAGAATATAGTGTGTTTGTGAGAGAAGCTGCGCTCCTGTAACCTGTTCTCCACTGTAACCTGGAATAGGATTACGAAAAAACACGCAGGAACGTGGTACGTGTACAATTCATCCTTCTCGAAAAGGAGGTGGAGAAATGACAAAAAAACCGAAAATTAACGCACTGATAGATCTGCTGGAAGGTTTGGAATCTACCACACCAGATATTGAAGCATCTGCTGTGGTGTCATCGGACGGATTTATGGTTGCATCTTTACTGCAAGGTGCAGAAGAAGATCGAGCAGCTACCATGTCTGCTGCCATACTACTCCTGGGTGAAAGAGCAGCCAAAGAGCTGCAGAGAGGTGAACTATCTGAAGTGTACGTCAAGGGAGAAAACGGGTACGTACTGCTCACAGCCACCGGGGAGAACGCAGTTCTAGCCACGGTAGCGAGAAAAGATGCTAACCTCACCTCAGTATTTCACGACATGAAAAGGACAGCAGCAGAAATGACAAAGGTCATAAACGGTGGGCATAAACCTCTTGACCATTTCTGGAGCTGGGAATACGAATGTGATGACTATGACGGATTATGGATTTAGAGCACATATAGGAGTGAGAGAATTTCCACCCTTTATCAGGGTGACCTTAAAAGGTAGTGCACGGAAGGAATTATTTTCTCGTGCCACAAAAAAAGTGGAAAAAATCAAAAAAGAGTACAACACAACTGATGATATCTTCGATGCGTTGTACGGCGAAAAAAAGGGAAAAATCTTGAAATTACTCCTAGAAAATCCTCAACCTACCAAAAAGTTGATAGCAGCCAGCGGGCTGAGCCCCGGTGCAGTGTACCATTTTCTAAAGGATTTAGGAAAGCGGCACACACTTTCCAAGAAGGGATGCACCTATTCTTTAGAAGAATATGATTTTCATTCATTGTTTCTGGATGAAATTGTAAAATTGGAAGCAGATCCTTCCTTAAGAAGGAAGTATGGTGCCTCCATTAAGGAGTTGGAGTTAGCCTACTTTTTGTGGGACACCTTTTCAGAGATCAGCCCTGATGAAAGAAAATACGGAAGAACCTACAGCAGTAGATACACCCTCGCAGATGCTGTTCACCGGTGGAGAATGGGTCGTACCGATATCCCTGCGTGGGCATTAACCAAGGTGGCTGAACTTTCTGAATCAGATGTATTACAGCACGAAAGTATAACCCAGTATCATGTACCTCCTGGTATACCTGTTACCCCTTTCTATGAGGGTGAATACAACCTTCCTGTGACAGTGACCAGTGATTTAGACAAAATTGTCATGCAGCTTTTACACAAAATTTCCAAGAACTCTTTGTATACCTTTCCCAAAAAGAAAAAATGGCTCTTTGAGAAGCTGCACACCATTTTTGGGGAGTTTGATGATTCCACTTCACGGATTCCTTCAGCCATTATTGACATTCTGAAATCGTACTACAGAATAAAAACCTTTGAAAGATCCTCAATGTGCTTTCCTCCTCGTATGAAAGCGAGATGGTCAGAATTGAACCCCTTGGTTCGGATTGCAGAACAATCTTCACTTTTACTGCATGTTATCTCTCTATCCAGTCGGTCCAGTGATGGGTTCGAGATTACGTCTCGTTCTCAATCATTCTTACAGGACATCGCCACCTTCACTTTCGGCACGGGACTTGGGGTACTGAACTTGCGCAAAAAACGCGGAAGGCCACATTTTAGGGTGTATCTCTCTGAGAGCAAAGTTGATGTTCTCAGGAGATACTCCCGCCTTTTTCAGGAGTATCCAGATTTGGAGATATGGCTGAGGATACCCTTGAACCAGATTGCAGAGAAGCTGATGTTAACCGATGTTACGTGTGTAGAGCGAATCTGCCGTGAAGAACTCTCCTTGTTTATAGAATCCATTCTAAAATCTTTAGAGAGAAGAAAATCCCATCATGAACGGGTGGATTACCTGAAATACAAAGAGGAGATTACCGATTACTTCTTTGAACAAAAATTGATCCCCTCTCCGCGAAGGGTAGAAGAGCTGGTAGGGCTGCAGACAGATGAGGAAGAGTATCTGCTTTATATATAGTGAGCATTTTTCAGTGGCTGCACGCACTCTGGTGAGATTCATCCCGAAGAGAGTGTCAAAAATGCTCACAATCCTCGAATTTTTTTGAAAGTACACAATCAGTACACAACAGCAAAAGACAGCATTGTTACACGTGTAACAAATGAGACACAGGTTATTACAATCGATTCCTCCTACAGGAAGAACGAAATAGTTTATTGAGGTCCTAGATTATCAGCTATTCTTTTTACCTTTTCTACTACATCTTTTGGATTTTTTCCTAAAACTCTCACCATAGCTTCCCGTGATATTCCTCCTTTGTCATATATTACATCCGGTACCTTCCCCAGTCTTTCAACGGCAATATTGGTTCCCCAATCGAGAGTGGAGCCTTCTTTTACCCGGATTTTTTCTGGTTCCTCATCTCGTGAAAATGTTCCTCGTGCTAACCCTCCTTTCTCTGCAGCTTTGATGATGTCTTCCCCGTAGCGAATATTCATGGCAGACCGTATCTCTTCATTGTGCTTCATGGCTGCTAATACCACTCTCGCCATGTGGGAAGAAGCTCCAAATTCAGGACAGCTGACTGCTTTCACTGTACCTTTGAACTTCACTATTCTCCCGGGAAATCCAGCCACTTCAGAAATATCTTCAGCCTGTGGGAGAGCCATTACTAAATTTGACTGTACTTCCGGTATTACAGACGATACACCCATGGATTCCATCAGTTTGTACGCTTCTTTGAGCTCTTTAAGTATTCTGAATCTTTCAGCGTCCCTGTATAACACGGCAAAATGGTGGGTGGGGCCATGTCCCTTCCCGACAGAAAACGAATATTTAATCGCTTTTGTGATGTACTCTTTCGCTTTCTGTACTGCAGTAAGCGCATCCTCTCCCTTTGCCAACCCTGCAGTAATGGCTGATGAGAATGTACACCCTGTTCCGTGGGTGTTCTTGGTTTGTATCCTCTCTGATGTGAGTAAATGGATTTTTCCATTGTAGAACACATCTATTGCATCCCCTTTTAAGTGTCCTCCCTTGACGACGACAGTTTCAGCTCCCATTTCCCATATTTCTCTGGCAGCCTCCTCCATGTCCTCAATATCCTTGATATCCATGTTCGCTATCAAGGAAGCCTCATTAATGTTAGGCGTCACCACATAAGAGATGGGCACCAATTTTTCTATCAACGAAGAGACCGCATCCTCTTGTAGTAACGCATCCCCACTTTTGGCTACCATTACGGGGTCTAAAACGTACCTTTCCATTTCGTACTCCTCAAGTTTTTTCGCCACCACTTCTATGATTTTTGCATTGGATAACATCCCTGTTTTACACGCATCCACGTTCATGTCAGTAACTACTGCATCGATTTGTTTTCCCACAAACTCTGGGGGCATATCCTGTATTCCAGAAACTTCCACCGTATTCTGCGCAGTCACTGACGTAATCACTGAGGTTCCGTACACATGTAATGCTGCAAAGGTCTTTAAATCTGCCTGGATACCAGCTCCACCTCCAGAGTCGGACCCAGCAATAGTTAAGGCTACCTTCATCATCGTCTCACCCTCATCAATAAGATATAGACAATAGCAGCTATCACCATGCTCGGTACAGACGAACCCACAGTGGTGTATAACAGCAACTGATACACTGCAAACCCTATCACCCATGCTGCGACAGCTTGCCAGTTCACTGATCTTTGTGTAAACAAGGAGTCCTCCCTGTATGACTTTCTGATGACGAAATAATCTGTCAATACGACCCCAAACAAGGGGCAGAACATGGAACCGATCAACAATAGGAAATTCTCATACTGTGCCATGGGGAATACGAGTGCAATTGCTGTGCCTAACGCACCACCAATGATGACACCTTTTCTCTCGCTGAGTCCTTCCCATATATTCAAGGCAGAAACAGCAGTGGAATACACATCCAGAAAGGTCGTTGTGAACGTAGACAAAAATACGATGATCAAAGCAGGTATCCCCAACCCTAAAGCCAGCATCACGGGCACAGGTTCTGCCATTCCAATGAAGAGAGCAGCTCCCAATCCGAGCGCATACATCCAGCTGGACACGATAAAATACCCAATCCAGGTGCCGGTAAAGCAGCTTCTAGTCTTCTGAGAGTAACGAGAGTAATCAGACACTAATGGCAACCATGAAATAGGCATAGCAATGACTAAATCAAGGCCAATAGCAAATGGTAATCCATTTTCCACAGATATTTCTGGTATTCCCTCCTTAAAGACTGCGTAGGTCATGATTACACACAACAGTAAAAGGGCAGTCACACTGATTCGCTGCAGCCACTTCCAGGTTTTATGTCCGACCACAGCCCACGCTGTCGTAATCACACCAGAGATCAGTATTAACCCTTTCACGTGGGACACACCCAAGAGCTCTTCCATGATAGAATTGGCTGCTTCACCGCAGATGATCAGCATGATAGCTGTCCACCCCATTAACTGGATAATGTTCAAGAAAGCTGCCAAATACGACCCCTTCACTCCAAAGGCAGGCCTTGTAGACATCATGGTGGGGACGCCCTCCTTGGAACCGATGATACCACCCAAAGCCAAGGGAGTATTTCCGATGATGTGGCCCAGTATGATAACGATGAATCCTGTCACAAATCCTAGAGGAACCAGTAACCCTCCTGCCAATATTTCAGCTAAAGAGACGGCAGCTCCTCCCCACAGCAAGAAATAATCTAGCCCTGTAAAAGTTCTCTCTTCTGCAGAAATTCTTTCCATGATATCACCTCCATACGATTCTATCGCAGTGGTTCTGTAACTCTTTCATTTTTGTTCTCTCTTCTTGAGAAAATGGGTCATTTCCTAATTTGGTACCAAAGTACCCATTGATGATACACGTTTTTGATAAAGACATGATACTCACAACTTTTTTGACATCACCTCTCTGTAAATAGATGGACACATCATTGATGAATAATACATCTCGTGGAGTGTATTTTTCGAGGAGGTTGTCTATTCGTTGTTTGTTTAATTCTGCCAGGTTTATGACTTCTTCTGGCGTTTTCCCTGAAAGGCGAGGTGTTGCAATCTCTGTAGTGTAATAATCACAGTTATTATCGCAGTCACAGACCAATTTTCCTCCTACTCCTGTTTTTTTATGAGGAGCCATGTCAATCACTGCAATAGATCTTCTGAGGGCTTCTGCTTCATTGAGGAGCGCTTGCGTTAATGATGTCTTTCCTGTGTTCAATTCACCTAGTATCAAACATCTGTGATTCTCAAGATCGGTAAACTTCCACATTGGACCTCCTCAGAATTTCTAATACAACATACCCTAAAACAGCTCCAGGGATACAGCTCACTGCAAAAGCAGTCCAGAAGAACCACACGGTTGGTGCACTCCCTTGAGTGATATAGGGAGCAATTAACAACCCACTTAATGTTCCACCTATGAAAACAGTACCTAAAGGCTCAAAAAGTGCTGAAGAATCCTTTTTTATCATTTTATAAACGATGGCCACCACCAGAGCTCCAAAAGGACTGCCAGGAAAAGCGTAGACTGTCCCCATCCCAGTGGAAAACCTGACTGTTGCTGCAATCAATGCAGATACAATGGCCCATGGACCAATCAACACGCCTGCTATAGCATTTATTGTGTGCTGCAGCGGATATACCTTGGTAGGTCCTATGGGAATGGATATCCAGCCTAAAGCAGCTCCCAGGGCACCAAATACAGCAATGTATGCTATCATTCTGGTTTTCACGGTAACCACCTATTACTTAGTTATGGAAAAACAAAACCTATTTATAAGTGTTTGGGTTATGAGAGGGGTCATTCTTTGAGACTAATTTGTTACACGTGTAACATTTCAGTTAAATTATCATTATACCTATAATTGAATTATAAAAAGACAATTTATAAACACATTTTGGTGTTGAGACCCTCCATGTGTGTTAGTTCTAAACTGTGAGGTAGGCTCTAAAACATTTTTAAGGTTCTGCATATGAGAGCACTTATGAGAAAGCTCTTGACAGCACTTCTTGTCTTTCCCCTCTTTTTCATAGCATTCAGTGAAGGGTTAGCTATTCGAAAAAGTGAGATATTCAACAGCTGGGTTACCACCTATTTCGTGGAGAACCCTAGCTCTGATTCAAGAGTAATTGCAGAAAGTGAACCAAAAAATGTAAAGGATTACATCAGGTCAGACGCAGCTCTCACTTGTAGAGCACATTTAGTCTCCGACATTGAATACATTCGTGATGCACCGAGAAGCAGAGTGCCTGTCGTGAATGTTATAGATTTTTATGGAAGGCTCTTTGCCACTGTGTCTGCTGCGGCAAATGCTGTGGTAGCTTATGCTGGATCCAGCAGATATTGGACAGAAAAGGTTGATGAGGTTAAGATCTCCGAGGAGAATACAAATATGGAATCTGAATTTGTGGAATGGTGCCGAAAAAGAAAGAAGGAAATTGAAACGCTCACAATTCTTGGAGAAAGGTCTTCTGGAATGGATACCCCTGAAGAACTGGTAGATGATATTGTTTGCTACTCTTTGGATGACGTTCCCTTTTCCAAAAGGATTTTTTTGAAGAACTGGGACACATACACAAGAGAAAGAGCCCGATCACTTTACAGCACTTATCAACAGCACATAAAAGAAGATGACCTAGCAAAAGCAAGTGCAGACCTGTTCTATGTGTATGCAATCAAGGAGTCTCAGGAAGATGTGATTCCAACGCTTGACATGTTCTTTGACACTGGCGTATATAACTACAGAATACTCCTCATTTTAGAGTGTGCACTTATTGCAGTACTATCTCTTGCTGCCACCGGCATTTGCTTACTGCTTGTATTCTACAGGGGAAGTCCTGCAGTTCTATCGGGGATTCTTCCAGGGATTCTGGCAGCCTTTCTGTCTTTTGGCTATTTTAACTTGATCTTGTTTTTCCTTGCAGGGGCTGCAGCTGTTTTTATATCAAAGAGGTATAAAATTCCTTTGGATTACAGGAAAAGTGCTGTTATTTCTCTGGAAGCGGGGTTAGTACTCTTTTTGGTTTATTACGTAGTTTTTGCAGTTCTTTTGTTTACAGGTATTATCCACACAGAAGTGAAGGACGTGGGATTTCTGGGTAGTGAACTACTTGTTAATATGAGCTTTTATGCTTCTGTTCAAGTTATTTCTGTTTGTCTTTTAAGTGTTGTTGGGGGACTGCTGGCAAAATCGATCTTTTTTAGGAAGGACGATAACAAGAATAAGTAGGTGTTTAATGAACTAATAGTGGAAATCGAATTTTACGTGTCAGTTCAGGGATTATCAGATTAGTTGGTATTTATCTCACATTTGTTACACGTGTAACATTTTTTTTCTATTTGTTGCTATGTTCTTGATATTTAAAGATATTCAGAATTTCTAATATTAGAATTCTTAGTAACTCTGTTTTTCACAAAACCTTATAAGGTTTTGAACTGTGAATAATGTTATGCTCTCGGATAGGGAAACCACACTAGATGCTCTGGGATTTCACCCGTATGTTGGTTCATTATACAATGTCATTGTATCTCCCGGGATTACTCCTTTTACCATTGGGATATACGGGAAATGGGGCACGGGGAAAACGAGCCTCATGAAAATGTTGCAGGAGAAACTGGATAAAGAAAAGAAGATAGAAACCGTATGGTTTAATGCATGGAAATTTGAAAAGGAAAAGGATATGTGGGTGGCCTTGATTCAGACATTGCTGAATGAAATTGAGGTAAAAGATGAATCGAAAATTGAAGAAGCAAGAAGAATCATTAAAAAACTGAGATATGGAATCAACTGGATTCAAATGGCAGGATTTGTAACTTCTATTGCTCTGCAAAGGCCGGATTTTCATAAGTTGTCTGAGGCTCTTGATTCAAATTTGAGGAGTAGAATAGAATCCATATATGATTTTGAGAAGGAGTTTGAAAAATTGGTAGAATTGTCTGGAGTGAATCTTCTTGTGGTTTTCATAGATGATCTGGATAGGTGCAAAAAGGATGCCACTCTTAATATCTTAGAGGTTATAAAGCTTTTTTTATACTCAAAAAAATGTGTATATATTTTAGGATTGGATCATGAAAAAATATGTAAGGCAATAGAGAGCAAATTCCCGGAAGATGTGGCTGAGGAATATCTGGATAAAATAGTTCAATTGCCCTTCTTTATTCCTAGGGTGAAATTTGAAAATATGCGTAAATTTCTTAGGTTCCTAGTGATATCTCAATATATGGATAACGAAAAAGATGTGAAAGATCTTACAGAAAAGATTCATACTCATATGGAAGATGAGTTCGACCTAGAAGTGATGAAAAATAATGTAATTAAGATGGATAAAAAGCGGTTAGAAGAATATCGTGATATAATAGAGCAACAGGGGATAATAATAGAAGAAAATGACTATAATCCAAGAAAAATAAAGAAATTCCTTAATACATATTTTTTAAGATGTCATTTAAAGAGGAACTTAGAGTCAAAATTGAAGAACGAATTGAAAAATGAATATATAGTAAAATTTCTACTTCTTCAACTAAAATACAAAGATTTTCATAGAAACCTGGAGAGGTACCCAATTCTCTTAGAGAAAATACAATCACTTACATCATTGAAAGAAGAAGAAAGAAAAAAGGAATTAGAAAGCTCAGATCTGCTGAAAATCCATTTTGAAGATAGAAAGCTGGTGGAATTTTTAGTAAGGATGGAGTTTAATGATGTAAATCCAAGACCATATCTACTTCTTTCAGAGACCGGAGTATCATCGATTTTGAATATAAATGAAATAGATATCCTCGGAGAGCTACTTAGTGGTGATTCTGTGAGAATTTCTAATGCAATAGATAAATTTTCTCAACTTGGAGAAGAAAAAAAAGAATATTTTATCAAAATGATCTTGCAGGATACCCGTGATACTATAAGAAATAATGCCATGGATATTGTATCGACTATAGGCGCTTTTGTGGTAGTTCCTTTAGTCAATCTTCTAGAAAGAACAGATAATGATGATTTAAAATTAGTTATATCAGATGCACTTGGAAAGATAGGGGATAAAGCTGTAGATCCCTTGATAGACCTTTTAGAAAGAACAGATAATGATGATCTGAGATTGACTATATTGGAAGTTTTGATGAAGAATAAAGCTGTAGATCCCTTGATAGGCCTTTTAGAAAGAACAGATAATGATGATCTGAGATTGACTATATTGGAAGTTTTGATGAAGAATAAAGCTGTAGATCCTTTGATAGACCTTTTACAGAAAACGGATAACGACGATCTGAGAAGAAGTGTATCAGATGCACTTGGAAAGATAGGAGATAAAGCTGTAGATCCCTTGATAGACCTTTTGAAGAAAACGGATAACGACGATCTGAGAAGAAGTGTATCAGATGCACTTGGAAAGATAGGAGATAAAGCTGTAGATCCCTTGATAGACCTTTTGAAGAAAACAGATAACGACGATCTGAGAAGAAGTGTATCAGATGCACTTGGAAAGATAGGAAGTGAGAAGGCAATTGATCTCCTAATCAAAGCTCTTGCTACAGCTCAAGATGGCAGTGTTAGATTGAAAGCCGCAGATGCACTTGGAAAGATAGGAGATAAAGCTGTAGATCCCTTGATAGACCTTTTAGAAAGAACAGATAATGATGATCTAAGAAGGAGAATACTGGAAGCTCTAAGTGAAACAGGAGATCCCAAAGCTGTAAATCCTTTAATAGATCTTCTAGAAAGAACAGATAATGATGATCTGAGAGTGATTATATCAAAGGCTCTGGGACAGATCAGAGATCCCAAAGCTGTAAATCCTTTAATAGATCTTTTAGAAAAAACAGCTCATGATCCTTTGAGAAGAAGTGTATCAGATGCACTTGGAAAGATAGGAGATAAAGCTGTAGATCCCTTGATAGACCTTTTGCAGAAAACAGATAACGACGATCTGAGAAGAAGTGTATCAGATGCACTCGGAAAGATAGGAGATAAAGCTGTAGATCCCTTGATAGACCTTTTGCAGAAAACGGATAACGACGATCTGAGAAGAAGTGTATCAGATGCACTCGGAAAGATAGGAGATAAAGCTGTAGATCCCTTGATAGATCTTTTGCAGAAAACATATGACAGTGATTTGACAAGGAACATATTGAATGCTCTTGAAAATATAGGAGATAAGGCAGTAGATCCTCTAGTAATCCTTCTAAAAAGAACAAACGATGATAGTCTGAGATGGATCATATCATATGCTCTGGGAAATATAGGGAATCCTAAAGCTGTAGATCCTTTGAAAACTCTTTTAGAAAAAACAAAAAGTAATGATGTGAGATTGAGAATAGTAGAGGCTCTAGGAAAAATAGGAGATTCAAAAGCAGTAGATCCTCTAATAAATTATTTAGAGAAAACAAAAAATGATGATTTAAAATTGAGAATATTGAATGCTCTTGAAAATATAGGAGATAAGGCAGTAGATCCTCTAGTAATCCTTCTAGAAAAAACAGACAATGATTATCTAAGAAGAAGTATATCAGAGACTCTGGGAAAGATAGGTGCTTCTGCAGTAGATCCTTTGATAAATTATTTGGAGAAAACAAAAAGTAATGATGTGAGATTGAGAATAGTAAAGGCTCTAGGAAAAATAGGAGACTCAAAAGCAGTAGATCCTTTAATAGATCTTCTAGAAAAAACAAGCAGTGATAATGTGAGGGTGGGAATTTCATTAGCTCTAGGAAAAATAGGAGATCCCAGAGCAGTAGATTCTTTAATTGACCTCTTGCAGAGAACAGGTGACGATGACATGAGGAGGAGTATATCTGATACACTGGGAAAGATAGGTGCTTCTGCAGTAGATCCTTTAATAGATCTTTTACAGAGAACAGAAGATATTTATGTAAAATGGGTTATATCTTATGTTCTAGGAAAAATAGGAGATTCCAGAGCTGTAGATCCTTTAATAGATCTTTTAGAAAAAACAAGCAGCGATGATGTGAGATTGAGGACAATAGATGCTCTAGGAGAAATAGGAGATCCCAGAGCAGTAGATCCCCTGATAAATTACTTGGAGAAAACAGAAAATGATGATTTAAAATTGAGAATATTGAATGCTTTTGAAAATATAGGAGATAAGGCTATAGATCCTCTAGTAACCCTTCTAGAAAGAACAGATGATGATTTCACCAAAAGAGCAATAAAAAAATCCTTAGATAAATTGGATCATCTGTTGAGACTGTAGATTTTTAGCGTTGAAGTTAGAAATTTATCAATATGTACACTAAGAACATCGTGAATTCCACCAAATTGTCCCAATAACTATTGAAAAAGTTTATAAACTAACCCAATATCCAACACCGATGGCACATGCTCCAAAGAACCACATTTTGGAGGGCCCCATAGTCAGAACATTGTTCATCCTGGGCTGGCCCATCATGGTCACTAACCTGTTGCACACCATGTACACCCTGGTGGACACCTTCTGGCTCGGGAAGTTGGGACCTTCAGAATCC
>Ga0209636_10003779_pt1 | contig 15428 bp, 15 predicted proteins | sample DeeMarSWOR152_54_FD_187464 | JGI IMG/M metagenome (GOLD analysis project Ga0209636, IMG submission 187464) | Marine sediment microbial communities from White Oak River estuary, North Carolina - WOR-1-52-54 (SPAdes) (version 2) | ecosystem: Environmental > Aquatic > Marine > Intertidal zone >...
TGAGGGAGGCCTATTTGCTCCGATGCCCATCCAACCATAACCGGAGCGAGGGAGGCTATACCCATGCGCATCGTGTAGTAAAACCCCAGTGTCTCTTCTCGTCGTTGAGAGGGTATCATCTCGATCAAGAACGTATCCGCTAGCCCTGTATGGCCGGTTCCGAAGATACCGAGCAGCACGATGGCAGGGTAAAGCAGTAAAAGCCTATCGATCGTGGCTATGCCCAGAATCGACATGCTGGCAACGATGAATCCCCCGACTATCACCGGTTTCCGCCTTCCCATCCAATCTGTCAGGGCACCTAAAAAGGGTCGGCAGACCGTGCCCGAGAATGACATGATGCCATAGGTCGCCGCGGCTGCTTCTGTGCTGAATTGCCGGTGGTCCACCAGGAAGAGGGGAAGAAATGCCATCAGCCCGCTCTGGCTGATCCCCCATATACCGACAGCCAACAGGTAGATACCTGTGGAGTGAGAAAAAAATGGCCACTGGAGGATCTTTGTCTTTGGCTGGAGATCCTGTCTTCTTTGGTGCCTTAGGAAAGAGAATAGGCTCAAACCTGCTAAGATGCCCAGTAGGGACCATACTTGAAGGGGGAGACGCCAAGTGAAACGTGTCAGCAGTAACCCTACCAGAAAGGGTGCGATCACCATACCTGCTGAGCTTGCGCTCAGATGCAGCGCCATGGCACGACCGAAGGATTCCCTCCCGAACAGCCTCGATAGAATCGTCACCGCCAGAGGATGATAGGTAGATCTCCCAATCCCACTGATGGCGGAAACTCCCACCAGCAGTCCATAACTTGAACTCATGCTTGCCAGACACATTCCTATCGATGACCACAGGAGCCCTCCTGCCAGAATGAGAGATATTGGTGCGAGATGAACTAGGTAAGCAGCGGGGGCCTGAAAGACGCTCCCTGCAAGCCGATACACAGTGTAGAAGGCGCCCATCTCAGTGTAGGAAAGATGAAAATACTCTCGGATAGCGGGCAGGAGAGGCGGAATGATCCAGCCGAATCCATCATTGACGGCATGGGCAACCATGAACATTATCAAGACAAACCAGGACTGTCTTCTTTGAGGAGTCATGTGCTTTTCGTTGCTTTTCTCGCAGTAAAATGAAAAGGGGGAGCCTTTTCCCCCTTCCATGAATGGCGAGCATGTGTACCGTTCACGTCCCTGGCTAGTTCACTGAAGACTGATTGCAGTAATGCCCTCCGGGCCGTCCGCCCACTTCCACAGAGGCACAAACCTAAGGGAAGGGATATAGGCGTTTCCCTGCGGGCTAAGGCTGGGGAGGAATATAGTGAAATCGCAGTTATGTGTCAATGATGACAGCATCTCAAAGATTATGCGATTCGACTTTTTTCCATAAAGATGACTGGATTACTTTGCCTGGCCCGTGCATATTTTAAGCGCTATTCGATAAATCAAAGAGGTGGAGTAATACTAAAGCAGTTAGGATATGCCTCACCCGGCCTGTTCATGTTACGTATAGTAATGGTAAGCTAAGGGCCTTGTGGGAGACTTTCCAGATAGCAGTATACAAAACACTTCTCCCTCCATATCTTCTGGCATGTCTTGTGCGTTTCCGTCGCTATTGGCTCAGTCGATAATGGGGTGATGCGCGATCATGGAATCTAGGCCAAGATGAGATTTCACTACAAAAAAATAGTGCCTTGGCCGCCTTGTCAAAGAAAGAAAAAAAGCTTACAATGACTAACCAGGAGGTACACTAACATGGGGCTTCAGATGAAAATGTGGGTATTGGTGGTGCTGATGTTTGGGATCCTCTACGGAGTGATCACTGGCATCGGCAGCTACATGGGAGTAGGGGGTGCAACCAGCTACATTATCTTGGCAGTTTTGTTTATGGGCCTTCAGTACCTGATTGGACCCTCGATGGTTTCACTGATGATGAGAGTTACATGGGTTTCTGAGAAAGAAGAACCAGAGCTCCATCGCCAGGTAGCTGAGTTAGCCCAGAAGGCGGGAATCCCTAAGCCAAAAGTAGGGGTTTCTCAACTCTCACTTCCCAATGCCTTTGCCTTCGGAAGAACAATAAGAGATGGCAGGGTTTGTATTACCCAGGGAATTCAAAGACTGCTCAACAAAGATGAGCTTAAGGCAGTGATAGGCCACGAGATCTCCCATCTCAAACACCGGGATATGGTGATCATTACCCTGCTTTCGGTGATCCCTCTGATCCTCTACTGGATTGCCTTCTCCATGATGTGGGGAGGAATGTCTGGTGGGAGAAGGCAAGGGGGCGGGTATGCTGCCCTGATTGGCATGGGAGCCTTTGTGCTTTACTTCCTCACCAACCTCCTGGTTATGTATGGCTCAAGGATCAGAGAGTACTACGCTGATGAGAGGAGCGTGAAGCTGGGAAATCCTCCCCAGCATCTCGCTTCAGCTCTCTACAAACTGGTCTATAGCTCAGCGCAACACAAGAGAGATCCGAGAGCACAACAAGAACTGAAACGAGTGGAGGGCGTGAAGGCCTTCTTCTTGAATGATGTCTCTCGAGCTTTGAATGAAGTGAGAGACCTCAAAGAGGTAGATCGGGACCTTTCAGGAACGATAGATCAAGATGAGCTTCTAACCCTAAGGTCTCAAAAGGCAAAACTGGGTAAAGCTGAAAAGATGATGGAGATTTTCACTACCCATCCCAACATGCTCAAGAGAATCAAACGCCTGGCCACTTTAGCGTAGAATTCCCTAAAAAGGGCCAATCAAAGGGGGGCACCCTTGCTTAAGGATTTAAGGAGCCTTTGGATGAAATCGGTTCAAACTGGGGGGCATGTTCCCCGGTGAATATAAGCTCTACGGATTTGCCTTTCAGGACATCGAGATTGGCATGGAACACCTTCAATCCGAAGGGGTGTATACTCCTCAGGCTGCCGGTATGGATGAATGCCCGTGAGGTATGATCAGCCCTCTTTTTCAAGATGTTGAGCAGTTCGTGGGCCGAAGTCCCATCGAAATCGCCCGTTAGTTTCAGGTGCAGGTTTTCGCCGTTTCTGTGAACGGTGATCCTAAAATTCGTTGCCATAATCTCATTCCCTTCAAATCAGAGGAGCGCTCGGTAGCAAGAAGTGGCTTGAAACAGCCCCTTGTCAATCTTTCCTCAGTACTGGTATTAAGTGAAGGTCTGGCAACCGTGGTTTACAGCAGGCAACCCTCGGGGTTATCCCTGTTCCCTCGGTGCATTGTTAACAATTGGATCTAGCCCGGCATGCCTTTGCCGAACCTCCAGTAAAAAACCCGTTATCAGGTGTGCCTGATAACGGGTTTGGTGGAGGTTCTCACCAACACTACGGCATTATCAGGCCCGGTAGCTTCAAGCAACCTACCATCGGGACGAGCCACGGGAAAATCACCCTTGTCCCTGTGGCCCTGACAATGCTCATAATGCTGTGAGGCATGACGTTCATCTTGTTTTAAGTCCTACGTGTTTCTTTGGTTGAATTTGTCCTAATAAACGAATACAATTCAAATGTCAAGGGTTTTTAATTTGCAAAAAAATTTTTCCTGAATAAAATGAGTATGATCCTCATGTGTGTCGATATCTCACGAGGAGGCACATGACAATGAAGGCCTTGGCAACCATACTTTCCATTTGTCTCACACTCACCGTGTGGTGTTGGGGGAGCGCAAGTGAGGAGCGTTCCCAACCCCCCAAAGGGAACAGCACGGCAGTGACACCCCTTGGAAAGCCCGATAAGACCCAGGAGGTGACAGGCTACTATCGAGTCAAAAGGGGTGAAAGCCTCTCCAGTATTGCGGCGAAAGATAGGGTGTACGGAGACCCACTGAAGTGGCCCATTCTGTACCGCCACAACATGGGTAAGATCGGTGAGTTGCAGTTGGTTCAAGATTTCCTGGACAGGGAGCTTCCCGAGGGCGTGATGCTGAAAATCATCACGCCTGATGAGGCACGGGAAAACCTAAGGGGCAAAGCCACCCACACCTGGACGACAAACGTGCTCTCTGCCACTACCCAACAGGCGCTCATTTCCTCGGCAATCAGGCTCATGAGAGAAGGATACCCGGTCTATCTCACCTCTGCCACGGTGAGGGGGAGAAACTGGATCAGGCTGCGCGTCGGCTTTTTCAAAAGCAGGTTTGAGGCCGATCTGGAGAGGAAGAAGATCGATGCCCTTTTGAGTATTCGCAACTCCTGGGTCACCAAGGTCGGAAAGGAGGAACTTGCGGAGTTTGGCGGCTATTAGGCTCGCATAAGCCGAGAAGATACCTCATAGATCCTGGGATTACCTACCTTTTTGAAAATTATGATTGTCGGACGCCCCTGGTTTTTGGGGTGCCTTCCTGTCTCCTTTTTCCACCTCCTAACCGGAGCACTCATGGCTCTGCGTGTTTCCTCCCCTCATGATCAGGTGAATTTTCCCCTGTATGGTATCTGTTAGGACTCTACTTCAGGGAGGTCAAATCAGAGATCTCCTCCTTTGTTCAACTCATCACCGTGCACGCATTTCTTTAAGGGCCTGCTTCAAGCACAGAGCCCTCGGCCCTACGCGGGTTTCAATCCCCTTCTGGAGCCGTTACGGTGACGCCCTTGGGTCAGGGTCTCCGTTTTTTTCCTCACCGTTCCCGTTGTAATAGAAATCGGGTGCAACTGGCAAATCAGAGGCCCACAGTGTCCTCTCATCGACTACCTTGAGGACCACATGATTCCAGCCAGAGTAGAAATATCCGAAAAATTGGTCATCCGGCCCCAAGATCCTCTGGAGTCTTGGGGGGAACCGCGTGGTGTGTTGGAGCCAACTGATGAGCTCTAACAATGTTTCTTGATTCTCGACCTTGATCCACTTATCGCTCGTCAAGGTGTTGGTGTCCATTTTTGGATCAAACATGATGGCCGATGGTTGTTGAGCAGACGACCCAGCATAGTAAATGGCGTAGTCCTGCCAGTTCTCTATTAACCCCTGAAGGGTGAGCTTCTCCTCGTGTCTGGATAGTGGCCTGACTTTCCCATGGCTTCTGTACCATGAACATCCAGATATGAGGAATACCACTACGAGCACCATAACAGCCAGATACCTATGATTTCTCATGTCCATGCTCTCCTTTTTCCTGTGGATGACCTCGATAATACCAAGGGCGATAAGGGTGATAAGGCCACCAAGGATAACCCCACCAACCATAAGGCCAATATGGATACCCATAGACTGGCTCTAGTCTTTCCCAGAGGTGCATCTCCTTCGGGGCTATCACCGGGTAGCTGTATTCTATCTCGCCTAAGGGGAGAGTCCTTTCACCGATAAGTTTTCCGGCGACCGTAATCTCCCTGTCCTCAGCGTAAATGGCGGTATCCAAATATTCAGGGTGCAAGATGAGGAATCTTCCCTGGGAAAAATCAACATCTTTGGGTTGACCTCTGAAACCCAAGGGTTTCTGCAAAACCTCAATCAGGGTTCCCTCTTTAGTATTCGTTGATTTAATTATCACGCCACCCCAGAGAACTATATTCCCTCGGTACTTTGCCGGCCCTCTAATCACTTCTTTAAAGGTCAGCTCTGGAGGGACCTGCCGTCTTAACCCCTCACTGATGACATGGGCACACCCGCTTACGAGCAGGGCACCTAATATGGCTAGTATCACGAAGAACGAATGTCTGCTCATTGCTTGCCTCTCATTTCACTTCTGCCTTTAAGATCCTATATTACCAAAAGAAATCAGCATTAGAAAGTGACCTCATTCAGGTTGCCAGAAGGCGGATAAGAAAGCAAGGCGGAGAATTTCTGGTAATGAGCCCTTGAGGTTGGTTGGGGTCGTTAATTCTTAAGAAAACTCCTGTATTTGAAATCGCTCGTTAGATTACTCGTCATTTCTCCCAGGTATTTCTTTCGCATCCGGAAATCAATCGGCTCCAAGAGCAACAAAAATTGAATCATACCATACAGGATACCACCATGATTGCTGACAATTATCCCTGAAATAAAAACCCCGACCGAAGTCGGGGTTTTCCGGATGTGCCGTTACTTATATTGTTGTCTCCCTTCTCCTAACTTTTAGTGGATGGAGTTCTTTACAAATGTAACGCACACCCCAGAATCAGAATTCTATTTTATTTATATCCCCTGGAAAAATCTTATCCTTTTCAGTGAGTTTATATCCAAGGGCTAGTATGATTCTCCTCTTGGTATCCATCCGGCAGCTCATTCCATTCTCGATCCTATCAACGGTCAAGGGTGAAACTGCTGCTTTTCTGGCAAGCTCTGACTTGCTAATGAGGAGCTCCTCTCTGATTTTTCTTACCAGGTTGAGACCCAAAATCGCCCTCTACGTCTTGTTTATAATGGTCCGCTTCAAAAAATTACATATAATTATACATATATATTTATATTTGTCAACTAAATTTTTTAAATTAGGTAAAATAAATTTAAATTATGCATATATGGTATTCAAAAGCGGCTAGTGCCACAAGATGATGTGGAGGCACGTGAAAAAAGGGAAGGTGCTGACCGATGAAGAAGTAAGATCCAAGGTGGGTACCTGAAGATCTTCTAACCGATTTGACCACAACCGCCTAGACTTGATATGGTTAACAGTAGTGAATGTATTCTTTATGCTATGAATCTTTTAAATATCAACTGTGCATCATCAGGGAAAAGGAGTCCACCATGAAGGATGAACTAATCGGCTATGATGGCATTGCCTTAGGGGAGATGATCCGAACGGGCGAAATTAAACCAATCGAACTACTGGAGACCGTTATTCAACGAATCGAACGGGTTAATCCCAGGCTCAACGCTGTAATTCACACGATGTACGATCAGGCACGTGAGATCGCGGAAGGGAAACCGGCTGATGGATTGTTTGCAGGCGTGCCCTTTCTCTTGAAGGATTTGATTGCGGAGTACAAGGGGGCCCCCTTTCACGAAGGCTCTCTGGCAGTAAAGGGCTATAGTTCTAAAATAGACACCGAGTTGGTCAAACGCCAAAAGGCCGCGGGCTTGATTGTTGTTGGCAAGACCAATACCCCGGAATTTGGACTTGTTCCCACCACAGAACCCTCCCTGTATGGGGCCACGGTCAACCCTTGGGATCCCAGCCTGACGCCAGGCGGATCAAGCGGCGGCTCGGCAGCGTCGGTGGCAGCGGGCATTGTCCCCATGGCTCACGGGAACGATGCCGGCGGCTCCATCCGTATCCCTTCCTCCTGTTGCGGGGCCTTTGGTATCAAGCCGACCCGCGGGAGGAACCCCTTGGGGCCGCTCTTTGGAGATATGGGCACCGGAGTTGTCTGCGAGCATGCACTGGCTCGCACGGTGAGGGATTCGGCGGCCCTGTTGGACGCAACCTCGGGACCGGACCCCGGTGACCCCTATCAGGCACCACCGAGGGAGCGTCCCTTCCTGGAAGAACTGGGACGGAGGGTGGGGAGGTTCAAGATCGGGTTTCTGACCTCCATTCCAGAAGGCTGGAGCATAGAGACTCAACTACACCCAGACTGTGAAAAGGCGGTAAAAGATGCCGCTCGGCTCTGTGAAAGCCTGGGACATATCGTTGAGGAGATTGCTCCAGGGGAGCTGAGCTACAGGGATCTTTTCAAGGCCTTCGGTACCCTGTTTACGTGCCTTACCGGGCATATGATCGCCTATTGGGAAAGAGAGCTGGGTAAGGAGCTGAGGCAGGATCAACTGGAGCCCGTGACCTGGGCCAGCTATCAGGCGGGCCTGAAACGAACCGGAGCAGATTACTTAGTTGTTGTTGAAGAACTCCAGCGCTTCTCACGGAAAGTAGCCCAGTGGTATGAACAGGGTGGCTACCATATGATCCTATCCCCGACCATCAGTATTCCACCCACAAAACTCGGTGCCTTCCGGCTCGTAGATGAGGATCCAATGAGGTGGGCCAGGATGTCCAATTCCTTTGTCGCCCTCACCTACATCTATAATATAACAGGTCAACCTGCCATGTCGGTTCCCCTATTTTGGAATGAGGACAACGTGCCGATTGGTGTGCAATTCGCCGGGCGTTTTGGAGATGAGGCCAGGCTGTTCCGCCTGGCAGCTCAACTGGAGCAAGCAAGGCCGTGGGCTGAACGAAAGCCACCTATACACTGCAGCAATCCCGAACCCTGAAAAGAAATAACGGCGAGGTTATGGCTGCCAAAGGGACTGTCGAGAAAGCCCGATTCTTATGTTTTTGGGCAATTCGCATCTCGTAAAATCAACTACTTACAAGCCTCAAAACTACGCCTGTAGGGTTTTTCGACAGTCTCGCTAGTAATCATAGCCCAGATTACCTCCGGAAGGCCCTCCACTACTGTTCGTGATCTGGAATTCGGGCAGCTTTTTTGAGTTGAATTACCCCCAAATAATTGGCTAAGCAAAGGCAATATGATAGTGTGAGTTAAAAAAATGAGGGTGCCATGATCGATATGAGGGCAAAATTCCTGGGGGGCATGGTGGGTAGCGCTCTCGGCGATGCCATTGGTGAGCTCGCATTCTACTACCCTGAAAAACAGGGCCTCTGCACCCTGCTGGCCCGTTTGCCCGAATTTCGCTACACAGACGATAGCGCCATGTCCATCGGCCTGGCAGAGTCTATTGTGAGAAAGGGCTGCCTCGATCAACAAGACCTGGGAGAGACATTCAGGTACAACTTCCAGAGGGAGCCGTGGCGGGGCTATGCCTCTGGACCACCAACCGTATTCTCCATGGTGGAACAGCTGGGTATTACCTATGCCGAGGCTGCCAGGACCCTGTTCGGAGGCGGAGGTTCCCTGGGCAATGGCGGGGCCATGAGGATCGTTCCCGTAGGGCTCTTTTTTCACAGCTCACCTGATCTCTACGAAGAGGCATCCATGTCCGCCTCGGTCACCCATACCCATCCTGTGGGTAAGGACGGTGCAGCAGTCCAGGCCAGGGCAGTCTCCCTTGCGGTGAAACTTGACCCAAAGGAGCTATTCCCCCTTAAGGCATTCATAGATGGATTGATTGATTTTGCCAGAACCCCTGAGCTACAAGAAAAGATAGAAACCCTTCAAAGGCTAATCAACGACAATGCCCCTCCATCTTCAGCAGCGCAGCAACTTGGCCGCACGGTAGCCGTGCATGAATCCCTGCCTTTTGCCCTCTACTCCTTTCTGCGGCACCCCAGATCATTTGAGGATTGCCTCTTTTGTGCTGTTCTGCATGGAGGAGACCGGGACACCCTCGGAGCCATGGCCTGTGCCATCTCAGGTGCTTATGTGGGGATTGGCTCCATCCCTCAATCCTGGAGGCAAAAGCTTGAAAATCGATCGTACATTGAGGATCTGGCATTGAGACTAACAGAGATTAACCCGGTTTCGTGAGGGAGATGAGCTATAGACAGGTCTTAATACGTGAGGAGGTGTCACATGAGAATCGTCATAATCGGACAGGGTGCCTTTGGGGCAAAGACCCTTGAGGCCCTGCTAGACAAACATGAGACCGTGGCGGCAGTATTTACCCCGCCTGATGCACCCGGAGGCCCGATTGACCCGCTCAAGGAGGTTGCCACTGCTAAAGGGATACCTAGTTATCAACCCCAGGGATACGAGGATGAAGAGGTATTTGAGCAATATAGAAAGCTCCAGCCAGATCTAACCATCCTTGCCTTTGTAACAAGCATCATTCCCGAAAGATACTTTCATGTCCCCTCCAAAGGGGCGATCTGCTATCATCCCTCCCTTCTTCCCCGCCACCGGGGTGGGAGCGCGATTAGCTGGGCTCTGATTATGGGAGACACAAAGACTGGACTGAGCATCTTCTGGCCCGATGGGGGAATTGACACCGGACCCGTGCTCCTGCAAAAAGAAGTTGAGATAGGGCCCGATGACACTACTGGCTCTCTCTATTTCAATCACCTCTTTCCCATGGGGATAGAGGCCATTTTGGAATCCGTGGAAATGATTAAAGCAGGCAATGCCCCCAGGATTCCACAGGATGACTCAAGGGCAACCTATGAGCCCCTCTGCGACGATGAGGTGGCGGCTATTGACTGGTCAGCGCCGGCACAGGAGGTATACAATCTGATCCGTGGATGCGACCCTCAACCTGGTGCGTATGTTGACACCCCTGAGGGTAGGATCCGTTTCTATCAGGCAGATCTTAAGCCCCAAAAGGTTAAAGAAGAGCCAGGTAAAATTCTGGCCATTGACCACAGTGGGATTCAGGTGGCTGCATCAGGCGGAGTAATAACCCTGGGCAAGGTCCGGCCCAAAAAGGGAGGCAAGATGCCCGCCGCGGAGTATGCGGACATAGCCTCCCTCAAGGTAGGACATTACCTGGGCAAAGGCAAATAGTTGGTGCTCATCCTGGATAGCAAATTCCCGCGATTCTCAGTTCCTAAAGGTAGCGCCAGGCGTGAGCACGAATCAATTCATTGGATCCGATATAGATCTGGATGATCTTTACATCCCGCATGATCTTTTCAACGCCGTATTCCTTTGCATAACCGTAAGACCCCATCAGCTCAACGGCATCTGATGCCACATCCATAGCTGCATCAGTGGCAAAGACCTTGGCCATGTGGGCATAGTGGATATTCCCCTTGGTGGTCATATTGATCCACGCTGCCCTCTGCCACAGCAAACGAGCGGCATGCAACTTGGTTTCCATATCAAAGAGCATTGCCGACGCCAGCTCATGCTGGTAGAGGGGAATACCACCGGTTATCCTGGTCTTGGTAAAATCCAGTGCTATGTCAAAGGCCCTCTGTGCAGCACCCAGGGCCATAGAGGCGGGCCCCACCCTGTTGTATATCAGGGTTCTCCCCAAGAGCTTGACACCATCTCCCACCTCGCCCAGCATGTTATCCTTGGGTACGCGCACGTTCTCAAAGATGATCTCACCGTTTCGATCCGCATGGTGACCCATTTTCAGCTCGTTTTTTCCAAAGGATAGCCCGGGTGTGCCGGCCGGTACAACGACCAGAAGCGAGCCCTCTTCCCCTAATTTCGGGTCGGTGGTGCAGATAACCACATACAGGGAGGCGATATCAAAGTTACTGGGCCACATCTTTCGGCCATTCAATACGACCTCATCACCCTCTATCGTGGCAATCGTCTGTACCGTCCTAAATCCCATTTCAGGATCTTCAACGTCGGTACCTCCGGAGTGCTCGGTAGCGGCCATGCAGCACAGATGTGCCTCTTCTGTGGAGGCAAATTTTGGAAACCACTCATCCCTGATTCCCTGACTGGCCCTCATGAGAATTGCGGTTTGAGCCCACCAGCTGGCACCTATGGCACAGCCTATACCCACATCACCATAGGAGAGGTTTTCCAAGACGATGTTCGCCTCCATGCCGCGACCACCCCCGCCGCCGTATTCTTTTGGAACCACCGTTCCCAGAATGCCCGCCTTGGCGGCCTTCTCGAAAATCTTATCTGCCAGTTCTCCCTCTACGTCGTTTTCAAAATCCAGGCAGACCGGCATAATCTCATTTTTCGCAAATTTCCTCACCGTATCAGCCAGGATCCTCTGCTCCTCGGTGTATGAGAAATCCATGTGTCAACCTCCCTTCTAAATTGTGTTGTCTCAACCCCCAGGCTAGGCGTTGGCAATAAGCTCCATGCCCCTATTGAAGGCCTTCATGTTGATATCAAATAGCTTTCCAGGGAATCGTTCCTCAAGAATAGGAACCATGGCCTCCTTGCTAATGGGCAAGACGTCTGCACCAACCAGTGAACCCAGCAGGATTACATTGGTATAGATGGGATTGCCCATTTTTAATGCCTCTTCAGTGGCGTCCACGAATTTAGCCTGGGATGACAGTCTTGTGATTGCCTTCTTCACCTCTTCCAGGTCAGGATACGCCACGCCGCCTGTCGGATGTATCGGCCTGGGGTTTACAATGGAAATGACATGGGGATTGCCAAATTCCCCCAGGGCCCGCAGTGTTTCAACCGGTTCCATGCCGAGGATCACATCGGCCTTTCCCTGAAGGGTCACCGAACTATAGGTGGTCTCCTTTGAGATCTTTATGTGGCTCGTAACCGATCCGCCTCGCTGACTCACTCCGAAGGTGTCCGCCACGCTCACCATGAACCCTTCATTTACCAGGGCCGTACCGATAAAGGCGGAAAGCAACACGTTACCCTGCCCGCCAACACCGGCTACAATAAAGTTAAAGGGCTCCTTTGTTAATGTCTTTGTAGCCATCTCAGATCGCCTCCTCTCTGATAATCGCACCCGCAGGACATATGTCATGACACAGGCCGCATCCGACACACAGGGCCTCGTCTATGGCAGCCTTACCTGCCTTTGCATCCCACATGAGTCCGGGGCAGCCGAATATCCTGGTGCACAGCCTGTCACAGCCGCAGGCGTCCCCCAGACACAACTCGGGGTCGACATGCATCTTGTATTTTGCCGAGATCTTTCTCTTGACCTTTACCAGCTGACACATGTGCCGCATGATGATCACCCGGGCACCGGAGTCCTCCTTCATCATCCTGAGCAGGGTCTCGGTGGTGTCCTCCAGGTCAAAGGGGTCACAGACCTCGACATGGGCGCCCATGGCCCGGCATATGGCATCCATGTCGACAACCGCTGCCGGATCCCCGGTGGCAAGCTGTCCGGTGCCGGGATGGGGCTGGAAACCGGTCATGGCAGTGGCGCTGTTGTCGAGGATGAGGAGGATGAAGTTGGAGTTGTTGTAGACGCCGTTGACCAGGGCAGGCATCACAGCATGGTAGAAGGTTGAATCCCCGGTCAGCGCGAGCACCGGTTGATCAAAGCCGAACTGCTTCAGGCTCCCCAATCCACTGGCCACACCAGCCCCTGATCCCATGGCGTGCATGGTTCTGGACTGGAAAAAGCCGGGACCGGCGAAACCCATGGAGTAACACCCGATATCCCCGGTGACGAGACCGTTGCGTCCGTCCAGCTTCAGTGCCCTCTTGATTGCCCAGAACGTGGCACGATGAGGGCACCCGGCACACATGTTGATGGGGCGGTTGGGTACCAGGGTGACGGCCTCCCTGGCCTCCTGATCGTAGGTGAGGTCCCGCGGTTGGTAGCTCATGCCCAGGATATCCATCAGTGCATTGATCACCAGGTTGGTGCTCTGCTCATTGTAAGGGGTAAGGTGTCCGGAGCGTTTCCCGTAGAAGGTGAGCTCGCTGGTAGCCGGAAGCAGGCTGGCGGCCAGCTCCATGACGCTGCGCTCCACAAAGGGGTCCATCTCCTCAACAAAGAAGACCTTGGTGGTGGTAGCCAGGTGTTTCGATACGAGCTTCTCAGGCAGGGGCCAGGTGGTACCGAGCTTCAACACCCCCACCCGATCACCAGCCTTGAGCTCCTCCACGGCCTCAATGCTATAGGAGGTGCAGGCCCCGCAGGTTATGATCAGTACCTCGGGGTGCTCCGGTCCCACGTATCGATTGAAGGTGGAGGTCTCAAAGATCTCCCGTGCCCGCTCAAGCTTCTCGTGTAACGGTTTGTGAAAAATGGGAAAGGGGCCCGAGGTAAACTTGCTCTTGGTGGGGTTGTACATATCCCACAGGTCGGGGAAGTAGGCCTTCTTCTCCTTCTCTTTCGGCAGCTCCCCCAGCACCACATTGCCCTTGGTGTAGGACAGGCGGGTTACACCCCGGACAAACACGATGAGGTTGACCGCCTCGGACACCTCATAGGCCCACTTCACCATGTCTTTGGCCTCCTGGGCGTTGCTCGCCTCCAGCAGGGGATTGTCAAACCACTTGGTAATGGTCCGGGAGTCCTCCTCGTTGTTGCTCGTCATGCCGCCGGGGTCATCGGAGATGAAGATCACCATCCCCGCCTCACCGATACCGGTCATGTTGGCATTGACAATGAAGTCGGCGGCAACATTCGCTCCGTTCTGCTTCATAATGCACAGGGAGCGGATGCCGGAAAAGGACGCGGCGCCAGCGACCTCAGCCGATACCTTCTCATTAACAGACCACTCCGCATGGATATTCATCTCCTTGGCAACACCTGCCACCGTTGGGAGAACCTCTGATGTGGGGCTCCCCGGATAGGCGGCAGCAACGCCGATGCCGGCTTCAATCGCGCCTCGGGCCACCGCTTCGTTGCCCATCAGGAGCACCGTAGTTCCAGGTTCATCTACTGCAATACTTGCCATGGGTCTACCCCCTTTCTGTACGGTAAGAACTCTTTACGGCATTATGCCTTTAGAAGTTTATCGGCAATACCTTTGGAAAGACCGCCCACGTAGAGGAGGTCTTTCTTGCTGCCGGTCTTCTCAGTAATGTTTTTGAGCGCTGTCTTCTTTCTGTTGAGGGCCACGGTCTTCAGGTGAGCCAGCCTTTGCTCAGGCAGAGCCTGGGTTTCGAGGATCCCCTTTTCCCTGGCCGCCTCCATGAGATCGGCGCCCGCGTCAGTGCGAATGATGACGGTGTTCCAGCCCGGAAATTTGGATCCGGCGGAACCCAGGGAGATATCCGCGAACTCCGCAGTCATATCCCAACAATACTGACAGGCCGGATTGATATAGGGCCTGATGTCGTCAAGTGAAACCGATTTTGTCTCCTTTTTTGTATACACGTCGAAGGTATAGTGCGGGGTATGGGGAATATCGAACTTGACCGCCTGTGACGGATCACAAAGCTCCCTGAGATAGGGATGAAAGATATCTGGACGCAGTGCCCAGCCGCAAATCAGGCCGACCGTTAACCTGATATGCTCAGGATTCGGACTGTTTTTGGGCGTGTAGGTCTTTATCTTGCTCAGGGCCTCGACCTCGCAGCCCAGGCCAACGACTGCCAGCTTTTCGGTGCTCTCCTTGGGAATAGCTCTGTAGGCCTCGAGCACGAAGCTGGCCTCGTAACTCGATCCGGCGCACTCCAGCAACTCCTCTCTGCTTCGAGCCACATAACCGCGGGCTACCTTGTCTTCATCCATCTTGGTGCATACGACGGCGTCTATCGTTCCCGCATCAAGCGCGAGTGCAAGTAGTGTTGTTACCGTTCCGCCGTCTTGTGCCCTCTCCTTAATCCCCGTATCCGTGGATCTGGCCATGAATATATCCGAGGCGTGGCCAACTTCCTCATCGCTGTAAGGGACCCCAAAGACTCTCTCACTCACGGCGTTCATGTCCGTGTATGTCCGTGGGCAGTGCTTGTAACAGTCCCCTTCTTCTATGGTGCACTTATCCAGGACCACGATCCTTCCTCCGTAGGCAACCATGTAGGGACAGGCAGTAACGCATGCCCCACATCCAGTACATAACCCCTGATTAATGACCTCTTCCAATAGTGCCTTCGAGCCTTTTCCGTTATTCGACATGGTGGAGCTCCTTTCTGAAATCTATAGGGTTGCAATGTTTGAAACAAGTCAGTGGAAATGATGCGCCTGCGGGCCCAGGTTGCATGGCATCTATGTAGGATGTAGCGGCCCCAATGTCAAGCCAAAAACGCTCTCTGTGACCTACGGCTTATGGCTC
>Ga0209636_10003780_pt1 | contig 15428 bp, 11 predicted proteins | sample DeeMarSWOR152_54_FD_187464 | JGI IMG/M metagenome (GOLD analysis project Ga0209636, IMG submission 187464) | Marine sediment microbial communities from White Oak River estuary, North Carolina - WOR-1-52-54 (SPAdes) (version 2) | ecosystem: Environmental > Aquatic > Marine > Intertidal zone >...
TGTGTATCGTAGCGCTGCGCGCGCGACTCGTACTCCTCCTCGGTGACCGGTCCGGCGGAGCGGTAGGGAATAGCGTCTTGTTCGCGCCGACCGAATCCCATCCGCACGTTGAAGACGCGCTGAAAGTTGTACACCCGCTCCGATTGGAGGATCACATCGTCAGGGGTGACCTCAATTCCCGTAACCCCGGCAAACAAGTCACAGTAGTTTTGCACGTGTTCTGGCACTTTTGCCGCCTCGATACCGGAGTGACGCGTCCGGTTGTCGGCCGGCTCGATGTCGTTCCAGGGGAGCTTGCACAGGCCATTCAACCCGAACCAGGTCCGCCACATCGGGAAGTAGTGCAGCGCCTCGGCCTTATCCTCAAACGTGGGCAGCTGCTTGTTGACCATGTCCATGAAGATCAGCCACGCCTCGTCGTGCTGCGGCCCCTTGTTGGCCAGGCCGTAGCCGCCCTGCATGGCGAGCGACTCCTTGGTCACGTACTCGGAGTACTCCATCCCCTTGCACTCCATCCCGATGTCTTCGAGGAAGGCGGGGTTCGCTCCGTATTCTTGGACGAAGTGCTCCTTCATCCGCCGGACCCCCTGACCAACGATCGCGCCGAATCCTTCACCGCGTCCCATCTGGTGGAGAAGTTCCAGCGCCGCCTCCCCATTTCCGAAGCGCAAATCCAATCCACCGGTGATCTTCTTGTTGAGGATCCCCGCCTCGTGGCACTCCATGGCAAACGCCGTTCCCGTGGAGAAGGAGATGGTATCGATACCGTAGGTATCGCAATAGAAGTTGTACTCCAACACGAAGTCCGGATTGAAGACTCCCATGTTGGCGCTGCCGGCAGCGGTCTCGTACTCCGGGCCATCGACAAGAACAGTGTCTCCTTTGTATGGCCCAGTTTTTAGCGTAAAGCCGTCCACCGCGTGCGAACAGGACATGGTACAGCCTAACCAGCATCCATCGGGCATACCTTGAGTAAATCGCTCTCTCCACACCGGAGAGGAGATTTTGGGCGCATCCTGGTGCGAGCCGAACTTGAAGTTGTGAACCGGCAATAGGTCGTACTCGTTCATGATCTCCACCAGCCCTGGGGTCCCCACGCTGCGCATGTCGTTCTGCGAGGCATCCAGTTCCAGAATCTCCTTGGTGATCCGCGCTCCGGCCGTTTTTAGTCGTTCGAGGCTTGCTGGACCGAGGGCGTCGGCGCGCACCCCACCGGCGTGCTTGACCACCAGTGCGGCGATCCGCTTGTTGCGGAAGACCGTTCCGATGCCGCCACGGCCGGCCTGCTTCACCCGAACCGCCTTTCGCTTCATGTCGAAGAAACTGAAGTTGAGGCAGCCGATCCGCGTGTGCTCGGCACCGTTTCCCGCGGAGACAGTGGAGACGGCAACAAGATCACGCGGTTCGTCCGAGTCGGCGAACGCGTGCGTCAATTTCTCCGCGAGGACGTGCGTGTTCACATCTTCTTTCGGGCATTCGAGCAGCTGCACCACTCCGTTTTTCCCGTCGATGTAGACGATGACCTCTTTTTCCGCCTTGCCCTGTACTTCCAACGCGTCCCACCCGGCGAATTTGAGGTAGGGGCCAAAGTAGCCGCCGACGTTGCAGTCGGTGACGTTTTCCGTAGTCGGAGAGAGGCTCACCACCAAGGATTTCCCCGTACCGGCGTACATGGTGATCCCGCCGATCGGCCCGGAGCTGATCACGATTTCGTTCTCTGCGTCGTTCCACTTTGTCTTCCCTGTGACTGCATTCCACAGCTGCCACAGGCCGAACCCGCGCCCACCGATGAAGATCTCTTTCATTTGGGCAGTAACCGGACGGGATTCCATCTTTCCATTCCCGACGTTTACATACAGGGTCTGATTGGAATAGCCACGCTCCACCTTGGCCGGTTTGTACGACATCTCTGCGATGACTCGATACGTCGATTTTGCCCCCATCTCTCCCTCCTCGCTTGTTATGCTATTAAGGATCAATTGTCGCTGCGGGCATGAGTTTAGGAAACCCCCGCTGGATTCTCAAACGCGCCGGAGCATACCGCCGTTTTCGAGTGAAATCCTGCGGATAGTTGCACACGCTCTCGAAATGACCGCGAAGAGAGGCCCCTTTCGGGGCCAAAAGGAGGTGCTGTGAGTCGGTCAGTGTGTGGATTGGCTTGTTGGCAAGGAGAGCTACGAATGCTTCAGTATCCGTCGGTTCAGAATATGCGACGCAACGTTGAGTCACCGGTGCGCAAGGTGTGGTAATTGGGTGAACATCGAGATGTTTCTAGAGGCCAGGTGGTTGCCTCAATCGCTGGGAATTGAGCACCAATGAGCTATGGCAAGCTGTCCAAGCTTCCCCGGCTGAAGGTTGGGGGGAGAGCTTGTTCCTTATCATTATCTGATGGAGAATCACTGTCACCTGCTCAGCTTAGCCAATCCTAGCCAGTAGAAGGAGACGCAAAATGGCGCGTGAGAACCGCAAGATTGTACGCACCACGACCTGGTCCGCCGGCCCCGGCTGCCACGGTGGATGCGGAGTGCTGGCCCACATCGAGGACGGCAGACTGATCAAGATCGAGGGCGACCCGGATCATCCCTGGAATCAGGGCCGCCTCTGTGCCCGTTGTCTGGCGATGACCCAATACGTCCATCATCCCGACAGGCTGACCCGTCCGCTGAAAAGGGTGGGAGCCCGCGGGGAGGGCAAGTGGCAGGAGATCACCTGGGACGAGGCGTTCGACCTGATTGAGAGCAAAATGGGAAAGATCCGGGAGGAGTTCGGCCCGGAGTCCGTGATCTTCTCCATGGGCACCGGCCGCGACATCGGTCCCTGGATCTGTATGCTCGCCTACGCTTACGGCAGCCCCAACGTCATGTTCGCCCTGAGCGGCGTGGCCTGCTACAGCCCGCGAATCGCCGCCGTGGAGACGGTCCAGGGCGATTACTGCATCCTCGATGCCGCGCAGTGGTTTCCCAAGCGTTACGAGGATCCCAGGTACAAGATTCCGGAATGTGTTGTCATCTGGGGCTACAACATTCCCGCCTCGTGCCCGGACAACGTCTTCGGCCACTGGATCATCGATCTGATGAAGAAAGGCACGCAGATCATCTGCATCGACCCGCGATTGTCGTGGTTTGCCTCCCGAGCCAAGAACTGGCTGCAACTGCGACCGGGGACGGACGGTGCCCTGGCGATGGGGTTCCTCAATGTGATCATCAACGAGGGGTTGTACAATCGAGAATTCGTTGAGAAATGGACCAACGCTGCCTTCCTGATCCGAAGCGACACCGCAAAGTTCCTACGTGCAAGCGACCTGGCGGGTGGCGAATCTCCAAGTAACTTCGTCGTCTGGGACGCGAAAGGCCAGCGGCCCGCGATCTGGGATTCCGCTGCCGCCGATTATCGAACGCCCGACATACAACCGAGGCTTCAAGGAAGCTATGACATTGCGCTTGCCGATGGAGAGAAGGTCTCCTGTAAGACGGTCTGGAACCTCTTCTGCGACAGGGTGAACGAATACCCCGTCGAGCGCGTGGCGGAGATCACTTGGGTCCCGGAAAAGGACATCGTGGAGGCGGCGCACCTCTACGCCACAAGCAAACCAGCGGCCATCCATTGGGGCGTGCCGATTGACATGACCCCCGCGATCACCCCGACCGTCCAGGCGATCACCGCCCTGTGGTGCCTCACCGGCAACCTGGACGTCCCCGGCGGAAACGTGATTTCTCGCTACGCCTTTGACGCGGTCGCCTATGCACTGCCCGGCGCAGAGGGTGTCATCAAGTTGGATTCTGAGGAAGTGGACAAGAAGCGGATCGGACGTGATTGCTACGGGCCATTGCGCAAATTCATCTGGCGGGCGCAGACGGATCTGGCCCTGGAGCAGATCTTCACCGAAGATCCCTACCCCATTAAAGGGATGTGGATCCAGGCCTGCAACCTTGTGGGCGGCATCGGACTTGACCCAAAGAGATGGCTTGAGGCCCTCAAAAAGCTCGACTTCATCGCTGCCGTTGACCTGTTCATGACCCCCACCGCTCAGTTTGCGGATGTCGTCCTGCCGGCGGCCACCTTCCTTGAGAAGGAAGCCGTGAGGACCTGGTGGGTGCCGCTGCAGACGATCAACAAGGCCATGGAAGTACCTGAGTGCAGGCCCGACATCGAGATCAACTTCGAGTTGGCCAAACGCTTCGACCCCAATTTCCGCTGGGACACTATTCACAAGCTGTTCGACGAAATCATCAAGCCATCCGGTATGACCTTCGAGCAGCTCCAGGAGAAGGGTTGGGCGTTTCCGCCCGAGGGTCACCCCAGCACACCGTATCACCGCTACGAGAAGGGACTGCTGCGAAAGGATAAGCGCCCGGGCTTTCAGACCCCCTCGGGCAAGGTCGAGCTCTACTCCACGCTTCGTGAAGAGTGGGGGCTGGATCCCATGCCAAACTACGAAGAGCCGCCGTTTACGCCCGTCAGCCAACCCAAACTGGCCAAGGACTATCCGCTGATCCTCTCCACGGGCAGACGGTCGGCGGTGTATTTCCATGCCGAGCACCGCAACATCCCATGGCTGCGTGCGCTCGACCCCGATCCGGTTGTTGAGATCCACCCGGACACCGCCAAGATGCTCGGCGTCGGCGCGGGGGAGTGGGTGTGGATCGAGAATTGGCTCGGCAGGTGCAGATTCAGGGCCAACGTCACGTTCGTCGTCCCGCCGTGGATGGTTATGGCCGCGCATGGCTGGTGGTTCCCCGAGGAGCCTCCGGAAGAGCCGTCCCTGTTTGGCGTGTGGAAGTCGAACATCAATCAGCTTCTTCCCATGGGCAGCCAGGGCAAAGACGGCCTCGGCGCGCCGATCAAGCACATGCTGTGCAAGGTGTACAAGGTTCTCGGAGAGGATGAGGGAAATGACTGAGAAGAAGCCCAAGCACGGCCTGTTGATCGATTACGAATACTGCACCGGCTGCCACACCTGCGAAGTCGCCTGTGCTCAGGAACACAACTGGCCCGCCGGGACGGCGGGGATCAAGGTCATTGAAGTCGTCGAGAAGCTGCCGGATGACAAGGCGTATCTTGCCTACCTGCCGTTTCCCACCGAGCTTTGCGTTCTGTGCGCATCCCGCACTAAGAAGGGCCTTGAGCCGGCATGTGTTAAGCACTGCATGGCCGCGTGCATGAAATACGGCCCCATCGAGGAGTTGGCCAAGGAGATGGAGAAAAAGCCAAGGACGGTCCTCTGGTCGCCGCGGTAGGTCTTGTGTCCGTATTTTATCTCGAAGCCTTTTCTCAGATGGTAGTATTGAACGTCTCAAGGACGCAATCCATCAGCGGTATCTCACTGGCTTCACTCAACAAGATCAACGTGGACAGTTGCCCCGCGTACCTCGAGGATCTTCACTTTCCGCCGGGCAGGGATCATCTTTCCTGCTTGGCTGATGGCGGTCCAGATCTCTCCATCGGCTTTGATTTGGCCGGAGGGGTTGAGGGGGGTTAGTGTCTCTGCGATTTGCCCCACAAGCTTTTCCGGACCGACGCTGATCGGGCGATGGAAGACCTTGCGAAGGAAGAAAACGTACATCGAGACGGCCACGAGGATCTTGGCTAGCACAACGGCGACGAACACCCACACCGGCACGGGGAAGAATTGGGACACGCCCACGAGGACGCCGATCAGGAGGGCGAGCTCGGCAACCTCGCGGATGATGTAAATCCTCGTGCCTTGTCTTGTTCGCATTGCCAATCCTTATCTCAGCTCTCTCTGTCGATCTGGTTCACCCAGCGCCGTTCGTGTTCATCCTATCGGAGCGTGGAAAGACGTTCCAACGACGTGGCTTTCTAGGAGCGAGGCGGATAGAGCCAGCGGTAGGCGAGCCAAGAGTTGAGGACTTTGGTGAGGTACTCGCGCGTCTCGCTTGAGGCGAGCACGGCGGGGAGATCGGCAGGGTGTGTGACGGGTGAAGCGGCGATCCAGCGCTGGAGGTTGCCCGGGCCGCCGTTGTAGGCGGCGACGGCTTTGGCAAGGTCGAAGTCGAACTGCTCCAAGAGATGTCGGAGATACCACGTGCCGAGGACGATGTTGACCTCGGGGTCGTCAAGGGCATCTTCGTTAAAAGACTGGTTGTGGTTGAGTTTGCTCTCCACGATCCACTTGGCCGTGGGCGGGAGAAGCTGCATCAGGCCCCTCGCCCCGGAAGACGACACTGCGGTGGGGGAGAAGTTGCTCTCCTCGCGCATCACCGCCAGGATGAGGAGCGGGTCGATGCCGTACGTGGCTGCGGCCTCCTGCACGAGGGACCACCATGCGAGCGGATAGGCAAGTTCGTACGCCGTCAGTGTGGCTTCCTTCGCAATCAGCTCCACGCCGATCCAGTAGGCGGACCGATAGTATCGGTGCTTGAGGTACCACTGCCCGATCGCCAACCGTTCGACGGCGTCTGTTTTGTTGAGGGCGATCTCTATTTCAGCTTCGGCAGCGGAAGCCGCCTCTTCTTCTGGCAATGTTGCAAGCAGGGCATCGGCGACGCGGATGGCACTGGGAAAGACAATCGGCGCGTCGGGAAGTGTGGCCGGATCGGAAGGCGGGCGATACGTTCCAAGGATCCAGCTAAACGCGTTCGGCAGGTAAACCAACATCGCCGTAGCCTGATTGGTTTCGTTGCGTTGTAGGTGGATCCGATACGCGCGCAACGCAGCGTCGTCGCGAACGCGGTGTGTCCCCTGGGCCAGCGCGCGGTAGACAGGTAACGCGTCGGCCTCGCGGCCCTGCGTTTCGAGCAGCCCGCCTGCCCGCCAGCGGGCCTCTGGATCCGATGACGTGAGATACGCCGCTACCGCTTCTGTGGGCCGACCCAGCGCCTCAAGCAATCGGCCGGCGTGGTAGGCGCCGCTTGCTCCCAGTTGTTTGTAGACAGCCAAGGCTTTGTCCGATTCCCCGGCCCGCTCGCAGGCGTGGCCGTACTCCCTTCGCACGCTGGCGTTATCATCAGTGGCGAGGAACGCCTCGAAATGGACAAGCGCCTCGCCTGCGCGTCCCAGGCCGACGAGCGCGCGAGCGCGGGACAAGCGCGCCGACGGCGTCTTCAATGACCCGAGCACAGTGAGCGCCTCTTGATAACGTCCCGCTGCGACGAGCAGCCGCGCTGCCCTTTCTGGATCTGCCTCGAGGCGGATGACGGCCTGCACAGCGTCGTCCGCCGGGAGGAGTTTCTCCCACTCACGCAGGGCTTCGGTCCGACCTCCTGCGGCTTCTAGAGTCAGCGCCAGTTCGGCCCGCAACTTTTTTGTTGCCCGCAGCTCAAGGGCAGCGGCCAGATAGCGCGTTGCGGCCTCGTAGTCCGCTTGTGCCAGGAAGGCGCGGGAAGCGAGCACGCGCGCCTGCCAGCCAACTCCGTCCTCACGCTCTGCCAGCTCCTCGAGCTCGGGAAGCGACCGCGGCAGATTCTCCTCTGCTCGCCACAGGCGCTCGTAGTCGGCGAGTTCGGGATAGCGTTCCGGCAGAAGGGAGAAGAAGGAAAGCCCCAGGCCAAAGACCGTCAGGGCCAAAGCAAGACACGCCAGCGCAAGCTTCATTCAATCATCCTTTCGACACTGCGGGTCTTTCTTTCGCAGCCGCGATCGGGTCACATGCTACCCTGTCAGCGTAAGCCATCGTGGGTCGTGCGGGAAGGACGAGCGGGCTCAAAAGATGCAGACCTCGCTGCCCACAAGCTGGGTCAAGTGGCAAGCCATTCCTGGTAACGGCACTCGGAACATGCGGCCTCGGAAAACCCCGTAGCAGTTGCAGTATTTCAATTCTTTGCTTCATGACGCGTTCCAGCTTTCTTAGCTTGCATTCTTGTCGACGCAGACAACGCGCTAGCATGATGCACAACCCGTTTTTCTCTATACTGTCGATTAATTCTTTAGGTACTTTAGGAGGGTGCTCATGTCTTTGCCTGTCGCGTGTGCCAAATGCGTAAACGTTGTCTGTATTACTGAGAACTTCGATAGCGGGCCAGCAAATTGTCCGGTCAAGACGAAACAGGCAGTGATCGAAGCTGCACTAGCGGAGTACGCAAAACCGCAGGTCAAGGCTTTTGCCCATCAAGCCACGATTCAGGAATTTGAGTGTTATATGCAGCTTCCGGAAGGAATCACTCCCCGCAATCCCCGTGTTGAGGAGATCGCGCAATTCGCCAAGAAGATGGATTACAAAAAGCTGGGCATCGCGTTTTGCGGTGGCTTGGCAAAGGAAGCGGCCATCCTCAACACGATCTTGGAGAATCGAGGGTTTGAGGCTGTATCGGTCCGTTGCAGTGTGGGAGGCGTACCCAAGGAGACAATTGGAATTGCGGAGGATCAGAAGATCGGGGGACCGGGTGTCTGGGAGACAATGTGTAATCCAATTACTCAAGCGAAAATCCTCAACGACGAAAAGACCGAATTCAACATCGCTGTTGGGCTTTGCGTCGGCCATGATGCCTTGTTCTTCCGATACGCCGAGGCCCCCTGCACGGTGCTCATTGCCAAAGATCGCGTCTTCGGGCACAACCCTGCCGCTGGTCTTTATCTCTCCGATTCTTACTATCAGAAGCTGATGCGAAAGGAAGCTTGACGCTCAGCGTATAAGAGACAACGAAAGGAGAACCGATGAATCTTGCAGAACTGACGTGGGTTGATGCCAAAGAAGTGATGCAGAAGACGCAAGTGGCTTTGCTACCCGTTGGATCCACTGAGAACCACGGACCCCACTTGCCGCTCGGTACGGACTGGTTCACCGCGCAGCGGATTGCCGAGGAGACAGGGAAGAAAGGTGGTTGGCTGGTGCTGCCGAGCGTGCCAGTGGGAGTGTCCAAGCATCATCGGCAATTCTGGGGGACGCTGTGGGTGGCGCCTGATGTGCTTCGAGATTATGTCGTCGCTGTGTCGCGCGCGTTGGCGAGCCATGGTTTGCATCGTATCGTCTTCGTGAATGGTCACGGTGGGAATCGAAGCGCACTCATTGGAGCGGCACGCCTCCTGAGGGAAGAAGGGATCTACGCCTACGTCCACAATTGGTGGGGCACCATTGCCGAATTGTTGGAGAAGCTGTTCCCAGAGCCAGCCGCCCACGCGGGGCCGGTGGAAACAAGCGCGATACTTGCCATCGATCCTGAGCTTGTAAGGCAAGACCGCTACAAAGTAACAAGCGATGTGGATCACTGGGGCAAGACGGTGGAAGGGGTTGAAGTCGGGTGGGACACAATAGACTTCTCCGAGGCCGGCAATGTGGGGGATCCTTCCACTGGAACCGTAGAAAAAGGAGCCAAGCTTTTCGAAGCCGCTTCCGAGAGTCTCAATCGGTTTTGCATCTGGCTTGCCGAGCAGCCTGAAGAGGCCCTTTCTCCCAAACTCCACAAGCCGTGATGACGCGGCCGCAAGCAAGGTGCTTTTTGAGGCAAGAACCGCTGCCTGGTACATTGGCGCTAATTCATGCTACGCAGCTTAGGAGGGATGTACGGTGAGCTTTTTCAGCGTTTCGGAACTGACAGAAACTGAGATGCTTCCGGGGGTGAGACGAAGGGCGGTCTCGCTTGACAAGGTGATGATCACGTTCTTCGAGTTCGAGCCGCACGCGATCGTCCCGGAGCATGACCATCCCCATGAACAGATCTCCGTGGTTATTAAAGGTGCGATGGAGTTTCAACTTGGAGAGGAAAAGCGAGTTCTTAAGGCGGGAGAGGGTGCCTGTATTCCACCCAGCGTCAAACACAGCGCGCGCATTCTCGACCAACCAACAAGAGTCTACGACTCCTGGAGCCCACCCCGCGAGGATTATCGTTAGGAAGAGACTGTCTTTGCATCGGCCTTCATCCGGAAATCGAGGCGCCTCCGGACAATGACTTTTACATCGCGTTGGCAGCGAAGGTATACGGAAAACCTCCTTTGCCGAAAGAAGTTTCAAAGTCCCTGGGAAGGGAGCGAGTCTGAGTTCGAATCCCGTAATCTGTAGCCTGAGGGACTGATTGTAGAACTCGCCTGTTGGCTGTCGCGTGGTAGCTTCTGTACCGCAATGTCAGTTTGTCCCCAAGGCAAGAGGTCTGAGAGAGTTTGACGAGGTCCGGCACCGCCGCTTATGTGAGTCCAGCAATTCATGATATGTTGATCAACAAATCATGTAAGCGGGGAGTCGCAAGCTCGTAAGCCGTGTCAGCCGGCTCTCCAACATCGCCTTGGCGCATTTGGCCGCCCGTGAATCCAATGAGGTAGGTAGTGGGTGCAGCCTGGCTGTGCCGATTCAGAGGCCTTGCGGACTTCTCACAGCCGCTCTAATCTGGCCGCTCTGGATACGACACTCGCATCAACAGGAATCTCATCTGGCAATACGCAGGCCGCTAGGCTGACGGCCTTTTCTATGCATGAAAGGAGGGGCGGGGCCAGAGATACGTTGGTCGGGGTGTACTGGCCCCGCCGAGAGCATGTGCTATGCGAGGGTTAGTCGCTTGGCACAGCTGTCAATACGTAGCGAAGCTTGAGCTGGCTGCTTTGCCACACCTTTCGGTGGAGTGCCGCCGGTAGGTTGGCAAAATGACAGCCAATCAGCTTCTCGCTTGCCTAAACAATCGTCTTTTTTCATCGCGTGAAAGTTCTGCAAAGTTCGAAATGGCCTCCAGTACCAGTGGGAGTTGAGTGGCGACTCGGAGCACGCTGTAGCACTTTGAGCGGCGGACAGCACTGGAATGGGCAACATCCTTCTCGTTAACACACATGTTTCTGTGACAAACAGGGCAGACTCCTTTGGGCATGTTCCTCTCACTGCTCCGTATAATCCTCATGGGGATCTCTCCATCTGCGTGGCACGACCTGTACGGCGAGCTAGTGGGTCTTCGTCGTTGAGCCACGTCAAGCCCTGGAGGCTGAAAACCTCCAGGCTCAGGGGATTGTCATGGATGATCTGGAGGCGAACATGACAAACCGGACAGCGCATAACTTGAAACAGTGCACGCTTCTTTTCCACTAGGAGGATATCTTCCTCGTAAACTGGACAGGCAACCGTAGCCATCTCGACCTCCTTCCCTACGCAGGGCTTCAAATGCTTTCCCTCACCAAAAGAAAAGACCACAGGCTATACCTGTAGCCCTCAGCTGGATTTCTGGCTAGGCCTTAAGCTAGGAATTTAGGCGCAACCAGGAAACCCAGCACTATGCAGATTAGGACGGAAGAAACCATTCAGGGTAATCTTGTGTGTATCCCCTCTCGTCCTAAGCATGGTAAACGAAGGATAAGCCTGTGGCGTGTCATTGTCAAGGGAAGGATCCCTTTTCGTGTACTTTCTTTGTGAGGCAATTCGCAGCCTTGACAAAGCATAGCTTTCGGCTCATAATAACGTTTGCGCAAACGTTTTTTTAGCAAAAAGATGGTGCCTGATGACTACCACTATAAAGGATGTTGCCCGAAGAGCAGGTGTCTCCATATCCACTGTTTCCCACGTGATTAACAACACGCGCTTTGTCAGCGAGGCATTGCGATCCAGGGTGGAGCACGCCATCGAAGAATTGGCGTACCAACCTAATCCTCTTGGGCGAGGGCTTAGGAAGGGAGAGAGCTTCACGATCGCGTTAGTCCTTCCCGACCACGGAAATCCCTTCTTTGCGCAAGTAGCACGAGGCGCGCAGGAGCAAGTTCGACAACAAGACTACAGCTTGATTATCTGCAATACTGATGAGGAGCCAGATCAAGAAGCCTTTTACATCGCTTCATTACTGAAAAGGAAAGTGGATGGCTTGATTATTGCTCCCACCGAGCGAGGTGACGGAAACCTGTACCCATTACTTCAGACTGAGACTCCTTTTGTTATTATTGACAGATACGTTGATGGCCTCCGCGTGCCTCAGGTAGTCTCCGACAACAAGACAGGGGGCTATCGAGCCACTGAGCATCTCATACATTTGGGTCACAAGAGAATCGGGTTGCTTGTTGGTATCCCTCGCTTGACGCCAATCATTGACCGAATAGAGGGCTATCGCCAAGCCTTGCGAGATAATGGATTGACGGTGGATGAGCAGCTACTCTCGGAAGGGTGTTCACAGATTGAGGAAGGTTACCTGGCCATGGAATCATTGGTCGCAACCAATGGGCTCACTGCCGTCTTCAGTACCAACAATATGATGTCCCTAGGGGCTCTGCGCTGCCTGAGGGAGAAAAGGATTCCGTGCCCCAAAGAGATATCTTTGATCGGTTTTGACGACGCAGAGTGGGCTACTGCAATCTCTCCAACTCTGACCGTTGTAGCGCAACAGGCTTATGAGATGGGTTTCATCGCCGCAGAGTTGCTTTTCGCAGCCATCGACAACAAGGACGAGAAAGACAAACCGAGCACGGTTAGGCTGGAAACAAGTATCATATTAAGGGAATCAACCGCCAAACCACTAGATTCCAGGAGGTGATAGGTATCAGAGTGTTTAGATTACGTTAAGGCAGAGTTCAGGTACAACAGCACACAAGGAGGTTCCAATGAAAAAAAGCGCAAGAGCGTTGCTTGTAGTGTGTGCCCTATCGGCGGTCTTCGCGTTAGTGGGAACGGGACAAGAGTTAGTGAGAATTGGTTGTTCGTGGCCGACGTATATCGATCCGGCTGTGGGATCGGACTTCTCCAGCACCTCGTCCATGATCAATCTGTACGATACGCTTGTGTATCCGAATCCTGACGGCAGTATTTCCCCGCACGCGGCTGAGAGCTGGCAGGTATCACCTGATTATCTCAGCTATACTTTTGAGATAAGAAAGGGAATAAAGTTCCATGATGGCCATGAACTGACAGCAGAGGACGTCAAATTCAGCATGGATCGGTTGCTGGCAATCGGAGAGGGAAACGCCTATTTGTACAGGGGCAAAGTCGCCAAGACCGAAGTCCTCGATGAGTACAGAGTTCGATTCACTTTGGAGGCTCCCTTCGGGCCCTTTCTCTCTGCCTTGGTAAGGCTCTACATACTCGACAAAGAATGTGTATTAGAACACACCACGGCGGGCCCCTATGGCGAGTTTGGGGACTACGGTAAGGAATACCTGACTAGAAACGATGCTGGCTCAGGTCCCTACATGGCGAAAGACGTTAAGGTTGAAGAGTACGTGCTTTTGGAACGCTTTGCAGACTACTGGGATGAGATCAGTCCCAACGCTCCTGATCAAGTTAAATTCATGAAATCTCCAGATCCGGTCACCGTAAAGACTCTGATGAGAAGAGGGGAGCTTGAGTTCACCGACGCGTCAGAGCCAATGGAATCGTACGCGGCCATGGAGCAGATGGATGGGGTAGACGTAGCCAAACTGTATACCGGTGGCTGCCACTACTTAATGTTGCACAATGGGAGAATGCCAACCGATGACATTCACTTCAGGAAAGCTCTCTCTTGGCTGTTTGATTATGACGAGCTAGTTAGCACGATCTTTCCTGGATCCGTACAGGCAAGCGGTCCGGTCAGTCGAATAATCGCCGGTTATCAAGACGGGCTGTTCCAATATCACAAAGACCTTGATAAGGCGAGAGAAGAACTACGCAAGTCCAAATACTACGACCAACTTGATGAAATTGTCGTGGTCTTCGGCGTCAATTCCGATGTCCCTGCACAGAACAAACTAGCCCTGTTGTTGCAGGCAGACGCGGCAAAAGTTGGAGTGAATATCGAACTAGTCAATATGCCGTGGGCGACGATAGTAGATGTGGCAGCGGACAAGGAGAAAACCCCGAACTTGATGTATATCGCCGTTTCTCCCAGTTATGCTGAAGCTGGGGCCGTGTTGGAGTCCAAATATCACTCAAGTAGTGCTGGCACCTGGGAGCAAACAGAATGGGTGATGAATCCTCTAGTTGACCAATTGATCGAGGATGCGCTAGTCACAATCGATAGAAAGGAGAGATTCGAGAAATATGGGTTGATACAGGAGATAGCAGTAGCAGGTGCTTTCTCCATCTTTGTCTGCGAAGCCCTCGATATGCATGGTTACCAGTCAGCTTATCTCAATTGGCCTCAAGTTGACAACCAGAACCCCGTGTCGGGATACGAGTTCGACTGTCGTTTCATCGAGGTCTTCCCGGAAAAGAGACCTTGAGGGGCGAGGAAAGGCAGCACACCGTAGACAGACAAGGAGGACGTCTTCTCATACACTACACATGATAGGTGATCAAACGACATCACGTATCGCTGCGAAGATATCCCGCCTTGGTCACGGAGTGTAAGGCACGTTCTGACGGAGGCTGGCACAGCGGAGACTCGGTGCTAGCCTCCTCTGATAGCTGGAGGAGATGTGCAGGGTGATGGTGGCCTACCGCCATATGGCCCTCTCTCTTGCGCCTATTGTATTGGCCATGCTTGCCGTTAACTTACCACGCGACGTATAGGACGTTCAGATGCGAGAACATGGAACGTGTGAAGGAAGCTCCGATGTCTCCGGGTAGATGCAGACAGAGAAGGAGAGAGAGATGTTGGAAAACAGGTCAGTTATAGATTGGCCTACTGGCGTTACTGTCTACAAGCCCAGTAAGTGCCATAACGGGTACACCATAATCAACCCGTACCGTTCTGAACTCGTCCTTCTGATCGATATGCACGGGCGAGTTGTGAAGGCATGGTACGCTCACCCGGAAAAACGATGCGAATCTTGGTTCACGAAGCTCCTCCCTAACGGCAATTGGCTTAGCCTGCTATACCAAACTCCAGTCCTTCACGATGCCTCTTCCCCTCTAAGGCATCCCGACAGCTTTTCTAAGGAAGAGTTCAAATCTAGTGTAGTGGAATTGTGTTGGGAAAAGGGGATTGTTTGGGAGTACCAGGCTGCGGAAGTGGGGCTCATTCATCATGACGCAGGTCGACTTCGAAACGGTAATACTCTTATCCTTCTCGAAAAAGAGGTTACGGTGCCTGGCATATCGGAAAAGCCCGTTGCAGAAAACTTCCTTATTGAAGTAACACCGGAGAACGAGATAGTCTGGGAGTGGCATACAACCGAACATTTTGATGAATTTGCTTTCCCCAAGAGGGCTAGAGCGCTGATGAGGGAACAAGGAGGCGATATTTTTCACACAAATACGTTGCACGTTCTCCCGGGGAACAAACTCGGGGAATCTGACCCCCGTTTCAGAAAGGGGAACATTCTCTGCTGCCAACGTAACACTAATGTTATTTTCGTTGTAGATAGGATCACAGAAGAAGTAGCTTGGAGCTGGGGCGAGACGAATGTGGTGGGTCCTCATCACCCGGTGATGCTGAAAAATGGGAACATACTGATTTACGATAACGGAGGTGAGGCAGGATATCCGCCACGGACTCGTTTCTACACCCGGCTAGTTGAGATCAATCCCCTAACAGGCAGGATCATTTGGGAGTATGCGCACGAGCGGTACACCTATAAGGAAACAGCGAAATTCTTTAGTCCCTCTTGGGGTTCGGTGCAGAGACTGCCCAATGGCAATACTTTTTCGCTTGACG
>Ga0209636_10003782_pt1 | contig 15423 bp, 14 predicted proteins | sample DeeMarSWOR152_54_FD_187464 | JGI IMG/M metagenome (GOLD analysis project Ga0209636, IMG submission 187464) | Marine sediment microbial communities from White Oak River estuary, North Carolina - WOR-1-52-54 (SPAdes) (version 2) | ecosystem: Environmental > Aquatic > Marine > Intertidal zone >...
TTTAGGGAAGAGTGGTAATCTTGCTAAAACAGAGAGCGAGTTTGGTGACCTCGTCGTATTTCATTGGGCACCACCACAATGGGATGAGTCCCTTGAACACTATACCGTGTATGTATACTACCCAATAACAGTATCTGGCAGAGACGTCAATCCAGATGATTACGGTTTCAGGACTGAGAAGTTTATGAATGAAAACTACTTGCTCTCCTATTATGGTCAAGAGTACGAAGGTAATTACTATTTTACAGTTCGGATTCACAAAGATGATATTCGCACGATGGAAAAGATGATGATACAACAGTATATACCGGCCACGTACTTTAACACCGAAAAATTTGGTACCATTGAAATTACGCCCGAAAGAGAAAAAAGATTCGAATTTCCCTATGAACTCATCTATATGATACTGTCTATTGTTCCCTATCTATTTTACTCCAATAAAAAGGCACGCACGATTCGTGGTGCGTATAGTGAGGTTGCGAGTCTCCAGTGGCTGAGAGATGATTGGGTACCTCCGAAGATCGAAGTCGCTACTTTTAGAAAATCAGGCAAGGTAGCTAAACTCGATCTGATTGAATCAGCACTATTCCTCGATTATCCGGTTAACAAAATCCTTACCATATTGGCGAGAAAATTAGAAGAGGGTGGTATTATTAGAGTTATTTCACATCAGCCACTCACAATTGATGTTCTCCAAAGACCGACGACGCTACGCTACTATGAATCGATATTTCTCGATGCAATCAAGTCTGATGGCATATTGGATGAGGCTGGATTAAAGGCGATGATGACCGAGGTTGTTGAAAAGGTATCTGCCAAAGCATGGGACTGTGATCTGGAGGCAACAAAGGCATATTATGCTGAGAAGATTGGTGAACATGTTGCAGAAAAGCCGATTGACAAAGAGTACAATAAAGATGACTACTATAATTATTTACTCAACAGGCGGTTTCGACGACATGAATATTACGAACGCATGGAATCGTCATTTGTTGTCTATGGAGAACCGATAAAGAACTACTCTGCATTCATACGTTCTGATGCCTGCCACAGTGCATGTTACGTCCACACTGCCTGTCATGATGCCTGCCACTCAGCGTGCCACTCAGCGTGCCACTCAGCATGCCACTCAGCCTGTCATTCAGCGTGTCACTCAGCCTGTGTGAGTGGAGGAGCACATTAGAAATGAAATTTCAAATACCTAAATTCCTAAAAAACACAGATTACACAGATATACAAAATGTACAGATTGACATAGATGCAGTGGGTAACAAACACGAATTACGAATTACGAATACGGTTTTTGACTTGTATTGGGTCGATGAGTTTATCAGAAAAATTAAACCGTACATCTATGTTCGTAAATTAGACAGGTTGCTGATACTCATTCCAAATCAGGCGTACAGGTTAAATGAATCTGGAGTCGCACTGCTCGACTTTCTCTTGAATGGTCATTCGATCAACGAGTTTCTATCCCGTGTTGAAAGCACCGAAGAAAAACGGAGAGACATTCATCACTTCTTCTGCGACCTCAGGGCTGCGATTAAAGGGTGCCTACGTGAAAATGAGCAGCGCGAAGCAGTCAGCTACTATGAATTCAACGGCGAGTTTAATGAATATCCTGTGCTCTCAGAAATTGCGGTTACCTACCGCTGTAATTTGAAGTGTGAATTTTGCTATGTTGGTGACAGAAATTATGGTGAATTACATACCAACGATATGAAGAAAATACTCTTTAAAATTTACCACGAGGCGAAAGTACCGTCAGTTAGTTTCACCGGCGGTGAACCACTCGTACGCAATGATATATGTACATTAGTTGAGTATGCGTCAAATATAGGGTTGTGGACTAACCTTATTACCAACGCAACATTACTCACCAGAGAGACCGTACATAATTTAAAAAGAGCAGGATTATCGAGCGCCCAGGTAAGTATCGAGGGGCCCAGTCCAAGAGTGCATGATACAATAACTGGTATTACCGGTTCATTTGACAGGACGACGCAGGGATTGAAGTTGCTCATGGATGAAGGTATTCCTGTACACACCAATACTACAGTTTCTAAAAATAATATTGCTCATCTAGAGGAGATAGTGCTTCTTGCAAAAAATGTCGGTCTTTCGAGACTCTCGATGAACTTGTTAATTCCATGTGGTTCAGCATTTCATAAACAGCACTTGTGGGTATCATATTCAGATATTGGAGATTATATTATGAGGTTAAAGCGTCGGGCGACAGAGGAGCACATGAAATTTTTATGGTATTCTCCAGTACCGATGTGTACATTCAATCCGATCGCTCACGGGTTTGGTAATAAATCGTGTGCAGCGATTACCGGATTATTGAGTATTGATCCACTCGGCAATATTATTCCCTGTTCATCATGGCGTATGCCTGTCGGCTCGCTTCTGAAGCAGCGTTTCGAAAATATATGGCAGTCAGCAATGTTGAACTATTTTAAGAATAGTGAATATGCACCTGCCGCATGTCACGAATGCCTGTTATTCGATATGTGTAAAGGAGCCTGCCCGTTGTACTGGAAGGCGTGTGGAGAAGGAGAATTAGGTGCAAGAACATAGAATCTATCTTGTGCTTGATAAAATTACTCCCCAATTACGGGGTTTTGTTTCTGTGTTATTAGTCGCAACAGGTTTTATCTTACAGTTCAGTTCAAAAAATATCCTCGCAGGTTTACCTTTTATTATTGCATGTGTCATTCTGAATTTGATACGAGGCGTTTCTGTTAAACGGATACATCCGCTGAAGTATGATTGGCAAGAGGTCACACCTGATAAAATTGACCAGGTTCTCGCTCACTGCAAGAAGATCAAGAAATTTCGAAGTGGTAATGTTGGTTGTATTATTACTGTTTTTATTATTTTTATATTTGGAATATCGTTTGGTGCACCGCTACTGCATTATATAGCCAAGGCACCTTTTCCGCTGCTCGTAGCAATTATCAATGCAGTGATTCTGTTCACTGGTTTGGCATTGAGCGGACATAAGAGCGCATGGATGCCATCTGGTTTGGATATTAAAACAGAGATTGTGAAGCGTCTGCTTGACTCACCCCTCATAAAAAAAGATCCCTCGCTCCAGCCAGCTCCCTATCTTCGGATTGGGAAAGCAAAAGAAGGCACATTGCCAAATGATGCACGTGTCTTAATCAAATTTAAAGATGCACCGAGCGACTTCATAGGATTACAGGGACAGATTTCGATTAACTCGGTGAAGAGCAGACAGTATCCGTATTTTTATGTTGTCTTGATTGCAAAACCTCCGTTTAAACTCTTCGAGAAATTCGGAAAGCATTCAATAGACAGACTCGTGATCGAGCAAAAGACGACAGCTGAGGTTGATGTTGTTGTTGTTAGACAAAAGACCACGAAAACATCTGGCTACCACACAAATACGGCAGTACAGGATTATATTCTCGTGAACGGTATTAAATTAGCCAAAAAATTGTTTTAGAAAAACCATAGTGAAAAAACGTAAAACAGTTATTTTAATATTTTTGACTTTGATTTTAACCATTATTGCTTTTTTACCATCTTTTGAAAATGGATTTACTAATTGGGATGACAATGAATTGGTTACGTCAAACACAATAATAATGGATTTGTCTTGGCATAATATCAAAACGATTTTCACAACTTTCTATCTGAGCGCCTACATTCCCTTGACTATTCTTTCTTACTCGCTTGAGTATCATTTTTTTAAATTAGACCCCCGTGCCTACCATACAACAAACATTGTTCTTCATCTCTTCAACTGTCTTTTAGTTTTTTGGTTGATTTATAAACTAAGTAGTAATATATACATTTCCTTTGTGACTACTATTCTGTTTGCGATACATCCTCTTCGCGTGGAATCTGTAGCTTGGATTACTGGAAGGAAGGATGTACTTTACTCATTTTTGTTTTTGGGCGCGTTACTTTCTTATCTTTACTACCGGGGAAAACAGGTTATAAAATACTATTGGCTTTCCTTATTTCTATTTATTTTATCGGTATTGGCAAAGGGAATGGCTGTTACTTTTCCTTTTGTATTACTCTTATGCGATTATCTTTTTCATCGAAAATTTAACAAATATCTTCTGTTAGAAAAAATCCCGTTCTTCGTAATAGCTCTTGTGTTTGGAGTAATTGCTATCTTGGGGGAACGTTCATTTGAGGATATAACAACGACTTCTTCATTTATATTCTTTGATAAAGTTTTGATTGTTAGTTATGGTCTGTTATTCTATTTGACTAAGATAGCGGTACCTGTTAAACTTTCATGTTATTATCCTTATCCAGAAAAGATTGGTGGTTTCTTGCCTCCCATTTTTTTCTTCTCCTTTATTATAATAGTTGGTTTAATTATAGCAGTGATATTGACAAAGAAATACACACGAAAAGTAATCTTTGGTAGTTTATTTTTTTTAATTGCTATTTTGCCTTATCTCCAACTGATACGTGCAGGTCAGTTAATAGCTAATCGGTATATTTATATCCCATCGATTGGTTTATTTTATATGGTGGGAACAGGTTTTTTTTGGCTATATACGCGAAAACTAAGATCTGTAAATGTCTTAAAATCAGTACTGGGAATAATTTTTATTGGGATAGTAGGAGTGTTATCTTTTATAACATTCAATCAATGTCGGATATGGAAAGATAGCATGACGTTGTGGAATAATGTTTTGGATAAGTATCCGAATGTCCCGGTAGCCTATAACAACCGAGGAACTGTTTATTATGATAAAGGAGAATATGACAAGGCTGTCACCGAGTTTACACTGGCATTAAAATATAACCCTAATTATGTAAGGGCTTACTACAATCTAGGAATTACCTACGACGCCAAGGGAGAATATGACAGAGCTATCATCGAGTTGAACAAAGCACTTATGGTCAATCCCAAATATGCAGCAGCCTATAATAACCGAGGACTAATCTATGGTCGTGTTGGAGAATATGATAAAGCCATTGCTGATTTGACTAAAGCATTAAAAATTAATCCAAAGTATGCAGAGGCCTACTGTAACCGAGGAATAACCTATGGCCGTATAGAAAAATACGATAGAGCCATTGTTGATTTTACCGAGGCATTGAGGAATGACCACAAATATGCAGAAGCCTATTACAATCGGGCAATTGCCTATTTTCTAATCAAAGAATATGAAAAAGCATGGCAGGATGTTAGAAAATCAGAAGGTTTAGGCTACCCTGTCGATCCCAATTTTCTTGAGCTTCTTATCGAAACTTCTAAAGGACAGCACAGATAAACCAGTTTTCCTATTTGAAATACAAATCTTCTCTGCGGTCGTCGAAGAGGTTATTATATTGATTGAATTTTTTGTTTAACGCCAGATCCGGATCTATATCGACAATTTTTACACATTCTTCAGTTTCAGCCCTGATTAAAATTTCTCCTTTCGGTGAAACTACTTGGCTTTTTCCGATAAAACTGAGCTCTTTTTTGTCTCTTTTTTCCTTACCGATGCGGTCAGCGGTTACGATATAGATACGATTTTCGATCGCTCGTGTTATCATTGCATCCGGACAATACGGTGTAACCAGATTTGCAGGGTGGAGAATAATTTGTGCACCCTTGAGTGCAAGTGTCCTCGTTGCCTCAGGATAAATCCAGTCAAAGCATATGAGCATTCCCAGTTTAACATTTTTGTATGTATATACGTGAAAACCTGTATTCCCAGGTTGAAAGAATTTCTTTTCTTCGAAAAAGAGATGTGATTTACGATATACTCCGATGAGACCATCAGGAGACATTAATGCCATGGAATCATAGAAAAAATTTTTATTCTTTTCAGCAAATCCATAGGCAAAGCAGCATTTTTTCTCTTGTGCTAAAGACAACATAAAATCAGCAGTCTTACCATTCTTCGTTTCGGCGAGCATTGCTACCTCTGCCTTATTCAGGAATGTGTATCCTGTGTTGAACAACTCTGGTAAGACAATTACGTCGGCACTCACACCGTGAAGTAAATTTTTAACTGTATCACAATTTGAATTCTTCTCACCAAATATCGGGTTGAATTGCACAAAGCCAATTTTCATTAAAAACCTAACTCTTTATTGACTAACAAAACCGTGATATCTGTCTGCCATGGACGGTACTGCAGTATTGTCGTGACACGACAAATTCGCTGTTGTGCGTTACAGTCGACGCAGATGCCGGTCTGGGCACACGGTGTTTTGGCTCCTACCCTTTTCGCATTCATGACTCCTGCAATGTGCTTACTCCGTTTCATTCCCTCATCTATAGAAGAGACTATTTTATTAAAACCTGCTACGATAATGACACTTTTCGGTCCATATATCGTGGCAGCAACGCGATTACCGACGCCGTCGATGTTTATGATGTCGCCAGACAGGGTAATGGCATTGGCACTTGTGAGATAGTAATCAGCACGAGCTTCTTGCAATCGCACTTCTCTGTCAGTTTCCTCGGTGAGTCCCTTTTTCCAGTGGTGAATAACTTTGTTGCCCCGCTTTTCAAATTTTTCAATTATGCCCAATTCACGTATCGTCACTGATCCACCAATGCCGATACTTGCCGATCTTGGGATTTTTTTAAGAAGCGCTCTTTTTAATGAATCAATATTCGCAAAATAGGTTGCAGAGAAGCCTCTTTTTTGCAAGGCTTTAACAAGACGCACTGAGATATTCCTGTAGTACCAATTTTTTATATTGTTATAACTTGTGCTCGCTGTTTTCATTTTTTCAATTCGTCCCAGGTTTTAAATGCTCTTCTCAAGTGAGGTATGGTAATAGAGCCACCTACAACGAGCCCAATGGCAAACGCCTCTTCGAGTTCTTCATTCGTTATACCATCTTCATAGCACTGTATGAGGTGATACGTAATACAGTCATCGCACCTCAAGACGAGCGAGGCAACGAGTCCGAGCAGTTCTTTCGTCTTTTTGGACAATGTGCCTTCTTTATAGACGTATGCATCTAAACTGTAAAATTTTTTAATCTTTTCCGTGCTGTATTTCATGACTATTTCGTTCAGCCTTTTTCTTTCTTTTTTAAACAGTGTCACCGTGTCCTTTTTCATGGTGTGAGCCTCCTCTATTTCTCCATTATAAAGGTATTTACAGGACTGTCAACATATGGAACTTTTTTTGTGCCTACATTATAGAGGAGGTACCATAAGAAAGAGGGGGTTGATACATACCAACCCCCTCTTTTTATAAAGTTTAATTTATGCTAATTTGTCAGGTGTGATGTAATCACCGTGCTTTTTCTGGGTTTCGATGAGCCGCTGTCGCTGTTTTTCTAACACCTCAGAGAGGATTTTCGGAGTGTCAGCGACCTGGGTCTGGTAGATTTCTTTAATGCGCTCGATTTTTGCGAGGTTCTCAGGAATTCGAATCATAAACTGCTTGTTGTAATCATCAATAGTATAATCTTTATTGAGAACTTCTTTGAAGAGCCGCTTGAGGTCTTCATATTTGGGGATGCGGCCAGTCGGAGTATTGATTGCTCTGACATCGTTGTGAACCCGTAATTCAGCCCACTTGTACCATACCTTTTTATCGGTCTTATCATTCAAGAAATTACCATCTTTACCTTTTAAGAAATAGTTGACCGAGAAAATGAGCGGTGTTTTCTTAAGACCCTTAGCAAAATCAAGATTTGCCTGAATATATTTACCAATAGGAATCGAGAGAAAGTCGAGATTTGACATGAGGTTGAATTTTCGCACGCCTTCTTTGCCTAAGGTTGCTGCAGTCGTTTCAGATTCCAAAGAAGCACCCTTGGTGATGATACCGTGTGTCCAGTCAAATGATTCTTCAATCGGTACCCAGGTGTCAGAGTCTCTGCCGCCGTAGACCATGCCACCGACCATAACACCTTTTGGGTCATGAAGTGTTTGGTCAAGATTGCTGAAATTTTCCAAAGAAATGGTGAAGCGTGCATTTCGATGGGAAACAGTTATTTCATTTCCGTCCTTATCCTTTTTACCCTTATACCACTCACCAGAATGATTGTGACCTTTTTCAGGTACATCACCATCTTTACCAATCCAGTGCACACCTTTTTCAGGGGTCATCAATATATTTGAGAAGATTATTTCTGTTGGCGTATGGAGTGCCTTCCATATGCCCGGGTCATCTTTAGAATTAATACCCATGATAATACCGAAAACTCCTTTTTCCACATTTACTGCACGTACCTCGCCACCTTTTTTTCTTAGATAGGCTATATCATCACCGACAATTGTTTCGTTATCGAGCATAGAAGTAGATGTTTTTCCGCATAATGAAGGAAATGCACCAGTGAAGTAAGTGACTCGGCCCTTTGGACCATGGACTCCCATAACGAGCATGTGTTCAGTTAACCAGCCTTCTTTCGAACCTCGATTGATAGCGAGACGCATCGATAATTTTTTCAGACCGATCGTATTACCACCGTATTGGGTGTTTGCACTGTAGACAATATTTTCTTCGAGGTCAATATAGATGCGACGTTTATCGAGATTTTTGCTGGTGTTACGTTCATCGAGTTCACCAGCTGAGTGTACGATTTTGAAAAAGCGTGCCTTTTTACCCTGTCTCACGAACTCCTCGAATCCCTGACGGTAGAGTATATCCTCGCTATGGGCAACATAGGCAGAATCAGTGAGCTGGACTACTGGTACTGAGAATTCAGAATTTGTAGGACCGAGGCAGAAAAAGCGGACATAGAGCTCTTTGCCTTTCATGATATCTTTCATGATCTCTTGAATTTCTTTGAGTCCTTCGTCGCGGTCACCGGTCTTTATTGTTTTACCGAGGTCAACGCCCTTGGGAACGAGTATTACAGTATGTGCTTTGTCCCGAGCCTGGTCATAGTAGCTGTCGAAATGAATTGTGTGACCTTCAGTTGCGAGCGGTTGTTCTTCAGCATTTCTGATCGCAGCATCGCGGACGTATTTGATATCTTCAGGAGCATCAGTACAGATAAAAACTTTATCCGGATTGCAATGTTCAATATATTTCGCGATAAATTGGTGAAGCTGAGGATAATCAATCCTCGTGAGCTTCTTATATCCTTCATCACCTAATCTTTGTTGTAGCACATCATTCATCTTTGTAACCTCCTCAATCATTAATTAATGATATTGAAAAAAGGATAATAAATTTAAGAATTATCTTTTAATTGTTTGTTTTCTATGATTATATCCAATTTACTGTAAAAAGCAAGGAGAAAATTTAGCAGAAATTTGATGTTCACTGAGAGTAATTATGGTAAAAGTCTTTAAAATTCGAGATATTTATACCATAACTTTAATGAAATTGGATTATAGATCTGTGTTCTTAATTGATATCTCCTAAATATATCGAGAATTTTTTTGTGTTTATATTTGTGAATATCTCTTTTAGAATTTTAGGGTATATTCTATAATCATTTATTTTTGTTATCTCAAGCCATTCCACGCCCTTTTGATAGATATCGGGAGTTTCACCTTCTTGCGGTGATTTGTTACCTACTATATTACAAGAAAACATGAATTCTATTTGGTGCTCATCCCTGTCGTATTCTCGAAACTCATGATGTTCGCCAATATACTCCCTTATAAACAATAATTCTCCAACCGTAATATCAATATTTGCTTCTTCTTTACATTCGCGTTTCAATGCCTGAATTAAAGTTTCCTTAGGACGTTGACCACCACCTGGTAAAAGATACCAAAAGCCATCTTTATCAATATTCTTTATCATTAAAACTTTTCTATTTTCAAGAATGACTGCCTTTGCTGAAATTCTAATATTTTTCATATCTTCCTACCTATATAAATATACATTGTTATTGCATAGAAATATTCTCTATTCTTAGATAGATTTAAGATGTCTTGATAAAATGTATCGTACTCTTCTTTTGTTATCATATTTTTATTTACCAATGCTTCAAAATCCTTAATGCGTTCATAGCCATAATATGGCGGACGAAATTCAGTGTTTGTAAGTACATAAGTGTACATTTCTCCATTGAAAAGGCCTGTACTATTAAATGTCCGCCACAGACGTCTACCCATCCATGGATCACATCCTGACATCCACTTTTGTTGCCAATCACCAAACGTATGCACTATTTTACGCACTAAATTTTTATCAGAACCATCAATAACTTGCGAATCCCAGTCCCAGTGGGCAAATACTACCTGACCATTCGGGCAGAGAATACGGTAGACTTCTTTGATTAATTCACCTTTATTAGTAATACATTCTAAAAGATCTTTTGAAAAAATAACGCTAAATCCTTCATTTTTAAAAGGAAGTCCAGATGTAACATCATGTAGTAAAAAGGAAAAACGAGTATCATCAGTTATCGCTGCACGTGCATCTTCGATTTTCTCTTCCGACACGTCTATTCCAACCAAACGGACATGCTTTGTTGTATGCTTCGCAATTTGTATAAGATCATAGCCGTCTCCGCAACCGATGTCCAAAATGGCTTTCGCTCTAGCAGTATCAATGAGAGAATAGATGTAGCTTCGTATTTTTATATCGTCGGGTCCGAGTTTCTTCATTTTTGTATCTTCGTAACTGAAGATTAATCAAAAATTTATGGCTGTCAACAAGTAGTTAGCTCTACTACATTATTTTGACATTTGTACAGATATCGAGACAATTACTTTTTGATTTTTGTACCCGAATATACAAAAGTATGCTGTTTCATTTTTATCCACTTTTCTTCATCAATACCTATAATATTGCCGCACTGACACGTAATGTTGTTGCCAATATGGATGCTGAAGTCTTTTTTTATTTTGTCCTTCCAGCAGTGCAGGATTCTCCCTTTGCCAATCTTAATATAACTGCGTTATACTTTGATGCAAACGAATCATAGCAGATTCAAACGGATATGTTTAACGAATATATGTATCTGTATGCATCTCCATTCATCTGTCTGAATCTAATATTTTAGGGTATAGGAATTATTTGAAATTCCTATACCCTAAAATAGCGAAAGATTTTTGCCTTACACTTTGCACACCTGATCGTCAGCATCAAAAATCTTATTTGAGTAGAATAATTTTAATGGTAGGACTACGTTCTCCACTCAATTGCACAAAGTAAATTCCTTGTTGTAGATCGCTCAAGTCGATGTATTCTATGGTATTCACTATTGCAATAACGTGTACAATCCTTCCTGAGACATCATATAACCGCACTGTGTGTGGTGGATTGTCAATTATTACGGTCATGGTTTTTCTCACTACAGTAGGCTGGATCAAAAATTTCACATACGGGGTCTGTGCAATTTCTGTGACACCGAGTACTGGTCCGATATAGAGAGAACCAATCGCACCGGGTTCAGGGTTTCCATAAAAGCCTGTACCTGGAGCACCACCCTGTCTAAAAACAGTCAGTTCAGATGTATCGAACGAAGCAGAATAAAAAATCTTAATTCTTCCACCTCCAGCACCTCCACCGCCTCCAAATTCAGCATCACCGCCATCTCCACCTCCTACGCTGATAGTAGAACTGTGCAGTGCGATACTATCAGACCAGATCGCGATACCACCACCAGAACCACCGCCTCCAGCCTCGAGGGCTCCGTCATTACCATGCTTTCCATTAACCTCTATAGTAGAAGTATCTACACAAATTTTTTTCCCCCGTAAAAAGACCGAGGCGCCACCACTACTACCAACACCATCGACAAATCCCAAGCGGCCTGCTCCACCGCCAGAACCCATATCAATTAAAGTATCTGATACATCGCCGTAAGTGATTCCTCCGGCTCCAGGTGTAACATCACCACCAGTACCACCAGCACCACCATATCCAGCACCTCCACCGCCGCCACTTGTGCCACTACCACCACCACCAGGTCCATAGCCGTTAGGATGATCACTTGTCGAACCACCATAATAGCCAGCTCCTGAGCCGCTAATCAACGAAGAATCTTCTATGGAGATGAGAGGAGCATCAAGATAGAGCCATCCAGTTGAATCCGCTGTACCACTCCATGGTCTTACTGTAAGTTTGCTGTTTTGGGCAATAGTTACTTTAATGTTGTAATGGTGTAAACCACAGATAATGAGGCTATCATTATATACAATGAGGCTATCAGCATCTTCGTAGATATATCCAATGAGCATTGATGCCAACAGGAGTGTAATCATACTTCCGCCTCCACACTATAGTCCTTAATAGTACAGTGTCAAGAGATGATTAGTTGACAACTATGGGTTATTATATATAATTTGCGTATGTTAAAAGAGCTGAGTGAAATAATTGGTGTCAGCGGTGGAGAAGAAGAGGTACGGGAATTTATAAAAAGTAAGATAAAACGCTCTGTCAGTGAAATATTCGAAGATTCTTATGGAAATCTGATCGTCAAGAAATGGAAAAAGAACCTGCCGAAAATAATGCTCGCCGCGCATATGGATGAGGTGGGCATTGTAATAACTGGTATAGAAAAAGATGGCTTGCTGAGATTCAAGACAATCGGAATACCATCTCGGGTACTACTCGCCAAGAGAGTCGTAGTTGGAAAAAAGAAGATTTGTGGTATCATCGGACACAAACCTGTCCACCTGACTAAGGATGAGGATAAGGAAAAATTACCTGAAATAAAAGACCTTTTTATTGATATCGGTGCAAAAACGAACAAAATAGCACGCACACTCATTACAATCGGTGACTCTGGTACGTTTGATACAGCATTTAGTGAGCGGGATGGTATTATCTTTGGCAAGGCGCTCGATAATCGTATTGGTTGTTACATTTTAATCCAACTTATAAAAACGACTGATTTACCGATATACTATGCTTTTACTGTACAAGAGGAGGCAGGTTTGAGAGGTGCGCGCATTGCAGGATATCGAGTATCTCCTCACATAGCACTAGCCGTCGATACGACTGCATCTGCTGAGTGGCCACTCGAAAAAGATCTCTCGCAGTCTCCTCAGATTGGCAAAGGACCAGTGATTACCATTGCTGATCGTTCAGTAATCTGTGATACCAAACTCGTTTCACTCCTCGTTGATACGGCTCAGGAGAATAATATAAAACATCAATTCAAACAACCGATGGTTGGTGGTACTGATGCAGGCCCAATGCATCTTGCAAGAGAGGGGACACGGTCAGCAGTGGTGAGTATTTCAGCTCGATATATCCATTCACCTCTCTCAATTGCTTCACAAACAGACATTGAGGAAGGTATCAAATTGCTCGCCTGTAGTATTCAAAAAATTTTAGGAAATGGTGACATATGGAATTAATAAAAAAACTGTGCAATGCCTACGGGCCATCTGGCCGTGAGCATGCTATTAGCAAACTTATCAGAAGTGAAATACAGGATTACTGTCAGGATGTTCAGATTGATCGTCTCGGTAATCTCATAGCTCATAGACCACCAGCTTCAGAGAAAAAATCTGCTAAGATCATGTTCTGTGCCCATATGGACGAAATCGGTGTGATTGTGACCCATATCGATAAAAATGGTTTCTTGCGATTCACGAGGATTGGTGGGGTATTTCCTGATAGCACGCTCTACCAGAGGGTGCAGTTTGAACATGGCGTCATTGGTGTCATCGGTGTTGAGACAAAAAAGGAGACCCCAAAACCACCTGAGTTGAACAATATGTTCATAGATATCGGAGCACGGAATAAAGCCGAAGCAGAAAAAATGGTTACAATTGGTGATATTGCATCGTTTCATCAAGAATTTACCTCTATCAACAAGAGGGTATCAGCGAAGGCGCTCGATGACCGCATTGGTTGTTACTGTCTTATTGAGAGTTTAAAAAAGATAAAAAATAATAAAGATAATCTCTATTTTGTGTTCTCGGTCCAGGAAGAAGTTGGCCTGAGGGGAGCGCGCACAGGTGCCTACGCGATTGCTCCTCAATATGCCCTCGCCGTGGACGTTACCGACACTGGCGATACTCCTGAATCACCAAGAATGGATGTTGCTGTTGGCAAAGGTGTTGCAATTAAAGTGAAGGATAGTTCCTTCATTAGCAACCCGATGATAAATGATAAACTCATCGCGTATGCTGAGAAAATGAAAATTCCATATCAATTAGAGATTCTTGAAGCAGGTACTACGGACGCTGCAATTATACAGCTTGTAAAAGAAGGTGTCGTGAGCAGTGTGTTATCAATTCCGACACGTTACATCCATTCTCCCAATGAAGTCTGTGATTTGGATGATGTACAGTGCACCATCAAGCTATTGATCTCTGTCGCTGAAGAGGGAATCGAGTAGATATGAGAAAGGGTTATTCAATTTTAATAACGTCTACTGATTCAGGGAGTTCCAAACATCTCTTTTTGTCTAAAAATTTGTTTACTGCATTGTTTACATTGCTCATTATTGTTATTATTATCGTCATTATAAATATTATTAGTTATTCAAAAATCTACTATAAGGCAATGGAGGCAGAGGCATTGAGGCGACGTAATGCCCAAATAGAAGAAGAATTTACAAAACTTGAAAGAATAAAAGAGCATTTAGCCATTGCTGAAATGAATAACCAGAAAATTAAGATAATGCTCGGTATAGAAAAGAGTCCGGCAGCAGTAGAACCAATTGCGTATGAAGTGAGTCCTGATCTTTCAAATAATATTGATCGCTACATTGAAAATGATGCTAACATACCTTCCCTCTTGCCCACGATGGGACACATTTCAAAGAATTTTGCGCCTGGCCACGAAGGCATTGATATTGCAGCGCCTCGTTTGTCACCAGTCATTGCAACAGCATCAGGAGTAGTAATTGACGCAGGGTGGGATTCTCTCTACGGGAATTACGTTATCATTGAACACAATAAAAATTATTCAACGTTCTATGGTCATCTGTACAGCATAGATGTCAGGAATAACCAGAAGGTGACTGGTGGTGAAATCATTGGTACAGTTGGTTCTTCAGGAAAGTCGACATCACCGCATCTTCACTATGAAGTCAGGTTTCGGGACAAAGCAGTTGACCCAATAGCATATATTCCATTCTATACAAAAATGTAAGGAGTAAATATGAAAATACTCATTACTGGTATATCTGGTTTTGTAGGAAGTCATCTTGCAGAATACTTTTTAGCAGCGGGGAAAAATGAGGTATTCGGTGCGATTAAATGGCGTTCGAATCGAGAAAACATTATTCACATCCAAGATAAGATAAAATTGTACGAGTGTGACATAAAAGATGCATTCGCAATGAAGACTGTTCTTTCAGCAATTAGACCAGACCGGATATTTCATCTTGCTGCACAGAGCTATGTTCCCTTTTCCTGGCGCGTGCCCCAGGAAACACTCTCGACAAATATAATAGGTGAGGTCAACCTCTTTGAAACAATTAGGGAATTGAAAATTGATCCATTAATCCATATCGCAGGGTCGAGTGAAGAGTATGGTTTGGTATTGCCTGATGAGTTACCAATTAAAGAATCAAATCCTCTCCGACCACTCAGTCCTT